>Ga0066788_10000012_pt1 | contig 25284 bp, 17 predicted proteins | sample OrgsoiDNA2013048_FD_70943 | JGI IMG/M metagenome (GOLD analysis project Ga0066788, IMG submission 70943) | Permafrost soil microbial communities from the Arctic, to analyse light accelerated degradation of dissolved organic matter (DOM) -... | ecosystem: Environmental > Terrestrial > Soil >... | reverse complement strand
AACCGGTCGAGCGCCTGAGCGGCGTCGTAGTCCTCCGGATCGAGGTCCAAGATCGACGTGTAAGTCTCGATGGCCCGATCGGGATTCCGCAGCTCCCGGTCGTGAACCTGCCCGAGCACGAACAGCATCCGCTTCTTCTCGGCCGGGGTGGTCGCCAGCTCGGCCTTCTTGGCGTAGATGTCCCTCAGGTCGGTCCACAGGGACAGCCGGATGTACAACCTCTCGAGATTGTCGAGCGCCATGGCATCGGCATCGTCGACGCCCAGCACCAGCCGATACACGTCGATGGCTTTGTCGAGGTTCTCGAGCACCTCCTCGTAGAGCTGGGCCGCCTTGTAGTAGAGGGCCTTCTTCTCGGAGAGGCCCGGGACGATCTCGGCCTTGCGCAGCAGCAGGCCCACCAGCTGGGCGTAGTCACCAGAGCGCAAGTAGATCTGCTCCAGGGCGTTGACGGCGGTCAAGTCCCGGGGGGAGGTCTCCAGCGCCGCCGCATAGGCCTCGGCCGCTTCCTTGTCGCGGTGCAGGTCGAGCTCCCAGAGGGTCGCGATCTTGTGATAGAGGGCATTGCGCAGATCACCGTCGGAGACACCCGCGACGAGCGCACCGTAACGCTGGACCAGATCCTCGAGCTGGCCGAGAGCGCGGGCCAGTCGTTCGATGGCACCTTGAACCTCGGGGTGCAGGGGATCTTCGCGCAGTGCCCGACCGAGGGCATCGTAGGCGCGAGCCGGATCGTCGAGGCCGAGCTCATAGGTCTCCGCGATCTGGGTCAACATGGCTATCTTCTGGTCGGGGTTCCCGGCGTGCCGCGCCATCACCTCCTGGATCGCCGCCAGGTGCTGGTAGTCGCCGCGCACCCGGTAAACTGGCTCCAGCAACTCCGCGACGGAGAGCTCGTAGTCGGGGTCGGGAAGAATTCGACTGAGGGCCGCGATCGTCTCGGGATGCTCGGGCTCGATCTTCAGCACACGCCGATACGTCTCCACCGCCGCGCCCAGCTCACCCAGACGCTGCTCCCGCAACAGGCCCAACCGAACCAGCAACTCCACCTGGTGGGCGGGCTGGCCGGCCAGCTCCAGCTGGTTTTGTAGATTGTCGGCCAGCTCGCGGAACCGCCCCTGCGACAGGTACAACCGATCGAGCGCGCGCAGCGCCGTCAGATCGTCGGGACGCTCGGACAGAACTTCGCTCCAGGCCGAGATGGCCTCCTCTGGATTGGCCAGCATCTCCTCCCAGACGGTGGCGATCCGCGTCCGGATGGCGACGCGCTCCTCACCGTCGAGGACCAGATCCGCCTTCCGGCGCAAGGTCTCGATCAGCTCGGGCCAGCGCTCTGTGCGCGCGTACAGCCGCTCCAGCGCCACCAGCGCGGCCGGGTCCTGGGGCAGGATGTCCTGGGCGCGCTTGAAGTACTCGACTGCCCTTTCAGACCTGTCGAGCTTCTCGTCGTATGCGATCGCCACCACCAGCAGGAGCTCCCTCTCGAGCGGGGGCGTCAATCTCTTCTTGAGGGCCGACTCGAAGAGCTTGACCAGGTCGGCCCATCGATCGAGGAGGCTGGCCAGCTCCTCGAGCGCCTCGCGCGCCACCGAAGAGGCGGCATCCTCGGCAAACGCGTCGGCGTAGGCCTGCCAGGCTCCATCGACGTCGCCCAGACTTCGTTGCAGCTCGCCAATGCGCAGCAACAACGCAACCCGACCCGGGGCGTCCTTTTGCCTGGCCAGCTTGATGCGCTGGACCTCAACCAGCCGAGGCAGATCGAACGTCTGCTCGTAGATCGGCTCCAGGACCTCGACGACTGCGACCTGCCAGTCGGGATCCTTCAGATAAGCCTGCAGGGCGTCGCGGGCGCCCTGGTGGGTGGGGGCCAGGGCCAGCGCCGCCCGGTAGGACTTGACTGCGGCTCCCGGATCGCGGAGCTGCTGCTCCTGCACCTGTCCGCGCCGATAGCTCAGCTCGGCGACCAGGGCGGGCTCACGCGTCAGCTCGACCTCTCGGTCGATGGTGTCGGCCAGGTCCTTCCAGCGACCGAGCCCCGCGTAGATGCGATCCAGGGCGTGCAAGGCTCCGAGCTCGGTCGGGGCTTGCGCGAGGATCTCCCGGTAGATCTCCACCGCCCGACCCGGCTCCCGGATCTCGTCCTCGTACAGGCCGGCCAGCTTGAACCTGATCTCCAGTTGCTCCTGCTTCGATCGGGCCAGCTCCAGCTTCTTGTCGTAGATCTCCAGCAGTTGTGGGAAGCGACCGGTGGCGATGTACAGGCGCTCGAGCGCGCCCACCGCCGCCTCGTCCTTTGGCGCGAGCTCGAGGATGGATTGGTTGCGCTCGATGGCCAGCTCAGGATTGGCCAGCTCCAGCTCGTAGGCCCGCGCCAGGGTGCCCAGCGTCGCGAGACGAACCGACTGGTCCATGTCCATGATGGCGGGCAGGGCTCGCTCGAAGACCTCGGCCACCTTGTCCCAGCCGCGCGAACCAGCCGCCAACCGCTCGGCATCCGGGCGGGCCCACTCGCTGGCGGGGTTCTCCTCGAAGGCCAGGAGGGCAATCTGGAGGGCTCCCGCCTGATCCCGCGCCTCGCGGTCGAGCAGGCTGGCCAGACGCATCATGCGCGACTGACGGTCCTCGAACGACCTCGTGTGTCGGAGCTGAACCATGAGCACGTGGGCCCTGGGCCCCACCGCCCCGGTGCTCTCGTAGATCGGAATCAGGGCCTCGGCCGCCCCCAGATTTTGCGGGTCCAGGGTCAGGGCCTTTTCGAAGGCCCGCTGAGCTCTGTCTGACTTCATCAGGCGATCGCGATAGATCTCGCCGATCTTGTTCCACAGGCTCAACCGCGCGGCGTCGTCCTCGACCTCGGTCTGCCTCTCCAGGACCCGAACCAGCTCATCCCACTTGCCCTGGGCGGCGTAGAACTGCTCCATGGCGTCCCAGTCGCGCTGCTGCAGGTAGAGCTTCTTGAGGGCGTCCTGGGCCCGTCGATTGTCGGGTTCGGTGGCCAGCAGCGCCTGCCAGGCGGCACGCGCCTTGTCGGGCACAGTGACCCTCTCGGTGTACAGAATCCCGAGCTTGACGAGGAAGGGCGACTGTTTGCCCGGGTCGCCCTCATGAACCGTGACCTGGCGCTGAAGGACGTCCCCCAGCTCGGTCCACGACTTTTCACGCTCGTAGAGCTTCTCGAGCTCGGTGAGCGCCTCGACACTGGCCGGATCATCCTCCAGGACCTGCTTCCACAGGTCGATGGAAACCACGGGCTTCTTCAGCTTCTCGGACGCCAGCTTGGCGACCTCGACCCGGCGCGCTTTCCGGTCCGAGATCTCCGTGATCTTGGCGATCTCTCGCTGGTGGACGGCGATCAGCTTCTCCCAGTCCCGGCGCTTCTCGTACATCTGCTTGAGGAAGCCGAGGGCTTGTGGGTGGTCCGGATCGATCTCGAGGACCGTCTCGAAGGCCTTGATGGCCTCGGCCTGATTGGAGAACTTCTCCAGAAAGAGGTTCGCCACCCGCAGGTGCAGGGCGACCTTCTCGGCGGGATCCTCGACCAGGTTGGCCTTCTTTCGCAGCAAGGCGATGAGGTCGGGCCAACGCTTCATTTGCTCGAACTGGCTCGCCAGGGCCTCGGTCGCTTGCGTATTGCCGGGCTGGATGCTCAGGATCTGGTTGAAGGCGCTGACCACCATCACGTCCAGCTTGAGCTTCTCCCGGTAAACATCGACCATCTCCAGCAGGAGCGGGACCTTGTCCTCCGAGTTGGCCCAGCTCGCCTTGTCGAGGGCGTCCTTCATGGCCTCGATGAACGCGTTCCATCGCTCGGCCTTCCGGTAGAGACGGGCCAGCTCACGACGAGGCGCCCAGGCGCCTGGCGCGGCCAGGACCACCTTCTTCCAGGCGTCGATCCCTTTTTCCACCGACTGCTTCTCGGCCTCCAGAGCCGCCGTGGCCTGGTTCACGAGCTCGGGTGGGAAGTCGTGAACTCCGTTCGAAGCACCGCCAGTCGATTCGCTGTCCTTGTCCTTCTTTCGGATCGGTTCGTTGCCCTGCTTCGACTCCTGCTCCACTTGGCGCTCCTCCACTTCGGCATTCAAGCCCGAGCGCCTCTCAAGTCGCGGTGCACTCGGCGCTGGCGACGATTACGCCACCCCGCCGACACCGCAGGTAAGCCGGCGACACGGAACACGAAAACGGGTCCGTTTTATAACACGGATGAGACGGAAACGCGGCCAAGGAGGGCACAAGAACCGGTGGGAGCGATGGCCCGGTGGCCAAACCGTCCTCGCGCTCGTCCTCCCGCCAGGATCGGCTCAGACCGGGCGGTGGGCGCCCGGGAGCCGCCCACGCGCCCCCGCCCCTTCGAGCCGCGAACGTAGGTCAGGGGCCCGACAAAGCATACAGCTTGTCGTTGGCCGCCTTGATATAACCGAAGCCGCCCTCTTTGCCCCCCCCGGTCGCGACGAACTTCTTCAGGTACTCCTGGGCCTTGTCCTTGTGGTCGGGGGCATGGTCCGCGTCGTACCAGTCCGAGTAGGTCATCCCCAGGTTGTAGACAGCGTCGAAGAGCTCCGGGTCCAGGTCGACGGCGGCCTTCAACTCCTTGGCGGCCTCGTCGAACTGCTTCAGATTCTTCAAGGCGACCCCGTGCCCGTTGTGGCATTCGGCATCGTCGTCCTTGGCGAGCACGCACTGGGAGAAGACCTGGGCCGCCTCCTTGTCGAAGTCGTAGTCCAGATAGAGGTACCCGAGCGCCACGTACGGCTTGGCAAACCGGGTGTTGGCCTCGATGGCCTTGCGAAGCGCGTTGTCGGCCTCCTTGGGACGATCCAGGTTCTTGTAGACCAGCCCCAGACGCCACCAGGCCTTGAAGAGCTTCGGATCCGCGTTGGTGGCGGCCAGGAAGGCCTTCTCGGCCTGGTCGACTTTCTTGGCCTCGAGGTAGGACTCGCCGAGGTCATACTGGAAGTTGGCATTGTTCGGCGACTTCTGGGCCGCCGACTCGAAGGCTTCAGCCGCCTGGTCCCACTTTCGCTGCTTCTGGAAGACCTTGCCGAGGTTGTAGTACGCGATGTCGTAGGAGGGATCGGTTTGAATGGCCTGCTTGAGATCCTTCTCGGCGGCGTCGAACAAATTGTTCCGGAAGGCTTCCGCGCCTCGATTGGCCAGCTCGATGGCCTTGATGCGCTCCTGGCTGCACACGAAACCTTCGCAGGCCGGGAGGAGCAGCCCGAGAATCAAGACGATCGCCTTGGGTGACACCATCATGCTGGTCAGGTTGGGCTTTGACATTGGACCTACTCTCCGCCCCCGGCCGGGGTCAGGACGAACGGATAGGACACGATCACGATTCCTCCGCCGAGCGGCTTGGGGAACTCCCATCGCCGCACCGCTTGAACCGTGCAGTTCTCGACGCGGGCGTTGCCCATGGTGGAGTTCTGCAACACCGAGGCGATGACCTGCCCCGACGCCGCGATCGTGAACTGAACCATGATGCGCCCACCGAGCTCGGGCTTCTTGGTCAGTTCTTGCTCATAGCAGTACTTCACCTCGTTGATGTGACGGCGAATGATGCGTCGGATGATTTCCTTGTCCAGTGAGCCGCGAACGTTGGCCTGCCCCGGAATGACGTCCGGCGCATGGGCACGCCGGCCACCGAGCCCACCTGCGCCTCGGCCGTAACCGGAGCCGTTGCCGCCGCCTCCCCCCTTGCCGATGGTGCCCAGATTACCGAGGCCAATGGTCCCTTCACCGGTGCCGCCACCGCCCGAGCCGGTGCCGACCAGACCCAGGCCCCCCACGCCGTAGGCCTCGCCGATCTGGTTGCCGATCAGGCCTCCGAGGACGTCCGATGCATCGTTACCAAGCGCCGAGTCCCGGCCGAAGATGGACGCGATGTGCGACCCCTCTGTCATCTTCAAGACCCCCAGGATGCCGGCATTCTTGGCCTGCTCCTCGGCGAGCTTCTTGGCCAGGTGCGGATCCGGGTTGTCCTTGGGGCCCTTCAAACCGTAGAGACCTTCCTTGTTCTTGGAGGTCTTCTTCCCCATCTTTCCTTCTTCGCCCTTGTGACGCTTGCCCTTCCCCCCCTGCTCCTCGTTCTTCTTGGACTTCAGCCACTCGGGGATTTCTTCTTCCTTTTCCTCGGGTGGCTTGATCAGGAACTTCACGAAGCGATTGTCAGAGTTGAAGAGATCGAGCGACAGGGACTTGGGATCGGGCGGGACCGAGAAGATCATCAGCAAGAACAGCAGGATCGCCACGGCCGAGCCCACGGTGTAGACCTGCTCGTTCCACTTCCAGGTCAGGAAGGGAATCTCGAGGACCCGGGGGCGATTGGTGGACGTCACCAGAAACGTGGTCTCGCCGCATTCGAGGCGCGCGTATCCCGAAGGGGGCAGTGAGAAGCTCGAACCCCGTTGCTGAACGAACTGGCTCAGGGGATAGGACTGGCCATCGACCACCACCTCCCCGCCCATGCGGGGCGTGACGTTGACGACGTAGTCCATCCCTGTGGCGGCCACCAGGGGATGCGCGGGCGACGGAACGTACTCGGGATCGACGGGAGCGTCGGCCACCGGCTCCGAGCCGATGATGAAGTTCGGATTGGTCTTGCCCCGGCGCTTCATGCCCATGTACGCGAGGACGCAGCTCGCGAAGAGGCCACCAAAGACCACGACATCCATGGCCGGGTTGCGGTGCTTCCAGGCGAAGTTCTTGGCCTCCTTGCCGGCGGTTTGCCAGGCCTCGTAGGCCTCCTTCTCGGAGCCAACATCCATGGCGGTGGCCACGAAGATGACGAGCGAGATAGCCGCCAGCGCGATGCCGAGGATGAGCATTCCGGTCCCGGCTCCGTGGCGGCTCTTGCCCTCCGGGTTGGAGAGCACCCGGGCGTTGGTCACGACGCCGCGGAAGACGGTTTGCACCTCGACGGCGCGGGTTCCATCCGCAGTTTCCACCTCGGCGTTGGCGGAGTGTGCACCGCCGAAGCTCGAGAGTGAGGGCGCGCTGGGTGGCGGTGCAGCGGCGTAGGCCGGTTGCGCGGGCTGGGCGTAGGAGACCGGCGGGGGAGGCGCGAAGTTGGCGATCGGCATCTGGGCTCGCGTGGCGCGGCCCTGCGGGTAGGGCGCGGGGGCGGGGACCGGCGTCGACTCGGCTGCTTGAAGGAAGGTGACGACGACACGAGCGTCGCCGAACATGATCTCGTCTCCCGACTGCAGACGAGCCTTGGTGATCCTTTCACCGTTGACCGTGGTTCCCCGCGTCGAGCCGAGGTCGATCAGGGAGACCCCGTCCGGACCGGCGATTTCGATCACCGCGTGCATGCGCGAGACCGTCTCGTCGTCGATGCGCAGGTGGGAGGAGGCGAGCTTGCCCACCTTGATCACGTCCTGATTCAGGACCTCTTCGCGGATCAGCTCATCCCCTCGGAAGATCTGGAACTTGAGGGGAATTTTTGCGTCGGCCATGGGACGTCTCCTGGTTCGATTCCTTCAATCGGTTGCGAAATCTCGGCAAGGAAACCCAGTGCCCGTCAGCCACGACGGCTGAGCCTGAGCGTGACCTGCGAGCTGGCTTCTCTCGAGAGGGTCTGGAGCGGTCTCGTTCAGATATCTTCGAGGGACTTCAACATTTCGGGGATGAAGTCCTTTCTGATTTCGATCAGGCTCGAGTGCTCGGTCTTCTTGAGGCCGTTGATGAGCTCGCCATCGGGACGCTGCAGGTCGCCTTCCACCATGTCGTCCTCGAAGTCATAGACAGTCTTGGCCTTGTAGGTGGTGTTCTCGTCGCCTCCGCCCGCGGGGGCAGCTGCGGCTGAAGCCTTGGCCTTGTCTTGCGCGAGCGCGCGACCGGACATCGCTACACCCATACCCATTGCCACACCGACAATCAGCTGGCCGACCAGCACCGTCTTGGTAGTCAATCTCATGGGATCTCCTGTTCCGATTGGAGCTTGCTTCCTGACCGAGACAGACAACGCCCGACCGGGAAGGTTCCGCATTTTTTGGTGATTCTCACCGCCGTCCATTCCGGGGCCGGGTTCGGATCGAGGTAAGGCGTCCAGCTCGTCTATTTCTTCTTCCTCTTCTTGGCCTTCACCGCCCCGCCCGTATCGGCCGCCCCGTCCGCAGAGGCGGCTGCCCCCGCTTCATCGGTACCGCCGGCGGCGGGCGTCGCCCCGGCCGCGGGAGGGGCCCCGGCGGGGGTTGAGGCGTCAGCGCCGGGGGCACCCTTGGCCCCGGCCGAGGAAGCATCGGCCTTCGCCTTGGCCTCCGTGGCCTCCATCTTCTTCATCTCCTCTTCCATCTTCTTCTGCTGCTCTTCGGCCTTCTTCTGCATCTCTTCGGCTTCCGCCTGCATCTTGGCGGCCTCGGCCAGAGCCACGTAGGTCTCGTCGATGTCCTTGATCCGCTTCTCGGCATCGCGTCGCAGGCTGTCGGGCGTATTTCCCCCCACCTTGGACAGAAACTGTCGGTAGTACTCTTGAGCCTTCTGCAAGACTGGCTTGTCCCCACCCTTGTAGTCTTGATACAGAAGGCCAAGGTTGAAATAGCTCGCGGGATTCGACGAATCGAGCTTCTGCGCCAGGTTGTACTGGGCCTCGGCCTCGTCGATCTTCTTGTTACCCCGCAGCGCAACGCCCAGGCCGATCGCAGCCTCGTAGTTCTTGGGTTGCATTCCGAGGACCGCACGGAAGTTCTCCTCCGCGGTCTTGTAGTCGCGGTTGTTGAGCGAGAGCGCCGCCAGGTTCAAGCGCGCCTCGGCCAGCTTGGGATTCATCTCGACCGCCTTCTTGAACTGGCCAATGGCGGTGCTGATCTTCTTCCGTTTGAGCTCGACGAGACCCATGGTGTTGAACACCAGCGCCAGGTTGTCCTTCATTGACTGGGTGTAGCCAGTCCCCTCACCCGCCACATTGACTTCCTTGGCCAACTTGCCGTCATCTCCACCCTCGGCGGCCTCGGCCCGTCGGGCCTTCTTGCCCTTCTTGCCTCCGCCTTTCTCCCCTCCGCCTCCACCGGCCTTGTCCTCGGTCTTCTCCTCGTCGAACTTACCAGTTGCGATTTCCTCACCCTTCTTGATGGCCTGGTTCCCCACCAGCTTCGCCATCTCCAGCATGTTCATGTCGTAGTAGATGAACGCCAGTGTCGCGAAGGCCTGCAGGTTGTTGCTGTCGAGCGCCAGGACGGTCCGAAGGTGTGTGACGGCCTGACCGATGTAGCCCTTCCTCTCGCTGTCCGAGCTCGAGTGCCGGGCGCGATCACGCAACAGCTGTGCCAAGTTGTTCCGGGCCTCGATGGTGTGAAGGGGATCCAGCTCGACCGCGCGATTGAAGAGCGATTCGGCCCGGCCCGTGTCGCCCTTTCGCCAGGCGACATAGCCGAGATTGGTGATGGCCGGCCCGTACTTCGGCATCTTCTCCCAGATCCGGACGGCGTCGTCTTCCTGCCCACACTCCTGGAGAACCGCTCCTTGGTTGAAGCGCGCCTCCATCAAGGTGGGCGTCGAATCGGCGACTTTTCCGAAGGCCGACGACAGGTTGTCGCACTGGTCGGCAACCTTGCCGTCCTTGCGGGCGGCCATGTAGCGCGCGAGGACCTTGTCGAAGTCGGCCTTATCGTCGTCCGAGATGTCGCGTTTGGCGACCTTCGGAACCAGCTGCTCACCATGCTTGAGCTTGGTCTCACCGGAGAGGGCGGTCTTCTCGTCGGCTGGGCTCTCGGTTGCGGGCTTCTGCGCCTCGCCGCAACCGACCAGGAATCCGACGCCGAAGAGGACCGAGATCAGCGCCAGGGGGTGGGCGAGACGGTAACCGAAGGGCTGTCGACCGTTGAGCTTGTTCGGCATGGTTTTCCGGGGGTTGGTGCTGGGCGATGACGACGGTGACATGAGCATGGACATCTACTGCTTGGAGCTCGCGGCCACTTCCGTGCTGAGCTCGGAGATGACGGGAGTCGGCGACATGGCCGTGGAGACGTACCCGGCCTCCGGCTTGACCTCCGAGGACAGCGGGTACTCGGAGGGCTTCATCTGGTTCAGCTCGCGCTCACAGAGCCGCGACCACTCGTTGTACCAGGACTGGTCGGTGGCGGCTGTCAGGCACTTCTCGAACCCGTCGACCGCCTTGACCTCGATGGGCTCGGCCTTGTCCTCCAGTGCATCGCAATATATCTGCTTGGGCTGGTTACCCCACTGGTCGACCTCCTTGAGGTCCTTCGGGATCTCCGCCGTGTAGAGCTGCCCAGAGAAGTCCTGATAGATCTGGCCCACGCGGGCGGCCGATGCGATGGTCCATTGAGCCTGCTTCATCTTGAAGACGTCGAGGTACATCGTCCGAGCCTTTTCCAGCTGCTTTGACTTGGTATCGAGGTAGGCCGCGAACTTCTTGACGGACTCCTCCATCTTCTTCTTGGTGACGTCTTGCTTCCTCTTGCTGTCGTACTGGCTCGGCTGCTGGAAATCGAGGCCCTCCGGGAACTTGATGTGCAGGAAGTCCTCGTACTGCCGTTCGGCAATCAGGAAGGCCGAACCGGCCACGGCATACGCGGCCGCCGACGCCCGCGCGTCCACGTCCTTGCCCGTGATCTGTCGGGCGGCGTCTCCCCCCTTCCATAGCTTCATCACGGTGGCGAAGTGGTCCTGGGCCTTGGCGGCCGCCTGCTTGTTGCGCTCGAACAGGGTGATCTTGGACTTGGTGGGCGGACCACACTGGGTCTTGATCTCCTTGATCCGCTTCTTCTTGCCGAGCTTCTTGTTGAGATCGGCGATGACCTTCTGACGGCCCGTGGCGGCCACCCGCTTGACCTCCAGGCAGGCACCGTCCTCGGCGGCCTTGGGGCATGAGCTCTTCCAGGCCATTTCTCCCAGGCGGAAGTGCGCCTGGATCTGACGGTCGGGACCGCCCTCCTTGCCCCACTTTTTCAGGTAACTCTCCAGGTGGCGGGCCAGATCGTCGTACTTCTTGTCCTTCTCGTAGACCTCCGCCATCTGAAAGTAGACCCCCGCGGCGTCTTGCGGCTTGCGGGACCCGTAGAACTTCACGAACGAGTCCATGTCGGCGATGGCCTTGTCCGACTCGCCCAGGCCGATGCGGAAGGTGGTTGCGTTGCCGAGCGCCTCGGTGGCCTTGCCTTCTCCCGGGAATTTGCTGGCGAAGTCCTCGTAGTTCTCCGCGGCCTTCGAGTAATAGGCCAGCTGGTGGTAGCCGGCTGCCACGCGGAACAGGGCCTTCTGGGCCAGAGCGTCCTTGGGGTGATCCTTGATCAGCTGCTGGCGCGCCTTGAGCGCTTGTCCCACCAGATGTGCATTCTGGAAGCACTGTCCGGCGTTCCAGAGGCGCTCGGCGTGCTTGGGATGGTCGGGCAAGGAATCAGCCGCCGCCAGCAGCGAACGTCCACACTCCTTGAAATTCCGCTGCTTCTCGTACTCGCGTCCCTCGAGATCATAGGTGTCGCTCTTGAGCGAGATCATCTGCTTTCCGAACTCGGGATCCTTCATGAGGTTCGGCATCTCGAGGAACTTGTCCACCCAGGAGACGACCTCCTTGGTCTTTCCGAGCGCGTTGAGCGAATCGAGGAGCAGGTTGGCGGAGTAGACCGCAAGCTCGTGGTTGGGGTGCTTTTCCACCACCTCCTGGAAGAGCTTGGCCGCCTCCTCGTAGTGGTTGTACTCGTAGAAGATGCGAGCCTTCCGATAGCGGATCACGGGTAGCTCGGGCGCGTCCGGCACGTACTTGATGTAGGTATCGAAGGCCGCGATCATCTTCTGCTGGAACTCGGGGATGGTCTTGGGTTCCTTCTTCTTCTTGGAATCCTCGAACTCGTTATGGGCCTTCTTGGCGTCGGGGCCCAGCCCCTCGTCGTCCACTTGCAGGGCATTCTTCCAGCCCAGGACCGCCGCATAGGCCGAATCCTTGGCGTACTTCCCCTTGGGATTGGCCTCCACCACCTTGGTGTATTGCTCGGCCGCGTCCTTCCACCGCTCGAGGGTCCACAGCAACTCGCCGTAGTAGAAGTTCATGTCGTAGGAGTCCTTGTCGTCCGGGAAGTGACGCAGGAACTCTTTGTAGACGTACTGGACCAGCTGGTAGGTGTCAGCGTTCTTGGTCTTCTGGGCTTCCTTGTGCCAGATTAGCGCCAGCTCCTTGGACGTGTCGTGGAAGGAGTTCTTGCACTCCTCGATCTGGTCCTTCTTGAGCCCCTTCATCTCCCCGACCTTGTCGTAGACAGCGCCCAGGCGCTCGATCTCCTGGACCTGATCCCGCTTGGTCCCGGCTGACAAGGTGTTGCGAACCACCTTGCCTTGCCACTCGCAGATGCGGGGGCTGTCCATGTTCTGAGCGATGATCTTCTTGTAGACCCGGCTCGAGTCGCCGAACTTGCCCTGCTCCCAGTAGAGCTCGGCCAGGGCTTCCATCATCTTGGGTGCATAGTCGCCACCGGTCCGCTGGAAGAACTCCCAGGCCTTGTCGGGACCGCCGACGTGTGCATAGGCCTTGACGATGTCCTTCTTGGCTTCCTTGACCAGGGCTTGCTTCTGGGCAGCGCCGACGTTGACCTTGCCTTCGGTGGTCATCCGGACGACCCCCACGAAGGTCTCGAGGGCGGTCTTGAAGTCGCCCATGTTGACGTAGCACCATCCCTTTTTGTAGACCGCGTACGGATAGACGCTGGCCTTGGGGAATTGCTCCACCTTCTCGTAGAACTTCAGGGCGTTCTCCATCTCGCCCTTGTCGAAATAGAACTCGGCGAAGGACAGATAGGCGTCGGGGATGTACTTGGAGTTCGGGTAGTCCTTGATGAGCCGCAGGAAGAACTCGCGAGCCTGGTCCTCCTTCTTCACGGACGTGAGAAGGAACGCCAGCTTGAAGAGGACCTCGTCCATCCGCTCGTACTTCTTGTACTTGGTGGACTGGATGTACGCCTTGACCGCCTCGAGCAACCACTTCTGCTCTGACTTCTGGAAGCCCTGCTGCTGCTGCTGCAACGAGCTCTTCTGGCCGGGCTGTGCATCGAAGATCTTCTGATCGAGGCCGTGGGCCTGGTTGAAGTAGAAGCGCTGCTTCTCGGCGAAGAGCTCCCCCAGGCGGAAGAAGAAGTCGGGCTTCTGTGGATCATCGTCGGGCGTCACGGTGATGAGCCGCTTCATCTTGCTGATCTGGGCGTCGGTGATGGTCTGGATCTTTCCCTGGCGTCCCTGCACGAACTGATCGACGGTGAGGATCGGCCCCGTCTCCTTCTTGGGGGGCGGGGGCGCCTCGGGCCGGGTCAACTTGGTCTGGGTGGCCTGGACCTGAGTCTCCTGTTTCGTGAACTTGCCCTTGCCTGAGTTCACGGCCGTGGGCGCGACGCCCGCGGGTGCGGCGCCAGCCGGCGCGGCCCAGAGCGACATCGACAGCGCCAGGGCTGCATACGAGAACCGAATCGGGGAACTGGTCATGGGTTACTCCACCTGCTGCTCATTGCCAGGTTCTAAACAACGCGTGATCGGTCTGCTCCAACAGGTCTACTGCAACGGCGGCTCCGGAGCGGTGGCTCCCTCGACAGGAGCCGCGACCCCACCGGCCGCGTCGCCGGTCGAAGGGGCGCCTTCGGGGGCGCTCTTGGCGCACTTGTTCAAGACCTTGACGCGATAGTAGCCGAGCTCGTCCCGCCAGTACTCTCCCGTGAATGGCCAGATCTCGTGCTCGTCGTCGGCTCGGATCTCTTCGAGCCGCTTGGGCGCGCCCGCCTCGTGGATGATCTGCTGCTCCTCCTGAACCTCCTGCTCGAGATCGCCCTTGGCGCCCTGCAAGATTTCGTACTCGATCTTGATGACGCGCTTGATGAGCTGGGCCAGCTCATCGGTGAGACGCTTGATACGCCGCCGCGAGAGATCCCCTCCCTCGTTCATGGCCAGTGACTTCTGCAGGGTCAGGTCAGCCAGGATGGTCTGCGCGATGTTGGTGTTCTTCCAGGAGGTGTCGGCCTTCTCGTGCTGATCGATCTCGCGCGTCAGCTCGTCGACGTACTCGAAGCGCTTGACCAGGCTCTTGTCGGATAACACGGCCCGCGCCGCGCGCTCGGTCGGTTCCGGCAAGCCCGAGGTGCCCTTGCGAATCTTGACGGCCAGGTCGAAGAGAACGGCGTTGTCGGTGTTGGTGGCGACCAGCTTGCTCAGGTCCTGGAACAGCTGGGGGTAGACGCTGTTGAACTCGGCGATGGCTCCCTCGGCGCGATCGTACAGGCAGCTGTAGAAGTAGATGGTGGCCTTGACGGTGAGGGCCTCGCCGATCGACTCGGGCTTGATGTAGTTCTCGAAGAACGGGGCCTGCAGGGTGTGGATGTTACCGAGAGCCTTCGAGTACCCCTTCTGGCGAAGCATGAAGTTGGCCCACGAGGCCTCGAAGAGGCTGTTGGCCCAGTCATAAGAGTCCTGCGAGACGCGATCGAAGTACTTGGTGGCCAGCTCGAACTGGCCGGTCGAATAGAACGTGCGGGCCAGGGAGAGGTTGGCGAGATCCTCGAAGGGTTTGATCTTGGGATCCGAGCTCTCGGCGGAGGCCCTGAGCACTTCCTTGAAGGCGTCGACCGCAGGCTTGGCCTGATACTCGCGGACATGGGTGGCCCCCTCGAACAGCTTGGATTCGACGTACCATTCACTGCCCGGGGGGACCGCCGAGAAGAGGTCCACCGCCTCCTTGAACTGGCCCTTTTGGTAGTTGAACTTCCCGAGCAAGAAATACAGCTCGTCCCGGACCTTCTCGAGCGCGGGTTGGTCCAGATCGGAGCGGTTGTATTTTCCGATCTTCTCCAGAATTCCCGTGGAGTCGGGGAGCTGACGAGACAGCGACGCGAGCCATTTCAAGGTCGCGTTGTAGTAAGCGTGTGAGGCCCCCTTCTGCACGATGCGATCGAAGTACGAGAGCGAGGCCGAGTAGAACTTCAGGCTGTAGAGGGCCTTGCCCATCCAGAACTCGGCCTTCTGCTTGTTGGCCTCGCTGTCACCGGATTCGCCCTCGACGACCTTGTTGAGCTCGATGGTCGCCGAATAGAAATCCTCGCCGTCATAGAGCTTCAAGGCACGCTCGAGAACCTTGGACGGCTGGTCACCGGTCGGGGCAGCCTCGGGCTGAAAATCACCCTTCGGGGCAGCTGTCGACTTCTTCTTCTTCAGCGCGTGGGCCTGAGGGGACGCGAACAGAACGGAACAAGTCAGGACGATGCCGAGACCGCGAAATCGGCTCATAAAAACCTCTTGCTGGGTTGTCTTCGGAGGGGAAAAGCGAAGCGTGCTGAGGACGGAGACGCGTAAGTCGAGGAGAGGGGCGTGGGAATGTAGCGCGTCGACGAAGGTGCCGGCATATGATTTTGCTAACGGCTACAACGACATACAGCGACGTGCGTCGGCGTGTAATGGCACACCCAAAACCGGGTCATGCTAGACGCGTGGATCATGGCTGTCAAGGCCAGGGCGGCCCGCGCACGGCCCGGGCGGTGGTCGGTGATCCGGCTCGCGATCGAGGCCGCACCCCGAGATCGAGCAAAGCTCGGCGTCCTCTCGCTCGTCACGTGAGCGCGCGCTGAACCGGAAGGCGAAGGAGCTGAAACCGTCTGGTTTTACCGGTAATTGCGCGTCTTTGGAGTTGACAGCCAAGCACGCGCCGATAACATGGCGGCCCCTGCGGGAACCAGTTTCTCGCACCTGGCGCGAAGGAGCCCCAATGACGTCGTTGCCGTCCCTGTCTCGCTCGATCCGATCCCGAATCAGGTTGCCGCTCATGTGGGCGGTGGTCCCTTTCTTGATGACCCTCGCCTGCGCGGACAAGCACATCGGGCGCCCCTGCGTCATTGGTCTGGCCCCGGATCCCAACATGGCCAACATCGCCAGCGTCAATCCCCAGGCTCTCGAGTGCCCCTCCCGCATCTGCCTGTTGCCCTCCCAGGACATCACACTGGACCCGAGCAAGACGCTCACGGGCCCTCTGTGCACCGACTACTGCAGCAGCGACGACGATTGCTCGGACGCGGAGACCCGGGGTTCGGATAAAACCTCGACCCGGTGTATTGGCGGGTTCGTATGTCGCACGCCGATCGGAAAGATCGAGGGCAACCCCGTCTCCTGTAAGCGCCTGTGTGTGTGTCAGGACTTCCTCAAGCCCAAGGATCCCGACATTACACCGGTGGGCTGCCTCACGCAGTAAAGCGGTACGGGTAGGCCGGGTCGCGCACTCGGCCAGCCCGGCCAGGCCCGGCGGTCCGATCAGCGGAAGGCCGTTTCGAAGGCGCCCCGAACGTGGGCGAGGCGTGGTTCGCGCCCATCCTCGAAGAAGGTCACCGCCACGACATCGAAGCGAAAGGCCGTGGCGGCGACCGGCTCTTCGGCCAGGTAATTGCGCGCCACCCGGATGACCTGGGCCTGCTTGCGCACGCTCACGGCCTCGAGGGGATCACCGCTCGACTCGCCGGTGCGGGAGCGGACCTCGCAGAAGACGCAGGTGCCGTCGCTGTCCAGGGCGACGATATCGAGCTCCCCCGCGGGCCGCCTCCAGTTGCGGCACCGAATGCTCATCCCCGCTCCCTGCAACCAGCTGGCGGCCAGATCTTCAGCCCGGCGCCCGAGCCGCGCCCGGCCGCTGCCGCGCCGATCAGAAGGCTCCGACGCCAGCGCGAGCTCCGGTTGGTTCAGGTCGCCGACGGCGCCACGGGCGGCGGGATCGGCGGGACGTCCGCCAGCACCGGCGCCGGAGCAGGGGCGCTCGGCACCGAGCTCTCCGTGATCTCTTCCCGCTTCTCGGTCTTGATGCGGGCCGCCTTGCCCTGAAGCTGGCGCAGGTAGTTCAGGCGCGCACGGCGCACATGACCCCGCTGGACGATTTCTATCTTCTCGATGCGCGACGTGTGTAGCGGGAAGATTCGCTCGACCCCCACGCCATAAGAAATCTTGCGCACGGTGAACGACGCTCGAGAGCCACCACGGTGTTGCCCGATCACGACGCCTTCGAAGATCTGGACGCGCTCCTTGTCCCCTTCCTTGATCAGCGTATGCACGCGGACGCTATCGCCGGAGCGGAAGTCGGGCAGATTCTGCCGCAGATAGGAGGTGTCGATCTCTCTGAGGAGGGGATTTTGGCTCATGGGGGTTGACTCCGAAGGGGGGTCATTACTAACGGGGTCGAGGTGTCGAGTCAAGGGAAGGCTCGGACCTGTCGCCCGAATCGGGGGCAGGTGATGGTGGCGGGATCCGCCCCATCCAACCCTGCTCCTCCGGGGAGGGGGGATACCTCGCGATCAGGTCGGGTCGCGTGCAGAGCGTGCGCTCGAAGGCCTGACGACGTCGCCAGCGATCGATCTCGGCGTGGTCCCCCGAGAGCAAGACGGGTGGAACCACCTGACCGCGGAACTCGAGCGGACGGGTCCACTGCGGATACTCCAGGCGACCGTGGGAGAACGATTCGTCGGCGGCCGAGAGCTTCGACCCGAGCACGCCCGGAATCAAACGAGCCACCGCCTCGACGACCAGCGCGGCCGCCAGCTCGCCGCCTGCCAGCACGTAGTCTCCGACGCTGAGCTCCTCGTCGCACAGGGCAGAGACCCGCTCGTCGAAGCCTTCGTAGCGCCCGCAGACCAGGGCGAGGCGAGGCATTCCCGCCAGGCGTCGAACGTGGGTCTGATCGAGAAGTCTTCCGCGGGGAGTCAAGAGAATCTTGTGGGCGGCTCCCCGCCGCGTCGCGATGTCGTCGAGAGCGGCCGCCAGGGGCGGGGCGCGCAGGATCATTCCGGGCCCTCCTCCGCAGGGCGTGTCATCCACCGACCGATGGCGATCGCTGGTGAAATCACGGGGATTGGTCCGCTCGACCCCGATGATCCCGGCCGCTATAGCGCGTCCGAGCAAGCTCGTGCGCAGGAATCCCTCGAACAGATCGGGAAACAACGTGACGAGCTCGAACGTGATTCCTGGTGGAGGGCCAGCGTCCAAGCCGACCTCGCCGACCTCGCCGACCTCGCCAACTTCGCCAACTTCGCCAACTTCGCCAACTTCGCCAACTTCGCCAACTTCGCCGACCTCGCCAACCTCGATGGGATCAGTCATTTTCGTGATGATCGGCGGCGTCGTGATCGGGGTTCGTGCGGTCGGCGTCGTCGTGAGCTCGGTCGGCGACCCGAGCGGGATCGCCGTCTTGCGGATCCCACCTCACGACCACTCGTCGGGCGGGAACGTCCACGAGCTGCAGGAAGGCGGGGACGAGCGGGATCAGATGCTCGGTGGCCTTCGCGCCGGGCGATCCCACCGCGACGCCCACCACGGAGAGCACGTCGTGGGCGCCGTTCCAGAAGATGCTTTCGACCGTCCCGAGCTCGTCCCCGTGCTCGGTCGTGACCCGGCAGCCCAGCAGATCCTCGACGAAGAACTCTCCCGGTGCGAGCGGCGGCAGGGCCTGCTTGCGAACCCGTACCGAGGCGTGGGTCAAGGCGGCGGCGGCTTCACGAGAGGCGACGCCCTCGACCCGCACCAGCCAGCCGTCGGCGCGGCGCCGAGCGGTGCGCAGCGGGCGAACCTCGCGAGAACCGGGGGTTTCGAAGATCAGCTCTGGAACCAGCGCCAGATTGGCACCCTGGTTGTTGTAGGCGCGCAGGGTCATCTCGCCGTCGAGGCCGTGGGGCCGACCGACGACGCCCACCAGCAGCGACTCGGAATCGTACGTGGAACGTGCCATGCCAGACAGCCGCCACGCACCCAAGGCGTGGTCGCTCGCAATCCTACTCGAGAATTTCGAGGATGACGCGCCGACGCATCTTCGACGAGGCGGCCGACAGGACCGTACGCAAGGCCTTGGCGGTGCGACCCTGCTTTCCGATGACCTTGCCGAGATCAGGCTCGGCCACCTTGAGCTCGAACACCAGAGCGTCGGGTTCGTCGATCTCCTCGACCACCACCTCCTGAGGATTGTCGACGAGTCCCCGGGCCAGATACTCCACCAACAGCCTGAGAGACGATGGTTGCCCCAAGTCGGACTCCTCGTAAAAAATGCGGAGGATGCGCGAGCTACTTGGTCGGCGCGGAGGCAACGGGCGACGGCGCCGGCGCCGCGCGCTTCAACCCGCTGATCAACTCACTCACGGTCTGGCTGGGCACCGCTCCCACTGATAGCCAATGCTGCAACCGCTGCGTGTCAATCCTGACCTCGGGCGGGCTGCGCAACGGATCGTAGATGCCCAGTTGCTCGATGAATCTTCCATCACGCGGGCTGCGCCTGTCGGCCGCCACGACACGGTAGAAGGGAACCTTTTTACCGCCGCCGCGGGTGAGACGAATGGTCACTGACATGAAGATCCTTGCGAAACTCGGGTGAAACGGAGCACGCACCCTAGCGACCAGACGGCAGGCTGTCAAGGCGCCCTTGGCGTGTGTTCACGCGAGGCTCCAATGCTGGACGCGAGCGAGGCGGGGGCGAGCATTGGCGGGACGCCGATGTGATTGCCATAGTCGCATCCGCAGATGCGCGGCCGCGAAACACCAACCAAGCCGAGCTCGGGCAAACCGACCTCGCGAGTGACCGCCTTCTGCCGGTCCCTGCTGATGGGGCTGGTTGTCACGATCCCGTCGGCGGGCCTGACCGCCCCGCATCCAGATCCCGCCTCGGGGGAGCGCCGGCTGGTGCTCTTCTATACCGCGGAGGTCCATGGAACCGTCGAGCCCTGTGGATGCACGAGCGACCCGCTGGGAGACGTGTCGCGCCTGGCGGCGCTCCTCGAAGATACCCGCGCCACCGGCACCATCGCCGGTCTGGTCGACGCAGGAGGGCTGCTCTATCCCGAGGGAAAGATCTCCGCCAAGGAACGACCATCCGCCGATCTGCGGGCGGAATTCCTGGCCACCCAGTTCGAAGGCATGCGACTCCTCGGTGGTGGTCTGGGCGAGACCGACCTGGTCGGGGGTGCCGCCCGTGTGCGCCCTCCTCGGCTGGCCTCCAACCTGACCGGCCCGGCCTCCCTGCTCCGGCGGCCGCGCGTGGAGAGAATTGGAGGCATCTCCATCGGAATCCTGGGCGTCGCCGACCCGACCCTGGGATCCTCTGGTCATGCCTCGGGTCTATCCTCGGGCCTTGCCGAAGCGGGCGAACCGTCCGCAACTGTAAAACGTGAGGTTGACGAGCTGAGGAGAGCCGGGGCCGAGGTGGTCGTGTTGTTGGCGGCCGCAGACAAGAGCACCGCGCGACGACTGGCAAGGACGAGCGGAGCCGATGTGATCGTTGTCGGCAAGCGAGTGGGAGGCGGGATGCCACGCGCCGAGCAGGTTGGCCGGGCTTTCTTGGTCGCACCGGCCGATGAGTTGCAACGGGTGGGGCGACTCGAGATTGTGTTGCGTCAAAAGGTGCCACCCGGAGCGACGGCCGAGTTGGTGGACGCCGGGGGACCGGACGCCGATCGCATCAGGCGCGAGGAGATCGATCAGACGCTGGGACGGTTGCGGATCGATCTCACGAAATGGGCCGGCCAGGCTCCGGGGAAGCCCGGCGACACGACCACCAGCGACCGACCAGATGCGGCTTTTCTCGCCAGCAAGCGCCGCGAACAATCGGAGCTGGAGAAAGAAAGGGCCCGCCGCCTGGCAGCGCCGTGGAGGCCACCTGCGACCGGAAACTACCTGGTCAATACCCTGGTCGCGCTCCGGCGCAGCTTGCGGCGTGATCCCCGTGTAGCCGCCGCCATGAAGAGGCTGGACCAGCGCGTGGCGGCCATGAACCTCGCGCACGCGGCCCCGCCCCCGCCGCCCGAGGACGGGCGCGCCTTCTACGTGGGCATGACCAAGTGCACGCGCTGCCACGCGGCCGCCGCCGCCTTCTGGCGGAACACGGTCCACGCCCATGCCTGGCAGACCCTGGTGGAGGGAGGGAAACAAGCCGACTACAAGTGCGTCGGCTGCCACGCTACGGGATTCGGCCAGGTGGGTGGTTCGAGCCTGGGATTCACCCGGAGGCTCGAATCGGTGCAGTGCGAGACCTGTCACGGAGCCGGATCCTTGCACGTGGCCGGCGAGGGCAACGAGGAGCCTCTCGCGATCAAGCGTGACACGCCCGAGACGGTGTGCGTGGGGTGTCACACCGAGCAGCACTCCGATACGTTCCAGTTTCAGGCTTACCTGCGCGACATCCTGGGCAAGGGGCATGGACCGCAACGTCGCGAGTCCCTGGGAGCCGGTGTCACCGGGCACCAGCTTCGTTCGGCGGCCCTCGCCAAGGCCAAGCTCGCCGGGCGCGAAACAGGTCAGGAGGATGTCACGGTGCCGGCCAGCAACTGATCGAGCAGGTCGGGCTCGATGTTGCCGCCGGTTATGACCACCACCACCCGCCGTCCTCGAATGGCCTCCGGCTGCTCCAGCAGAACCGCCAGCGCCGGAGCCGCCGAAGCCTCGCACAGGATCCCGAGGGTCCGGTAGGCGTAAACGATGGCCTTGCGCATGGCGATCTCGCTGACGAGGACGATGTCGGGAAAGTAGTCGCGCGCCATGCAGAAGGTCCGTTCGCTCACGGCCCCCTCCAGCCCCTCGGCCAGGGTGGGACCTCCACTATACGTCGTGTATGCATGCCCCTCGTCGAGCGAGCGGCGCATGGCGCAGTTCACCTCCGGCGAGACCCCCAGGATGCGGATACCGCGCGGAACCACCTCGACGCCCACTCCTCCTGCCAACCCACCGCCTCCGACGGGGAGCACGACCATCTCCACGTCGGGAAGCTGCGCGAGCATCTCGCGCGCCAGAAGCCCGCCATTGCCGGCCATGACGTGGTCATCGTCGAAGGCCGAGACGAAGACCAGCCTGGGATCGGCAGCCGCGCGACGGCGGGCCTCGAGCTCGGCCTCGTCGTAGGTGGCGCCCACGACTTCCACCGTCGCCCCCAGGGCCTCGATGCCCGTCCGCTTCAGGGCCGGGGTCTGGGCCGAGACGATGATGGTGGCCTCGAGCTCGAACGCCCGGGCGGCCAGGGCCACTCCCAGTCCGTGATTGCCGGCCGATGCGGCGATCACCCGCACGGGGCCGGTGCCGGCTCGATCCCGATGAATGGCTGCCAGGCGCGCGGCCGCGCCGCGCAGCTTGAAGGAGCCGCTTCTTTGCAAGCACTCCAGCTTCAGCCAGACATCGGCTCCCGTACGTCGCCCAAGCGCCGGAGCCGGCACTAGGGGGGTCACCCGGGTCAGGCGGCGCACCCGATCGGCGATTTCCCCGCCCGTCACGTCGCGCCAGATATCGGGATCGAACAGCCTTTCCAAGAGCTCAACCGTACCAGAAGTCGGACGCGGGAGGCATCGCGGAACCCCGCCGATGGACCGGTGACGAACGCGGCGATCGCTCGGGCGGGCGTCGCGGGTTTGATTGGGTAATCTAGGGCGGAATGTCATCGCTCGTTTCGGTGGATCGATTGGTACGCTCCGGGGCCGTCACCGAGGAAAGGGCTGGTCGTGTGGAGGTCCTGTGGGCCGAGATCGCCCGGCTGAAGCGCGAAAAGAAAGCCTTCATCCCGGCCCACAACTATCAGGTTCCGGAGGTGCAAGCGGTCGCCGACCTGGTGGGAGATTCGTTCGAGCTCGCGGTGAAATCGCGGGAGATCGACGCGCGGCTCGTGGTCTTTTGCGGCGTTCGCTTCATGGCCGAGGGCTGTGTGACGCTGGCGCCCGAGCGCCCGGTGTACTTGCCGAACCTACGGGCCCTGTGCTCACTGGCCGAGGTCGACGCAGCAGAGGTGGCCGAGCGACAGGAATTCTTGCGCGGGCTCGGACGGCGGTTCTCGACGATGACCTACGTCAACACCTACGCCGACGTGAAGGCCCTCTCGGACGCCTGCTGCACCAGCTCCAACGCGGCCCGAGTCGCCGAAGGTCTGGGGACGCCAGATATCCTGTTCGTGCCCGATCAGAACCTGGCCTACCAGGTGGCGGTCAAGACGCGCCGGATGTACCTGCCACCGCCCGAACCCCACCTATTCGATCCCAAGGAATACCTGGCGCGCATCGAACCTCTGCTGCGGGAAGGCGAGCGTCAGGGACTGGTCGGCAACGTCTTCGCGTGGGAGGGTGCCTGTCATGTCCACCACCAGATGACCATCGAGGACATCGCCCGCATCCGGGCGCAGGATCCGGAGGCGGTGGTCATCGTCCACGGGGAGGTCCGGCCGGAGCTGCAGAGGGCGGCCGACGAGGTCCTGTCGACGGCCCAGATGGCGAGGTACGTGGAGACCCACCCCGAGAAGCGGCGCCTGGCCATCCTGACCGAATGTGGCCTGGTGGTTCGGCTGGAGCTGGAGCACCCCGAGAAGCAGTTCTACAAGGCCTGTCGCCTGTGCCAGTACATGAAGGCCACCGACCTGGAGGACGTCTACCAGACGCTGCGCGACGAGCCCCCGGAACGCCGCATCACGGTCCCCGAGGACGTGCGGGTGGGCGCAGCGCGCGCCATGGAGAGGATGATCGAGCTGGCGTAGAGCGGCTTCGCCGCCGCAAGGGGCCTGGGAAGGCGCCCTGCGAGACCCCCTCGGAGTTGCTTGACGGCATGGCCGGTCCAGCAAAGCTGGACCTGCCCGTGCTTGGATCGACTACCGAGTCGTCGGAGTCGACGGAGATGAACGCCGAAGGCGCGTTAGAGGATGGTGGCCGCCAGATCGTACTCGGCGGAGTGCGTGACCCGGACCCGAACCATGGCGCCGGCCGGGGGCGGCGGCACGTCGGCGCCCGTGTCGGCAAAGCTCAGGTACACCTGCCCATCGATCTCGGGCGCCTGTCCCTGGTGGCGACCCATCAACAAGTACTCCGATTCGTCGGAGGGACCCTCCACCAGGACTTCCAGCTCGCGGCCTCGCAACGCCCGCAGCTTCCTCTTCGATACGGCACGCTGGATTCGAAGCAGCTCGCGGCGACGCGCCTCGACTTCCTTGGCCGGCACCCGGCCGGGCAAGAGGGCGGCCACCGTCCCTTCTTCCTGCGAGTAATTGAAGACCCCGACCCGATCCAGCTCGGCCTCGCGCACGAAATCGCACAGGCGCTGGAACGCCGCCTCGGTTTCGCCGGGATGACCGACGATGAAGGTCGTCCGCAAGGTGACCCCGGGCACCCGGGCGCGCACCCGCTCCACGAGATCGTGCACGACCCGCTCGCCATAGCCCCGACGCATCTTCTTGAGGACATCGCTGTCGACATGTTGAACCGGCACGTCCAGGTACTTGGCGACCCGCGGGCTGTTCGCGACCACATCCAGCAGTTCATTGTCGCAAACGCTGGGATACGCGTAGTGCAGCCGCAGCCACCGGATTCCGTCGATCTGGGCCAGGTCGGACAGCAGCGATGCCAGCGTGGGAACACCACCACCCCAGGCGGGGCTAGGCTCCAGATCGGTCCCGTAGGTGGTGAGGTCCTGCGCGACCAGGCACACCTCCTTGGTCCCGGCGGCCGCCAGTGACTCGATCTCGCGCCGCACCGATTCTGGCTCGCGGCTGCGCTGGGGGCCGCGCAGCTTGGGGATGATGCAAAATGCGCACGGCCGATCGCACCCTTCGGCGATCTTCACGTAGGCGGTGTGACGCGCCAGGGAGTGCTGGCGCGGCGCCTGGTCGTCGTAAAGATAGCGGGGGGTCTCCAGAACCTGGACGCGCTCGGCGCGGCCGGCGATGGCGTCCGCGATCAGCCCCACCTCGTCGGTGCCGAGGAAGTGGTCCACCTCGGGCATGTCCTTGGACAGCTCCTGCGGATAGCGCTGGGACAGACACCCCGCGACGACCAGCCGCCGGCACGTCCCGGTCTCCTTGTGGCGGGCCATCTCGAGGATGGCATCGATCGACTCCTGCTTGGCCTCGCCGATGAAGCCACAGGTGTTGACGACGATGACCTCGGCCTCCTCGGGAGCCTCCACCAAGCGGTGCCCTGCCCCCACGGTGTGCCCGAGCATGACCTCGGTGTCGACGCGGTTCTTGGGACAACCGAGGGAGACGAAATGGACGTTCATGGTCCTGAACTCGAGCTTGGCGTGATGAATCAACTGGAACGATCGAGCTTCGGAGCTCGAGCGAGCGGCGGTCGGCGAAAAGCGCGTGATCCTAGTACCTCAGACCGAAAATATCCATCCGGATCGCGAAGATCGTGTAGGTCGTTGGCCAGAGGGGTTCACGGAAGAGACAGGACCTCCGTCTCGCCGAACTGCTTGATCAGATCAGCGACATAGCGCTCGATGAACAGGCGCCGCTCCACGACCGCCCGCAACTCGGCGTCAGTGAGGATGTCGGTGCCGTCGGGCTCGTGCAGGCACCTCCGTAACCCCCGCAGATCGAGGTGA
>Ga0066788_10000011_pt1 | contig 25328 bp, 19 predicted proteins | sample OrgsoiDNA2013048_FD_70943 | JGI IMG/M metagenome (GOLD analysis project Ga0066788, IMG submission 70943) | Permafrost soil microbial communities from the Arctic, to analyse light accelerated degradation of dissolved organic matter (DOM) -... | ecosystem: Environmental > Terrestrial > Soil >... | reverse complement strand
AGCCCGCTTCGGCGCGCGCGGTCAGCCTGCGCATGGCACCGAGAAAGTTGCGGTTCGACCACTCCGCGATCAGCCGCGCCTCGTTGCGGATCTGGTCGATGCGGACCCCGCCGCCCAGCTTCAAGGTGTGCAACGGCGACTCGCGCGTCTCCACCCTGACAGGAATACGCTGCGTGGCGGGATCTGGCGTGCCCGCCTCTACCTTGACGGCCGCGAACACGCCCATGTTCTGCACGCGCCGTTGCGCTTCGGTCAGGGCGTCGTCCGAGAAGATCTCCTCGTCCGAGATGGCGAGCCGCACCTGATCCCAGATCGACCCTGGCTGGATCGCGGTGCCCCCCCCGGTGTCGATCTGGATGTCCCCGAAGCGGTACCTCGGGCCGAGCCGCACGTGCAGCTTCAGGGTGGCGCGCTGGTCGTGCAGGCCCACCAGCGCGACGCCGTCGACGACGACCCGGGCGTACCCTTCGTTGCGTAAGAGTCGAGCGAGGAGATCCTTCGCGGTCTTCCAGTCCTTCTCCTCGAAGATCCGCCCCACGGTCAGCGGCAGCTCGGCCACCAGAGCCGACCGCCGAGTCTCAGGCAGCGCATCCAGTCCCTCGAGCTCCAGACTCCCGACGCGTGTGGGCTCTCCCTCCCGCACCTCGACCTGCAGGTCCACGCCCTGCGGCAGATCGGGGGTGGCCTGGGCGTGAACCAACTCGGCCTGATAGTAACCGCGGCTCCCGTAAAGGCGTTTGATGCGCTCGAGATCGGTGGTCCACACCACCGGATCGAACCGTAATTTGCGCGCGAACGGCCACCACCCGGTCTTGGTGGTGAGGATCTTGTCCTCGATGGCTCCGTCCGACAGTGCATGATTGCCTTCGATGTTCAGCTTCTTCACGACCGGCTCGTTGCTCGGCGAGGTGGTGGCGCAGCCGATGGCGCCGGAAGACACGATGAGCGTGACCACCGACAGAGCCCATGGGAGGGCCCTCTCCCGCGTTACCGAGGTGGTCCCGGAATCGGAGAGAGAAGAAACAGCATGAGGGCCAGGGCCGCCCCCTGGCCCGACGGGATTGTTGCGCCTCATCGGAACGGACGGGACACAGCCCGCGTCAGGTAATTAAGCTCGCCGGGGCGCAAAGCAAGAGGTGCGGGGGAGATCCCGTCGCCCAGTAAGCGATTCGTCGAGAAGCCGGTCCGGGAGGTCCCCGGCCCTTGACGCGGCACATCTGATACAGAGCGTGCGCTTCGTCCCGCTGCGGGGTGTGGCGGGGCCCAGTCACTATCGGGCGTCGAATGCAAAGTTCGAGTCGGGTCAGTCGACGGAGGTCAACCCTTCGCGGATCGCGAACTTTGTCAGCTCCGCAATGGAGTGGAGCTCGAGCTTGTCCGCTATCTGACGCCGATGACTCTCAACTGTCGCCACGGAGATGTTGAGGTGGCTCGCAATCTCCTTCGAGGCTTTTCCTTCCGCGAGGAGTTGCAAGACCTCGCGTTCCCGCGGGCTCAGCGCCTTGTCATCACGTGCTGGCAGTCGCACGCCCTCGGCCAAGGTGTCGATGACCAGTGAACCGATGCTAGGGCTCACGTACGTCAGTCCGTCCGCCACGGCGCGAACCGCCTGGATGAGCTCGTCCGATGCAGAGCTCTTGAGCAAATATCCAACGGCGCCGGCCTTGAACATGGCGAGCACATAACGCCGGTCGGAGTTCATGGAGAGCCCGAGGACTTTGATCCCTCGAATCTCCGCGACCAAGCGCCTGGTCGCGTCGATTCCGTTCAGGTCGGGCATCGAAATGTCCATGACCACGATCTCCGGTCGCAGGCGGTGCGCCAGTTCCAGGGCCTCGTGCCCGTTGGCGGCCTCGCCCACGATTTCAAAGGCTGCTTTCTCCAGGATCGCCCGCAGACCATCCCGCATCATCTTGTGATCGTCGACCAGCAGGATCTTCACGGGATCTCCTCGCGCACTTCGGTCCTTGACGGTTCGCGGGTGTTGGCCTTCACCGGTAGACGGATATTCACGCGGGTCCCCCCCTGGGGCGCCGACACGATCTCCAGCTTGCCGCCGAGGCGACCGATCTGCTCCCGTACACTGAAGAGCCCGAAACCACCATTGAGCAACGCAACGGTGGCGTCGCTGGGATCGAAGCCGACGCCTTGGTCCTCGACGTCGATCTCGAACTGGTCGTCGATTCGCCGGAGCGACACCTTCGCACTGGGCGTGTGGGCGTGCTTGAATACATTCATCAGGAGCTCGCGGACCGCCCGAAACACCAGCGCCGCGCTGCCATCATCCAAGAATTCCTCGGCCCCGTCGTCGCTGAGCTCGATTGCAATTCCATGACGCTTTTGTATGTCCTCGATCAACCAGGAGAGGGCCGCCTTGAATCCGAGGTCATACAGAACCGGTGGGCTCAGCTCGAAGGTCAGCGTGCGCGTGTCGATGACCGACTGCTCGAGGAGGTCGACCGCATGGTCGACGGCGGCGCGAGCCGCGCCGCCGATCGTCTCCCGCGCGGACGTCAGCTTGATCTGCGCGAGCGTCAGCGACTGACCGATTCTATCATGCAGGTCGGCGGCGATACGCCGTCGCTCACGCTCCTCGGACAATGCGGCGTCGAAGGCCATTCGTTGGAGCTTCTCCTGATAGTCTCCCAGCCTCCTCTCAGATTCCCGTTGCTGGGTGATGTCGGAGATGAAGCTCATGACCAGCGGTCCGCTCTCTTGTCGAATCGAACCGACGACTCCCTTGATGGGGAACTCCGCCCCGTCCTTGCGGCGACCGGTCAGATGGCCCTCGAGCCCGACACGTCGAGCCACTGGAGCCACCAACGCCTCCACGCGATCGCGCGGGCGCGTCGTCTCTGACACCAGCGTATCCACCGGCAGCCCCATCAGCTCGTCCAGCGCATAGCCGAACATCCGGGTGACCATCTCATTGGCGAAGACGATTCGTCCCGCTCCATCGGTCATCAGGATGGCCTCCCCAATGGTGGTCAGCATCTCACGGAAGCCGGTCTCCGTTCGTTGGAGCGCACGCTCGGCGCGCTCCTTGGCGGTGATGTCCTCGATCGCGAGCAGGATCGAGCGCGTCTCTTCGACCCGGCGAGCATTCAGCAGGAAGACCCGGTAGCCGGTGAAGTGGGAGTCGATCTCAATCCGATAGTCCTCGATCCTGTCGTCCTTACCCAGTTGGTGCAGGCGCTGCTGCAACACCGGCAAATTCCACTCTCCCCGACCGATGTCGTCGAGGCGCTGTCCCTTCAGCTCTGCCTCGGTCGCGCCGAACACGCGGCAAAAGGCTCGATTTGCTGACCGTACACGCAAATCCCCGTCCACAACGACGAGTCCCGCGCGGATCGTGTCTATGATGCTTTCTGCGTATCTTTTGGCCTCGGCGACAAGCTGGCCCGCCTTGCTTGCCGCGTCGATGTCGATAGCGGTGATGACCGTGCCGTCGATCCGCTTGTCAGTCGTCAGATAGGGACGCACGATAAGCTCGTGCCAGCGACCGTCCTCGTCCCTCACCGTCCGCTTGACGACGGTCAGGCGCTCGAGGACTTCGGTGATCGTATCCGTCAGCTCGGACGGCGGGATAATCTGCCGGATATCAGTGATCGGGCGGCCGACATCGTTGGCAATCAGATGGAAGACTTTGCCCGCAGCCGGCGTAAATCGGCGAATGCGCCCGTCCCGTCCCAGAAGCACGATTGGAATGTCCACGCTACCAAGCACATTTGCCAGATCATCGCTGAGTCGAGTCGCATCAACATTTCGTACGGCCATCTCGTCGTTGACCGTGCTCAGCTCCTCGTTGGTGGCCTGGAGCTCCTCCTTGGCCATCTGCAGCTCCTCGTTCGTGCTTCGGAGCTCCTCGTTGCTCGAGACGATCTCTTCGTTGGCAGCCTTGAGCTCCTCGTTGGCAGCCTCTGCCTGCTCGATGACCGATTCCAGGTACTCCCGGGTGGACGCGAGCTCCTGCACGACAGGGCCTTCTCCTCGTTCCCGCACGATGTCAGGTCCGAGGGGGACTTCACCTCTGGGAGCCGGCGAGGAGGCCTCACGGAAGAGTACGACGAAGAAACGCTGCGTCGTGGATGCGACGCGAAACGGAATGACCTCGATCTCAACATTTCGGGGCGCCGGTTCGGCCGCGATTGCCGGGCCCGTCCTCCGCGTGGTGGCCTGCTTGACCCGGGCCTCGTCGATCGCTTGCCGGAGAGGCAGGCGAAGGTCTTCACGCACCATGCGCAGCAGGTCGAGGCTCGCGACGCCAGGTGCCGGCTCGAAGAAGGGGCCGGTTCGCCCGCGAAATTGGATGACGGCCAGATCGTCGGTGATGACCACGCCGGGCGGCGCATGCTCGGCGAGAACCAGCCGATCAGCCTCTCGTTCAACGTCCAACGGTCCGGTCGGCCTACGAGTCCTGTCCTGGCCGTCGTGGAACACGTTCTCCCCCCGCTGCCCTTCGGCGAAATCGAAAAGGAGGCGTGGAGCCACCGAGGTGCGGCCGTAGATCCGGTTCTTTGCGTCGAGGACCGCGAATCCTTGAAACGAGCGGGCCGTCTCCGACGTCCCCAGCACCAGAAAACCGGGCTCCTTGAGGGCGTAGTGGAAGATGGGGAGGAGGCGATCCTGTAGCGGTGAGCCCAGGTAGATCATCAGGTTGCGGCAGCTGATGAGATCAATGCTGGCGAAGGGTGGATCGCGGGTGGCGTCGTGCCTGGCGAAGACACACAGGTCTCTCACGTCTTTCCGAATCTGATACCCGCCCTCCAGCTTCGAGAAGAACCGCCCAAGACGGCCTGGCGAAACGTCGTGCTCGATGGTCGCGGGATACTTCGCCCTGCGCGCACCTTCGATGGCGCCGAGGCTCACGTCGGTCCCGAAAAGCTTGATCGGACCGTCACCTGCGTGGGCCTCACCCAGAAACTCCAGGAGAATGATGGCGATCGAGTAGACCTCTTCGCCCGTAGAGCACCCGGGGACCCAGACCCGAAGACCGGCGTCCCGAGGGCGATTGTCGAGCAGTCTCGGAAGAACCAACGTCCTGAGCGCCTCGAAGGTCTGTGGATCCCGAAAAAAACTGGTCACGTGAATCAACACTTCCTCGCAGAGCGAGCGAGCCTCCTCGGAGCTCGTCTCGACGAGCTCGGCGTATTCGTGCAGGCTGGTGAGCCCGTTCACGACGACTCGCCGCTGTACCCGCCGGTGAAGCGTGGCGGGCTTGTAGCTCGCGAAGTCGATGCCACTCGACCGGCCCAACTCCGACAAGATGCGTTGAAAATCTCGAGGGTCGTCGGCCGCGGAAGGCAGCCGCGAAAGCCCGCCGATCCGGGCCAGCTCCCGACCGATGCCATCGGGCGGCAAGATGAAGTCCACACAGCCCGTCGCTATGGCGGTCTCGGGCATGCTCCGATATTCGGCGCTCGAGTCCTGTGCAAAGGTGACGCCCCCTTGAGCCTTGATCGCCCTGACCCCGACGGTGCCATCCGAGCCGGTGCCGGTGAGGACGATACCGAGCGCCTGGACCGTGCGGTCATGAGCCAGGGACTCGAGGAATCGATCGATCGGCAGATGAAGGCCGCCTGTCTCGATCCGGGGCGTGAGGCTCAGCCTGCCGTCAATGATCCCCACTCCGGCGTTCGGCGGAACGACATAGACGTGATTCGGCTTGACGCGCATACGGTCGCTAACGGTCTCGACAGGCAACGTCGTCACTCGGGAGAAAATGTCGACCAGGCTGCTCTCGTGAGACGGATCGAGATGGTGGACAATCACGACGCCGATGTCCGGTCGCGGACCGAGATGCCGCAGCAACTCCGTCGTCGCGGCCAGTCCGCCCGCCGAGGCGCCCACACCCGCGACGGGGAATCGCGCGGGCGTCTTCTCGCCCGACGCACTGGCCGTCATGGTATCGATCGCTGGCTCGGTCACTCTTCTCCTTCCGGAACATCCCTAGCACAAACCGGCGGTCCTACCGGCGCCGCGCCTGCTTGAGGTGCGTGCCGTCACTCGAGCTCGCGTCACCTGGACGGTGTTAAGTCCCTGCTTTCGGGGAGTTGCAGCCAGGCCTACGGTCACAGCCATAGCGCCGACGTCGGGATCAACCGCGCACGCCCGAGGGTTGGACCTGGCGCGAGTCCTCCTCAGGCTCGGACGCCCCTGTCATCACTATTGAGGATTGGTCTTCCGCGCTGCTTGCGCCACGTTCACTCATCACGCGCTCTGAGAGCGAAGGGGTGTACCAATGTTGCGAAGCCTGAAAGATCTCGAGGGGTACGCCGTCAGCGCGACCGACGGTGACATCGGACACGTGGTAGAGTTCCTCCTGGACGACGGCAATTGGACAGTTCGGTATCTGGTGGTCCAAGCGGGCGGCCCTCTCTTCCTGGATGGGCGCCGGGTGCTCATCTCGCCCATCGCATTTCGCAAGGTTGAGTGGTTGGCCCAGCGCTTTCACCTCGCGTTGACGATGGACAAGATCAAAAACAGCCCGGACGTCGATGTGGACAAGCCCGTATCTCGCCAGCACGAGCGAGACTACCACGGCTACTACGGACTTCCGTTGTACTGGAGGCACTCAGGAGTGTGGGGCATGGGCGCTTACCCGGGATTGCTCGCGGGCGGCACCTTGGATTTGGATGAGGGACCTGATGAGGATTCCGACGAATCCGGCGACGTCCACTTGCGCAGCGCCAAGGAGCTCCGCGGGTACCATATTCAGGGAAGCGACCAACCGATCGGTCATGTCGAGGACTTCATCGTCGACGATGAGACGTGGGAGGTCCGGTATCTAGCCATCGACACCAGAAACTGGTGGTTCGGCAAGAAGGTGTTGGTCGCTCCACGCTGGGCAAGCCGCGTCAGCTGGGTGGACCGGAAGGTCTACGTCGACATGTCTCGACAGGCGATCAAGGAGAGCCCAGAGTGGAACCCGACGGACGCCATCAACCGGGAATACGAGGTGCATCTCTATGACTACTACGGGCGCCCGGCGTACTGGTCGGCAGGCAATGGTCCGAACCAGACGCATCCGCCTCGCCCGTCGGCGAGCAGCCTGCCATGACAGGGCTGTCACCAGCAGCAACTTCACCTCCGTATGTTCAACGACGCCGTGGGTTGCGGGCGGGTGCATTGTCCGGTACTTCCGCCTCATTTGACCACCACTCTTGGGGGTGGGGCGGCGATTTGTTGTGGATGGTCTTGCTCATCGGGACGATCTAGGTGGCTACGGCGTTGTGGTGGCGCTGACACGAGCGCGGCTGCGCGAATCGAACCGGTTCGCATGGAGTGTGTGCGCAGGCGCCCGAACGAGGAGATGGAAGTGAACCTGGGTATGGTCGGGCTGCATTATCTCGCCATTCCCCCCAGCTTGGTCTCTGCCGTGGTCGGTCAGCTTGGCCGTTCCGGCCGCGCCAGAGGCGGACGCGTCAGCTGGCACAAGCCCCTGCCCTCGGCCTCGGATGAGGTGCTGTGAGCGAACGTACACGCCCGATTCACTCGCTGTACAGCCTTCTACCTATTGACATCGAGGGAATCGATTCCCTGGCTGAGCTGGCCCTCGATATGCGCTGGTCGTGGAATCATGCGACCGACCGGGTGTGGCGCGAGCTTGCTCCGGACCTGTGGGACATCACGCACAATCCCTGGGTCGTCCTGCAGACGGTCTCGCGCGACCGGATCGAAGGCGTCCTCGCCGACCCCGTGTTTCGCAAGGACGTCGACAGCCTGCTCGAGATCAGTCGACAAGACGCAGAGGCGCCAGCGTGGTTTCAGCAACATCATGCGCAAGGAGCCCTGACGTGCGTCGCCTATTTCAGCATGGAATTCATGTTGAGCGAAGCGTTGCCCATCTACTCGGGCGGGCTTGGCAACGTGGCCGGCGATCAGCTCAAGGCCACCAGCGATCTGGGTGTGCCCGTGGTCGGCGTTGGACTGCTGTATCAGCAGGGCTACTTTCGCCAGGTGATCGACAACAACGGAGCGCAGCAAGCCCTCTTCCCTTACAACGATCCTGGACAGCTGCCGATCACGCCTGTGCGCCAACCGAATGGGGAGTGGTTGCGGTTGGAGATCGCCTTGCCTGGCTACTCAGTGTGGGTGCGCGCGTGGCAGGTCCAGGTCGGCAGGGTGAAACTCTACCTCCTGGACAGCAATGACGCGGCGAACATCCCCGTGCACCGGGGGATTACCAGCGAGTTGTATGGCGGCGGAGCGGAGCTTCGTCTCAAGCAAGAGCTTCTGCTCGGGATCGGCGGGTGGCGATTGCTCACGGCGCTGGGGATCCAGCCAGAGGTGTGTCATCTGAACGAGGGCCATGCGGCCTTTGCCGTGCTGGAACGCGCTCGTGGCTTCATGCACGCCGCCGCCCAGCCCTTCGATGTCGCGATGGCCGTCACGCGCGCGGGGAACCTCTTTACCACGCATACGGCGGTGTCCGCCGGGTTCGACCGCTTCCATCCGGCGCTCATCGAGCAGTACCTCGGTGGTTATGCCGAGCAGAAGCTCGGCATAGGCCTGCATGACCTGCTGGCGCTGGGGCGCCAGAACCCGAACGACTCTTCGGAGAGTTTCAATATGGCATATCTGGCCGTCCGCGGGAGCGCGGCGGTCAATGGCGTCAGTCGCTTGCACGGCAAGGTGAGCCGGCACATCTTGCAGCCGCTCTTCCCCCGCTGGCCGGAGAACGAGGTGCCGGTCGGACACATCACGAACGGTGTCCACATGCCGACCTGGGACTCGGCCCAGGCCGATGACCTGTGGACAGAGGCCTGTGGAAAGAACCGCTGGCTGGGGACTGCGAAGACTCTCGAGCAAAACATCCGCCTTGTCTCGGATGCCAAGCTCTGGCAGTTGCGCACCACCGCGAACAAGTCTCTGGTTGAATATGCCCGCCACCGACTGTCTCGACAGCTCACCGCGTCTGGCGCGTCGCCCGAGGCGGTTGATGGGGCGAAGCACCTCTTCAATCCCAACGCGCTGACCCTGGGTTTCGCCCGCCGCTTCGCGACCTACAAGAGACCGAATTTGCTGCTGCACGATCCGCCGCGTTTGCTCCGTCTGTTGTCCGATCCCGAGCGGCCGGTGCAGCTCATCATCGCCGGCAAGGCTCATCCGGATGACCAAGCGGGACAGGCACTGATCCACGAGTGGATAAGCTTCATTCGCCAGCCAGAGACCCGCTCCCATGCCGTATTTTTGAGCGACTATGACATGCTGTTGACGGAGCACCTCGTCGAGGGGGTGGACGTCTGGATCAATACGCCGCGGCGACCATGGGAGGCGAGCGGAACGAGCGGAATGAAGGTCCTCGTCAACGGAGGCATCAACCTCTCGGAATTAGACGGTTGGTGGGCCGAGGCGTACACGCCTGAAGTCGGGTGGGCGTTGGGGGATGGCCAGGAACACGGCGACGATCCTGCCTGGGACGCTGTCGAGGCCGACGCCCTCTACAGCTTGCTCGAGCGGGAGGTGGTCCCGGAGTTCTATGCCCGCGATGACAGCGGCATTCCCACGGCGTGGGTCAAGCGGGTGCGGGAAAGCATGGCCGTCTTGACGCCGCGCTTTTCGACCAACCGGACGGTGCGCGAATACACCGAGGAGCACTACGTCCCAGCCGCCGCCGCTTACCGTCAGCGCGCCGCGAACAAGGGCGAAGCGGGCAGACGGGTGGTCGAATGGCAGCGCGGGGTAGACCAGAAGTGGGGCTCGGTGCGGTTCGGAGCCTCGCGGGTGGAAGACAACGCGAACGACCTGATATTCGAGGTAGACGTGTTCCTGGGCGCTCTCGAACCTAACGCGGTCCGGGTTGAAGTCTACGCGGACGGAATCAGCGGTGGCGAGTCGGTGCGGCAGGACATGAGGTGCATACGCACGTCACCTGACGCATCCGGGGCCAGCGTCTATCAGGCAACGGTCCCGAACACGCGCCCCGCGGCAGACCACACCGTGCGGGTGATGCCTCAGCATCCCGGGGTCTCGGTCCCGTTGGAGCTCGCCCGAATCCTATGGCAACGATGATGACAGTGTTCGACTACATGTCGGAAATCTCCGAGCGCGATGTCGTGCGAGCTGGCCCTCCGACGCCTTTGAGCCCGGGCCTCGTTTAATACCTGGCCCGCTTCCATGGAGCGAAAGATGACAACACGACCAGATACGTTGACTCCGGAGCTGCTGAATGCAATGGACGCTTACTGGCGAGCCGCGAACTACCTTTCGGTCGGGCAGATTTACCTGTACGACAACCCGCTGTTGAAGCGGCGCCTGACCCTCGCGGATGTGAAGCACATGCTGCTCGGCCACTGGGGGACCACCCCCGGGCAGAACTTTATCTACGTGCACCTGAACCGCGTCATCAAGAAGTACGACCTCGACATGATCTACGTCTCCGGTCCCGGGCACGGCGGCCCGGCAGTCGTGGGCAACACGTATCTCGAGGGTACCTACAGCGAGATCTATCCAAACATCAGTCAAGACGAGGCCGGGCTTCGAAAGCTCTTTCTTCAGTTTTCCTTTCCCGGCGGCATTCCCAGCCACGCATCGCCAGAATGCCCGGGCTCGATCCACGAGGGCGGCGAGCTGGGGTATTCCCTCAGCCATTCGTTCGGGGCGGTTTTCGATAACCCCGACCTGTTGGTCGCCTGCGTGGTCGGCGATGGCGAGGCCGAGACGGGACCCCTGGCCACTGCGTGGCATTCGAACAAGTTTCTGGATCCCATCACCGACGGCGCGGTCCTGCCGATCTTGCATCTCAACGGCTACAAGATCTCCAACCCGACGATCCTCGCCCGCATCACGCGGGAGGAGCTGGAACAGTTGCTCCGGGGCTACGGGTGGACGCCCATCTTCGTCGAAGGTCATGAACCGACCATGATGCATGAGGCCATGGCCAGGGCGCTCGACACGGCGGTGGAGCACATCAAGAGGATCCAGAAAGACGCCCGCGTTAACGGCACCTTCGTGCGTCCGCGCTGGCCGATGATCGTGCTGAAGTCACCCAAGGGTTGGACGGGGCCGAAGGTGGTGGATGGCCAGCAGATCGAGGGCACGTTTCGGGCTCATCAGGTCCCCATCGCTGTGTCGTCGACGACGCCTCCCGAACACCTGCGGCAGCTGGAAGAGTGGCTGAGGAGCTACCGGCCGGAGGAGCTCTTCGATGAGCAGGGCCGCCTGAAACCAGAGCTCGCCGACCTCGCGCCTAAGGGCCAACGTCGCATGGGCGCGAATCCTCATGCCAACGGTGGTGCCCTCCTCCGTGATCTCCGGATGCCGGATTTCCGAGACTACGCGGCCGACGTGCCCTCGCCCGGGGTACGGGGCATCGGCGACACGCACGTGCTCGGGCTCTTCCTGCGCGACGTGGCTAAGTTGAACGAAGAGCAGCGCAATTTCCGGGTGTTCGGCCCTGACGAGACACTCTCCAACGGCCTCGAGGCTCTCTTCGAGGTGACCAAGCGACAATGGGACGCGGCGACCGTGTCGAATGACGAGTTCCTCGCACCCACGGGGCGAGTGATGGAGATGCTCAGCGAGCACCAATCCGAGGGTTGGCTCGAGGGCTACCTGCTGACCGGGCGGCACGGCCTCTTCAACTGCTACGAGGCGTTCATCCACATCATCGATTCGATGTTCAATCAGCACGCCAAATGGCTGAAGGTCACGTCGCGACTGCCGTGGCGGCGGAAGATCGCCTCTTTGAACTACCTCCTGGCTTCGCATGTGTGGCGGCAGGATCACAATGGATTCACGCACCAGGATCCCGGGTTTATCGACCACGTCGTCAACAAGAAGGCCGAGGTCGTGCGGGTCTACCTTCCGCCAGATGCGAACTGTCTGCTGTCCGTCATGGATCACTGCCTGCGCAGTCGCCACTACGTCAACGTCGTTGTCGCGGGCAAACACCCGGCACCCCAGTGGCTGAGGATGGACGCCGCCCTCAAGCACTGCACGGAGGGGATAGGGATCTGGCAGTGGGCCAGCAACGACCAGGGCGTTGCACCGGATGTGGTCATGGCCTGCTGTGGCGACGTCCCCACGCTGGAGACGCTCGCGGCTGTTTCCATCATGCGCGAGCATCTGCCTGACCTGAGGATTCGGGTGGTCAATGTCGTGGATCTCATGAAGTTGCAGCCACAGACCGAGCACCCGCACGGATTGAGCGATACGGACTTCGACGAGCTCTTCACCAAGGACAAGCCGGTCATATTCGCCTTTCATGCCTACCCCTGGTTGATTCACCGGCTGACGTATCGCCGCACCAACCACCAAAACATCCACGTCCGCGGCTACAAGGAGGAGGGGACAATCACCACGCCCTTCGACATGACGGTCCTGAACGAGCTAGACCGTTTCCATCTCGTAATGGACACGATCGATCGCCTCCCCCAGAGCGGCGACAAGGGCATCTACCTGAAGCAGCAGCTCCAGGACAAGCTGGTTGAGCACAAGCAATACATCGACAGGAACGGTGAGGATCTCCCCGAGATCCGCAACTGGAAATGGAGCGCGGCCTTCCCGCCGAGCTCCAAGGCCCCATGAGCGCAAGGGTCGTGGCGGCGAATCTCGGCTCGGTTACCTCGGTGCGGGGCAGCGTCGTGGACATTCGGTTCGGTCAGCGCCTGCCGCCGATCTACTCTGTCCTGCACACTGGAAATGAACAACAGATCGTCGTCGAAGTGCTCGCGCAGCTAGACGCGCATCACGTGCGAGGGATTGCGTTGACGCCCACGCAGGGCCTCGCGCGCGGCATGATGGTGGAAGACTCGGGCGGGCCACTAAAAGCGCCCGTGGGCAAGGGAGTTCTTTCGCGGATGTTCGACGTGTTTGGGCACGCCATCGATCGCCAGCCAGCCCCGTCGAATGTGCAGTGGCGGAGCGTCCACCGCGCCCCGCCGCCGTTGGCGAAACGCTCGACCAAGTCCGAGATCTTCGAGACGGGAATCAAGGTCATCGATGTACTGGTACCGCTGGAGCGCGGTGGCAAGGCGGGGCTCTTCGGGGGGGCGGGCGTGGGCAAGACCGTGCTGCTCACCGAGATGATCCACAACATGATTGGGCACCAGGAGGGCGTGAGCATCTTTTGCGGCATCGGCGAACGTTGCCGCGAGGGTGAGGAACTGTACCGCGAAATGAAAGAGGCCGGCGTGTTGCCGAACATGGTGATGGTCTTCGGCCAGATGAACGAGCCGCCGGGCAGCCGGTTTCGGGTGGGACACGCGGCCCTGACCATGGCTGAGTATTTTCGCGACGACGAGCATCGCGATGTGCTCTTGCTCATCGACAATATTTTTCGCTTCATCCAGGCCGGGATGGAGGTGTCGGGCTTGATGGGCCAGATGCCATCGCGCCTGGGCTATCAGCCCACCATGGGAACCGAGCTATCGGGGTTGGAGGAGCGCATCGCCAACACCGATACCGGCGCCATCACCTCGATTCAGGCAGTGTATGTGCCCGCCGACGACTTTACCGATCCGGCGGCGGTGCACACGTTCTCGCATCTGTCCGCCTCCATCGTGCTTTCGCGCGAGCGGGCGAGCGAGGGCCTCTATCCGGGCATCGACCCGCTCCAATCGAATTCCAAGATGGCCACGCCCGGCATCGTCGGGGAGCGCCACTACGGAGTGGCCCGGGAAATCCGCCGGACGCTGGCTCAGTACGCGGACCTGAAGGACATCATTGCCATGCTGGGCCTGGACCAGCTTTCGCCAGAGGACCGCAAGGTGGTCGGCCGGGCTCGCCGGCTGGAGCGTTTCCTCACCCAACCCTTTTTCACGACTGAACAGTTCACCGGGCTCAAAGGGAAGCTCGTCAGCCTCGAGGATGCGCTGGACGGGTGTGAGCGGATCCTGCGCGACGAATTCAAAGACCACCCGGAGAGCGCGCTTTACATGATCGGGGGAATTGACGAAGCCAAAGGGAAGGCACACCCCGCGCCGCCCGCGGCCCCATCGAAAGCGCCCCCTTCGCCCGAAGCCCGAACAGGCGGCGGAGTCTCATGAACCTCAAGATCCTCCTGCCCTTCCAAATCCTCGCCGAGAAGACCGGCGTATTGCGCATCATCGCGGAGACACGCGAGGGAGCCTTTGGACTCTTGCCAAACCGACTCGACTGCGTGGCCGCTCTGGCGCCCGGCATTTTGACCTACGAAACCAAGGCAGGGGGCGAGGCTTACGTGGCCGTGGATGAAGGGGTGCTGGTCAAGACCGGCCCAGATGTGCTCGTGTCCGTGCGCCGGGCCCTGCCGGGAACGGACCTCCAGCAACTGCGCAGGTCGGTGGAAGAGGAATATGTGACCCTGGACGAACAGGAGCAGAGCGTGCGTTCGGTGATGGCAAAGTTGGAAGCGGGATTTCTCCGTCGTCTGGCCGGCCTCCAACATGGCTGACCCGTCGATCATCAAGACCTCCAAGAGCGCCCCGACCCTAGCCGAGGAGATCAGCGCGAAAGCGGCGCGCAAGCTGAAGGCGCAGCGCGACTCCCGGCGGGGCGTCTGGTTCGGCTTGGGGATGATGGGCCTTATCGGATGGTCGGTGGTCATTCCGACCCTCCTCGGCGCGGCGCTTGGTCTCTGGTTGGACAAGAGGCATCCGGGCGGGCATGCCTGGACCCTGGCCCTGCTGATGGCCGGTCTGACGATCGGCTGCCTGAATGCATGGCATTGGGTCGCCAAGGAATACCAGGAGATGCGGGAGGGACAGGAGGGTGGCGATGAATGAAGCGCCGAGACTTGTACTGGCCTGGGTGGCGGGTGGCGGGCTCGGGGTGCTCTTCTTCGGTGGCCTCTGGTGGACAGTTCGTAAGGGCGTTTCCGCGAAGCAGCCGGCCCTGTGGTTCGTGGGCAGCATGTTTGCGCGCCTGGGAATCGGCCTGGCTGGATTCTACCTGGTTTCGGGTCTCCGATGGGAGCGGCTGCTGGCATGTCTCCTGGGCTTTGCGATGACACGCCCCATTGTGACGTGGCTGACGCGGGCGCCGCGACAAGGGCGGAGCCGTTCCGCACAGGATGGCGGCCATGCGCCTTAGTCCCGATGACAGGATCTTCTGGCGACACGGTGTGTTCAAGCTCAACGCCACGATTGCGTTCACGTGGCTCTTGATGTTCGTCCTGGCGATCGGGTCGAAGCTCATCACGCGCAAGCTATCAACGGGATTGAAGCGCTCCCGGTGGCAGGACCTCCTGGAGATCGTCGTGGTCGGGATCGAGAAGCAGATCGAGGAAGTCGGCCTCCATCATCCAAGAAGGTATATCGACTTCTTGGGGACCCTCTTTCTGTTCGTCGCCACGGCCAGCCTTTGCACCGTTATTCCCGGCTACGAGCCCCCGACCGGTTCGCTCTCGACCACCGTGGCTCTCGCGCTGTGCGTCTTCGTCGCCGTGCCGTTCTTTGGGATCAAAGGACAAGGTCTGGGCGGTTATCTCGAGTCCTACGTCCATCCTACGGTCATCATGCTGCCGTTCAATATCATCAGCGAGCTGTCGCGCACGTTGGCCCTGGCCGTCCGCCTGTTCGGCAACATGATGAGCGGAGCGATGATCGTCGCGATTCTCCTCACCGTCATGCCCTTTGTGTTTCCAATCGTGATGACCGTGCTCGGCCTGCTCACCGGCATGGTTCAGGCGTACATCTTCAGCATCCTGGCAGCGGTGTATATCGCTGCCGCGACACGCACACGCAAGCCCAAGTCGGCACCTGAGCCAGCGGCAGTAGCCTGAAGCGAACACACGCACCAACCAAAAGGACTCACCATGGACCAGAGGACGATCATCGCGGTGGCATCAATTGTCGTCGCCGGAATTACCACTGGCTTCGGCACGATGGGGCCCGCGCTGGCGGAGGGGAGAGCGGTGGCCACGGCGCTCACCTCCCTCGCCCAACAACCCGATGCTTCCGCCACCATTACCAGAACCTTGTTCGTCGGCCTGGCAATGATCGAGTCGACGGCCATTTACTGCTTTGTGGTCTCGATGATTCTTATCTTCGCCAATCCGTTCTGGAACCATGTCATCGCACAAACCTCAGGAAAGTAGTCTTGCTGATAGACTGGTTCACCGTCGGCGCGCAGACGCTCAACTTCATCATCCTGGTGGGGCTGATGAAGCGCTTTCTCTACAAGCCCATCATCGACACGATTGACGCGCGCGAGAAACGAATCGCCACAGAGCTTGCAAACGCCGAGGCGAGGAAGGCCGAGGCCCAAAAGGATCGCGACGAGTTCCAGCACAAGAACCAAGAGCTCGATCAGCAGCGTGCTGCGCTCTTGAGCAAGGCGACGGACGAGGCCAAAGCGGAACGGCAGCGCCTCCTCGACGATGCGCGGCGGGCGGCCGACCTCTTGAGCGCAAAGCGCCAGGAGTCGCTCAAGGACGAGGCCATCAACCTGAATCAGGCCATCACGCGCCGGGCGCGGCAAGAAGTGTTCGCCATCACCCGAAAGGCCTTGGCCGACCTCGCCACGACGAGCCTGGAGGAGCGCATGGGCGAGGTCTTCACGCGACGCCTGCGCGAAATGGACGATCGGGACAAAGCCACCCTCGGCCAGGCATTGAAGGACGCTTCGGAGCCCGCCCTCGTGCGCAGCGCGTTCGACCTGCCTGCAGAGCAACGTGCGGCGATCCAAAAAGCGCTCAACCAGACCTTTTCGGCCAATCTCGCGCTCCGGTTCGAGGTCGCGGCAGACCTGGTCAGCGGGATCGAGCTCTCCGCGAATGGACAAAAGGTAGCGTGGAGCATCGCGGACTATCTCGCATCGCTGGAAAGGAGCGTAGGCGACCTTCTCGAGGAGAAGGCCAAGTCTCAGCCGAAGGCGGAGCCGAAGCCCGAGCCCGGGCCGAAGCCCGGGGCAAAGGTCGAGCCCAAACTCGAGCCCGACGGAAGAAGTCAATGAGCACGGCGTCTGAAAACCTCCAGAGTGCCGTCGCCCGGGCGTTCGACGAGATCGCCGAGGTGCGGGAAGCTTTCACGCCGCATCTCGTGCTGCGCGAGGTGGGCACGATCACCAGTGTTGCCACCGGTGTCGCCAAGGTGTCGGGTCTTCCGAGCGTAGGTTTCGAGGAGTTGGTGGAATTTCCTGGTGGCGTGCTCGGGATGGCTTTCAACGTGGACCAGGACGAGATCGGAGTCGTGCTGCTTGGCGAATACTCGCACCTTCACGCCGGAGACGAGGTCCATCGCACGGGTCGGGTCATGGACGTGGCCGTGGGTGCCGGACTGCTGGGACGGGTCATTGACCCGCTCGGCCAGCCGCTCGATGGCAACGGGGAGTTGGTTTCCAGCAAGCGCCTGCCCATCGAACGATCCGCGCCGCCCATCATGGACCGCGCGCCGGTCACCGTGCCGCTCGAAACCGGCCTGAAGGTCATCGACGCGCTCATTCCAATCGGGCGAGGCCAGCGTGAGCTGATTCTGGGAGACCGACAGACGGGCAAGACCGCCATTGCGCTCGACACCATTCTCAACCAACGCGGCCAAAATGTGTTGTGCGTCTATTGTGCAGTCGGCCAGCGCGCCTCCTCCGTCGCGAAGGCCGTTGCCGCCCTGCGCGAAAGGGGTGCCATGGAGTACACGGTCGTGGTCGTGACGGAGGGCAACGATCCGGCAGGCCTCGCCTACATCGCTCCTTACGCTGCGACCAGCATCGCCGAGCATTTCATGGCCACGGGTCGCGATGTCCTGATCGTCTACGACGATCTCACGCAGCACGCCCGCGCCTATCGCGAGCTTTCTCTCCTGCTTCGCCGCCCCCCCGGACGTGAGGCATTCCCTGGCGACATCTTCTACATCCACTCGCGCTTGCTCGAACGCGCCACACATCTGCGCACGGAGCTCGGCAACGGATCACTCACCGCCCTGCCCATCATCGAGACCGAAGCTCAGAATATTTCCGCCTACATTCCCACCAATCTGATCTCCATCACGGATGGGCAGATCTATCTCTCACCCGCCCTGTTCGAATTGGGTGTACTGCCCGCGGTCGATGTCGGCAAATCCGTCTCGCGCGTGGGTGGCAAGGCGCAGCGCGCCGCCTACCGCGCGGTGGCCGGTGACCTCAAGCTCGCCTATGCCCAGTTCGAAGAGCTCGAGACATTTTCCCGATTCGGCGCCCGCCTGGATGAAGGCACCCGCAAGAACATCGAGCACGGACAGAGAATTCGCGCTTGCCTGAAGCAGGCGGAGTTTGCCCCGGTGTCGGTGCCCGCACAAATCACACTCCTCCTGGCGTTGACCGCGAAGCTCTTCGACCAGGTTCCGATTGACCAAATGACGAGTGCCGAGCAGGCCCTTTACCAGGCGGCTGCTGGAATATCCGAAGACGTGCGCTCGCGGTTCGAGACCTCCGATGAATTGAGCGATGAGGATCGCAAGAGCATCACCGACATCGCCCGTCAGGCGCTGGCGCGTTTCCAACCCAAGGCAGAGGAAGCGCCCAAGGGGCAACCGAAGCCCGACGCCGGCTCGAAGGCCGACCCCAAGGAGAAGGCATGAGCGACACCACTGCGAGTCTGCGCCGAAAGATCAGCAGTGCGGGAGATCTCCAATCGGTGGTTCGCACGATGAAGGCCTTGGCGGCGTCGAGCATCGGACAGTACGAACAATCGGTGCACGCGCTGACTGACTACTATCGGACCGTCGAGCTGGGATTGAGCGTCTGCCTTCGGGACACCGAACCAGCCGCACCGAGTGGAGAGCGGAAGGGGCATGCCAACGCTGCTGGGATCGGCGCGGTCGTGTTCGGTTCCGATCAGGGATTGGTGGGGGCATTCAATGAGGTGGTGGCCGATTGCGCCATCAAGGCACTGGCTGCCTTGCCCGGAGCTCCCCAGGTCTGGGCAATCGGTCAGCGGGTTCACGCTCGCCTGGCCGACGCGGGCTTGTCGATGACGGGTCTCTTCACAGTGCCGACCTCCATCGAGGCAATCACCCCGCTCGTAGGGCAGATTCTCGTTGAGAGCGAAGCGCATCACATCCCCACGCAGGTCACCGAGCTCCACCTCTTTTACAACCGCCTGACTTCCGGTGCCGGGTACGCGCCGGTCAGTCATCGACTGCTGCCACTCGACGATCTCTGGAGGCGCAGGTTGGCCGAGCTTCCCTGGCCAACCAAGAGCTTGCCCGAGGTCATGGGCGACAAGGTCGCGGCTCTGCGGTCGTTCATCCGCGAGTATCTCTTTGTCTCGCTCTTCCGTGCGTGCGCCGACTCCCTCGCCAGTGAAAACGCAAGTCGCCTGGCGGCCATGCAGCGCGCGGAAAAGAATATCGACGAGTTGCAGGAGACCCTGAAAGGGAGGTTCCACCGCTTGCGGCAGACCGGCATCGACGAGGAGCTCTTCGACGTCATTTCCGGTTTCGAGGCGCTGTCGGACCGCAAGGCGCATCCGACCGCCATCGAGCCAGGGGGGAGACCATGAACATGAAACGGACAGTCAAACCCGATGACTTCCGCGTGCCGGCCGGGGAAGAGGGAGCAGGCATTCCTTTCGAGTTTGTAATCATAGGGCAAGGTGCAGGCAATCGAGTACACCTAGGGTACACCCATGTTCTACCAAGGCATGAAAGTCAATCGGGGCCGGACGACCAATCAACGCGCGGGTAGGTCGACGGGACTTCGCGTCAAAGGAGCGCGCCTCTTGGTGGTGATCGGGCTCTCGATTGCCCTCATATCGACCGCCTCCGGGGGGCCGGGCGACGCGCGAGCGGACACGAGCTCGACCGACGCAAACATCACACGGGTAGCGACCAGCCTGCTGGAACACTCCCAATTCGCTCATCATCCCCTTGACGGTCAGTTGGCAGGAACCTTTCTTGATCGCTACCTGGATGCTCTGGACGGAGGGCGCTCGGTATTCCTGCAGTCCGACGTGGATGAGTTTGGCGCCTACCGCCCGACGTTGGCGCGGGACACCCGGGACCAGGGTGACACTAGCGCGGCCCGAGCGATCTTTGCGAGATACCTCCTACGCCTTGGCCAACGGGTCACCTACGTCACGGAGCTCCTGGCCAGGTCGAAGTTCGAGTTCAGTGGACACGACGTCTACTCCTTCGACCGCGAGCACGCCGCGCGGCCCCGCGATCCGGCGGCGGCAAGGGACCTCTGGCGGCAGGAGGTCCGGGCGGAGTACCTGCAGGAAAAGCTGGCCGACAAGCAACCAGGACAGATAGTGGAGACGTTGACTCACCACTATGCGCAGCAACTGGCAACAATGAAGGCGCTCCGCGGCGACGAGGTGCTGGAGATCTACCTCGACGCGTTAGCTCACGTTTACGATCCCCACTCGGACTACCTCGGGCACGAACAGATGGACAGCTTTTCCATCGCGATGAATCTCTCGCTGTTTGGTATCGGCGCGTCCCTCGAGACCGAGGACGGGTATTGTAAGATCCGCGACCTGCTCCCGGGGGGGCCGGCGGCGCGAAGCGCTCTGCTGAAGCCTGGAGACAAGATCATCGCGGTGGCGCAGGGCGGTAAGGAGCCGGTCGACATCATGAACATGCCCCTCTCGCGCGCGGTGGAGTTGATCCGCGGTCCGAAGGGCACTGCGGTGACGTTGACCGTGATCCCCGTCGGGGACGCTGATGGCGCGGTTCCGAGGATGGTGCCCCTGGTGCGCGACCAGATAAAACTCGAAGACCAGGCGGCCAAGGCCCGAATCCTGGATTTGCCCACGGACAAGGGCGCGGGCATTCGAATGGGTGTGATCGACTTGCCGTCGTTCTACGTCGACGTCGACGGACATGCAGTGGGCGGACATCGCAGCGCCACCGCGGATGTCGCGCGGTTGCTCACCAAGTTGAAGGCGGAGCACGTGCGCGGTGTCGTGCTGGATCTGCGACGCAATGGCGGCGGGTCCCTGGAAGAAGCGATCAGCCTCACTGGGCTGTTCATTCGGAAAGGGCCAGTCGTCCAGACTCGAGGGCCCGCGGGCGACATCGAAGTGGAAGCGGACACCGACGCGAGCGTGCTGTACGACGGGCCGTTGATCGTGCTAACGAGCAGGTTCAGCGCGTCAGCCTCGGAGATCCTGGCAGGCGCCCTACAGGACTATGGGCGCGCGGTCATCGTGGGCGACTCCTCGACGTTCGGCAAGGGGACGGTGCAAAACGTCGTGCCCCTCGCTCGCTTCATGGACCAGGCCGGCCTCGACCACGCCTACGATCCTGGCGCCCTCAAGGTCACGATCCGCAAGTTCTATCGACCAAGCGGCACATCGACACAGTTGCGAGGCGTGGCCGCCGATATCGTCTTGCCCTCCACAAGTGACTTCAGCGACGTGAGCGAGGGGGCTTTGAAGGATCCCTTGCCGTGGGACGCTGTACCGTCCGCGCCCCACGAGAGGCTGAATCGGGTGCAGCCATATATCGGCGCCTTGAAGGAAGGCTCCGTCCGACGGATTGGGGCGGCAAGAGCCTTCGCTTACATGGCAGACGATATCGCGAGACTCAAAAAGAGCCTGGCGACGAAGTCCGTCTCGCTGAACGAAGAGGAACGTAGACACGAGCTGGCCGAGTCCAAGGCTCGCGAGAGCGAACGCCAGCTGGCAACTCGAGCGTCGAGCTCAACCGATCCGGTCACCTACGAAATCACGCTGAAAAATGCTTCCTTGCCAGGGCTGCCGCCACCCGGTTCATTTTCACACAACGCGAAGACAGCCCGGGTTCGGGGCGGGTCCTCTTCGACCGGCGAGCCGGAAGGTGACCCAACCGGCCGGTCGCGGGCAGACGACGTGATCTTGAAAGAGAGCGTGCAGATCCTGGCCGACTACGCTGGATTAATGAGTGGTCAAAGCACCTGGACCAATCTCGGGACCCGGGGAAGCGTTCGCGAGCAGGGCGGTAGAAGGGCGGCAAACTAAACTGAGGAGGCTTGCAACTGGCTGCCTGCGTCGGAAACCAACGACTGGTCCTTAGTTTAGTTTGGTTTAGTTTAGCTAAGCTTAAGCTAGCGAAGAGGTTCACGCTCCCCGGTTTCGTGGGAGACGTGCAGCGACGCGTTTCCCGGGCGCTATTGCGCCATCGATCGAGGAACGACATTCGTGCCAGGTGTCGAGGACGGGACGGTCATGGCCGCCGCACTTTGCGAAACGTGGCTTCGGCGGAACCCGCGCCAGACCGTGCCAATCAAGATCCCCACGACGACAAGTGCCGCGACCAGGATGAGATCCCGCTTGCCGCGGCCCACCCGCTGGATCTTCTTGAGGTCGCCTTCGACACCTCTCGAGGTCTGGTCGTGGTTCATACGGACAACGTGGCGCACTCTCCTTGGTAGCTCCATCGTTAGAAACCATGGAAAGGGCAACTGGAACTGTTGAGGGCCATCAACCTTCGCACGCGAGCGGGCCGCGGGGGCGCCTACCTTTGGCGGCATTCAGCGCCGCCGGCCGTGTTCAGGTCGTAGCCAGCAGCGGCCGCAGAACCAGGACGGTCAAGCATCAGCGCCTCCGGGGTGCCTCAAAGGCAACACCAGGATGAACGACGAGCCATGATCCGGCACGCTTTCCACTGCCGCACGGCCTTGATGCGCCAAAGCGATAGCCTTCACCAGGCTGAGACCAAGGCCCAATCCCCTCGCGGCGCGGCTGGGGTCGACGCGGTACAGCCGATCCCATATCCGAGGGAGGGCATCGGGCGGAATTCCGCAGCCGCTGTCCCGGATGCAAAACCGGGCCTCCAGGTTGGCGATGTCGGATTCGACCACAACCTCGACGCGGCCTCCGCGCGGCGTGTACTTGACAGCGTTGTCGACCAGGTTGGCAACTGCCTGGCGCACGCGGATGGCGTCCGCCAGGGTCGTCACCGCATCCCCCGGCAACACCGACAAGGCCACGCCGGCTTCGTCGGCTACCTGCTCGTACAGGTCCACCGTCTCGAGCGCGATCGCACGCATGTCCGTAAAGCCGAGATTCAATTTCATGATTCCGGCCTCGGCCTCAGATATGTCCATGAGCGTTCGCAGCATGATCAGCGCTCGGTCCGATTCCTCGATGCAGTCCGCCAGTGCCTCGGGGGCCTGGTTTGGATCGTCAGTCCGCAGGGCGACCTCGGCGATCCCTCGCAGTCGCGTCAGCGGGGTGCGCAGATCGTGCGCAACGTTGTCGAGCGCGTCGCGCGTGCTTCGGACCAGTCCCTGATTGCGTTCGAGCATACGGTTGACCAGCAGGGCCAGTTCGTGCAGCTCACCGCTGCCCCCGACAGCCACATCCACGCGGCGCGACAGGTCTCCCGATTGGATCACCGCACGAGCTGTGAGTGCCAGCGCAGCCACCGGGCGGAGGGCGCGGCGGGTCAAGTAGACGCCCCCGGCGATCCCGATCAGGAGACAACCGATCAGTACCGACAGAACCGCAGTTTTCACGGGGGGGCCGAGGCGCGCCCATGGGTCCTCGGAGGACGCGACCTCCAGGCGAAGATCGCTGGTGACCGACGTCGATACAACGGTGCCGGCATTCTCGAGATCACCGTGCCTATACAGGGTGCGGCCTGAGCCATCCCGGACACGCACAGGGCCGTGCTCACCCTCCAACTCCGTGGCATCGCTGATGGCGTGCTCGAAGGTCGACAGTCCGACCCGACCCAATAGGGCCCGGTGGCGTTCCAGCCGCTCGTGGATCACGATATCTTCGGAGCGAACGACCGCGCGGCGGACGGAGAACAAGGAGAGCGCGCCGAGAGTCGTCAGTCCGACGAGGAGAATGGCCGCGTACCAAGTCGTCAGCCGGAACGATAGTGACCCGAACAGCGATCGCCCGGACGGCGGTCGGGACAACGGCCCGGACGGTCTACTGCTTTCGAAAGACATACCCCACTCCCCGGAGCGTGTGAACCAGCTTCGCGGGGAAACCCCGATCGATCTTGCTGCGCAGTCGGCAGACCACCACGTCGACGACGTTGGTCTGTGGATCGAACGAATAGTCCCATAGTTGCTGCAGGATCATGGTCTTGCTGAGCACCCGCTCAGGACTTCGGAGGAAGTACTCGAGCAATGCCATCTCCTTGGCCTGAAGAGAGATGGCCACACCATCACGGGTAACCTGGCGCGTGAGGAGATCCAGCGTGACACCCCCGAAGGAGAGGCGCGTCTCGCCCGTGCCGCCTGTCGATGAGCGGCGCACCAGGGCGTTCAGTCGCGCCACGAGCTCGGCGAACGAGAACGGCTTGGTCAAGTAGTCGTCCGCGCCCGATTCGAGACCGGCGACGCGATCTGCGACGGCATCACGCGCGGACAAGACGATGATGGGCGTCGTTACGCGCTTCTGGCGCACTCGGCCAATGAGATCCAGACCGCCGACCCCGGGAAGCATGACGTCCACGATGGCGGCGTCGTAAGGCGTACCGTCGAGAAGGGCGGCGGCGCCTTCCTTCCCATCCCGAACCCAGTCCACGGCATGCCCCTCCTGCCGCAGCCCTTTCTCGACGAAGGCACCGATCTTCTGATCGTCCTCGACGATGAGCAGCCGCATGCGAGCATCAGAGCAGGGGTACCTTTGCGGTTCAAGAGCGATTCCGGCTCTCGGGGAAAATGGTTTCCACGTCCTTTCGCAGCACCCAACCGCGGCCGTCGGGCCCGGCAATCAGCGTGAAGTCTCCGTGGGTGCGTTCGAGCGTTACCAGAGTCCCCTCGGGCGCGACGAACGCCTGGTCTGCCTTTGCGAAGGGTGCGATGCGGGCGACCACATCCGCCGCGATCACGATCGCGCCGTCCCGGGGTGGGGCCGCATGTGTCGCGGACAGTGCGCCCAAGACGGCGATACCCGTACCAGCGAGTGCCATGGCCAGCAAGCCGCGGCGTCGCACGAGTCCCCAGGCGAGGGCGACCCAACCCGCGGCGCACAGGCCCAACCCTCCCAGCGCGATCCAGCTCCATTCGTCGGCACCCAGCACCCCTACGGCGTGCGCCAGCCGCCCGGACTCGACCGGCGGAAGACGCGCGGCTTCCCGCGCGTGTGCCAGACCCGCCGCGACGGGCGCGGAGCGCGGAGCAACGAGCCGCGCGCGCTCGAACTGTAGGATGGCTCGGCCCGAGTGACCCGCGGCCAGCTCCGCCTCGGCCCGAGCCTCCAGCGCCCGGACCGAATAGACGTCTCCGGGGGCAGGGTGGGCCGCGGGGCCAGGTCCACCGTACGCCGCAGATCCCCCCAGCGACACGATGGTGATGACCACGGCCATTAGAAGTGGCATCGAGGGACGTGCGCCTGCTCGTGAGAATAGGGACGCAGTGGATGTTTGGGAATTCTTGTTCACGTCGTTGCCTCCAGTGCACGGAGCTCGTCGAATACCAGAGCTTGCCAGGTCCTCAGATCCTCGTTGGCAGGCAAGCTGTTTGGGGAGTAACTCAGCCGATCG
>Ga0066788_10000009_pt1 | contig 26021 bp, 22 predicted proteins | sample OrgsoiDNA2013048_FD_70943 | JGI IMG/M metagenome (GOLD analysis project Ga0066788, IMG submission 70943) | Permafrost soil microbial communities from the Arctic, to analyse light accelerated degradation of dissolved organic matter (DOM) -... | ecosystem: Environmental > Terrestrial > Soil >... | reverse complement strand
CACCTTCGGCGTCGCCAGCGCGCTCATGGCCTTGAGCCTGGAGCGGGCGCGCGAGCTCGCCATCCTCAGGGCGCTGGGGGCGACCCCGGGACAGGTGGTCGAGCTGACCATTCTCGAGACGGCCCTCCTCGGATGCTGGGCGGGCCTGCTCGCGATTCCGTTCGGGATGCTGGTGGCGGCAGTGCTGGTCTTCGTCATCAACCAGCGCTCCTTTGGCTGGACCATGCCGCTCACGCCGGGAGTCGGCACCCTGCTGTCCGCGCCGCTGCTCGGGCTCGGGGCCGGGATCGCCGCCGGGATCTATCCGGCCGTGCGAGCCGCGCGCGTGCTTCCCGCTCAGGCGCTGAGGGACGAGTGAGCAAGTGAGCACGAGGTGGCTCCACCTAGCGAAGTCCCCCGCCATCGCGACCGCGGGGGCCATCATCGTGGGCTGGCTCTCGGGTTGCGCGGGAGCAGATCGGCAAACGGATCGACGGTCGTCGTCGCCCTCCGGCGCGACTGACCAGTCTCAGGCAGGAGATCTGTCGGTCGGGCAGCTGCTTTCGGGAGCCGACACGCGCGGGTTTGCGCGCGCCCTGGTGCCCACCGAGCTGTCCTTCCCGCGCGATCACGGACCTCACCCCGGCTTTCGATCCGAATGGTGGTACTTGACCGGGATCTTGCGCGCTCGCGCGAGCGATTCTGGCCGCCCGCGCAGGTTCGGATATCAATTCACGATCTTTCGTCAGGCCCTCGCACCCGAGGTCGCGATCCGCTCGTCCTCCTGGAGCACGCGCGACGTTTACCTCGGTCACCTGGCGGTATCTGACATCGACGGCGATCCCCGGGCCCGACGCTTCTTTGCCTGGCAAAGATTCTCCCGCGATGGAATGGCGCTGGCGGGCGCCCGCGGCCAGCCCTTCGAAGTGTGGGTCGAGTCCTGGCGGATGACAGGCCCTCGCTCCGGCGCGGACATTTTTCCCCTCGCCCTCCAAGTACGGGAAGAGGTATGGGAAGCGGTCGGGCAAGCGCAACTTCAAGGGTCGGATCAAGAACGGGCCGGCCAGCCGCCAGTGACGCTCGAACTGTCGCTGGGAGCCGGACGAGGTCCAGTCCTGCAAGGCGATCGCGGCCTGAGCGTGAAGGGCCGAGGACCAGGGAACGCTTCGTTCTATTACTCATGCACGCGGCTGCCCACGACCGGACGGCTCACGCTCGGCCAGCAAACTTTCGAGGTCGAGGGCGCGAGCTGGTTCGACCGGGAGTGGAGCACGAGCGCGCTCGATCCCGACGTCGTGGGCTGGGACTGGCTGGGCGCCGAGCTCGACGACGGCCGCGATCTGATGGTTTATCGACTGCGGACCATGGACGGTCGGGCCGCTCCTGCCAGCCGGGCCACGTTGATCGCGCCCGACGGGACAACCCGGATCTTCGCGCCTGACGCGTTCTCCCTGGTTCCGCAGGGACGATGGGAGAGCCCCGACCATCGTGCCCACTATCCGGCGGGCTTCGGGATGTCCATTCCGTCCGCGGATCTGGACGTTACCATCCGACCCCTCCTGGCGGACCAGGAGCTGTTGCTCGGGGTCCGGTACTGGGAGGGCGCTGTCGCCCTGACGGGAGCGGCGGCGGGCCACCCTCTGCAGGGCCAAGGCTACCTGGAGCTGACCGGCTATTTCGGCTCCGCGCCGGCGCTGGGAAAATGAACTGTCTGTAACCAAAAAGTCAACACCAGGTAACCAACGACTGTTTTCCGGAATCGCCGACGTTTTGCTATGGACGCGACCATACAGATTGGTGCATGGATCTTCCGATTCCTTACCCTCAGGAGGCTAACTTCATGACCAAGCGGACATTCGGCATCACGATGATGGCGGCAGCTTGCGCCACCCTTTCACTCGCATGCGACGACAGCACCAGCAAGAAGGACGCGGCTCTCGATGCCGAGAGCGATGCCTCGTCCGACTCCTCGGCCGACTCCTCGAGTGACGCCGGAACGGCGGACGATTCGGGCGATGCAGCCGAGCAGAGCGATGCGACGGATGCCACGCTCGCGATCGACGCCGGCGACGACAGCGGCCTGACGACCCTGCAGGCCCGAGGCAAGTATCTGGTGGACGTCGTGGTCGCTTGCGGCGATTGCCACACCCCCCAGGGATCCATGGGACCCGATCTGACCATGTACCTGGCCGGAAACCCTGACTTTGTCACCTTGCCCAACGGCGACAAGCTGGGGACCCGAAACCTGACCAACGATGTCACGGGCCTCAAGAACCGGACCGACGACGAGATCAAGAACATGTTCCAGAACGGCAAGCGGCCCCTGGACACGGGCGGTACCGAGGCGCTCAATCCCACCATGCCGTACTACCTGTTCCACAACATGGAGGACGCCGACGCCAGCGCCATCGTCGCCTACCTGCGAACCGTGCCGGCCGTCAGCCACATGATCCCCCGCCGGGGCGCTTCGTTCGACGTTCAGACCCCGGCCGCGCCCCTGAACCTCGACAATGTCCCGGTGCCCGCGGACACCTTCCCTGAGAAGGACAGCGCCATGCGCGGCCGGTACCTGGCGGCTCGATCCGGGCTGTGCATCGAGTGTCACACCAAGCACCTGATGCCCGGAGCGGCCACGGTGCTGGATGAGGCGCACGTGTTCGAGGGCATGGAGGACTTCTCGGCCTTGTTCGCCAGCACGCTCATGATCCACCCGGTCTCCAAGAACCTCACATCGGACAATGAAACGGGCCTCGGGACGTGGTCGGCCATGGACATCGCGAACGTGCTGAGCATGGGTAAGGCCAAGGACGGCAGCGGCATCTGCCCGCCCATGCCCATCGCCGCCTACCACAACCTGCAGCCCGACGACGCGACCGACATCGTCAACTACATCCGCTCCCTGCCGCCCAAGACCAGTATGATCGTCGACATGTGCAGTTTTCCGCCCACGAGTGCGCCCGGCGACGGCGGCTCTCCCGACGGCGCGACGGACACCGCGCCTGACACGGCTCCCGCGGCCGACGCCGCGGACGACGTCGCGGCTGACGCGGGGACGGACTGACGCGGACGCCAGTACGGGAAACGATGTCGCGGCCGGCCAGATGTTGACGCGCGAGCTAAGCCTGGCGGGCACAGGCCCTGCGAAGGTTGGCTCTTCGCATCCCCACGCAGGGCGCTCTGCGTGGGGATCCGGCGCGGCGCTGGCTCTGGTCGCGGTGACAATCTGCAGTTGTGGTGGTGGTCGTGGTGGTGGCGCTGCTTCGGTCGGCGGCCTGACCGCGGACGCTGGACTGGAAAACGCGTCGGACGACGGCGCGGGCGGCGCCGCACCCGGAGAGACCTCCACCGACGCGGCAGCGGGGCTCTCGGACGCCGTCCCGGAGCGTCCCCCACCACCGCAGCCGTACCCCCGGCCCGGCTATCAGCTCCTCTCCGAGACAGGCCTCTTTAGCGATCTCGGCTCCCGCACGGTGACCGCGGACGCCGTGCTGTTCGAGCCGACCTACAAGCTGTGGTCCGACGGCGCGTCCAAGCGCCGCTGGATGGTGCTGCCGCCGGGGACGCAGATCGACACCGGCGACATGGACCACTGGGTCTTCCCCGTCGGCACCAAGTTCTTCAAGGAATTTTCGCTCGACGGGGTGACGCTCGAAACCCGCCTGGTCGAGCGGTATGGCACCGGCCCCGAGGATTACTGGATGGGCGCCTTCGTGTGGAGGGCCGATCAGTCGGACGCCGTCTTCGTCAAGGACGGGCAGCTCGACATCAATGGAACCATGCACGACGCCCCGTCCCAGAAGAATTGCGGGTCCTGTCACCGGGGCGACGTGGGCCGGATCCTGGGGTTCTCCGCCATCCAGATGTCCGGCGCGACCACCGGTCCAAACTTGCGCCAGCTCGGCGCCATGGATCTGCTGACCGTTGCCGGCGACGACGCGGGATATCCGGTCCCCGGCGATCCGCAGACTGCCCAGGCGCTCGGATATCTGCACGCCAACTGCGGTCATTGCCACAACGAGAACGGCACTGCCTGGCCCGACACCCAGATGGTCCTGCGGCTGGTCGTCGCCGACCACGACGTCGCGACCTCCGGGATCTATCAATCCATCGTCGCCCAGAAGCTGGAGTACTGGCGCGGCGGCGCGATCACGGTGCGAGTGGCTCCGGGCTCACCCGACGACAGCGCGATCGTGGCCCGCATGGCGATGCGCGGCTCGGACAATCAGATGCCGCCGCTGGCCACCGAAATTGTGGATCCCACCGGTCTCGAGCTCGTGCGGGCCTGGATCGCGTCTCTGCCTCCCTGAGCGCGAACCCAAAACCAGCGGCCGGCGGCACCCTGGCGTCGACCCCCGCAGCGTCAATCATCGACCAGGTGAGTCGGCGCCCGAAGATTGGTCCTGAAGACCTTCTCGCAGTAGAAGCGCAGCTCCTCGATGCTGCCCAGGATATCCGGCAGGGCCCGGTGGTCGGAGGGCGCCTTCTCGTAGATGAGGTGCGGAGACCACGCCTGAACCAACACCTTGATGGTCGAGACGTCAACCTGCCGGTAGTGCAGGTACTGCTCGAGACGCGGCATCTGGCGGGTCAGGAAGCGGGCGTCGTAGTGGACGCCGTTGCCGCAAAGAAAGGCCTGGCCCGGCAGGCAGTGCTCGACGACCAGGGCCATGGCGATCCGCTCGGCCTGGCGCAAGGTGACCGTCGAATTCAGCACCTCATGGATGAGGCCATTGCGGGTGTGCATGCGCTGGACGAACTTGCTCATGCGTTCCAGCGTTTCTTCCGGCTGGCGAATCACGCGGCTCACCTGGCCGAGTGGAACGAGATCGGGTCCGGTGACGACGACGGCGATCTCCAGGATGTGATCGACGTCCGGGTTGAGGCCCGTCATCTCGAGATCGATCCAGACGAACCGGATCTCCTCGTCACTGTCCGGGCGGGCCGGTCCCGTTCCAGGTCCCGGAGTATGACCGCGTGATTCCATCGTTTGGCACGGAGAGGCTACCCCCTATTGTTTCCCCCGCAAGCCCACCCCCATCGCGTCCCCATCGCGTCCCTTCCCGACCTCCTCCCGACCTCCCGCCTCCCTTCCCGCGGGCCGGTAAAGGGCGCTAAAGTGGCGGCCGTTAACTCTGACTGGCCCGCACCTTCACCGGTGGGGTCTCGCGTGACTGGAGGACCGAACATGACTCGAGCGATCCCACGAAACCGAATGATCCGCCTGGCGGCGGCTGGAACCTTCGTGGCGCTCGCCGCGACCGCTGGCCTGGGCTGCGGCGTCGACGAGACGGTATACAACGCAGCCTTGAAGGACCGGGACGCCCAGAAGCAGCAACTGGCGGAAACCCAGACTGCTCTGGGCCAGGAAAAGGCCACTCATCAGAAGGACAACGACACCCGCGACACCCGGATCCTGGCGCTCGAGAACAAGCTCAAGTCACTCGGCCAGGATGTCTCGCGTCTGGAAACCGAACGGGCTGGGCTGGGCGGGGAGCTGGATCAGGCCAAGCACCGCATGGAAGAGCTGCGCAAGGCCCAGTTGCAGGCTGAAGCCCGCGCGGCGCAGTTTCGCAAGCTGGTCACACAATTCAAGGCCTTGACCGATGCCGGCAAGCTGCAGGTCGAGATTCGTGAGAACCGGATGATCGTACGGCTGGGTGACAAGATCCTCTTTGACCCGGGGAAGACCGAGCTCAAGCCGGAGGGCAAGGACGCGCTCTTGCAGGTGACCGCCGTTCTCAAGGATCTGCCCAACCGCAACTATCAGGTGGCGGGCCATACCGACAACATCCCGATCAAGTCGAAGCGGTTTCGCTCCAACTGGGAGCTGTCGACCGCGCGCGCCGTCGAGGTCGTGGATTTCATGATCGCGAGCGGATTGGACCCCAAACGGTTGTCGGCGGCTGGATACGCCGATCAGTCTCCGGTGGCGGCCAACGATACGCCCGAGAACAAGGCCAAGAACCGGCGCATCGAGATCACCCTGGTCCCCAACCTGGACGACTTGCCCCCCATCGACGAGGCCTTGAAGGCCGACGCCAAGGATCAACCCGCGGCCGCTGCCCCTCCTGGCGACAAGGGATAGCGCGGCTCCGCCGGCGCCAGGGGCCTCGGACCTCGGACCTCGGACCTCGGACCTCGGACCTCGGGCCCCTGACCTCGGACGTCCCGCGAGCTCAAGAGAAGTCACGCGGGCCTGCGCGGCCGTGATCACACGGCAGTGGGCGGCCCAATCGGCCCGCGTGTGTTTCCCCGGACGTCCGAGGTCCGAGGTCCGAGGCCCCTTTACCGACCATCGCGGCCCAAGGCAAGGCGAGGGCCTGGACGATACGCACGGCGTGCTTATTTGAGGGACAGTGCAAACGTCATCAAGAGCTGCGGGTCCTTCTGCGTCCGTGCTGGTCTGTCGCGGCTGTGGCGCGAAAAATCGGGTGGATCGCGAGCGTCTGCGCGAGGCGCCCGGCTGCGGAAAGTGTCACGCCCCATTGACACCACGCGCGCCCGTCACGATCACCGACGCGAACTGGCCCGTGGAGGTGGATGCGTCGCCATTGCCGGTGCTGGTGGATTTCTGGGCACCGTGGTGTGGACCCTGTCGCGCCATGGCTCCTGTCCTCGACGAGCTCGCGGCGGAGACCACCGGACGCCTCAAGGTCGGCAAGCTGAACGTGGATGAGAACCCGGAGGCGGCGGCCCGGTTCGGCGTGCAGGCCATTCCGACCCTGGTTCTGCTGGACGGGGGGAAGAAACGCGAAGAGATACGAGGCGCCGTGTCGAAGGCCGCGCTGCGGGAACGGCTGGCTCGTCACCTTCCGCCCCAGTCGAGGCCAACCTAAATCTTCAGCCCAGTTGGGTCCGGCACATTGGCCGGACCAGCGGTCGAAACCTGGACCGCTCCCAACTGCGACAGCATTCGAGCAACACCGTGGGACAGAGCGGGCAGGTGCAACTCCGACCCCAGGACGGCCGCCGGGATCTCTGCGGAGATCTTGACCAGGCCCTTTTCGAGAAGACGAGCCGCGGGGCCCGGGCGGCGGTTGTGCAGGTGGTGGCATCCGGCTGCGATCTGGATCAGGCCCTGAACCACGGTTCGCTCCGCGCCCACCGCAAGGTCACGCCATACCTCCTCCCAGAGGTCATGAGCATCGAAGAAGGCTCCTTGGTTGAACGCAGCCCGCCCTGGCTCGAGGCGTTCCGCCGTCGACGCCGGTGATGGAGGATGGGCTGGTTGATCGGGTCGGCGGGCCCTCATTTATCGACCGGGACACTTTGGTGATACTGTCCCGCGCTCGAAAAAGGAGATCACATGCCCACGTTGCGCCCCCTCGTTTCCACCGTTCTTTCTTTGGTCTTGCCGTTGACCCTGACCCTCACCTTTCTCGTGGCGGCCGTGCCCGCGGCTCACGCTGAGGGCGGGCCTTCCAAGACCGCGGGCAAGCCCGTGCTCACGAAGTCGGGCCTCAAGTACTGGGAGCTGAAGAAGGGCAGTGGTCCGGTCGCCAAGGCGGGCGATCAGGTGAAGGTGCACTACACCGGCTGGCTCACCGACGGCAAGAAGTTCGACAGCTCGCTCGACCGCGGGGAGCCCTTCGCCTTCAAGCTGGGCGCGGGCATGGTGATCAAGGGCTGGGATGAAGGCGTCGCCGGGATGAAGGTCGGCGGCAAGCGTCAGCTCCGCATCCCGGCCGAGCTGGGATACGGCGCGCGCGGCGCCGGGGGCGCGATTCCTCCCAACGCCGAGCTGATCTTCGACGTCGAGCTGCTCGGCGTGAACTGACGCCGACCGGATCACTTCGCCGTGAAGTCCACCAGGTTGGCATTCAGCATGAACAGCGAGAGCGCGGACCAGCTCTTCTGGTAGTAGATGGTTCCCGCCGTGAGCTTCTGGGTGGCCAGGGAGGCGTACCCGTCATTGATCAGCTGCTGGTACTGCGCGTCGCTCATGGCTCCCACGGCAGCCGGGCCCACGAAGGACGCGGCCTGCAGCCCCGGCGCGTAGACCTTGTCGGGTTGCGGTGTGCCAGTCAGGGTGTATCCGTTCGTGATGTTCCCGATGCCGACCTTGGCGTAAAACGCGCTGATCTTGGCCAGATAGTCCTTGGCCCGCGGCTCACCGAAGAGGCAATAGTCCTGACCCACGCGAAACGGCGTTCGGGTCGCGTCGTTTTGAAAGCCTAGGATCACCCCGCCGAAGGCGACGGGCACGCCGGCCGAGTTGCACCACGCCGGAACCAGGCCGTTGGTGGTGTTGCCGTTGGCGGCGTTCAGGCTCTTGGAGATGATGCTGTAGCTGGAGTCGATGACCTTGTTCCAGTCCGCGGTCGTTCCGCTGACCTGGCCGAAGACGCGATAGTACGCTGGGGCGAAATAGGAGGGATTGGTCTCGCCGGCACCTCCAAAGTTGTTCCCCGGCTTGAGGACCTCACCGCCTGCGTGATCGACCTCGTACATCAGGATGATGTCGATCATGTGCTTGCCCAGGTTCAGGTAGGTGTCCGACAGGGTGCCGCGTCCTCCCCACTGTTTGTCGGCCATCACCAGCGACCAGGCGATGTCCTCGTCGCCATCGGTGGCCCCGCCGTTGCCGCCCGCGGTGACCGACCCGTCCGGCCCGATCTCCCAGTTCATGAACCCTTGACCATCCAGGTGCAGCTGCGAGTACTTCCACAGGCTGTCGAAGAGTGCCTGGTCGCCCATGTAAACCGCCAGCAACATCCCGTACCCGATGCCTTCGGAGACCGTGGAGCCGATGACACTGCCGGAATCTGGCTTCTTGACCCGCAGGAAGCCACCGGCCCCGTCCGCCGTGACCACGGTGGTCTTCCACAGATCGTAAGCGGCCACGACATCGCTGCTCTTGGCGTTGGTGGGATACGTGCAGTTGGGGCTCTTCACGGTCTGGGGAAACGGTCGCATCCCGGTGCCGACGAAGCCGCTTCCGGTAGAGCCCGACATCCCGGCCATGCCCGCGCCGCCTCCCGTTCCCGTGGCTCCTCCGCTCATGCTCGTCGCGCCAGCGCCGCCAGCGCCGCCGGTCGATTTGCCGTCATTTCCCCCGGTGCGACCGGGAGAGGCGGTTTGTCCTCCGCTGCCGGTCGGAGCTGTCCCCCCGCCCGCCCCGGTCGACGCAGCCACGGCTCCGGCGCCGCCGCTGCCGGACCCGGTCGTGCCCCCGGTGAGCGCACCTCCCGAGCCCGGGTTGGCCGAGCCGCTGCCGCCGCCGGAAGCGCCACCGCTCACCCCGCCCGTGGCCGCGTTTGGCTGGGTCGCCTGGCTCCCGCAAGAGGTCGCGATTCCAAGGGATCCCAGCAGGCACGCGTACAGGCATGCGTGGTGCAGCCACGCGTGGTGCGGCCACGCGCGGTGAATGAAGGCACGCTTGAGCTGATGCGTCATGTGGGGGGGGATCCCGAAGCAAAGACCAACCCGAATCTGCCGGCGCGCGCGCGCGGACGAATGCCTGAATCTAACACACGTGCCGTCGCGCAAAAGTCGGCGAGACAGCACGGCATCTTCACAGAACTGTGATGGTCTCGCCTCTTGCCACCTGTACGGTCGCAAGCGTGTTCTCAAATGCGCAGGAAGAAATTGTCGGGCCGGGTCCCCATCGAAGGACGCCCTTGCCCTGGCGTGGGCCCCCAACCGCGCGAGCGGAAGATGAGGCGGCGGAGGCACAGCCGCAGGCAGGCGGAGGTGCAGGCGTGCGGCTCGAGCGCCTGGCGCTGGTCACCGACGCCTGGCATCCCCAGACCAACGGCGTGGTCAATACCCTGGTGAGGCTGGTGAAGGACCTGGAGTCGACCGGGATCGAGGTGCTGGTCATCGCTCCAGACGCACATCGGACCTTCCCTTGTCCGTCGTATCCCGAGATCCGCGTCGCGTGCGATCCGTGGAAAGCGATTCCACGTATCCGGGCCTTCCGGCCCGACGCCATCCACGTCGCCACCGAGGGGCCGCTCGGATTCTGGACCGTGGCCTGGCTGCGCCGTCGCGGCATCCGCTTCACCACCAGCTTTCACACCCGATATGCCGAGTACCTGTCGGCGCGGGCCCCGGTCCCGCTCGAGTGGGGGTACGAGGCGGTGCGCTGGTTTCACGGCCGGGCCGAGCACACGCTCGTGAGCTCCGTCGCGCTCTTGCGCGAGCTGCAGGACCGGAGGGTGGGTCGACGGCTCGTTCACTGGCCCCGCGGGGTCGACGCGAGCCTGTTCCATCCGGGCAGCCGGCGGGCTGACGTCTATGCCTCCTTGCCCCGGCCCATCTGGCTCTACGTGGGGCGGGTGGCCGTCGAGAAAACCCTGGAAGATTTTCTGGGACTGCCGCTCGAAGGCTCCAAGGTCGTGGTCGGAGATGGCCCATCGCGCCAGGATCTCCACCGTCGCTTTCCGGACGTGGTGTGGCGCGGCTATCAATTCGGCGCGGAGCTGGCGGCGCACTTCGCCAGTGCGGACTGCTTCGTCTTTCCGTCCCGGACCGAGACCTTCGGCAACGTGATCCTGGAGGCGCTGGCCTCCGGCCTTCCGGTCGCCTCGGTCCCGGCGCCCGGGCCAGTCGATCTCGTCGAGGAGGGGGTCAACGGCGCCATCGATGACAAGTTGCACCGGGCCTGCCTGCGCGCCTTGCGGTGCTCACGGGACCGGGCCCGCGCCAGCATCGTGAGCCGGACCTTGCGTGCGGGTCACCAGGTCTTCCGGGCTCATCTCGTCCCGGTGGGATCGTCGATTCGCTTCGCGAACGACGAGGCCCCGCCGATCGCCGAGGGGTCCATCCACCAGCAGCCGGTGGGGCTCAGCGCATGAGGGGCTGCCCCATGCGGATGGTGCTGCCCTCGCGCACGTTCGAGCACAGCGAAAGCCCCGCCTGGGCGAACACGATGATGGTCGAGCCCAGCTCGAACCAGCCCATCTCCTGACCCTTGAGGAAGGAAGCCTGGCATGGGATGACGCTGGGTCCGCCGTACTTCAGGTGCAACAACACGTCGAGAAAATGCAGCCGGATGCTGGCGACCAGGATCGAGGCCACCGGGACCAACGTGATCAGTCTCCCGTCACGCGCCAGTCTGGCCTTGATGACGGCTCGTTCGTTCTTGCAGAAGAGCTTCTCCACCCGCCGGATGGCGATGGGATTCGTGTTCCAGGTGTCGCCGGAGATGTAGGTCACCTGCTCAACCTGGCAATCGTGGGGCGCGTGAAAGCGATGATACATGCTCGACGAAAGCCGGAGCGTGACGTAGCTGCCGTCGCGGTACAGCCGCACGAGCTCGTCGTCCGCCAGCAGATCCTGCAAGCTATAGGGAAAACCCTTGGCCTGGATCAGCTGAGATCCCACGATGGGACCGGAGCACCCCACGATGGCGTCGCAGGGACTGACCAGGATGGCCGGATCGGCGTCGATGGTCCGCGCTCCGACCTTCAGCTCGCGGATGAAGCAATCGTGCAAGCTGCGAAACTCGGTGGTCGCGGCGTCGCTCAGATCGACGTCGGCGAACCTGCGCCACAGACCGAGCGACAGATCACGCACCCGCGGATTTTCGATCCGGGAGAACCACCCCACGAACTGGGTGAGCAGGCGCCTCGGGATGCGATTGGTGAGCAGAAAGTTCAGGTCCTCTTGCTGGAAGAGGCGGCCCAACAGGGGTGCGGGTGCGGGTGCGGGTGGGATTGAGGGTTCGGGAGGCATGATCTTTATCCAATGACTGTGGGGGTTATGTGAAAATGGACTCGACTCTGATTTCCTGCGCGCTGGGAGTGGCGGCCTTGTCCCCGCTCTTCATGAAGGCCAAAGCCCGGGTGGAGCTGTCCCGGGCCAAGCACAGATCGCTGCGCGGCCATTCTCGGATCGGGCGCTGGATGGCGACCCAAGTTCCCTACTACGAGTACGACGTCGATCGGTTCTTTCGGACCGACGAGGCTCCGCCCGAGATCGCCGCGCGACGTGAGGCGGGGTTTTATCGCCTGGCGGAGCTCTATCGCCAGCGCTTTTCCGAGACGGCCCGCCTGACCGCCGAGGTCGAGGGGAGCATCTCCGATCTGCAATTCACCGAGACCTATCGCGTCCCCTTCCAGTATCGGCGCCTCGTGCGGGAGCAGCTTCGGGGCGGGGCCTTCCTCGAGTCGTCCCATGGGGTGACCGTGAAGGATCTCGACGGAAACACCTTCTACGACCTGACCGGGTCGTACGGGGTCAACGTTCTCGGCACCGATGCTTACAAGGCCTGCATCGCGCGGGGTGTGGAGCGGGCGAGGGATCTCGGCCCCGTGCTCGGGGCCTATCACCCGATCGTCGCCTCGAACGTACGCCGCCTGCGCGACATCTCTGGCCTCGACGAGGTGTCGTTTCACATGTCGGGGACCGAAGCGGTCATGCAGGCGGTGCGGTTGGCCCGCTATCACACCCGGCGCTCGAAGCTGGTTCGATTCTGCGGCGCCTATCATGGCTGGTGGGGTGACGTGCAGCCGGGCGTGGGCAACCCCTCGCGCGCGCGGGACACCTACACGCTCAAGGACATGGACGCGGACTCCTTGCGGGTCCTGGAAAAGCGCCGCGACATCGCCTGCGTGCTGGTCAATCCACTGCAGGCGCTGCATCCCAACGCCAACGCGCCGAGTGACGCGGCCCTGATGGACAGCGGCCGCACCGCTCACTTCGATCGCCAGGCTTACGCCGACTGGCTCGGCAAGCTGCGCGCAGTGTGCACCAGGCGGGGTATCGTCCTGATCCTCGATGAGGTCTTCGTGGGCTTTCGCCTGGCCCTGGGAGGAGCGCAGGAATACTTCGGTGTTCGCGCGGATCTGGTCACCTACGGAAAGACCCTGGGAGGAGGTCTCCCCATCGGCGCCCTGTGCGGTCGGAAGGCTCTGATGAAGCGATTTCGGGACGATCGACCCACCGATATCTGCTTCGCGCGTGGCACCTTCAACACACACCCGTACGTCATGGCGACCATGCACGAGTTTCTGTCTCTCCTGGGTGGCCCCGGGCTGCGAGATCTCTACGTGGGGCTCGACCGGACCTGGAATGGACGGGCGGAGGAGCTCAATCGACGGCTGGCGGAGGATGATCTGCCTATGCGCGTCGCCAACCTCTCGTCCATCTGGAGCGTGCAGTACACGCGCCCGTCCCGATACAACTGGATGCTGCAATTTTATCTACGCGCGCAGGGGTTGGCGCTGAGCTGGGTGGGAACCGGCCGTCTGATCTTCAGCCTGAATTATTCGGATTCGGATTTCCAGAATGTGGTCGACCGATTCGTCGCGGCGGCTCGTGCCATGCGTGACGACGGCTTCTGCTGGTCGGCGCCCGCCCTCACCAACAAGGCCATCAAGCGGCGGATTCTCCGCGAGATGGTGGCGGCGCGCTTCTGACGCCGCCGTCCCTGACCTCGTCAGGCGTGCTGTGGTTTGGCGGGCTCGATCAGCTCGCCACGCATCAGGTAGAGCGGGGCCTTGTGATAGAGCATGATGTCGTGAAAAGGATCAGTCAGGATCTTGGTGAACCACACGATCCCGGTCCGGATGTCCCGCAGAAAGAACAGATGGATGGTTCGGAACAGGAGCGCCCCGACCGCCAGGACGATCCACAGCTGCGACAGATGCTGGAGGAAGCTCGCCAAGTCGGTGTGCGGCTGGAACACCCCGAAGAACGATGGCTGCAGCCAAAGCAGCACCGGCGTCAAGCCCCACACGGCATGGAGGATGACCTTCCGACGCAGGTTGTAACCAACCTTGACCTGCTCCTTATAGGCATGGGTGGCCTGGTTGGCCTCATCGTAGCCCTTGGGCTCGAAGAAGAAATGGCCGACCTGGCGGATGCACATCGCGAAGATCCAGCCGAACAGGGCGCCGGCCACCGGCTGGGTGAACAGCAGCACATAGGTGACGAGGAAGCTGATCGCGCTCAAGAGATGCAGCGACTGGTTGATGCGGCTGTGATGATAGTAGCGGTGATCGTCCCACCGCTGCTCTTTCAACTCTTCAAGGAAACTCCTGGTCTTCATGGCCTTCCTCCTGAGCGAATACGCTATCATCATGCGTCGCTCGGAAGCAGTTTCGCCTTGCAACATTACAGTTGCGGTGAACACGCAATTTCATGGCGGATTCGCGACGGCGCGTCGGGCGATTGAGTAGACTTGCCCGATGGCGCGCTTCTCCGTGCTCATCATCGACGACGAAAAGAACATCCGCCACACCTTGCGGGTCTGTCTCGAATCGATCGACGCGGCGGTGACCGAGGCGGCCTCGGCGCCGGCGGCGCTCGACGCGATCGGTCTGTCGGTGTTCGACGTGGTCTTCCTGGACTTGCGCATCGGGACGCAGAGCGGGCTGGACCTGATCCCGCAATTGCTGGCCGAGAACCCCAATGTCGTGATCATCGTCGTCACGGCCTACGCCACGGTCGAGACCGCCGTCGAGGCGATCCGGCGCGGCGCCTGGGACTACCTTCCCAAGCCCTTCACTCCTGCGCAGATCCGTCACCTCATCGAAAAGGCCGACGTTCAGCGCTCCTTGTCGGTGCGAATGGCCAGCCTGGAGGATCGCCTGCAGTCGGAGGCGCCCGACGTCGATCTCGGCTCCCACGCCCAGGCCATGCGCACGGTCATGCAGGTCATCGGTCGCGCCGCCGCCGTCGACGTGTCGGTGTTGTTTCGCGGCGAGAGCGGCACCGGCAAGGGTGTTCTTGCGCGCGCCATGCACCTCGAAAGCAAGCGGCGGGAGCGTCCGTTCATCACGGTGAACTGTCCGACCCTGACCGAGGAGCTCCTGGCGAGCGAGCTGTTCGGACACGCCAAGGGGGCGTTCACGGGCGCCATTCGCGATCAGCCAGGCCGCGTCGAGGTGGCCGAGGGCGGCACGCTCTTCCTGGACGAGATTGGCGACTTGCCTGCCGGTCTACAGGCCAAGCTGCTGCGATTCCTGCAGGAGAAATGCTTCGAGCGGGTCGGCGAGACCCGGACTCGAAAAGCCGACGTGAGGGTGCTGGCCGCCACCAATCGCAACCTGGAGCTCGACGTCAAGAGCGGTCGCTTTCGTGAGGATCTGCTGTTTCGACTGAACGTGCTCGAGATCCGGGTGCCGTCGCTGCGTGAGCGACCGGAGGATATCCTGCCTCTTGCGCACCGCTTCCTGGCCTTCTTCGCCCGGGCGGTCGGACGCCCACTCCCCAATTTTTCGGTGGCGGCCGAGAAGATGCTTTCTGAATATGGCTGGCCGGGGAACGTACGCGAGTTGCGCAACACCGTCGAGCGCGCCGTGATTCTTTGGCCGCCGGCGGTGATCGAGCCAGAGGCTTTTCCCGAGCGGATCACGGGAAGTCGCGATCGAGGTCCCACCATTGGAGGACGTTGCACGCTCGAGGAGCTCGAACGCGCCCACATCGCCGCCATCGTTGCGCGATCCGCCACGATGGAAGAGGCGGCACGGATCCTGGGGATCGACGACTCGACCCTGTGGCGCAAGCGCAAGAAGTACGAGGAGCAGGACGCCCGCTGAGATCGATCGGTGGCTCCATCGGCGCGGAAGAAGTCACTGAGTCACGGTTCGAGGCAGCACCGTGCGGAAATCTGCACGAAGATCGCCGATTGTGCAGGTTCCCGCACTTCATGCAGCAGGTCGCACGGGACCTCGCGGAAAGCCGTGCGGACGGGCAGCGGTTTTCCAACATCTCGTAATCCATGACAAACTTTCCGTGGGCGCCAGCTCCGAGCCGAAACAGTGAGACTCGCTCCCGGCTGGCACCGGAATCGCATTGAACGCCAGCATGGACTCCAAGCTCGGGAGTCCGTGGGGCTAGTTTAGACAGGCATGTTCGTCGCGGGGGAAGGTTGGGGTCGAGGAGGATCTGGGCGGGGGTTCTGGGGAGGGGGACGGGGTGGGTGGTGGGCGGTCAGGGGTCGGGCGGCGTGATCGGGAAGATCGAAGAGAAAAAGGTGGCGGCAGGCCTGCCTTCTGTAGGGGGTCCGCGAGGGGCCGGGTTAAGAAAGGAGCATCCCCGGCCCTTCGCGGGGCATTGAAGACTCGCGGATCGCTACTAGGTACCGCGGATCGCGGCTATAGGCCGTAGCGCTTGATCTTGTCCATGAACGTCCGAAGCGGGACACCGAGGCGCTTTGCGGCTCGAGTCTTGTTGCCCCCGGTCTCGAGCAAGGCGGCCTCGATGGTCCTTCGTTCGAACGCGCGGTTGGCCTCGGCCAGCGGGCGCACCGGCCCCGTCAGCTCCGAGGAGCCGCCCGGCGGGCCGTTGTCGCCGCGGATTTCTTCCGCCCGTGAGCTTCCACCGACGCTGGCCACAGGTGCCGAATTTGTTGCGTTCGCCGAGCTCGCAGTCGGTGAGAAGCCCGACGGTGAGAAGCCTGACTTGGAGGATCCTGACGCGCCGGCACCAGTCCCTCCGTCGGCTATCCGTTCGGCGACCAGCTCCGCGGTTATCACCGATCCGGTGGCGGCCACCACCACGTAGTCGATGAGGTTTTTGAGCTCCCGTACGTTCCCGGGCCAGTCATGTCCGAGGAGACACGCGATGGCGTCGTCTTCGAGCGTGAGAGGCGGGCGTCCTGTCTCGCGGCAGGCATCCTGAATGAACCTCCTGGCCAGCAACGGAAGCTCCCGGGGCCGCATCCGCAGCGGAGGGATTCGAACGATGGCCACGCTCAGTCGATAATAGAGGTCGGCGCGGAACCAGCCCGCCTTGACCCCTGCCTCCAGGTCGCGGTGAGTGGCCGCGATGATCCGGACGTCGATGGTCTGTTCGCGAACCGAACCGAGGCGCGTGAGGCGGCGACTCTCGATCACGCGCAGGAGCTTGGCCTGGACCTGCAACGGGAGATCGCCAATCTCGTCGAGCAAGATCGTTCCGCCATCCGCCGCCTCCAGCAAGCCGGGCTTGGAGCTGTTGGCTCCGGAGAAGGCGCCGCGCTCGAACCCAAACAGCTCACTTTCGACCAGGCCCTCGGGCAGGGCCGCGCAGTTGATGCTGATCAATGGGCGGTTTCGGCGTTTGGACCAGATGCGCAGGGCGGTCGCCGCCAGCTCCTTTCCCGTCCCCGTCTCACCGAGGATCAGAACGGACAGCTCGGTCGGTGCCAGCCGGGCCAGCTGCGTGTAGACATGCGCCATGACCGGATCGGCGACGACCACCGTCCGGTCGCCCAGCTCCAGTACCTGTCGCGGTGCGATCTGCGGCGGCGGGGCCGCGTCGGGCGCGGGGTTCGGAAGCAGGCGACGCGAGTCGACCACCGCCGTGACGTCGGCGAAGGTGACGATATCCCCTCCCGACAAGGCGCGCTTTCCCATCAGGCGCTCGCCATTGACCCGGGTTCCATTCTGACTGCCCAGGTCGATGACCTGAACGTTGTCGTCCTCCACGAACACCCGGGCATGCTTGCGCGACACCGCCGCGGAGTCGATCCGGATGTCCGCATCGGCCGCGCGGCCCACCACGGCCTGACCCCGGTCGGGCAGGGGGTAGGGCCGGACCTCGTCGCCCCACTGAATGAGCAATTGGTGCCGCTTGAGCGGCTCTGGCTCGACGGGGGGGCCTCCCTCGGCACCTTCGGGATCGAGGCGGCAGGTGACTACATCGGTGCCACGCACCCTCACGGGGATCGACACGAGGGCGTCTCCCGTTGCCATGTGTCGCGCGTCGCTCAAGGTCCGGTGGTCCGGCGTGCGATCGTAGCTCATCTCCGAATCTCGGCAAGCAGGAACGGGCTCGACCGGTCGTCGTTACAAACGCGCCCGACCGCTCTAGTTGGTCCGCTGATAGACGCGCACGTAGTCGACCTCGAAGCGCAACGGGAAGACCGTGTTGGTCGGATCGCCCCCGTTGTCGCCGCCGATGGCCAGATTCAGGATGATGTACATGGGGCGATCGATATAGGGGTTCATCTGTCCGGTGGCGACCGCCTGCGCCACCGGGAAGTGATTGACCAGCTTGCCATCCAGGAACAGATCGATGTTTTGAGCGTCCCACTCCATGGCCCAGACGTGAAACTGGCTGGTCCAGGCCGCGCCGCCCAGGCTGGCGAGCGTCTGGCGGATGCTGGACCATCCGCAGGTGCCCCCGGCCGGTTTGCAGACGTTGGCGAGGACACTGTTCTCGTAATACTCCATGATGTCGATCTCACCAGACTGGGGCCAACCTCCGATTCCCAGGGTCCAGAACGCGGGCCAGCTCCCTTGATCGGTGGGGATGCGGGCGCGTGTCTCGAACCGTCCGTAGGTGAAGGCGCGCTTCCCGGACGTTATCATCGAGGTCGACGAGTAGCTGGAGGTCTGGATCTTTTCCCGCCGTGCCTCGATGGTCAGAAGACCGTCCTGACAGGAGGCATTGTCGGGCTGGTAGAACTGGAGCTCGTTGTTGCGCACCAGGCCGTGCTCATAGCCCCAGTTGGCGGGATCGGGACAGACGGTCGGTTGATCGAACTCATCGGACCAAACCAGCTTCCAGCCGGCTCCGGCCCCATCTCCGTCTCCGTGTTGGGCGTCGATCTCGGCGGCGCCGACGTCGTCAGCGGCGTCGGGGGACTTCGCGCCGTCCGGGCTCGTCGGTGAGCCCGCATCCGCTGCGTCGACGGAGCTCGGCTTCGGGCCGTCGCGCATGACCGCATCGAGACCACCGCCGCCACCACCATCCTGGGCGGCCGCACCGCCGGTACCCGGCGCGCCGGTACCGGATGCGTCCTGGTGGCCTGGCCCGCCGGATGTGGCGCCGCCGCTCGACGAGAGGGCTCCGGTCCCCGAGGTGGAGGCGCTGCAGCCCAACGCAGAGCCGCCCAGGACCGCGCCAACCAGCGCCCACCCGAGCCCCCGCTCGATCGCCGACACGAGCGCCCACACGATCATCAGCATGGGTCGCGGCAGGACCGCTCCGCGTCCTGCGAGCCAGCCGCCCGCGCATGATGGATCTGCGCGGTTGGATGGTCGGAGGGGAAGGCGGGAGGGGCGGTGTGGGCTCAAGGTCCGGCGAGCTTCTGGGCGGCGATCTGTCGCCACTCCGGCAGGCGAGGCGAGAGGCCCGCCCGCTCGAGGAAGGCGAAGTCGAGCCCGGTCCCCGGGGAGTCGTCGGACCGGTCGAACAGGCGATCGGCGGCCTTGGCTCCTCCCGCCGCCGCCGCCCCTATCAACGCATCCGCGACGTGAACGGCCCCCAGCACCTCGCTGGCACCGGTCGGGGCCAGGCTGGGCGTGTGGTGATAGGCGGCGGCCTCGACGATCGGAATGGGCAGGCCCCACATGCTTTGGAGGTAGGCTCCGATCTCTGCGTGGCTGACGCCGATCTGCTCCCGCTCCACCACGTGCATGGGCCGACCCGTTTCCCGGGCGGTTCGGATCATCTCGGCCAGCCTGGCCGGCATCGCCATGGCCAGCAGGATGCTGCCGATGTCGAGGATGCTGGCCGCCGTGAAGGCCTCGTCGGCGCGCTGTCGCTGCGCCACGAAACGCCGGGCCAGGGCGGCCCTGCCCAACGAATTCTCCTGCAGCCGAGTCATCGAAAAACCCGCAATGGTCGGGAGCCCATTCGTGGAAAATATCCGGCTGGTCAACGTCAGGGCCCGCAGGACCTCGGCTCCGAGGAACGTGACGGCGTCGGCCACCGTCGACACGGTGCGAGCCAGGCCGAAATAGGCTGAATTGACCAGCTGCAGAACCTTGACCGACATGGCCGGATCACTTTGCACGATCTTGGCGATGTCGACGAGGCCGACCTCCGGATCTGCGATGGCCCGCGTGAGATCCCAGTAGAGCTGGGGAATCGAAGGCAACTTGTCGATACCTCCCACCATCTGGAGAATCACGTCATCATGCAACAGGGTCTGCAAGCTGCAGATCCGCTCGATGGCCCCGCGCAGCTCATCCACGTTGCATGGTTTGCTCAGATACTGGTGCGCGAAGGGGAGTACCTCAAGGATGGAATTCTGATCGGCATGGCCCGACAGCACCAGCCTCGCCATCCGGGGATGTAGGGACTGAACGTGCTTGAGGAGGGCGACCCCCCCCATCCCGGGCATGCGCATGTCCGACACGATCACGTCAAAGGGGGCCTTGTCCATCTCGGCGATGGCGCTGGCTCCCCCCAGCGTGAAGACCATGTCCCATTCACCTCGCTGGCGTCGAAAGCGATTTCGCAGCCCATCGAGGATGTTCGGCTCGTCATCGACGAAGAGAATGCGTCTGGGCATGACGGTGGGCCCGCTCAGGTGACGATCCCCATGCGGCTGGCCGGGCGCATGACCACCCGCAGAGGCTCCTTGACGGTGCCCGGTTTCATGTTGCGCGCCCGCTCGAGAAAACCGGGCGTGACCTCGAACCCTCGGGCCACCAGCAACATGCCGCTCGTGGTCTTGACGTCATCGACGAAGACCATCCCTGCGCAAAGGACCGACAGGTAGACCTCGCGCACTCCGAGCCGTGGTCCCTGGGCTCCCCGCAGCTCGGCCAGGGCGTTCAGGGTCGCGACCTCGTAGCGATCGACGCGACCCCTCATGGTGTCGATGGCGAGCGCCGCGGAGTTTCCCTGCGAATCGAGGGCGTCGAAATCCAGGGCGGTTCGCAGCAGCTGCGCACCGAGCTCCACCTGTTGCTTGCGTGGATCTTCGCGGGTGGCTTCGGGGCGCCGCAGTGGCTTGGGGTAAGCCGCCAGGATCTCGGCCACCATCTCCAGCCGCGGGATGTTGCGCACCAGCTGCTCGGTGACCTGCGGCGCGCGCGCCACCATCTTTTGCTCGTCGGGCGTGAGCGGTTGCGAGTAGTAAATCTTCTCGACGGTCTCCGCCGGTAGCGTGATGGTTCCGAGCTGCGAGAGCATCGCGGCCACCTCGAGCTGCCACCGGTCCTTGAAATCGATCTTCTCCGCCAGCTCGGTCACCAGCTGCTTGATGCGGGTGGCCCGGCCAAACGAGACTGGGTTGGTGAGGGCCAGAATGTCGGTCAGGGCCTTGATGCTGCCATGAAGGGTCTGCTCGAGAAGGACCTTCTCGGCCGTGACCAACCGGTTCTGCTCCACGGCCGCCTCGACCGCCGCAAGGACGGTCAGCGGTGGACAGGGCTTGGTCAGGAAGCGAAAGATTCCTCCTTCGTTCACGGCGTTGATGGCGGACGTCAGGTCCGATTGCCCGGTCAACAACAGGCGGACGGTATCCGGTGCCATCTGGCGGGCGCGACTCAGGAAGGCCGCGCCATCCATCCCCGGCATCCGCATGTCCGACATGACGACCACCACCTGCGGGTCGTTCTTCAGGATCTCCAGGCCTTGGGCGCCACCCGGCGCGGTCAGAACCTCGAAGCGACGACGGAGATGGAGACCCAGCCCCTCGAGGACCGCTGGTTCATCGTCCACACACAGGATCTTGGGTCGCGGGGTGCTCGGATTCATGATGAAGGCCATTGACAGGAACGACGGAGCACGCCGTTTCCTTGAGGGAACGCCCTCACAGTCTTGGTTGCAAGGGAAGTCCCACGGTGAAGGTGGTTCCCTTGCCCACCTCACTCGTGAAGGTGACGTATCCGCCGTGACGGTCGACGATCATGGTCCGGGCCAGCGTCAGACCTTGACCGGTGCCCCGGCCGACTTCCTTGGTGGTGAAGAACGGTTCGAACAGGCGGTGCTGGACCTCGAGCGGAATGCCGCCTCCGGTGTCGGAGATGCGGATCTCCGCGAATTCGCCCTTGACGGCCGTCTCGATCTTGATCCGGCCGAGTGGACCCTCGGGATCTCGACGACGCTTGTCCTCGATGGCGTGGGCGGCGTTGACGATGAGGTTCAGGATCACCTGGTTGATCTCCCCGAGGTGACAGTTCACCTTGGGCAGCTCCGGGTCGAAGACGGTTTCCAGCGTCGCCACATGCTTCCAGGTGGCGGCGGAGATCGTGGTCGTGCATTCGATGGCGTGATTGAGGTCCTCCAATGATTTCTCCGCCCTCCCCGGATGGGAGAACTCCTTCATCGCGTACACAATCTTGCGGACCCGCCCTATCCCGTCCTGGGTCGACGCGATGGCCTTGGGAACGCTCTCCGCGAGGTAGGAGATATCGGCGGTACTCTCGGCCTGGTCGAGGCTCTCGAAGAGCTCGGCCTCGGGAAAGCTCTGTTTCAGGAGCTCGACCACCCGTCGATACTCCCCGATGAGGGTCATCAGATCCGCGAAGGCCGTGTCCAGGAAGAAGACGTTGTCGCCCACGTATTGCATGGGCGTGTTGATCTCGTGGGCGATCCCCGCCGCGAGCTGCCCGAGGGCCTCGAGCTTCTGTCCCTGCATGTGCAGCGCCTCCAGGCGACGCTGCTCGGTGACGTCGCGGAAGGTGAGGACCGCGCCCACGACCTGCTCCTGCTCCCGGGCAGGCGTGCTCAGATAGTCCACGCGAACCGACGTGCCGTCCGGTCGGTCGAAGGCGACGTTGGTGACCCTCTGCGGCTGACCCGTCGAGATGGGTCGCAACACGGGGCAGGTCGTGGTGTCACAAGGCCGGTCCGTGGGGCAGCCATGGGCCACCACCTCCGAAAATCGTCGGCCCGTCAGATCGAGGTTGGCGTGGCCGAAAAGGAGCGTCGCGGCCGGGTTGGCGAACGTGATCAACCCCCCGGCGTCGATGCCCACGAAACCCTCGCCGGCCGAGGTGAGTAGGAGCTCGTTGCGCCGCTTGAGCTCGGATAGACGCTGCGCCGAGAGGACCTGCTCGGTCACGTCGGTGAAGACGCACAAGCAGCGCTGTGGCACGCCGTGATCGTCCTGCACCGTCAGGGCACGGCACAGCGACCAGCGCCACTCTCCGCTCTTGTGCCTCATGCGCCAGGTATGGGAGAACGGCCACAGGTTCTCGGTGTGATCGCGCAAGAGCGCGTCGACTTCCGGCAGATCGTCGGGGTGGGACAGCTCGCGCCAAAGTGAAGGCGAGCTCACGAGCTCGTGATTCTCGTAACCGAGCAAGGCCTTCCAGCGCTCGCTGTAGTCGATTTTTCCGGTGACCAGGTTCCAGTCCATGACGCCGTCATTGGTGGCGGCCAGGAGCAGATTCAACAGGGTTTCGGCATCGTTTCCCGGTGTTGCAGGCGTCGACGCAAAGGGGGGCGCAGGTGAGGGTTGGGGCGGGGACCAATCCTCGCGTACCCGTGTCGTCTCCAGAAGATCCGTTGGCCGGGCGGGGAGCGGTACGGGCCCCCAGCTCGCGAGCGGCTTGTTCAAAACAGAACCATTTCGCCTTCGGCCATCACGCGGTCGGGGGGGTCGCTGACCTCACCTTGGAAACCGTTGGTCGAAGGTTCCGACTTCAGCCATATCTGGACCGACCCCTGCTCGCTCCTGAGGAACAGCAAGGGGGCGCCTTTCAGGTCTGACGTCAATGATGCGCCGAGGCCAGTCACGACCATCGGCGGCATGCGCTGCATGGCGACACCCTGCCTCAGCAGGTGGTTCTTGATCCGACCCAGGAGCTGATTGGAGAGCTCCGCCATCCAGTCTTCCGGGGAAGAGGTGGTCAGATTCGATTGGCGCAGGACATGCTCGTTGGCATTGATGACGATGTAGCCGGTAAAGTTCGGGCCACCGAAACCGGCGATTCCCAGCAGGGACACATCCGAGGGCCTGGTGCGGGTTGCGGCGGGGGGCCGGGCAATTTCGAGGGTGTTAGCAACGGTCAGATTGACGCCATGCGAGCTGAACAGAGCTAGGGCGCCCTGTACGATTCCTTGGCGGAACGTTTCCAGGTTGGCCCCATAGGAGGGCTCCCGACAACTTCGCTGATCCTCGTTCAACGACTTCACCACAGCACTCAGCCCTCCCAAAGCACCCAGGACGCGAGTTCTCCAATCGGAGGGTTGGTTCTCGACCTTTAACTCCGTTCGATAGGGGTGGATGACATGGCCAATCGTGGCCCTTCCGTGGCGCCTTCCACTGTTGGCCGGGGTCTAAAGATTCCCCCAGAACGGTCGAAATCATGGTCGTGAAGAAGATTCTGGTCGTCGATGACTCGGAAACCGTTCGACAGCAGGTGCGCCTGGCTTTGGCGCCTGCCGGCTACGAGCTCATCGACGCGGTTGACGGCCTGGATGGGCTGAGCAAGATGCGGAGCCACCGTGATCTCTCGGCCGTGCTGTGCGACGTCAACATGCCGAACATGACCGGGCTGCAGATGGTCGAGGCGGCCCGCGGCGAGGGGACGACGCTCCCGATCATCATGTTGACCTCGGAAGGCCAGCCCTCTCTCATCAAGCGCGCTCGCGAGTTGGGTGCCAAGGGGTGGATCGTGAAGCCCTTCAAGATGGAATTGCTGCTGGCCGCGGTCAACAAGGTTACCGCCGCCCCGGGAGCGTCGCGCGCCACCCAGGCCAACGGCGTGCTGGCGATTTCGGTCGGCCCTAAGGTCTGACGCCCCCCTGAAACCGCCTTCCTCTCGGAGGTTCAGGTGGTCTTGAAGCCAACCTTGGCGTGGGTGCCGTCGCAGTAGGGTTTGTTGGCCGATTGCCCGCAACGACAGAAGGCCGTCTTGGTCAGGCGGTTGGTGGTGCGGCCGGTGCCCGACACGACCTCGAGATTGCCCTCCACGCGCAGGGGCCCATCCGGTTGCGGCGTCACCTTCAAGACCCCCGCCCGCGCCGCCAGTGGTTGCGATTCGAGAGTGAGGGGCTCGCCCGTGGTCTTGAAACCCGCGGCATTGTGGCTGCCGTCGCAGTAAGGCTTGTTCTTCGAGGCCCCACATCGGCACAAGGTCGCCCGAAACGAATCGGGGCGGCCTTCGTATGTCGGCGTGGTCGTGGTCGTGGTCGTGGGTGTCGGCGTCAGCGCCAGCTCGGCATGGAAGGCCAGCGGCCCGTTCTCCCGGACCCGCACCAAGTTTACCCGGGGCGGCGTCTCGGACGCGCCCCCGTCGAGCCGCTCGTAGGTGATGGCGCCCGAGGGGCAGCTGTGGGCCAACTCGACGATCTCGTCCGCGGTGGCCGCCTCGGGGTGAATCCACTCGCCTTCGACGTTGGGCACGAACACGTCGGGGCGCGACAGCACGCAATGCCGGGAGTGGATGCACTTCTTGGCCTCGAAGCGAATCACCGCCGCCTGGCTTCGAACCTCTTCGACTCCGGAGTCGCTGGTCTTGGTTTCCATGCTCCGGGACTTATGACCCGGCGGCCCCTCGCGCACCAGGCCTGATTTGGGATCCCGCCGCAGGACGGCAGCAGGGGCTCACCGGCGGCGAATTCCAATCACTCGCGGCTCCGAGCGCCTCCCGCACCCCACCTCGCTCCGAGCCGAGTGGCGAAGCCAGCTCCGCTTGCTCCCTTGATCGTTGGGAAACCTTCGCATCGCGCGACAGTTCTCGAAGGTCGTGACTCAGAATTCCGAGGGATCATGTGCTGCCCGTCAGGGCTGATCGGCCTGAGGCCTCGGCAGGAGGCCAGCCGAAAAGGTCCGGACGGGCGATCCCGTGGCCCTCTTCACGCGTACTTGTCCCAGTTGGTCATCTTGGTCGCACAGTTGGCCACAACAGGTTGCACCGATCGTCCAGTTCGACGCATCAAACGACCATAAGTGATCAGATTTGAGCGGTTCCCAGGAGCATCAGCGCTGGCACGGCAAATGCTGGACCTTTAGACAGCCGTCCAACCTAATACCCCAGACCTTATCGCCGGGGAACCAACAGAGTTGCAGGGAGAGTCGTCATGTCCATCCGCCACAAGATCGTCGATTTCGCAATGACCCAGGCCACCTGGATGTCCTGGCTGCTGGTTGGATTCTCGACGGGAGGTCTCGTGGTAGCCATGCAGCGGGCGATGTTCCTCGTCGGCTGTAACCCGAGGATGCGTCGCCTGCAAGCCCGGCTCTGGCGTCATCACGGACGCGGTGGTCGGGTCTCAAGGGCTCTGTCCTCCGGTTGTTGGTGCGGTGCGCTCGAGACCGGCGGCCCGTCCAGCTAACGCGCCTTCGGCGCTCGCGGGCAAGGTGGATTGCCGCGGCCCCTCCCCGCGGACCCCTCCCGACGGATCCGTAGGCCGTCGCGGCCGGTGCGGCAAAGCCGCACCTCCCGGTGCTGGAAAAGCTACCGCCATCGCCATCCGGA
>Ga0066788_10000008_pt1 | contig 26592 bp, 21 predicted proteins | sample OrgsoiDNA2013048_FD_70943 | JGI IMG/M metagenome (GOLD analysis project Ga0066788, IMG submission 70943) | Permafrost soil microbial communities from the Arctic, to analyse light accelerated degradation of dissolved organic matter (DOM) -... | ecosystem: Environmental > Terrestrial > Soil >... | reverse complement strand
GCCATTTTCTTTCAATGCATAGTGAAATGTTGTTAATGCTTTTTTCTGTAAAAAAGTTTCCATATAGATAAGAACATTCCGGCAACTGATCAAATCGACTTTTGCAAAAGGAGGATCCTTCAAAAAATTATGACAGGCAAACACGCATAAATCGCGAATCGGCTTGCTGATTTGATAATCTCCGTTTATCCGCGAAAAGAATTTGTCCAGCCGCTGGTTTGAGATGCTTGCTACTTCCTTTTTTGAATACAGCCCGCTCCGCGCTTTTGCTATGGATTTTTCAGAAATATCCGTGGCAAATATCTGAATTTTAATGTCCAGTGTTTTATCTCCAAAATACTCCATCAGACTGATGGCGATCGAATAAGGTTCCTCCCCGGTGGAACATCCTGCAATCCATATTCGCAGAGGATCGTTTGCTCCTCTTGTTTTCAGAAGTATTGGGAATAGCGCTTCGAAAAGGATTTGATACGTTTTTGGGTCCCTGAAGAAATCTGTTACTGGTATCAGCAGATCCTGGTACAAAATATCCTGCTCGCTTTTGTTCTCCTTACAAAAAAGAAGGTAATCGGATATTTGTTCTATTTTATTCAAACCCATTCTCCTGAGAATCCTCCGGCGAATAGTTGTTTGTTTATAATAACTAAAATCTACGCCTCTTCTAACCCTGAGCAGGGTAAGCAACTGTCTGTAGGCGTCTTCTTTTTTTTGCTGGGAATCCGATTCATCCGTTTCCATTCCTGCATTAAAAGTCTGGTTTAAAGTTGCAAGCTGCAATGGGATTTCTTCCGGAGTTAGAATAAAGTCCACAACATCCGCATCAATGGCGCTTTGTGGCATACCATCGTACGCAGCAGAGTGTTGCTCCTGGGCAAATGTAATACCCCCGTGATCTTTGATCGCTTTTAGTCCGAGGGTACCGTCGCTGGCTGTGCCTGACAATACAACACCAATGGCGTGGCTTTGGTGTACCTCAGCAAGTGATTGGAAAAACACGTCAATGGGCATGTTTTTTTCTGATTTTGGCGGACGGGGACTTAATTGAAGCACACCATCGGTCGCCGTCAATAATTTGTTTGAAGGAATGATATAAATGTGATTTGGTTCGACCCTTGTGTTGTTTGAAATCTCCTGAATGGGTATGCCCGTGACTTTCTGCAAAATCTCGGCCAACATGCTGTTATGGGTTGGTTCCAGGTGCTGTACCAGAATATAAGCCATACCCGAATCTTCCGGTATTGCCTTGATTAGCTTCTTAAATGCTTCAAGCCCTCCGGCAGATGCACCTACCCCCACAACCGGAAATAAATTTGCCGAGCGTATTTTAGTTTTATCCTTATTTTCGAGTACTGGCATTTCTAAAGTTTAAAATAGCTTGAGAGATTGTTGAAGGACTTACCAAGATAAGTAAATTCACCGCATTCAGATTTCATGAGTTCTCCAGGTTGTCCCTTGCAGTAATTTTATTTCTTTTGTAGTCTGAAGCAGTTACTCCCGTTACTTTCTTAAACTGATTCGATAAATGTGCCACACTGCTGTATTGTAATTTATTTGCGATCTCTGTCAGGGAGAATTCTCCATATTCCAGCAATTCTTTTACCTTTTCAATTTTTTGCATTATGATAAACCTTTCAATGGTTGACCCTTTTTCTGAGGAAAAAATACCTGCTAAATAAGTATACTGATAATGTAGTTTGGAAGATATATAGTCAGAGTAGTTTGTTTTAGGATGTTCTTCATCTTGTACCATTTGAGTGATCGTCGTAATAATCTTATCGACAATGACATTTCTTTTGTCTTCCAGCAATTCGAACCCCGTGTTCAGTAAGTTTTTTTTAAGCTCCTGGATCTGACCAGGGGACAATGGCAGAATGAGGTCGATTTCTCCGAGTTCCACTGTATTGTAGACAAGCGCCATTTTTTGCAAAATATCCTTCACCGATATTTTACAACGCTCGGAAACCATATGTTTTATAAAATACTTCACTTGTTTACCGAATAAGGAACATATTCAGGAAGCTAGCCTGTATTTTGAAGAATACCCCAAAGTTATTGTATTTCAGATATCTTGAATGAGTAATTATTCATGTCTGGTTCCCTGTACCGGCTACATATCCTAATTGTAAACACTTAAGAATATTGGCGATGGAGGCTATTAAAATCACTTATATGCTAAAACAAATTCTTTCCCTAAGTGATTTAAAAAAACCTGAGGTCGGTGAGCAACTATGAATTACTGTTAAGTCATCAATAACATGTCCGGTAAACGTGAGAATTAATTTAAAAAGAAAAGCCCCACTACTATGGGGGCTTTTCTCGGACTAAACCGGAATGGTTATACTAGGGATGATGTTTTCTTAGATTTAGATTACTGCTAACTCAACCCCAACCGGTTTTTAAAAAAGTCTATTCTGATTTTATAGACGGGTGTAAAGATGATTGCTTTTATTCTAATGAGTATTATACAATTGAATAAAAAAGTTACATCATTCACATTTTATTTTGCTACAATAAGTAAAGCATGGGCGATATTTTTAAAATCATAGTATATATACGAAGTTAGATTCTAGTACATTTACTAATTTGGGAGTTCGAAGTGATGGTTTTATTTAAGCCAGCTATGGGCCCGCACATCACTGTGTGATTGGCCTGGTAAATATTTCTTCGGTTAGGTATTCATCTCAACATGCGAAGCTCGGTATAAACGAAGTTCAATAATGTCGTTTGGCAAAGATTTCTTATTCCAGGAATGGTGAATGGCCAATGCCGCACCCAAAGCAGTTGCCTGGGGAGCATAGGCTGCGAATACTTCAAACTGAGGAAATGATTCTGCCAAAAGCTGCATATACAAATTATTTTTTCCAAAGCCGCCATCAACAAAAATTCTTTTCACTTCCAGTCCTTCCAGTATAAGATTCAGGGCATGCTTCTGATCAGTGAGAATGTCCATCATCAGTTGATGATAGGCTTCTTCATAATCTTTAAATGCGGACAACTCCCTGTTGTGAAACAAGGATTCTCTGGCAGCCCGTTCAGGTATTTTAATATTTTCTGATTTTTTAAGCAGATCAATAATTTCAGGATTGTATACAATGGAGGAATAGTAGTCAGCGGGTTTCTGAAACCAGGACGATAGTTTCTTTTCTTCCTGCTCATGATGATAACCTGCAAATATGCGCGATGCCTTTACCGGCTTACCCTGGAAGCTCAGATAACAAAGGCAGTCTTCTTCCAGTTCGGCTACGGTCAGCGGCTTTTTATTAAACGGATTGAGCCCGATGCACCAGGTACCCGTGGAGACAAGAACAAAGGGTTCAATAAAGCTTTCCAGGTACGGAATCAGGGCCGCTGAACTATCATGCAGTCCAACACCCGCCAGTAAAGGACGTCTCTGTATGTTAATCCAATCTGTGTGATTGGACGAAACCACGGGCGCGAGCTTATCCAGCAGACCTTCGCGGTAAACCCATTCATGATAATTGTTTTGGGCGAAATTCCACAGGTTGGTATGGCAACCGATGCTTGTTATGTCTGAGTAATATTGATTGCTCAGCAGGTAAGCAATATATTGGGGCAAATGCAAAGAATATTTTATCTGCTGGAATATATCGGGCCTTAGATTTCTAAGCCTGTACAACTGCATGCCTGAATTGAGACTTCCTAAAACAGGCGACGCCGTGATCATGGAAAAGCTGATGGCTCCGCCGTATTCCTGGTAAAATTTCTTTGACAGCTCCGGAGGATAGGGTTTGAGATAACTATACAAGGGGGTAAGCGGTTTACCGTTTTCATCCAGATGGACAAAGCTTGCTCCGTAAGAACAGAAATTCACGGCCCTGATTTCAAATGCGCGATGTCGTAAAATGGACGCCATAGAATTCGCAATCCATGCGGTCAGTTTTTCCAAGTCCTCGCAGGGATCGCCGTCTTCATCCGTTATCTCCGCAATATGCACCTGTTGCTCATGGAGAATTTTATAATATTCATCAAAGCAGAAAAGTTTTTTATTTGTTTTTCCAATATCAAATATTGCTATAACGGGTATTCTGTCCATAACTCATCGTTCCGTTTTTCTGTTTACAGTCCGGTAGCCATTATTTCAGATCCTCTTGTGTTGATCAGCTGCTGCCTGATTTTCTGATCACGGTAAATGGAAAGTGGATCCAGCGCTCCACCGGAAAGCAACCTGGCTTCAGCAACTATCGGCCTAACATCGGTACGGAACGCATTTTGTAATTCTTCCTGGGCGGCTACCACATCATTCTCCATACGCGCAGCTTCCAGTTTTACTTTGTCTACCAGAAGGGCCTGTGCATAAGAGATCATGATGGCTTCCACCGATTGCAGAAGATCTTCCAGGGGATCCTTTACATTATGCGACGCGTCAATCATCCACGCGAGATCCTTTGTGTGGTTCATATTCCGAGCGTCCATTCCTTCAACCAGTTCATTAAAAATAAGGAATAGCTGGTAGGGCTTTATACTGCCCACCGTCAGATCATCGTCGCCGTATTTACTATCGTTGAAATGAAAACCACCCAGCTTACCTTCCATTAAAAGCAGAGAAACAATCTGTTCAATATTGGCGTTCGGCAAATGATGACCCAGATCCACGAGTGTAAATGCTTTAGCCCCGAGTTTGCTTGTATATAACAGAGACTGGCCCCAATCGCCGACTGTTGTCGAATAAAAATTGGGCTCAAAGGCTTTGTATTCCACAAACATTTTCCAGTCTGCTGGTAGATGCTCGTAAACCATTTGCAGGCTCTCCAGTGTATTTTGAAATGCTTTTCTGAAATTAAGTTGACCGGGAAAACAGGAACCATCCGCCAACCAAACGGTAAGTGAACTGGACCCCAGTTCTTTCCCATATTTGATTACTTCAATATTATGATCCACCGCCTGTTTCCGAATGGCCTTTTGAACATGCTGCATGGACCCGAATTTATAACTCAGATCCTGACCCGCCTGATCCTGAAAAGTATTCGAGTTCATCGCATCAAAGCGGAGACCATAATCTGAAGCCAGCGCTTTTATTTTGGAATAATCAGAGGGAATATCCCAGGGAATATGAAGGGAAATGGCGCCACTTGAACGGTTCAACGAATGCAACAAAGCAATATCCTCCATTTTTTCTTCCAGGTTACGGGGTTCTCCACCACCGGGAAATCTTCCAAACCTCGTACCTCCCGTCCCCAATGCCCAGCTGGGGATTGCCACCTGGAATGCCTGCAGTTTATCAAGAATGGATGGAAGATGTGAAATATTTCCTGATAAAAAACTGAAATGTTGGTTGTGGCTTTTGAGTAACCGGTCATTGGAATCTGCAATTATTTTTTTGTCAGGGAGCATAGAGTTCGTGTTGCGTATTTGAAGTTATTTTAAATAATTTCCATATCCCACCAGGATCACAGAAATAATAATCGTAATAATTCCCGCTGTAAAAGTCATTCTTGTTTTTGGCTTCACCCCATTCCATTCTTTTAACAGGATTCCCCAGCCATTAGCCACCAGGATAATAAATGCCATATGCAATATCCAGGAACTGGCTCCATTGCCCAGTTTGCTTTCACCCATGCCATAGAAAAAGAATTGAAGAAACCAGGTGGTACCCGCCAATGCGGAAAACAGGTAATTTTTTAATAATGGAGTTTTGGAATCTGTATAGTCACCAAAAGATTTATTCCTAATATTCAATAACATACACCAGATAAAATTAGTCGCCAGTCCGCCCCATAGTAAAGTGATATAAATGATATTGTTTTGAAACAGCGGATTATACCCGAGTTCTACGGCTGCTTTAGCCATGGGCTTTCCGGCTTCTATTCCAAAATTAAAACAGGCACTCAGTATACCGGAAATGATGGCTACGATCAGTCCTTTGACCAGGTTAAATTCAGCGACTGATTTTTTCTTATCTGCTTCTGATAATTCTTTTTCCTTCATCATTCCCGCCCGTCCGCATATGAAAATCCCCAGCAGGCAAATGAAAACACCCGCTAAAATGATTCGCCCCCAGAGTGTTGAAAATAATTCACTAATGGTCGTCTTGCCATTTGACGGAAAAAAATTGTAATAGATGGAAGGCACCAACGCTCCGAAGGCTGAACAAAATCCTAAGACCACAGAATTCCCCAGGGACATGCCCAGATACCGGACACCCAATCCATAAGTCAGTCCGCCGACTCCCCACAACACACCAAAGAACATTGTCCATTTGATCGTATCCCAGGGTGTTCGCGAAATGATTTCAGCAAATCCCGGAATGGTAATCCAGGCAGCGAGTGGGGGAACGATTAACCAGGAAAATAAACCACCGATGATCCAGTAATTCTCCCAATGCCAGCCTCTGACTTTCTTATAGGGCATGTAAAAACTTCCTGAAGCAAAGCCACCGATAAAATGAAAAATGATTCCCAGGAAAACCTGCATAAACAATCTTATTGATGAGTGGAAAAATGATAAATGCCGGAACCCGTTTGTAAAACAATCCACTTACCGACTTTGCCTCCGACAGTCAGACCGGTTACTGCGGACAAGGGCCTGCCTTTTTCCGTGATGTCGTCAGCAGATGAGGCTGGAATATGGATCTCCGCCGATGTATTGGCCGGGATCTCTGCATCCAGCAAAAATTTTCCGTCGGCGATTTTCCAGTGCACGCTGATTTTTCCATAAACGGTTTCCAGATCTGCATTCGCATAACTGAGGTTGCCTCCGGTATGCGGCTGAATTTTTATCGCCTTGTAACCTTCTTCTGCAATATCAATTCCGGCGATGGTCCTGTACATCCAGTCGCCAATGGCGCCGTACGCATAATGATTGAATGAATTCATGCTGGGTACCTGGAAGCTGCTGTCGGGCTTTTGTCCGTCCCAGCGTTCCCAGATCGTAGTCGCTCCCATCTTCACCGGGTATAACCAGGATGGATAGGTATCCTGCAATAATAATTTGTACGCGACCGTATCGTATCCAAACCGGCTCAATACATCGCAGAGATAAGGTGTTCCGAGAAATCCGGTGGTCAGGTGGTTGCCGTATGATTCAATATTGGTCACCAGTCGTCCGGCTGCCTGCGCACGCAAGTCCACGGGTAACATGTCAAAATGCAGGGCAAGCACGTAGGCGGTTTGAGTACCGGAGACCAGTCTTCCGGATGGAGTAAGATATTCACGAATGAATGCATCCTTAACCTGCTTTAATAATTCCCGATACTTCGCTACGTCTTCCTGCTTGTTTAAAATCGTTGCCGAATTCAACAACAGCTGAACGGAATAAGCATAGAAACACTGGGCGATCAGATATTTATCCGTCACGGCAGCCCGTCCGTCATTATCATCATCGGGCCGGTAAAATAACCAGTCGCCAAAATGAAAACCCTTGTTCCATAAATTATCCTGGCTATTGATTTGCATAAAACCAATCCAGGATTTCATGCAGGCATACTGGTCCTCGAGTATTTTTGTATCGCCATAAGCAAGAAACATATTCCAGGGGATGATCGTAGAGGCATCCGCCCATCCTGCCGATCCTCCGGCTGTCGGTCCCAATACATTTGGAATCACGAACGGGACCCTTCCGTCTGCTCCCTGATCTGCGGCCAGGTCCTTCAGCCATTTTGCAAAGAAATTATGTACACCCATATTATAAGCCGCTGTCCCGGAAAAAGCCTGTGCATCGCCGGTCCAGCCCAGTCTCTCATCTCTTTGCGGACAATCCGTTGGTACGTCCAGGAAATTGCCTTTCTGTCCCCATTGAATATTATGCTGCAGTTGGTTCAGGAGAGGATTCGAACAGGAGAACTGACCCGTGGTTTCCATATCTGAATACAAAGTAACTGCGGAAATATCTTCCGGTTTGATTTCTCCCGGATATTCTTTCACGCGGATATAACGGAATCCCTGAAATGTAAAATGGGGCTCGAAGACCTCTTCGCCTTTACCGTTCAATATATAGATGTCGCGGGCTTTCGCGGCACGCAGATTTGCTGTATAGAAATTTCCATTCTTATCCAGCACTTCGGCATGGTCGACCGTCAATTCATCTCCTGATTTTCCCCTGACTTTAAACTGAGCCCAACCGACAAGATTTTGCCCGAAGTCAATAACCTGTTCACCGGCTGGGGTCTTGAATATTTTTACAGGATGAAAAACTTCGTGTTTGCGAATGGGCTCATTATAGGTTGCCAGCAGATTTTCTTTCGCATACTCTTTTTCACTGACGGCCTGCCATCCTGCATCATCAAAACCTGATTTATTCCAGTCTGGTTTTTCCATCCGGGCATCAACTATTTCACCATCATAGATTTCCGAAAAACGCAGGGGTCCGCTGTCAGTCGTTTTCCAGCTTCCGTCTGAAACAATGGTCTCCCTGCTGCCATCCTGATAATTTATTTCGAGCTGCATCAGCAGTCCGGTCTTTTTGCCCCAGGTATTTTTATTATTCATCCAGGCCAGCGGGGTGCGGTACCAGCCGCTGCCGATCTGTACCCCGATCGCATTACTGCCCTTTATCAATAAGCTGCTTACATCATATACCTGGTATTGAAGTCTTTTTGTGTAGCTGGTCCAGCCGGGTGTCAAAAATGCATCGCCGATTCTTTTCCCATTGATGAATGCTTCATAGATCCCATGGGATGTGATAAAGGTGGTGGCCGAAATTATTTTTTTCCCGGCATCAAATTGTTTACGGAACAACTGCGCGGGCCCGTTCACTGTATCAGCCGGACTACCGGATTCGATCCATTTTGCTTTCCAGTCGGAGGGCTGTAGAAGTCCCATTTGCCAGAACGCCTTTTCGCTCCATGAAGAAACTTTTCCCTTGTCATCCCAGATCCTGACCTGCCAGTAATAAATAGCGCCTGACTGCAACGATGTGCCTGCATAGGGAACAAAAATAGATTTTGCAGTCAACGGTTTACCGCTATTCCATAAATCAGATGAACCCGGTTTCTTCCCGACCCGGATTTCATAGGCCGATTGTACGGCATTTGAATGATCCGAAATCATCTGCCAGCTGAACCTTGGATTCTGCAGATCAATGCCCAGTGGATTCTTCCTGTTTTCGCATCGGAGATTTTTTACAGCAGGCTGGGCGATACATACACTGATCGATAAAATACCCCCCAGAAGCAGGTAAAGATTTCTTTTCATCATGGCAATTTTAAAATCTTTAAAATTATACTTTAGTTTTGGACAACCATGGAATTCAGGCATGTTAGTTATTTATGGGATGAAGGAAAAGCCGCTGCCCTGGCCGGGAATGAAGTGGCCCTGTTGATCTATCGTTCCAATCTGCTGGGTGCAGATCTTCGTCTGACCAATTATGGTGGGGGAAATACTTCCTGCAAGGCCATTGCCAGAGATCCGCTCACCGGCGAACCCACAGAAGTGATGTGGGTGAAGGGCTCCGGAGGAGACCTGGGTACTTTAAAAACTTCAGGTCTCGCGGCATTATACATTGACAGGCTTCGTAGTCTGAAAACTGTTTATAAGGGATTGTCCAGCGAAGACAAAATGGTGGAGCTATTCAATTATTGCCTTTTTGACCTGGATTCCAAAGCGCCTTCTATTGATACGCCACTCCATGGTTTTCTTCCCTTCAAACATATCGATCACCTGCATCCGGATGCGGCCATTGCGATTGCTGCGTCAAAGGATGGAAAGAAAATCACGCAGGAATTATTTAAGGGAAAGATCGGGTGGGTTGATTGGCAGAGACCCGGTTTTGATCTGGGTTTGAAATTGAAGGAATGTCTGGATCAGAATCCCGGCATCCGGGGCATTATGCTTGGATCACATGGCTTGTTTACCTGGGGGGATACCGCTTATGAAAGTTATATCAACAGCCTGGAAGTCATTGAGACCTGTGCGGAATACCTGAAGGACCATGAGAAAAAAAATGCGTTTGGAGGCCCGTTGATCGAATCAGTTCCGAAAGAGCAACGCCTGCTGCAGGCGGCGGTTTTATCACCACTGCTAAGAGGATTTTGTTCTTCACAAACTAAAATGATTGGTCATTTCACAGATGACGAGCGGGTTTTGGAATATATTAATTCGAAGGATCTGGAAAGGCTGGCTCCCATGGGCACCAGCTGTCCGGATCATTTCCTGAGAACCAAGATCAGTCCGCTGGTATTGGAACTCAGTCCGGCGGAAGACCTATCAGACATTCAAATAATACATGAAAAACTGAAACCACAGTTTGAAGGATATCGTAAAATGTACAGGGCCTATTATGAATCCTGCAAACATCCGGATAGTCCGGCTATGCGGGATCCGAATCCGGTGGTCATTCTCTATCCCGGTATCGGCATGTTCACGTTTGCAAAAGACAAACAAACGGCCCGTGTGGCGGCCGAATTTTATATCAATGCCATTAATGTGATGAAGGGCGCCGAAGCGATTTCTTCCTATACATCCCTTCCGAGACAGGAAGCATTCAATATTGAATACTGGTTGCTGGAAGAAGCGAAATTGCAAAGAATGCCGAAGCCCAGGGCCTTATCCGGAAGAATCGCTTTGATCACGGGAAGTGCGGGTGGCATTGGTAAGGCCATAGCAAAAAAGTTTGCGGACGAAGGCGCTTGTGTAATCATCAGTGACAACGATGACAACAGACTGGAAGCAGCGAATAAAGAATTTCTTCAATTATACGGCAGCGATAAATTCATTGCTGAGCGGTTAGACGTGACCGATAGTAATACCATTCAAAATATTTTTCACTCGGCCAGCTTTGCCTTTGGAGGCGTGGACATCATCGTGAACTGCGCAGGGCTTTCTATTTCCAAACCCATTGAGGAGCATACAGAAAAAGACTGGGATCTTTTATATGATGTTCTAGTGAAAGGACAATTCCTGGTTACGCAGGCGGCCGTGGGAGTTATGCGAAAACAGAAATTGGGTGGAGATATTCTGAATATTGTCAGTAAAAATGCCCTGGTTTCGGGACCCAATAATGCGGGTTACGGATCTGCCAAAGCTGCCCAGTTGCATTTGAGCAGACTGAATGCAGCAGAACTCGGTGCTGATAAAATTCGCGTCAATGTGGTGAACCCGGATGCCGTCATATCAGACAGTAAGATATGGGCCGGTGAATGGGCCAATGGAAGGGCGAAGGCATATGGAGTTTCTGTTGAAGAATTACCCGCTTACTATGCGAAACGTACACTGCTGAACGAAATTATTTTACCGGAAGATATCGCCAATGCCTGTATGGCGCTGGTTGGCGGCTTATTGAATAAATCCACCGGCAATGTATTGAATGTTGACGGGGGTGTGGCCATGGCCTTTGTACGGTAGTCTGAAATTGTCATTTTTAAACCTCTAAATAATCTTTTATGAAAAAAATCTTCAAGAGGGCCCTCTTCGGATTGCCACTGTTCGCCTTTTATTTCACATTCAGTTTTCACGCCATTCTCATCAGCGGCTGTTCGACTGACAGCAACAGAGGCGGCGGAGGAGGGGGACCGCTAATTATTTCAGGTGCCGGAGATACCAGCCACTATCTGCATTTGCAGGCCGGGGTTATTCCGGCTGGCTCCCGACTTGTATTGAGTTGTCAGTCTGCGGATTGCAGGGGCATTTTGAACAGTGGAACTCCAGTTACTACCGGAAATGCAGTTGGATCGAATATCATTGTCGTCGCTACGATTCCCTACGACATTCCGGAAAATACGGAGTTGGTTCTAAAAGTCATTCCACCGGGTGACCCGGCGAAAGTTGACACGGCAGCACTCAGAAAGTAATAAAACATCACTGATGAACAGGCGGAAATATTTGTTGGCGGTACTGTTCGCCATATGTATTCATTTGCCCTGCCCGGCACAGGAATTTTCCAATATACAAATTCAGCATAATCTGGAAGAACTGGATAAAAACCAGGCTCTCGGGAACAGAGAGAAACTCATTCTGCTGTATGAGTGGGAAAATAAATCGCTGGAAAAGCAATTGCCACAGGACTCTGTCTATGCCAGACTGCTTCATAAAATAGCGGTGCTGGAATATCTGGTTAACCGAAATTACAATACCGCGCTCAGCTACACACTAAGGGCACTTCAGATAAATACTTCCGGTAACAGGGGCGGATCTGGTATTTTGGCCCTTACAGACTATTATAACCTGGCCTATTATTATGACCACATGAATTTGTTTAAGAAGGCTTTATTGTATTATGACAGCGCAATCCGGATCGCAGAAAAGATAAAAGACAAGCAACATGTGAAGGCGAAATCCAGAATTCGCAAAGCCTATATTTTTTTCCGAATGGGGGACTATGAAAAAGCAACAGAGGAAAGTGATCTGGGCGTTGCTGCCTCCCTGGAAACCAAAGATTCCCTGAATTATCTATACTTTCTGAACCAGCGGGCACAGGCGCTTTTTTTTCAAAATAAATTATCATCCGCCACTCAGGATCTCAGTACCGCGATTTCTTTGGCCAGATTCCTGGATCAGCCTTTTGAGCTGGCGAGTGCCTGGAAGATCAGAGGATTTATTTACGCCAAGACCCGCAAATTTCCACAGGCAGAGGCGGCATTCAAAACTTGTATTGCCCAGAGGAATAAAACCAGAGATTACAGTCAGATTTCAAGTGATTATAATGACCTGGGAAATTTTTACAGCGACTCCATGAAATCATATAAAAAAGCGGATGAAAGCTTTACCAGGGCCGTTCAAAATGCCAGACTCGAAGGCGATTCCACCAGAATGGCCAGGGCCACGCTGAATCAGGGAAGGTCATTCCTTTTGCGGCATGATCTGAACAGGGCACTAGTATCCTTCCAGCAAACCATGATTTACCTGAGAATCAATAAAGGAATATTAGAAAATCCTTCTGCTAAGGAAATTGCACCGATCGGAAATAAAGAGATGATCCAGTTTTTATTTAATTCCAAAACAGCCCTGCTCCTGAAATTATATAAGGAGAGGCATGATCAGAAATGGCTTGATGCCTGTATACGTAGCGCGTTGCTCAATGATTCACTCATCTTGCAAATCAGGCACGAATTACTTGGGGAACAAAGTAAGTTATACTGGAGAGAAAGAACCAGGCAATTTTATTCGAATGCGATTGAAGCCGGTTATCTTGCCAACGACCATCGTCTGGTATTTTTCTTTATGGAAAAAAGCCGTTCTGTATTATTGCAGGATAAATTAAACGAATTGGGCGCCAGTGCTTTTCTTCCACCGGCGGAAACTGCCAGACTTGAAAATTTACAGATCAGCATTACTGAATTACAGGAAAAGCTGAGTACGCTTCCTGAATCCTCTGCCGAATACAAAACTATCCGGGTAAATCTTTTAAAAGTCAAAGAGGATCTCGAACAGTATATCAAATCCCTGGAAAAAATGTATCCTGTTTATTACCAATATAAATATGCTGACAATGTACGATCCTTATCGTTTTTACAAAACTACCTCAGGGAAAGAAAACAGCGGTTTATTGAATATTTTATCCAGGATACAAACTGCTTTGCGCTATGTGTCGGGCCGGACAGTTCCCGTTTAATAAGGATTTCCAATGACAGTGGGGATAATGCGCAACTCATGAATGGATTTATTCATTTCTGTTCCAATGAAGATTCTCTGAATAAAAACTTCCCGCGCTTCCTCGCCAGTTCAAATAATCTGTACAACCTGCTGTTCAGTCCGTTTCGATTGTCTCCAGGAAGAGTAATTATCTGTCAGGACAAGTACCTGGTTCCCTTTGAAGCTTTAAGTTCCCATCCCGGCCGGGCCGATTTTCTTATTCACGACTATACATTCAGTTACGTTTTTTCGGCTCAATATCTTATGAATCCATTCGACCTTGCAGTTGGTAAAGGGGACTTTCTGGGAATAGCACCGGTTCGTTTTGGTAAATATGGTGGATTGCCCGATCTGGAATTATCTGCTGATGCATTGAGAAATTGTTCGGCTTCTTATGACCATCCCACGCTGCTTTTAGATCAGAATGCAAGCCGTAATAATTTTCTGAAAGAGGTTTCCCTTTATAATACGGTAACCATCCTGACACATGCCAGGGCTGATAGCCTGGATAATGAACCACTCCTGTATATGAGTGATTCCGTTATTCACCTTTCTGAATTACAAATGTTAAACAAACCCTCCACAAAACTCATTGTATTAAGCGCCTGCCAGACAAATACTGGCAGGAGTATGAGCGGTGAGGGGATCTATAGTTTAGCACGCGGATTTTCTTCAGCCGGAATACCTTCTGTAGCCGCAACACAGTGGGTAGCGGATGATCAGGCCATTTATGCCATTTCGGAAAAATTCAATCAATTCATCGCAGACGGAATGAACAAAGACGAGGCTTTACAAAAAGCAAAGCTTTTCTATTTGCAACATGAGACGAAAAATAAAATACTTCCTTACTACTGGGCAGACTTGATACTCATCGGGAATTCAGATCCCGTACTATTTTCTAAAGTATTAAAATGGAACTGGATCGAACCCCTTATCATTCTTGCTTTGATAGGGGTCCTGATATTTATTTATTCCGGTTTGAAATATTTTCGCAAATTGAAGAGATATAGGAAATAACCTTGTTATTTCACCGGCCTGCTCACTTCAACCAGCAGCACTTTGAGCGTTCCTTTGCCAACGTTTTTCACGGCATGCGTGTCAGCCGGTACTACCATCGACATACCCGTTTTTAATTCATTCTTCATTTTTTTGCCGTCTTTTCCCGTAAACTCTGCAGTACCTCCTGATATTACATACAATGCAAGATCGGGATGGGAATGTATGGCGGAGGACTGGCCGGGTTTGTATGTAGCTTCTAAAATTCTTATGCCCATGCTGTCTTTTATTAATTTGTACAGGTTGGGCGCTATTTTGGTAGCACTCGTGGATGAATCGAAAGTAGATGCACCCATGGGTCTGTTCACTTCTACGAGCCAAACTTTCACGTCTGACTTGCCAATATTTTTCACGCTATGAAACTCGGCCGCTCTTATATTTTCCATTGCTGACTGCATTTCAGTCTCCATTTTACTGCCGTCTTTTCCGATAAATTCTGTCTTGCCGCCTTTTATCACATAGAGCGCATAATCAGGATGGGAATGCATGGCAGAGGAATCGCCGGGCTTGTAATCCGCTTCCACGATTCTTATTCCCAGAGTGTCCTGTAAGGTTTTGTAAAGATTCGGCGCCGCCTTTACAGCATCGATCGTCGCATTGGCCGCAGCCATTTTGGCTGAGTCTGCCGCTGCTGCTGCGGCTGCGCTGTCAGTTGTTTTGGACTCATCTGTTTTTTGTTCTCCCCCTCCACACGCAATCATAAAAAATGAAAAGAAAATGGCCACCATGAAAAGGCTTGTTTGTTTAAGTCGCATAAATTTTTTTTAAGAAAATGAAGAAAAGGGGGAACAGGATGGGGGAGTTTGCGCAGGGCGAATCGTTTCTAAATGTATGAAATAATTAAAGATGTCCTGCAATCCATTTTAATCTCCCGGGCGAGCCGTCCACAAGCAGGAGGCGTGAGGCGTGAGGCTCGAGGCATGAGGTTCGAGGCTTGAGGTGTGGACCATACAATCGGAAAACTTAATGTCTTAATTATGAATTTAATGTTAACTTATCATTAATTAATAATCGCCCTCCCATGAAGCCTGCCATATACCATCGCCGCTTTACGGCCACAGGAATGCATTTCCTGAATCTCCCCTCGTTTTTAGTCCTTATGTTGTTGAGCATGAATGTGCTTGGCCAGCGATCGGATATCAATGGCTTAGCGGTTTTGCGTATGAATGAAGTGAACTCGCATGCAGCCAGGCATTTCCTCACCCATTTTTCTCCTACGACAACCGTAAAATGGTTCCAGGACGAGCAGCATTATGTCGCCAGTTTTAAAGAAGGCGATTCGACAGACCGGGTATATTATAAGAACAACGGCAATTTTGACTATTGTCTGAAATACTATGGGGTCGATGACCTGGACGGGAATTTGAAGTCATCCGTTTTAGAAAAATTCCCCGGATGCCAGATCATGACCATTACCGAGCTCACCGATCTGGAGAAAAAGAATCTGTTTATTAAGATTAAGGACGGCGCCTATATCAGGACCCTGAGTTGTTCTAATGAAGGAATAGAAACAATTGAAAATATAAAAAATGGCGGATCCTGACGAACCTGCCTACTGTATTTATATTTAGGCTACCTTGATCAAGCAATCCTCCCTTGCAGACTTTACGATCCTCCCGCTATTATTTCAAATCTAAAAAATTTTCCCATGCCTGAAATTATGAAATCAGCAGCGGAGTCGCTATTGGTTACCCGTCTGCCTTCAAAAAGTTATGCTGCCATGGCCGTGTCTGAAAACCTCGTGCCCTGGGATTTTACGCGGCGAAGCCCCGGACCGCATGATGTGCTGGTGGAAATACTTTACTGCGGCGTATGTCATACAGATATTCATTTCATCAGGAATGATTTTGGGATGTCTAATTACCCACTGGTGCCCGGGCATGAAATAGTAGGTAAGGTAACCGATATCGGTAACCATGTCAAAAAATTTAACGTGGGTGATACCGTGGGGATCGGATGCCTGGTAGATTCCTGCAGGGAATGTGAAAACTGCAAACAGGATCTGGAACAGTATTGTCTCAATGGCGGCACATATACGTACAGTTCTCCTGATAAACAGGGTGGCGGCTTTACCTACGGAGGTTATTCAAACCAGTACGTTTGCGATGAGAATTTTGTTTTGAAAGTGGACGGCAAACTCCCGCTTGAAAAAGTGGCCCCACTTCTCTGCGCCGGCATCACTACTTATTCTCCGCTGCGCAATTACAAAATTGGGGCGGGACATAGAGTAGCCATATTAGGACTAGGCGGATTAGGACATATGGGTGTAAAATTCGCGTCAGCTTTCGGTGCAGAAGTTACAGTACTGAGTACTTCACCTTCCAAGGAAGCGGATGCCAAAAGACTGGGTGCTCATAAATTTATCAATACCCGGGATGAAGAACAGGTAAAAAATGTGCAGGGATATTTCGATTTTATACTCGATACGGTATCTGCGGACCATGATTTCAATTTCTATATTTCCATGCTGAGAACGAAGGGGGTAATGTGCTGCGTCGGGCTGCCCCACGCACCTGCCGTGGTGCCTACAATGGGCCTGATTTTTTATGCACGCAGTCTGTCCGGCTCACTGATCGGAGGCATTGCAGAAACCCAGGAAATGCTGGATTATTGTGCCGCCAATAATATTACCGCCGATGTGGAAATGATTAACATCGCGGATATTAATAAAGCGTATGAACGAATGGAAAAAAGCGATGTGAAGTACCGGTTTGTCATTGACCTGGCGACGTTGAAATAAATATATCGAACTGCCTGATAAAAATAATCCCGCCTATGCGGGATTATTCATTTTTGTCATTGGTGTGGATATTATTCTTTATCCTTTAATTCCGGCCAGAGCTTATCGGCTGTTTTAATGTATTCAGCCTGCTTCTTCTTCCAGGAGGCCTGAATATCTTTATCGTAATTCAGATATAATTTTCCGTCTGAAATAAGCCATGCATTCGGATCTGTAGTTGCCTTACGTCCTTTAGCCAGGCCATAGGCGCAATAGCCGCCATATTGCGGTGCATACATTCCGGGATTGGCTTTAAACGCATCCAGGTTTTGCTGGCTGGCAAAATACCAGGTAGCAGATTTCCAGGACAGAGAATACTTCTTATCTCCCTTAACCGGTTTGCTTTCTTTGAAATAGGCAACCGGATCATATCCATGAATGGCGCCGTCTGATGTGCTGAACACTTCGGCTTTTTGTGCCAGTGTTGCGAATGAAATAAAAAACAAAAAACTCATTGAAACAATCACTTTTTTCATATTCTATTTATTAAAAGTCAAAACTAGAAATGCGTAACAAAAATATTTGTCATCGATTTGACATATGGATTTATTTTTTTAACTGAAAAAATATCTTCCCGGGGTCATTGAATCATATGGTATTTTTGTAAACAGTGAAATTGCTTGCCAGAACTTCCAGCTATTTTCTACTCATTTTCGTAATGATGTTTTCCTGCCGAAAGGTCTATGATCCGCCGAATATCAAAGGCAAAAATCATTTTTTGGCGGTGGACGGTTTTATTTATACAGGAACCACTGTAACCAGTATGATCATGCTTTCCAGATCGGTCAATCTGGATGATTCTGGTCCGGGCATAGCCGAGACAGGCGCTCAGGTAACCATCCAGTCCTCCAACGGTGATTCATATAATTTGATTGATTCTTCCGGTTCAGGGATTTATATCAGTTCGGCGTTAAGCCTGGATTCGGTGAATCAGTACCGGCTGACTATCACTACCTCTGACGGAAATAAATTTCAGTCCGATTATGTTTCTACCAAACAGTCTCCGCCAATTGACAGCCTGAGTTGGGAACTGGTCTATGATCCCATTACCATTCAGCAGGCAGCGAACATTTATATCGACTCACACGATCCGACGAATAGTACACGTTATTATCGCTGGGATTTCCTGGAGACCTATAAACATTTTTCCACTCTTTCTACAAACTGGGCAGATTCCGATGGCATGGTGTATCCGTTGCCGGTGGGATATAGCATTCATACCTGCTGGTCCACATATCCTTCCCAGAATATTATACTTGGAACCACTGTTACACTTAGCCAGGACGTGATCAGTCATCTTCAGATTGCCGGTTTCCAACAAAACGATCCGGTTCTGGATGTTGGCTGCAGTTTTCTTGTCAGGCAATTCCCACTCACTAAGGAGGGATATGAGTACTGGTTAACCGTTCAGAAAAATTCCCAATCCCTGGGTAGCTTGTTTGATCTGACGCCTTCTCAGATTAGCGGAAACCTGCATTGTATAACGAACCCCGCCAATCCGGTGATCGGATTTATTTCTGCCTCTACTGTGCAGGAAAAAAGAATTTATATCAGTAATAAAAGCCTTCCCGGCTGGCAGTCGCTGCATTTTGATTCCACTTCCTGTCAGATTGGGTTCCAGGAGCTGGATCCGTTGAATACTTTGTTGTATAACTATCCCGACACCTCCTATGGGCCCTATTTTTTTTATGGAACTGCACTTTATGTAGCTCCGAAAAGCTGCCTGGACTGCCGCTACCAGGGCGGAACAAATATTAAACCGTCTTTCTGGCCGCTGTATGATTGAATAATCCCCGAACGCTCTTGCTTACTATAATCTTTGATTAACCGAATGCCTGTAAATTGCAATCACTATAAAAGCTATGAATGATGATGATATTATAATCGCGGCCTATAAAGAAGCTTTTGGCAAATATGCCAGTGACGGGGTTATTGACATGGATAACCGCCTGAGATATAAATTTGATTTTCAGATTCATCGCCTGGGTAAAATTGTTGGCGAATTAAACGGCATTGTGCCCCCTACCCGTTTCTCTCAATACTTCGTCACACTGATCAAAGAGGGAGAGGGCCTGAAGACGATTGGGCACTACAGCTTCGAACTAGAAAAGAATACGCTTTTTTGTATACCCAGAAGGGTAATGCACGCTACACAATACAGCTCACTCGACTGTTCAGGTTTTGTACTCTGTTTTAATCTGGATTTCTTTTTGCAGAAAGCGTTTCCCAGGAAACTGATCATCAACAAAAAAATATTTAAATCTTCAGTCAAACCATACCTGTTTCTATCCGCCTCCCAGGCGAAGAAACTGGATATTATTTTCAGGTTTATTCTGGAAGAATGCAAGGACCGCTTCAACCCTAAAAACGAGATGATCGCTGCCAAAATACTGGAGTTGCTGATTCAATGCGATCGGTTTTATACTGAAGTGGAGTCCGGAGGAAATGAAATTGTTTTCCACGAGATTCTGGAGAAATTCAATGACCTGTTGGAAAAGAATTTTTCAAAAGAACGTTCCGTTCAGTTCTATGCAAAAGAATTGCATATCCATCCCAATTACCTCAACCTGCTTTGTAAAAATCAGTTTGGCCACTCAGCCAAAAAAGTCATCAACCTGCATGTGTTAACGGAAGCCAAGTATTTGCTGACTTCCTCGGAACTTGATATCAATGAGATTGCTTACCGGTTGGGATTTGACCCTCCGGATTATTTTTTTTCCTTCTTCCGCAAAGCGGTGAAACTTTCTCCGGCCCGGTACAGGGCGGCATTTGTTTGATTTTATCAGCGATCTGTTTGATTTTCTAAGTAGATGGGGCACCTGATCCGTTTATTTTCGCTATGTGATTTTTGTTTGAGAAAAATTTAATCATAAAAAAAATTATTTTATGGGAACAATTACCGACAACATTAAGGAAAGCGTAAAAAACTGGTGGTGGTTCATCGTGAATGGATTGTTACTGATCTGCGCAGGGATCGCCATTTTTGCCAGGCCCGCAGAAGGATATGTGGGATTAAGCGTGCTTTTTAGCCTGGTCATCCTGGGGGCCGGACTCACGCAGATCTTTTTCTCTATCGGAAACAGCGATGTGCTGAAGGGATGGGGATGGACATTAGCTTCCGGGATAATCGATGTGATCATCGGCATCTATTTATTTTCCTATCCCCTGATTACGATGGCGTCGCTTCCCTATATTCTGGGATTCTGGCTGGTTTTTCGCTCATTCTATCTGATGGGTTCTTCATTTGATCTTAAAACATGGGGCGTACCGGGCTGGGGCTGGGTCCTTGCCGGAGGGTTCCTTCTGGTGATCCTCGCATTTATCATATTGTACTATCCGGCGGCAGGAGCCATCAGTATCATCGCTTATTCTGCTTCGGCCTTTATTGTCGGCGGCATTTTCAATATCGTGCTGGCATTTAAATTAAAATCAGTCAAAAAAGATGTAACGGGATTTGAAAGCAAATTGAAACATGCTGCCGGCCTCCAATAATTTAATTTTTATAATTTTTAAATAATGAAAAATGGAAAACTTACTAATTATCAGTTTCCGGGATGCAAAAAATGCTATCGGTGGATTAAACAGGTTACAGGAATTGGACAGACTGGGAGATATCACGATCTATAACTACGCGCTGATTCGAAAAACAGGTGGCAATCAGTTTGATTTGATTCAGCACGAAGGTTCGGATACAGAGAGCTTACCGGCCATTGGGGCAATCGGAGGTTCCCTGATCGGTTTGATAGGCGGTCCCATCGGAATGGCCGTTGGTATGCTGACCGGTGTTATGGCTGGCTCCATCGATGAAGCGGATGCATCAGATTTCTCTGATGAAGTACTGAACCAGGCCAAAGATAAACTGAGCGTCGGAGATTTTGCCCTGGTGCTGGACGTGGAGGAAGACAACGATTTGTTTGTGAATAGTTATATGGAGCCGTTGCAGGGTACCACGGTTCGCACCGATATCGCTGAACGTTATGATCAATACGATAATGAACAATGGGACAAATTGAACAAAGAAATTGACGACGAGGAGAAATCCCTGAAAACAGCACTGGAAAAAGACAAGGATTCGATTAAAGTCAAAATCGGAAAATTGAAAAAGGAAAGGGATGAAAGATTTGAAAAAATGAAGTCCAGGTCTGCCAAAAGAAAGAAAAAGCTGGAAGCCCGGATAAAGGCATTTGATGATAAAATCAAAATAGCGGGAGAGAATGCCAAAGAGAAACTAAAATTACAAAGGAAAAACCTGGCGGAGAAATTGGACTCAATAAATAAAAAACTCGACTGGGCCTTTGCGTGATGATAAGTTTATTATCCTGACCGGTTATTTTCTGTGAGGCGTATGATGAATACGCCTTTTTTTCAACCTTTTTTTATTGATTAAGCTCTGAGATATCCCGCGTTCAATGGAACAATTAAAGCTCCTTTTTTAAAATCTGAGAAATTGGCCCCGCCAAAAGTTTTGAAAAACCTGCTGAAGTGGGCAATGTCTAAAAATCCTAAATCATAGGCGATCTCCTTCATACCGGCACCGGAATAACGACCCATTCTCTTTGCCTCCAGAACAATGCGTTGCCTGATATGGTGACCCGCGGAAATGCCCGTAATTCTTTTGACGACTCTGTTCAGGTAATTGGGGGTGACCAATAATTGCGCTGCGTATTCAGCCACCATAAAGTCATTCCTTGCCAATTTTATCCTTCAGCAATTGGCAGCCTCCGAAAATTAAAATGCCTGTTTACTTCCTGTAAGTATTTCTACGGATCATGATGAAGCGCAAAATTTTTTTGAAACGGAACTTGGCAAACAATTGTACGGGCCAAAAAAATAAAAAACATATCAGAATTGTTGTATAAAAAGAATACGGGGAAATCCTGTCAATTCTGTTAGTAGATTTATACCATGAAATCACACAAGGCAACGTATTTTCTAATTATCCGGGTGTTTTTCATGCTGACCAGCCAGCAGATGTATGCGCAATCTCCTGATTCAGCAACCGTGGAAGTTCTTAAAAATATCCACGCAGTCGAAAATAATCTCGCCGGAATAAATGGAACGGAAAAAGATTCGGCCTGGAATATCCAGAGCAGGATGAACCATTACCAGATCAAAGGAGTCAGTGTCGCTGTTATTCACAACTACAAAATAGAGTGGACGAGGGGTTATGGTTGGGCTGACGAAGATGCCCGGATACCTGTCTCGCCTGAAACCCGGTTTCAGGCGGCCTCCATCAGCAAATCCCTGAATGCAGTCGGCGTGCTCAAACTCGCGCAGGAGAATAAACTCAACCTGCAGGCAGATATCAACCAATACCTCACAAGTTGGAAATTCCCATACGACATAAATTCTAAAGGCGAAAAGATTTCTACCATCGAATTACTCAGCCATACGGCTGGACTCAACGTGCATGGCTTTGAGGGTTATCAAATAGGCGCGACACTGCCCACGATTGTCCAGATCCTGAATGGAGAGCCGCCCGCCAATTCAGCAGCCATACGCTCCATGATAGAACCCGGGCTCCGTTCCGAATATTCCGGTGGCGGCATCACGATTTCGCAATTGATCGTGATGGACATCACCCGGATACCTTATGCGCAGTTCATGAAAGACGAAGTACTTACGCCCCTGGGAATGACGGGCAGCAGTTACGAGCAACCTACGAAAATCGACTCAACTTTACTGGCCACGGGCTACCGCGCCAACGGCGACGAAGTTCCGGGCAAATATCATGTCTATCCCGAACAGGCGGCGGCGGGCTTGTGGACTAACCCGACGGATCTCTCGAGTTATATCATAGAGACACAACTGGCATACGAAGGCAAGTCTGCGAAAGTGCTGAATCGGACTATGACACGACTCCGTCTTACACCTAACGGGGATGCACATGCAGCGTTGGGTGTATTTATCGATAACCCCGGCAGCGCGGTTTATTTCCAGCATGGCGGCGCGAATGAAGGTTTCCGATGCCAGTACATGGGAAGTCTAAGCGGCGGGGATGGTCTGGTGATCATGGTTAATTCCGACAACGGCGACATCATCCCGGAAATCGTGAACAGCATTGCCAGGGTTTACCATTGGAAGGGCTTGACAATCTATCATATAAATCAAAAAAAACCAGGATTTTTTTATTTGTGGATACCGGCAGCCCTTTTACTCATTTTATCCGCAATCTTTTTGATAACAAAAAGAAACAAAAGAAAAAGACAGTCCAGGATGACCTTTTACTCTTAATGGAATGGCATTTGATTTTTCTTTTAATTTTATACCATTCAAATTTGCAATATCATGTCTAAAACAGTGGCGGTAAAGCTGGTGGAAATACTGGAGCATGCGGGTGTAAAACATATTCACGGTGTGGTTGGCGATTCGCTCAACGGAATCACGGATCAATTACGTAAATCCACAAAAATTAAATGGATACATTACCGCCATGAAGAAGCAGCGGCATTTGCCGCCGGAGCCGAGGCACAGTTAACCGGAAAACTGGCGGTATGTGCCGGCAGTTGCGGACCCGGTAATATGCACCTCATGAACGGATTGTATGATGCTCACCGCAGCAATGCTCCCGTACTGGCTATCGCCGCGCAGATACCCAGCGTACAAATAGGCAGCAGTTATTTCCAGGAAACCCGCCCGGAAGCTTTGTTCAGGGAGTGCAGTTATTATTGCGAGACCATCGCCTCCGCACGTCAGATGCCCCGTGTGTTACAAATTGCCATTCAAAATGCCATTGGATTAAATGGCGTCGCCGTTATCAGTTTATCCGGAGATGTGGCCATGGAAAACATTCCGGATGATGAACTGGAACATCCATTATTTTTAAATCGCCCGAGCATACGACCCTCCGATGCCGACCTGCAGCAGCTGGCTTCATTGATTAACCAATCAAAAAAGATAACCCTGCTTTGCGGAGCTGGTTGTGCCGGTGCGCACGATGAATTAATATCACTTGCCGGAAAAATTTTGTCGCCAACGGTTCATGCACTCAGGGGGAAAGAACATGTGCAATATGACAATTCCTATGATGTGGGTATGACCGGACTAATTGGTATTGCTTCAGGCAATCATGCAGTTATAAACTGCAATCTATTATTGATGCTCGGCACGGATTTCCCTTACAAAGAGTGGTATCCAGCGGACTCAAAAATTGTTCAGATAGATATTCGTCCCGAGCGTTTGGGAAGAAGGTGTAAACTCGACCTGGGGCTTATAGGAGATGTGAAGGAAACGATTCAAGTTTTACTGCCTTTATTGAATCAAAAGTCGGACAATAGTTTTTTAAAGCAATGCCAGGAACGATATAAAGAAAACAGAAAGAATCTAGATTCCCATGCGAAAGGGGAAACCGGCAGACTGATCCACCCCGAATATCTTACAAAAGTTGTCGGTGATATGGCCAGGGCCGATGCCATATTTACGACTGATGTGGGAACTCCGACGGTCTGGGCCGCTAGGTATCTGGACATGAAAGCAGGAAGAAGACTGATCGGCTCATTCAATCATGGCTCGATGGCAAGTGCTATGCCGCAGGCCATCGGGGCACAATTAGCGTTCCCCGGGAGACAGGTTATTTCACTATCCGGCGACGGAGGTTTTGCAATGATGATGGGCGATATCCTCACCATTTATCAATATAATTTGCCCGTAAAACTGATCGTATATAACAATCGTTCCCTTGGTTTTGTGGCCATGGAAATGAAGGTAATTGGGATGCCACCCTTTGGCACCGATTTAAAGAATCCAAATTTTGCAAAAATGGCCGAAGCCATTGGTATTATGGGTATTCGTGTGGAAAATTCGGAAGATGTGCCCGCAGCGGTAGAAAAAGCACTGGCCCACGATGGCCCGGTTTTGATGGATGTATTAACGAATCCTACCGAACTGGCGATGCCGCCTAAAATAAACTTTGAGGAAGCAAAAGGATTTGGAATTTATATGATCAGACAAACCCTGCTTGGCGATGGCGCCGAAGTATGGGAAACGCTGAAAACAAATTTTTTGGATTGATGAATGAAATCAGGTTTTCTGGCATTACGAAATCAGAGATCTGAGGGCAGATGATATGTAAAGCCGTTTTATATCTCAGAACTCAAAAACGATAAGATGATAGAATAAATGGTATTCTGATACCATTTCTCTTATTTAATCCCATATTCAATTCCGGCTTTATTAAAGAAATCTTTCAGCATATTTAGCTTTTGATCACAGAGTTCACCAAGTGAAATCCTTGGTGAACTTTCCCTGGTTTGTCTGCATTCAAAGCAGATTTCGATATATTCAAAGGCTTTACCATTTTTGTCCAGGAATATAATTGCGTTTCTCGGGTTATAACAATCCATTATAGTCATTATGTGTGTATTTCCGCGAAATCCATAATTATATAAAATATCTGTCAGTTTATCCACTTGTGAAAATGTCACAGTTTTTATTTCGTTTAGTCTTGAGTAACAAATAGTATCATTCTGCCTGGGTAAGCTGTCCTTATCAATCGCTTCATTTTCATTGAACGAAACAAGCTGGATTCCCGAGGATAGATTAAAGGGGTAGTTTTTTAGCCGGGCCGCAAAACTGTAATTATGGTTTTTTACGCAACCATGATTTCTCTCCTCAGTGCTCTGGGCAAAGCCGGAAATAACCAAAAAGTATGCAACTAAAAAAGTAAAGAGTCCTTTCAAATCAGGTGCGCGAAACAAAGATTTCAAATTCATTGTTAAATCTAATCGAATAATCATTTGGAAAGACTAAGGGTATACCCCTATTTAGTTCCTGCTGATCATTATGTATTTTCAGCAAAGATTAAAGTATTAACACACCATGTCATTTAAACTTATTTTACATCTGATTTCTTTTACCATTTTAGTATGGCTGCTGGTTAGTTCCTCATCGCAAATTACTGTTTTAGCAACGAAAAACAGATATCTCATCAATTTGGAAAAACAGAGTATTGACAATTCAAATAATATTGATTCAGTAAAAGCCAGGGCAAAATCACAGATTGATCAGATGTTCCGGAATTTTGAGGATGATTCGAATCGGGCCATCAAAAAAAGCTGGCTGATTTTATTCGTTTTAATTATTCAGGCAGCCTTATTATTTTCAACGCCGAAAGCACGCCAACATGAATTCAATAGCCCGCTATAAAAAAAGTAATTTCTCTTCTTCCAGATCAAGCAGACGTAAATGTTTACGGATGATATCTTCATCCATCCTTTCGTCTTCCTTATTTTTATT
>Ga0066788_10000007_pt1 | contig 27074 bp, 17 predicted proteins | sample OrgsoiDNA2013048_FD_70943 | JGI IMG/M metagenome (GOLD analysis project Ga0066788, IMG submission 70943) | Permafrost soil microbial communities from the Arctic, to analyse light accelerated degradation of dissolved organic matter (DOM) -... | ecosystem: Environmental > Terrestrial > Soil >... | reverse complement strand
GGAGTGAGGTCGATGTCTTTGAGGCTCTGCCGTTGGCTGTACTCGAACAACGGATTGCGAACGGCCCGCGGATCTCCCACGAACGCGACTCCGTTCGCCCCCGCTTCGGCAATGCGACAGCGGCGAATCGCAATGCGCCTGTCGCGATTGTTCACGAAGATGGCATTGCCGCCCACCTGGTCGATGAAGAGTTCTTCCAGCGCGCAATCTTCGGCGCCCGTCAGGAGGATTGCGCCGCCGCGATAGATGGTCCAGTCGCTGCGCAACAGCGGTTCGCGATTCTCCATGAACGTGCGGGCAGCGTGGCGAAGGGTCAATCCGCGTAACCGGATCCATTGCACCGGCGCGCGTTCGCCGCCGCGGAACTCGATGAGGTGGCGGAGGCGAACGGCTTCTACGGTTGCCGTTTTGAGGTCGATTCCCGCCGGGGGATAGAAATACAGCGTAGAGGTCTTTTCGTCGAGGAACCACTCGCCCGGAGCGTCGAGTTCCTCGAAGATGTTCTCGACGAAGCGATACTTATCGTGCATGCCCATGCGGCGGTTGTTCTGCCAGCCGCCCTCATAGGTGACGTTGCCGTTCGCGTCCTTACCGGTGATCGCGTAGTGGAAATCGCCCCACATATTCCGATGCATGGCGTGTATGTACCCGCCCCGTGGATCCTTCCAGCGGGCGGCGCGCTCATGGCTGAAGGCATTGGGCGACCAGCCATTGAAATATGCCGCAGCGGGGTCGTAATTCGGGTAGCGGGCAAGCGTCTGGCGGCGGCCGTTCACAAACAGTTGGTCCGTGCGCAACCCCGCGGGGACGCGCGCCATCAGGATGCCATCTCGATAGGGAGTCCACGTCAAACGAAGCCGGATTCCGCCGCTAATGACCGGCTCTTCGCCGGGGAAGGCCGCGTAGGTCACCGGCGACTTCCCCGTGCCCGAATCCTCGGGAGTGAAGACGAGTGTTTGCGGCAGGTAATACGTGCCGCCGCGAAGCCACACCGTCACGGATCCCGCGGATTTCCGGCTGCGTGCTACCCGTTGGGCCGCGGCTAACGATGCCAGTGGCCGGGCCTTTGCGCCTGAGTTGCTGTCCCGTCCGGCAGGGCTCACATAGATGTCGGCTGCCGGCGCGCTTCCCTGCCAAGTCACAGCCATCAAGAAAAGGAGGATTTTGTTGATGAGACTCGTCACTCTACTCTTCCGTTCATTTATTGCATCGCCGGTTTCGAGCGCAGTCCGGCGCTGTTGATCGTTACGACGACGTAGGTATGCTTCTCGCCCGCCTTGGCCGTCCGGTCGACATATCGCATCTCGGCGACCGGCGGCTCCGGCGTGTCGTGATATGACATCTCTTGGAACAGTCGCCGCCCGTAAGAGTTCGCCGGCGGTTTCTCAGGCAGCTTCGCCAGCTCCTGCCCATCGCGCAGAATGACGAACCCGCCGATACCGCTCTCAAAATCGGCTTCGGCTTCCCACGCGATCTCGACGCCCTCGCCGGCCTTTGCCGAAATCAGCACACGTGACGGAGCCGGCGGCGGTGTTGTGTCAGCGACCGTGCCGGTCTTCACGTATTCCATCCAGGCCTTTGCCACCGCTTCATTCGGCAGCCACACCGCCTCATTCGGATTGCCCTTGTACGCCGCCGCGGGCTGAGCCGTATCTCCCATCAGCGGAGCCAGCCACGCCTTCGATGTGTCGACCGGCCGCAGTACCTGGTCCTGGCTGCCTTTCGCGGGCAGCCGCATAGCCATCACTGCGTCGAAAAACGGAATCGCCAGGTACCGCGAATCGCCGCACTCGTGTCCCGTTCGCGGATCGGGCGCGAAACCGATCAGCCCGCCCTTGGCGCGGTACTCCTGGAAAATCGTCTTCGAGCCCTCCCACGGTCCGGCGCTCCCGTCCGTCTTCTGTTCCTTGACGCCCGCGTTGGCCAGGATCGGGATCGCGTAGGCGGCCGCCGGAACCTGCGGTTGCGGGAAGACCCGCCGGCGAAACATCGCCGCCGCCCCGGAGCGAAGAAACACCGCGACCACCCGCTCGGGATGCAGGTCCGTCATCACGTCGGACCAGATTCCGCCGCCCGAATGGCCCCATAACATCCACGGGACCGCGCTCAACTCCGCGTGGCCCGACTTGGCGCCCAGCTCTTCGAGCGCCCTGAGAAACGCCTTGCCGGAGCCCATGCCGGGATCGAACCAGAGCTGCGAGCCGCCCGGCGTCGTGTCGATCGCGTCGTTCAGTACGTGATACGTCGGGCCGAGCAGCGCGCAATCCCATTTCTTCGCCAGCGCCTGCCAGTGGAGATCGTAGGCCGCCGTCGCGCCGTGCTGGGCAGCGTTCCGGCCCGCTCCGTGCTGGTGAACGATGACACCGCGCAGGCGAGTCACGCCCTCCGGGATCCACAGAATATAGGTCACGCCCACCTGCAACTCGCCCGGAACGGCCGACGGCGGATACTCCACCTCGACAGAACGTCCCGCGCCCTGAGCCGCCGCGGGAATGGCCAGCGCCCAAGTGACTGTGGCTGCTGCATAGAGCATCAGTCGCGATAACATAAAATGATCTATCATAAGGCTTCGGTTCGACCTAACGCTTCCCTTTCTCCGCTGCAGACCTCTCGAGGGCCGTGTAGAGCGCCTGGGCCGCCTGAGCGTTGTCGGGATCGGCACGCAATACCTCCCTGATTTCTTGAATGCCCTCGTCCCACCTGCCGACACGACAGAGTGCGAGGCCGTAATTCAGGCGAATGCCCGTTGCGGTTGGATCCAGTTCCAGGGCCGCCCGATACTTCGCGATGGCAGCCGGAATATTGCCGGCAGCCTCAAGCCGAATGGCGTCATCGTTCAGGCTCGCAGTCTGCAATGAATGTTCCGCGGACCGGCTGGTCGAACGTAGGAGTTCGCTCATTCTGGCGCGAATCCTCCCGGCCTCCTCTAGTTCTCCGTTTGCAAACAAGGCTCGCTGCAAGTTGTATACGGTTGCCTGATCCTCCGGATTCATCCGCATAGCTTCCGTCAAGTGCAGAACGGCTGCCTGTGCTTTTCCTTCCCTCAAATACCCGGAACCCAAGCGGTATTGAGCACGCGCGTCGCGGGGGTTCAATTCGACCGCCTTCGCGAATGCCTTCAGGGCGTCAGCGTCATTGAGCAGTAGCCTCCGCGCCGCGCCAAGGTCGGACCATGCCTCGGAGAAATCAGGCCGCAGGGAGACGGCCTTCTCCAGATCCACCACCGCCTTCTCAGGCTGGTTCTCTGAATTCCAGGTGTTGGCCCGCAGGTAGTAGGCGTAGGCAGCGGCGGGCGTGCCGTTCTGGACGTCGATGGCGCGGCCCAGGTGCTCGCGCGCGGCTGCCCATTCACCGGCCTGTATGAGGAGGAGGGCGAGGTTCACGTGGCCGCCGGCCAGGTTCGGATTGAGTTCGACGGCCTTCTCAAACGCCTGGCGCGCGCTCTTAACTTCCATGAAACGGCTCAGTACCATGCCGAGCGTGTTGTAGGCAACGGCCGACTGAGGCTCGAGCCGGACGGCTTCGGCAAGTTGCTGGATAGCCTCCGAGCGAACGCCCTGTAGTGCGAGCGTTGTGCCAAGCAGGGTGCGAGCTTCGGCGTTCGTGGGGTCGGCAGCGACGGTCTGGCGCAGCAAAGCGACGGCCTCGGTTTGCGAACCCCTGTCTTGCGAACCCCTGGTGAGCAGCTCCCTGGCCTTTTCAAGGGACGTCTGGCCGCCCGGGAGGGCGGTCACGCACAGCAGCACAACGAGCCATCGTCTCATGGCATGTTATTTCCGTTCCCGGCCCTGCATCGGCACAGTGGCGGTCTTGCAGAGTTCAACATAGCGAGCGGCCAGTTGCTCTTCCCCCAGACGGCCATAAATCTGAACCAGGAGGTTATAAACCTGGAGGTCGATGATGTAGCCGTCTTGATCGGGGAGAAGGGCCTTTTCGGCATCCGCCCGGGCTTCCGTGAGGTTTTCCATGCGCAGATTGAGGCGCGCGCGCTCGTAGTAGACGGCTCGGGTGGGAGGCGCGGCTTGAAGGGCGAGGTCGAAGTGCTTCCTGCTTTCCTGGAGGCGATTGAGCTTGAACAACAGGCGGCCGTAGTTGTAGTCGAGAAATGGATCGGCCCGATCCCCGGAATTCACGGCCAGTCCCTGGCGGTAGACGGCTTCGGCCTCGGCGAGCTTGCCGAGCGGCTCCAGGTTCAGCGCGAGATAATCGTGCGCTCGAGCGTCCCGCGGCCGCAGCGCGAGCGCCCTCTGGAAGGCATCCACTGCCTCGCGATGACGCTGGTTGCCGTCCCGCAGCACTCCCAGTTGGAAGTACGCTTCGGCGTTCTTGGGCTCCAGCTTGCAGGCTTTCTCGAGCAGTTGCTGGGCTTGCGCAAACTCGCCTTGGTTTCCGAGGATCTGACCCCGTAAAACGAGGGCTTTGAAGTTCTCGGGCGCCCAGAGCAGGGCCAGTTCCGAGGCGACTCCTGCGCCGCGGTAATCGCCTAGCTCATAGCGGACCCTTCCCAATCCGAGCTGCACTTCCCAGCAAAGAGGGTGTTTGGATTCGAGCTGCGCCAGGATGCGGTCTGCCTCATCGTATTTCTTGGCGGCGATTGCGGCCTTGGCTGACCGCATCGGCGCCTCTACTTCCTGGCACCACTCGGTTCCCTGGGCGCCCAAGGCCAGCGCGGTGGCGAATAGAACGGCGTAGATCATGGGGGCTCCCGATTCACAAACCTTCAATCACCTTCAACACACGGTCCGGCTTCACGTCGTGGAGCACTTGCACCTTGCCACTGGGCCACTGAAGCTGGATCTCACGAATGATGCGGTCGGCGCCCAATCCGAAATGGACTCGCTTGTCCGAAGAGCTGACGTATCCCACGGATGTGGTGACGTGGTTGAACTGGACGCGCCCGGAACTGCCAGTCAACTTGATGCGCGTCCCAATACCATCGCGGTTGCTGGAGCGGCCTTCGGTGTCGATCAGGATCCAGTGATTGGTACTTGGAGACGCATTGAACAGAATGGCCGCGGGCTCGCCGATGGCCGAGACAACTACATCGATGCGGCCGTCATTATCCAGGTCAGAGAAGGCGCAGCCGCGATGAGCGCGCGCGGTCTGGAAGGCTGGTCCTGCCTGGGATGAGACGAGCTCGAAGCGGCCGCGACCGATATTGCGGAAAATGGCGTTCGGTTGCTTGTACCGATGGTTGCTGTAGAGGTGGACGTTCTCGCTCACGTGCGAGTTGGTGGTGAAGAGGTCTTTGAGACCATCGTTATCAAAGTCGAACGCGCCGACACTCCACCCTGCCATCTGGGCGGAGGGAAGTCCGACGCCGGACTGCCAGGTGATATCGGTGAAGAGCCCGCGGCCGATGTTGCGGCGCAGCGAGAAGGTCTCCTCGGCGAGGGCCGTGAAGATCAGGTCGGGGCGGCCGTCATCGTCCAGGTCGCGGAAGTCGGCTCCCATGCTCGATGCTGTAACCCCGTCTTCGGTGTAAGCGACACCCGCTTGAACTCCAACCTCTTCGAAAGCCTTAGCGCCAAGATTATGGAACAGGAAGTTCCGTTCGGTGTCGTTGGCGACAAAAATGTCCATAAATCCGTCGCCGTCGTAGTCCGCGATTGCGACCCCCATGCCCTTGCCGATGTGTTTCGCGATGCCGGTCTTCTCGGAGACATCGGTAAAGGTCCCATTCCCGTTGTTCCGGTAGAGGATGTTCGGCGTTCCCTTATAGAGATCGGGGGCACACGAGAGGCGCATCCGCGGAGCACCGCAGACCTTGGACCCCTCCAACGACCAGTCCAGATAATTTGCGACGAACAGGTCAAGTAGGCCGTCGTTATCAAAGTCGAGCCACGCCGCGCCGACGGACCACAACTTCTTCCCCGATGAGCCATTGCCAGGCACACCTGCCGCTTCGGTCACGTCGCGGAAAGTGCCATTGCGCTCGTTGTGATAGAGGATATTGCGATTCACGCCAGCCACATAGATGTCGGGATAGCCGTCGTTGTCGTAGTCACCCACGGCGACCCCCATACTATACCCGGCGCCCGCCACGCCCGCTCGTTCCGTTACGTCGGTGAAGGTGCCGTCATGGTTATTGCGGTAGAGCCGGTTATAGAATCGCGGATCGTCTTTCTCCAGGCTGGGAATCCGCGCGCCGTTGGTAAAGAAAACGTCAGGAAATCCATCCCGATCGAAATCCAGTACGGCCACGCCGCCCAGCACGCTGTCGATCATGGGCTTTTCCGCCGTAGTGCTGTTGTCGAGAACAAAGCCGATGCCCGAAGATCGCCGGCTCTCAAAACGAATCGGCCCCTCGACGAGCACCGTGCGGGCGAGGAACGGCAAGGAGATCGCGAGCGCCAGAAACAGCACCAGCACCCATGGTACCCGCTTCAAACTCTAATCCCCCCTTCCGAGAGTCCAGTGATTATGACTCCTATTCGCATGAAAGTAAATTCCAAAATATATTTCCGTTTCCTGTGGTGAAAACGATCCGGATCGTCACATACTAAGCGAAAACAGAATATTAACGTTAACGTTAAAGCAGGGTTGGCTCATTTGCCGTGAACGAAGAAGAGGCGCGCGCGCTGATCGGTTCCGTATGCGACGGCTGGTATACCGCAATCCTGCGGTACGCGTGGAGGCTGTGCGGCTCCATGGAAATGGCGGAAGACCTGGTGCAGGACGCTCTCCTGCAACTCTATGCGGAACTGCGAAGCGGGCATTTCATCGAAAATCCACGCGCATGGGCAGTTGTCGTAGTTCGTCGCCAGGCGGCCAAGCAGTCGGCAGCCCGGCGTCAGCAGGTGAGGCACACGGTGAGCCTGGATGCCCTCGAAAACTTCGCTGCCCTCACGACAGCGGCCGAAAGTCCGTACCCCGAAGGGGATGCGCTTTCGGAGTTGCTGCGGCTATTGACGAAACGGGAGGAAGAGGTGATCTACCTCCGCATGGCAGCCATGAAGTACCGCGAAATCGGGGAGCAGTTGGGTATCTCGGCGAGTGCCGTGAACACATTGCTGGCGAGGGCTTTGCGGAAACTGCGAGCGGCTTCCGGCGCCGACCGGAACGAGAACTCAAAACACGAAAATGTTCCTATCCATCCAAAAACATTGCAGTGACGAGCGGCTTCTGGCATACGTCGACGGCGAGTTGCCGGGGCGGACGGCGGATAAGACCGCCCGGCACCTCGCGGTCTGCTGGCAGTGCCGGGCACGCCTGGATGAGATGGAGCATCAGGCCTATGCGGTTGCCAGAGCCCTCTCGGACGATTCGTTTCTTCATCCGCTGCACATGGCGGAGATCAAAGAACGGCTGACGGCAGCTCAGCGGGAGTACGAACGCAAGCTTGCGTCAAAGATCCCGGTGAGATTACGAGTCAGTGCAGGGTGGTGGGCGGCTGCGGCTGCATGCGCGTGTATGGGATTGGTGGCTGCGGTGGTTTTCTGGCGGGGCCAAACTCAGAAACACGAGATCCTGGCGAAATCGGAGCAGGCGGAGCAAGTGCTGATCACCCAGCCCGTGCATCAGACGCTGCACGTGGAGTTATCCGAGACTCGGCCGAGATCGCTGAAACGAAACGGAAAGATAGAAATCTGGTCGGAGCCGAAGCAAAACCATTTCGCGCTGCGCTGGTGGGACGCGCAGGCAGGCAGTCTGCGTCAGGCGCTTTGGCGCCCGCAAGACGACCGCCAATATGCCTACAGGTACACGTCGGCGCCCGGTGTCATCCCCCATTACGCGTCTCTCTCGAAGGTCGTTTCGTTAGCGGACCTTTCGCAGCAGGGAGTTGAAATCGAAGCTTTCGAACGGCAGTTCATGAACTGGCTGGAAAACCGTCAGTGGAAGCCCATCACTCTGGCTCAGGACTTCGCGGGTTTTGTCAGTCAGGACGGAGTGGAACTGAACCTGGAGAGAATCTCCGGCGCGGAAGGGGCCCGCGTTTTGCGGCTTACCGCGAGGCGCCGGGCCGGAACCTTGACGAGAGAGATCGTCTTGGAAATGGACGGGACAAGCTACCGCCCGCTGTTACTAAGGATGGCCTTCGAAACCCCGGACCGGGCCGTAGAATTGAGCCTGATATCGGAGCGTGTGGAGACCGTGCCGGCCGCTGTCCTCCGGGCTTCGGTTTTCACGCCGGAAGTTGGGCTGACAGCCCCGCCGGCTCGGGTTGTGAAGGCGCCGCCCCTTCCACCGGGCCCCACCCCATCGCTAGTCACGGCCGGCGCTGCGTTCACCGCTGCGTTCACGGAAGCCGAACTCTCCGAGAAGCAGATTCAAGTAGAGTACGCTTTGCATCGATTCGGAGCCTGCCTCGGAGAGCCGGTCCAAGTGACGCGGCAAGGTGTGTCGGGCATCGCAGTAACCGGTTTAGTGGCCGACACGGAACTGCGAGACGTGCTCAGGGCGGCGTTGAGCAATTATAGCTCCGCCGGATGGCTCACCGTGGACATTCGAACCGTGGACGAGGCACTCAGTTCAGTTCTGGCGCAACAGCCCCGTGAGAGTGCCGATGGTTCCGCCGGGAAGGAGGCGGTCACTGCCAACACCATGATGGCGTCGAAGCCTCCAGTTGAGGATTTTCTCGTAGAGTACTTCCGCGAGCATCCGGAGACTCAAGCCGCGAGTGCTTCGTCGGCGGATCCGTCCAAGCAGGCCGCGCAATTCGCCGGCAGAGCCGTATCGCTGTCGCAGGCTGCGTTGGCTGAGGCGTGGGCGCTGCGCAGGCTGGCCCAGTCCTACGGTGGCTTTTCAGACCTGCCGGTGCGTTCGCAGTGGTTTCTGAAGGCAATGATTATCGATCATCTACGCGCCTTGCGGGAGCAGCTCGATCGTCAATTCGAGCTTCTTGCCCCGGTCGCTCCGCCTGCTCAAGCACAGGATTCGGACGATGATTCGAACCGGCATTGGGAGGATCGCGTGCTCCGCCTGTTTCGGGCAATCGAGAACCTGCATGATGCCACCCTGGAGCTGTTTGCCGGCACGCCGCCGAAGACCGGCGCTGCGAGCCTGAGCCAAACGCTGGCGCAGAGCGCTTCCACGCTGAAACGGCTGAGGTCCGCAACTCAGGTGGTGGAGGCTGTTGTACAAGATCGGTTTCCGGGCAGGCAGGATGTTGCCGTCCACGAATAAGAAAGCTACGCAGATATAACGTAATCGGCCCGAAAGGCCCAAACCCGAAGAAGGAGGGGAACATGAATACCAAGAAGTATTCTCTCGTCATGCTGACGCTTTGCGTGTGTTACTGCTCCATGGTTGACACAGCGCAGGCTCAAACCGCGACAGGTCAAATCGCCGGACTTGTCTCCGACCCGTCAGGAGGCGCCGTGCCGAGCGCCGACATCACTGTGATGAACAGCGCCACTGGACTTCAACGCAAAACCAAGTCCAACGGCGAGGGCAATTACACCGTTCCCCTGCTCCAACCGGGAAACTACCGGCTGATCGTTCAGAAGGAAGGATTTCGTCCCTCCGCGAAGAGCGATATCGAGCTGGGCGTAAACCAGAGCCTCACCCAGGATGTCGTCTTGACTATCGGCGCCGTTTCCGACACGGTCCAGGTCAGCGCAACAGCGGCAGAACTGATGCAGAGCACGTCATCGGAACTGGGTACGGTGATCGCGGAAAAGCCGATCAAGGATTTGCCCTTGAACGGCCGGAACTTCACCCAGCTCCTGACGCTGGCGCCTGGGGTCAATGCGGTGGAAACAACCCAGGGCGCAGGCGCCACGACGTGTACCTTGTGCCAGGTGGCGATACCCGGCTCGAGTTTCTCCAGGCCATCCGTGAACGGACAATGGAGCCGTTCCAATATGTTTCTCCTGGACGGTATTGTCAACAGCCACTTCCTGAGCAGTGGTTATGCCGTGCTGCCGATTGTGGACGCATCCCAGGAGTTCAAGGTCCAGTCGCATAACGACAAAGCGCAGTACGGGGGCGTTCTGGGCGGAGTCGTCAACGTGGTTTCCAAGTCCGGAACGAATCAGTTGCATGGCTCCACGTGGGAGTACTTGCGGAATAACGCTTTCGACGCTCGCGACCCCTTCAAAGACGCCGCACGAACCTCGCCGGTACCCTACCGGCAGAACATGTTCGGCGCCACAGTCGGCGGACCGGTGTACATTCCGAAGGTCTACGACGGGCGCAACCGCACGTTTTTCTTTTTCGCCTACGAGGGATGGCGCTATAACCAGGCGCAACAGTCGCTGGGCCGCGTTCCCACCGACAAGGAACTCTCGGGCGATTTTTCCGACTCGATCGCCGGCCGGTCCATCTTTGACCCGCTGAGCACGCGGCAGGATCCCAATAACCCCTCAGCCCTGATTCGCACTCAGTTCCCGAACAACGTGATTCCGCCGAACCGCATTTCGCCCATGATGACCCAGTATTTCCAGGCGTATTATGACCGGCCGAATTACACCGCCGATCCCTTCTTCAATGCTGTCAACCCGAACTCCGTGAAAAGCGACTCCGACACGTACCAGATCCGGCTGGACCACCGGCTCAAAGAGAAGGACTCCCTCTGGTTCCGTTATACCGCCTTCAACAATCAGGAGGTCGCTCCCGGGACGCTGAAGAGCTCTAACCTGGTTAACCGGCCGCGAACCAACTTTGGCGGCGGGGACACCCACATTTTCAGCCCGTCGGTATTCCTGGACGTGCGGTTCGGTTATGCCTTCCAGCCGTGGCACGGTATTACCGACTACACCAACGGCACCGGCCCGGCGGAGAAAGCCGGCTTCGGCGGGGTTAGCAAATTCGGCATACCGGGTGTCACCCTGCAAGCGCCGTGGGGCGGAGGATTCCAGTCGAACGGCAGCGGCATATCGGAACAGGACGACTCCTATTATCATGCGGCGAGCAACCTCACTTGGGTGAAGGGCAGCCACAACTTGAACTTCGGGTTCCAGGTGGTTCCCGAGATTCGCGCGGTCCTGCCTCCCGCGGGAGGCCAGGGCTACAATTTCAACGATGCTCAAACCGCTAACCCGCAGCAGATCGGCACCACTGGGGCGTCGCTCGCCTCCGCGCTGCTGGGCTTGCCGGCGCAAGTGTCATACAGTCAACAGAACTACCGCTATAGTTGGCCGACCTGGGGACTCTATGCGCAGGACGAGTGGAAGGTGCGGAAGAACCTGACGGTCACAATGGGCTTACGCTACGACCGTTTCTCGCCTCCCCACATGACGAAAGGCATATTCACCCTCTTCGACATGGCGACTGGAGATTGGCTCATTGGCGGCGGGAAGCTGCCCCCGCCTTGCACGACCGCCAAGGCGGCTCCATGTATGCCGGGAGACGGGACTCTTGCCAGCCTTCCTTTCGGGAATCACATTAAGCTGGCGGACACCCCCGACATCCGGCACGCCGGCACGAAGGACTTCGGCCCCCGAATGGGCATCGCCTGGCGACCCAGCGATAAGATCGTCGTTCGCGGCGGGTATGGCCTGGTCTTCGATGTATTCACGGGCCTGAGCCAGGAGACCCAAAACTTCGGAGGCTGGTGGCCGGACGCTCAGAACGTGCAACTCACGGAGAATTCCCCGGGCCAGCCACTGACGTTCATCAACGATCTTCAGAACCTGCAAGTATCGCCGCTGCCGGGCCCGTCTCCCTGGGGCGTCCAAGCCTGGTTCCCGGACCCGCATAAGAAGGATCAGTATTCGCACCAATGGAACGTGGAAATCCAGCGGCAGATGACCGGCGACCTGATGTTATCGGTGGCTTATGTCGGAAGCGCCAGCCGGAACCTGGAGATGGCCACCCTGGCGAACAACGCTCCGACGCCGGGCCCCGGCACGCCGGACCAGGTCAATGCCAGAAGACCATATCCATACAATGGCACGGTGTTCTTCGATACGTCGGGTGGAAAGTCAAGCTACAACTCGCTGCAAGTCCGCGCGGAGCGCCGATTCTCCCAGGGTTTTCAGTTCCTGGTCGGCTACACTTTCTCGAAGTCGCTCGACAACGGCACTAGCGGCTGGTTCGGGGCGGAAAACGGCGTCGGCTCAGCCAGCGCCTCCCTCCAGGATCCCGCCCATCCGGAAGCCAGCCGGAGCGTTTCCAGCTTCGACGTGCCCCATTATCTGACCGCGAGCGGCATCTATGAACTGCCTTTCGGCAAGGGTAAGCGATGGCTGCAGAGCGGACCCGCTGCCTGGGTATTGGGCGGCTGGCAGACGAACACCATCCTTACGGCGCGGTCGGGACAGCCCTATAATCTCGCGGTGATTGGAGATGTCGCCAACCTCGGTAATAATATCAGTTGGTGGAACTACGCCAGGCCGAACCTTGTCGGCAACCCGCGAGTGTCACATCCCACGGTTCAACAAGCCTTCAACCCGGATGCGTTCTCGGTTCCTTCGTTCTCGTTCGGGAACTTCGGGCGCAATGTCCTTCGCACGAACCACGTGGCCAACGTGGATTTCTCGCTCTTCAAGGCCTTCCCCTTATGGAAGGAGACTTCCAAACTGGAGATCCGCGCCGAAGCCTTCAATATGTTCAACATCATGAACTATGGGGCGCCCTCAGGACTTATCGGCACGCCAGACGCCGCACGTATTACGAGCCTGGTGCAGTTGCCGCGGCAACTGCAGCTCGCCGCGAAGATTGTTTTCTAACCGTCCGATGAACGCGGAAGCGGAAATGAGGGAGGACCATGAACAGTTCAAGAAGACATTTTCGCTCCGGTCTCAAGTTGTTCTTCGCGGCGGCCATCGTTTGGACTGCCAGCAACGCCACGGCAGCGGACGTGTACGTCCCCTTCGCAGGCGAGAAAACCACCTGGCACGAAGGGTTCGACCGCTATGACTTCATAATGGACGATGCCACTGGGGCGATCACGCCTATGACGGCCCCGGTGAGCGAAGTGGCGAGTTTCGGAATCGACGTGAATATCAAGGGCGGCAAGCGCCGCTGCGTCGTAGTCGTCCCCAGGAAGGCGGCGCCCGGCAATCCGTGGTCATGGCAAGGCTGCTATTGGAACCACCAGCCTCAAACCGAAGTCGAACTACTGAGACGCGGGTTTCACATCGCCTTTGTGGCACCCGACCCAGTCGGACAGGGCAAGGCGTGGGACCTGTGGTACAACTTCATGACGGAAACCCACGGCCTGGCGAAGAAATCGGCCTTCATCGGGATGAGCAAGGGCGGAGTCAACGAGTTCAACTGGGGTGGGGCTAACCCCGACAAGGTGGCCTGTATCTACGCGGACAATCCCGCGGTCTACGACTACGATTACGTCAAAATCCCGGTGTTGGCCCAACATGACATACCCCTGCTGCACGTCGTCGGCACTGAGGACTTTGTGCTCCGGAACACTATGGCGGTGGAGAAGATATATCACCAGTGGGGCGGCTCAATCACCGTGATCATGAAGGAAGGCGTTGCGCATCACCCGCACAGCCTCGAGGACCCGACGCCGATCGCGGACTGGATCGAGCAGCACATGCAACCGGCAGACGCGAACCGGCCGGCGTTCGCCGATTCAACCTACACCAAGACGCACTACTATAGCCTCGACAGTTCCTACATCTACCTAAAGAAAGAAAATACTTACGCAACGGTTCGCGGACCGGGATACGTTCCCTCCTACAATCGGTATACAAGTCCGGGGACGGGTAACTTCCACGCGGATGCCATGTCGATCATAGTGCCTGAAAAGCCGGCGCCGGGCAAGCTGTGGGTGTTCTATCCGAGCTTTCTCGAGCGCGACTCGACAGTGGCTCTGGCGCTATTGGCCAAGGGTTACTACATCGTGCAGCCGCCAATCTCGGGGTCTGGGGCCGTGCAAAAGAAGTGGGACGAGGTCTATAAGCTAATGGTCGACAACGGATTTGCGAAGAAGGTGGTGATGGAGGGGACCGGGGCGAAGGCGGGCGAGTCGTACGCGTGGGCGATCGCGAACCCGGACAAGGTCTCGGTGATTTACGCCCGGAATCCGCTCATGCGCAGCCTGATGTCGAACACGCCGCCGACCGGCAGCCCGGCGCCGCTCGATCCGTACCTGCCCAGCCCGTCGAAGACGCAGCCGATCGATAACCTGGCGCCGCTGGCCAAGGCCGGAGTGCCGATTCTGCACGACTGCGGGAGTCTCGACCCGTGGCTGAAGGACAATACACGTGTAGTGGAGAAGCGCTACAAGGAGCTCGGCGGGAAGATCACGGTGCTGGTGACCGAGGGCGAGGGTCACTTCCCGGTGTCGCGCAAGGATCCGAAGCCGGTGGTGGATTTCATCCTGAGCTACCAGCTGTAGGCGCACTACCGGGGCAGGAATCTCCAACGCTTTCGTCAGCCGAGGTGCTGGTCGAGAAAGCTCGCCTGGGCAACCAGCGCTTCCTTCGATTCCGGGAGGTCGAATCTGTACCAAAAGGCGTGCGGCATGGCGTCGAAGACCATCAGCCGAACGTCCACTCCCGCCCGCAGAAGCGCGCGATGAAAGTCGACCGTGCCGCTGAGACAGTGATCGCGGGTCGAAGTCATACAGAGAGTCGGCGGGAAACCTTTGAGATCCGCATACATCGGCGAAAGCACCGGATCCCGGCGGTCGTGTTCTCCGACATACGGTACCATCCCCAGGCCTTTAAGCGGTTCGATCATCGCGCTGAAATCCTTGAGGCCGCCAGAGCCATAAAGGAATCTTGAGTCACCGTACCGGGCGAGATCGACATACCCGGAGAAAAAGCCCAGCACCGCCGGCATGGGCAGTGCGCTCTTCCGCACTTGAACCGCTGTTTGGGCCGCCAGAACCGCGCCCGCGGAAGTTCCGTAGATGGCGATCTTGCGCGGCGTATGGCTCTTGAGGGCGGCGCTGTAAACCGCGGCGCTGTCGTCTACCGCGGCCGGAAAAGGAAATTGCGGCGCCAGCCGGTACTGCACCGAAATCACCTTTGTGCCGGTCAACGCGGCCATCGGAATACTCTCGATGAGAGATCCCGAGTCGCTCGTAAAGCCGCCGCCGTGCAGGCAGATGAGAAGGCGGTCCCGCTTTTTCGGCGCAAGGCGCTTCGGGGTGACGGCCCAAACCTTCACTCCTCCGAACGTCGTTGCCTCGACGTCGACCGGGTAAGCGGCCTTCATCTTTTCCATGAAGGAGGCCGACTCCTTCGTGCCGGACTGCGGCATCCATCTCTCGCCCGAGACCATGAGAGCCTGGGCCTCCGGGGAAATGGTCTTCGGCACCGGGATAGCACGTTTGATATGGGCGGTGCCGTCACTGTCGAACGTCGTATAGGCATCGGCCGCGGCGGACTGCGACTGGGCCCGCATGGCAAATGCGGCCGGCAGGGCAAACAGGGACGAGAGCGATCTTCTGGTCATAGTAAGCAGCTCGGTGGGTAAGTGGCTCGCCGAAAGATTTAGCTGCCGACATGACCCTCATACTCTGGTGCATTCACTTGAACAAGGAATCCATCGGGATCGAGGAACTTAAACGATTCCTTCGTCCCGCCCGGCTCCGGCTTCAAATTGCGTGCCTTCAGCTTAGCGGTTACATCGTCGGCGTTGAAACCGGCGATTCCGAAGTCGTAGTGGTCGAGGGCCGCGGAGGCGCCCTTCTGCTCAATTCCAAAGAAGCTCTTGCCGACGCCCAGGATATGCGTTGTTGCCGAATGCTGCTTGAGGGGCATCCCAAAGAACTCCCGGTAAAACAGAGACGTGCGGTGAACGTCGGGGACCCGCACGGTAACGTGATTCAGGCTGACGGCACGCAGGCCCGATTGTCTTGGCGCGGCTTGAGCGCCTGTGACCAGCGCGGCGAGAGAAACGGCCAGTTGGCGGCGTGTCAGGCGGCCGCATTCGAAATCCTGGACCATTCTTTCAATGATTAGCTGCATACTCCCCTTTCGATATCGGCAATCAGAAATTGTATTTCAGAGCAAATTGAATCTGGCGCATGCTCGCTCTGGTCGAGGTGATTGTGCCAAACGTCGCCTGCGGCAGCACGTTGGAGTTTCCCCAGCCCGTGGCCGGATTGCCCAACTCGACATGATTGGGGGCGTTAAACATCTCCATACGAAACTGGAGTGTCTGTTTCTCAGCGATGCGAAAGTCCTTGATCGTCGAAAAATCGAAGTTCACCTGTGTTGGGCTAACCAGGTTATTGCGTGCGCAGTTTCCGAACTGCGGCACCACCGTGTTGGTAAATGCGGCGGGATTGAACCATCCGTGTGCGCCTGGATTGGCAAATACCGGGTCCACGCCGGCAACGCAGTTGAGCCGGTTGCTCACGGAAAATCCGGTTCCGGGTGAATCCCACGAACCCGTGTCGAGGGCCTGGCCGCTTTGTGCCGTTGCGATTACACTAAACTGCCAGCCGCCGGCCACCTGGTTTACGACCCCTCCGTGGTTCAGCAGGCGCTGCCCCTTGCCGAACGGCAATGTGTAGAGCGTCGAGGCAACGAAACGGTGCGGAACGTTAAATGTAGAATACCCGTAGTCGCATGCCCGGCAGCGTGAGTCCTGCGCCGTGAAGTCCAGGGCGCCACGGATGGCGCTTCCGTCATCGAGAGCTTTGGACCATGTGTAACCGAACAAGGTCGTAAGATTGGTTCCGAAGCGTTGACTGACTTTGCCGCTAATCCCGTTATAATTCCCAACACCGTCCGCCTTCAGGAATTGAATACCTGCCGGGCCCCATTCCGGATAGGGCATGCGGGTAACGATCGGGGCGTTCCCCGGAATTGGCTGTCCCGGGTTAAGCAGGTTATCCAAGTGGCGGCTCTCGGAGCCGTTGTAACCAATCTCCAGCGTAGTCGAGGCTCCTATCTGACGCTGGATGTTGAGCACGTACTGCATGGTGTACGTGGTTGGCAGATGGTAGTCGGCGCCCCAGGTGAGGCCGATCGGCAGGTTGACAGGGAGGGAAGCGGCGTTCAGAAAATTTGAGTAGGTAACATTTTGTGGCGGAGAATAAGTGTTATCGGGATTATACGATGTTCGACCGCCCAGTCCCCGATTCAGGTCGAAGATGGAGTTCTTGCTTTCCTGTGAGTAGAAGAAGCCAAAACCGGTGCGGATCGACCATTTCTCCGATGGACTCCAGGCGATTCCCAACCGCGGCGCGAAGTTTTTGTAATCGGGCGCGATCAGCCGGTTGCCCATGCGTCCGTCTCTGGCGAGCTGCAGAGCGGGGGAACCCGCGGTGTTCGCTCCACTGGCCGTGGTGGCCCAGTATGGCAGGTAGCGGAAGTTGACGCCATCATAAAAACTCCCGCTGCCGGTCCTTACGTAAACCGGATGCTGACTCATATCGGGCAAATTCGCGACTGAGGGGATTCCGTTGTAGTTGAGCTGGACATTCACACTGTGACCCGAGACGTCCAGAAGCGGCTGGGCGAACTCCCACCGGAGGCCGGCGGTGATGGTCAAGCGCGGGTGGATCTTCCAGGTATCGTCAACGTAAGCCGCCCCTTCGTTGTTGCGGAAATCGGACGAGACGAGCGAGACAGCGATGATCGTCTGAGTGATGTAGTCCTGCAAAAAGTCCGCGCCCGCATAGCCCGAACTTTGCGTGTTCGGATTGCCCGTGAACGCGCCTGTAAAAAAGAACTGGCCACGGGGGAATTCATTTCCGATCTGTGGGAACTGATTGTACCTGTACTCGCCGCCCATGCGGAGGGCGTGCTTTCCGATCATCCAGGAGAAATTGTCCATGCCCTGGTACACTTTGTCGTTGATTTGAAATGGGCTGCTGGTTGGGTTGCCGAAGCTACTCAGATTGTTGCCCAGAACAATGTTCGGGATGCCCCAGGAATTCTTGTCCGTAATCTTTACCGGCACTCCCAACTCGGCATCCACATCTTCTGTGCCCGCCAGTTGCTGGGTGATGTTGTTGAACAGCGAGCTGTAGCCGAATCGCGCCTCATTGACTTTTGTCGATGACAGGATGCGGACATTGGACAATACCCACTGGCTGGCCCTGGTATATAAAGTCTGTCCATCGGAGGTGAGTCCCGGCGATACGGTTAGCTCGTCGGTCCAGCTATAGCGGCCGAACCACTGCGACTTCGCGCTTTCGTTAAAGTCAATCCGCTGATTGAACTGATCCTTATCGACCGGTGTATTCACAGTGTATTGGTAGTTCCGGTTCGGCGCCCCCGGCACAACGGGCTGATTCGGCAACGGGAAGAATTTCATCAGAAGCAAAGAAGTCTTGTCGATGCGGTTCTGCGGAATCTGATTCCCCGGGTAGGGCGACGTAGTGACTTTTGGAGGAGTTCCGAGGCGGGTGAGCGGGTCCTGCAAGACGGTGGGGATAATGGAAAAATCGCCGTTCCGCATTGCCGCCGTCATGGTTGTCGCAAATGCCGTAGTTGCCTGGCGCGACTTGAACCCTTCATAGTTCGACATGAAAAAGAGCCGATTCCTGCCATTGAAGAGTTTTGGAATCTGAATCGGTCCGCCCAGGGTGAAGCCGTATTGATTCTGGCGATACGGCTGACTGCGCGGCGAGGGATTAGCCGCGCTGCGCGTGCTGGAGCTGAAGTCATAAGCCCTCGCGTCGAGAACGTTGTTGCGAAGAAACTCAAACAACGTCCCATGATAGACGTTTGTGCCGGGTTTGGTTGAGACATTGACCTGCCCGGCTTCGCGGCCAAACTCCGCGGGGTAGACGCCGGACTGGACTTTGAATTCCTGCAGAGCTTCCACGGAAGGCAGAAGAATATAAGTGTTGAAATCGACGTCGGTGTTGGTGATGCCGTCAAGAGTGTAATTTGCCCATGTCGCACGCGCGCCGGACAGCGAGACGGTGAGCGCGGAGCGCGTACCGCCGAGACGTCCGCTCGCCTGCTGGGCGGGCAAGAAGCCGAATGCAACGTTGGGAGCCAGGGCGACCAGGCTGAAAAAGTTTCGGCCGTTCAACGGCAGCTCGCTGATGCGCCTTTCTTCGATTACAGTACCAACTGTCGCATTCTCCGTGCTCAGCAACCCACCGGAAGCGCTCACCTCGATCGTCTGGGTCGCCTGCCCCAGCGAGAGGCTGAAATCGACCCGCGCCGTCTGCTGCACCTGGAGTTCGATATTCGTCTTCACGACCGTTGTGAAACCCGGCGCCGCGACTTTCGCCTGGTAATTTCCCGGCGTGAGGTCGGGGAAACTGTAAATCCCCGCGGCGTTCGTGGTCGTCGACCGCACTACGTTGGTCTCAGAATTGGTAACGGTGACCGCCGCGTTCGGAGCCACCGCGCCGCTTTGATCCTTAACTTCACCGGTGATAGAGCCGGAGGTTTGCGCGAGCGCGGCGCCTGCCGGCAGGAACAACGCAATTGCGAGTAGACAGTTTCTCATTGACACAACTCCTAAAAGACGTACTTAAGGGCAAATTGCATTTGACGCATGCTGCCGTTGGTCGAGGTAATCTGACCGAACTGCGGGCTGGTAAGAGTTGCGTTCGGCAGGCCCCAGGCCGGGTGGTTTAGCACGTTGAACGCCTCCCAACGAAATTGCAGCACGTGACGCTCATTTGGTAAACGGAAATCCTTGTGCGTGGAAAAGTCCCAATAAAAGCCGGGCGGCCCGATGACTGAGTTCCGGCCGACATTGCCGAAGTTAAAGAGCGGCTGCAGCGCAAATGCGGCGGTGTTAAACCATTCCGCTGTAGTCGGATTGGCCAGAGACTGGCTAACGCCGGTCGCGTTCGGGCGGTCAACCCCGATGTTGGTATTAGCCCGGTTCACGCCATCAGTAGGGTTTATCGGGAATCCGGATCGCCAGGTAACGATGGAACCGAGTTGCCAGTCGCCCAGCAGGGCATTCACGAATTTGCTTCGAATGTTAAGCTTCCTACCCGTACCCGCAGGTAGATCGTACAGCCCCGATATCACCAGGCGATTCCGGTTGTCGAATGCCGACAGACCGCGCTCGCAACGCAGGCAGTTGCCGTTCTGCGAGAAAAGGGAATCGCTGTCTTCGGTGCGAACGCCGCTGGTTTCGTCGATCGATTTCGACCATGTGTATGCCACCAGAGCTGTTAGTCCGTGGGAGAATCGCTTGGTCAATTTCGACCCCAGCGAGTTGTAGTTCCCGTTGGCGCCGTCATCCACCAACACCAGCAGGCCAAAGTTAGGGTACGGCGACCGGCTGGCGACCGTTCCGGGACCGGGAACAGCCGCGCTGACCCCGCGGTACGACTCGAGATGGTGGCTGACCGACCCGAGATAGCCGGCCTCGAAAGTGAGGTTGCCGGCGAGTTCCCGCTGAACATTGAACAAGTATTGATTCGAATACGGCGTGCGGCGATCGAATTTCATGGAAAACGCTTGCGGTGTAACGATGATTGCGTTGGCGGCGCCCGCTCCCCCAATCCCATTCAGCCATGTTTCCGTCGGGAACGATGGATTGTCGTCATTGCGCGAGCGTCCGGCTGCGTTCCGGCCGACATCGAACCATGGATTACCCTGGTCCTGGTTGTAAAACGTTCCCGCGGCCGCACGAATCGCCCATTTTGGGCTCGGGCTCCACGCGATCCCGATCCGGGGGGCAAAGTCGTTGTTGTCGCGATGAACGAGGCTGTCGCCGAGGCGCCCATCCTGAACGAGCGGTATGTTTGGCCAACGGACCTTTAATCCAGCATAAGGATCGCCAGTGCCCTTGCCCTGCCGGAGAAACACCGGGTAACGGCTGTGGTCCACCACGTTCGGCGTGGTGTCATAAGCGTTGTAAAAGACAGTGGTCAAATTGCCCGATTGGTCCGTCCATGGAGGAGTGTTTTCGTATCGGAGACCCAGTGACAAGGTCAGGTTCGGTGTGATCTTCCAGACGTCATCAAAATATACCGCGAAGCTGGTTTGCCGGTACTGCACGGCTGCGATCTGGGCGGCAGCTTCGGTCAGGGTGACGTTGCCAAGCAGGAACGACGCAAATGCATCCCCCTGGCTGCTGGTCGCGGGATCCCAAGTTGGAGTCGTGGAGAATGAAAAACTGCCCCGCCCATACTGGTTGCCCACCTGGTTATACTGATCGCGCCGGATCTCCCCGCCAAACCGGAACGAGTGCTTGCCCCTCGTCACGGAGGTGTTGTTCAGAAACTGAAGGGAACTGTTGGTGTTCACAAATGGGCCGTCGGTACCGTCCCCGATACCCTGGTAGTTCGGAATGCTCACGGTGGGGATGCCCCATCCCACCGCGGCACCGCCCGTCAATCCGGGAATCTTGAGTTCATCGACCACATTGCGAACTCCGGCCAGCAGAGTGCCGACCGAGTTATAAAATCGCGTGTAGCCAAACCGCGTCTCGGTAACCAGAGTGGGCGAAAGTACCCTGGTGTTGGTGCCCATATACTGTTCGAAATTGGTAAGGAGCTTGGTGCCATTCAGGTTCAGACCCGGGCTGGATGAGTTCTCGTCTCCCCAGCTATACCGGCCCGTCCAATTCGATTTCCCCGATTCCAGATAATCCATGCGCAGTATGAACTGGTCGCGGTTTTCCGGACGCGGCTGTGCTTCCACGAAATTGTTAATAGAGCCCGGCAGCGTCGGAGTGTGGTAGAACTCCAGGAATTGTTTCGAAATAGAACTAATCCGGTTTTGCGGGATGATGTTTCCCGGGAACGGAGTGGCGGTGATGGTCTTCCCGTCCGGCCCTAGAACGTGGGTATTCGGATCGTAAATCTTGTTGGCGATTGCGGAGAAGTCCCCGCCCTGGATTTGAGTCGACGCCAAGCCATAGAGAGCGGTTGTGCTGCCGCGTTTCCGGTAGGACTCGTAGTTCGCCATGAAGAAAAGCTTGTCTTTGCCATTAAAGACTTTGGGCAGCCAGACCGGCCCGCCCAGCGTGAAGCCGTACTGGTTCCACTTGAACGGATCCTTTGAAGGCCGTAAAGCTGAGAATGCGTACTGCGTCGCGTCCAGTTTGTCGTTGCGAAAGAATTCGAAGAGCGCGCCGTGGTATTGATTGGTGCCGGACTTGGTGAGCACGTTGATTTGCGTGGCCTCGCGACCGAATTCCGCCGGATACACCCCGGTCTGCACCTTGAATTCCTCGAGCGCATCGATGGAGGGCAGAACCACGAACGTGTTGAAATTCGGGTCTGTGTTCTCCACGCCATCGAGCGTGTAGTGATTGAAATTGGTGCGCTGTCCGGCTACCGCAATGGTCTGCGCCGCCCGAATGCCGCCCTGTCGCGCGCCAGCTTGCCCCTGGCCCGCGAATCCCGTAGACACGTTCGGCGCCAGGGAAACCAGTTGAAGATAATTGCGCCCGTTCAGCGGCAATTCGACGATGCGCTTGTTCTCGATGACCGTACCCACCGTAGCGTTGTCGGTGACCAGCAACGCCGCATCGGCGCGCACCTCGATCGATTCACTTACTTGGCCTACCTGCAGCTCGAAATCCACGCGCGCCGCCAGTTGCACTTGTAGTTCAATCTCATTACGGACGACGGTCTTGAAGCCCGGCTTCTCGGCGCGTAACGTATAAGCGCCTGGCGCGAGCGAAGGAAACGAATAGGCGCCCGCATCGTTCGTGATTGCGCTGCGGGCGGCATTCGTACCTTTGTTCGTGGCTGATACCGTGACGCCGGCGACAGCAGCGCCGGTGACATCGCGTGCCTCTCCGTCGATGGAGCCAAACGTCTGGGCGAACGCAACCTGGCCCGCTACCAGACTCCACGCCAGCACAACGAGGCGAACGTGTGTTGAAATCATCATGGATTCTTCCCCCCTCGCAACAATTGTCACAAACGTTTGCGAATCTGAGCGAGGGTATCATAGCCGTGGATCTCTGTCAAGAGACATTTCGAGGGGCCATTTCGAGCATTCTTCGCTCATGTATATAGATAAGTCAGCTTGGCAGGCCGGCCGCAGAGCGCCCGATGGGGGACTACTCAATCGCTCTCGACGCACAGAGCATTTTCGTTGACAAGCACTGCGCTTGCCAGCCATAATTGGAAACGCTTGTGAGCGCGGATGCCTGCCACAATTATGCCTGTCACAATTAAGGATGTCGCTCGAGAATCGGGCGTCAATATTTCGACCGTCTCACGGGCGCTCAACAACGGCTACGGTGTAAATGACCAGACGCGCGAGCATGTGATTGCTGTCGCGGCCCGGCTGAACTATCGCCCGAACCGCATAGCCCGCGGTCTGGTAACCGGGCGGTCGCATTCTTTGGGGCTCATTATCAGTGACATCCGAAACCCCTTTTTCGCCGAGGTTTCGCGGGGCGCCGAAGATGCCGCGCGGGCCGGGAGCTGTGACCTGGTGCTTTGCAACAGCGACCTCGATGCGAACAAACAGATGCAGTATGTCCAGTCGCTGTTGGAAAAGCGTATCGATGGCATCATCATGAATTCGGTGTCCGTGTTGAGCCATGAGCAACAAGCCCAACTTGCCGGTTCAGGCGTGCCCATTGTATTGCTAAATCGTCCCGCTTCGAATCATACATTTTCCACGGTCTGTGCCGACAACGAATCGGGAGGCGCTTTAGCAGCCCGGTATCTCCTTGGTCTTGGCCATCGCAAAATCGCCCATCTTACCGGACCGCGGCAGCACGGCAATCTCAGCGACCGCACGCGCGGCTTCGTGCGCGCACTCCAATCCGCGGAGAATCCGGTTCAGCCCGTCGTACTCCACGGAAAATTCAATTTTGACGGCGGCACCGAACTGACAAAGAAGTTGTTGAATGAACACCCGGACGTCACCGCGATTTTCGCGGCCAACGACGTGATGGCCTTTGGTGTCGTACAGGCCGTACTTGGCCGCGGGCTCCGTATTCCTGAGGACCTGTCGCTAATCGGTTTCGACAACATCGAATTCTCGGTCATTGTGCATCCGCCTCTAACCACCATCCATCAACCAAAATACGAGATGGGCTATGCGGCAGTCGATATCCTGCTGCGCTTGGCACGCGATAAAGGCAAGCAGACTCCCGAGCATCGCCGGCTGGGTGTTGAACTGATTGAAAGGCTATCCTGCCAAGAGGCACGCGCGTGCAGGGGCCGATAGCAACGGCCAATGAAACATGAGGCCGTGAGATCTAATGATTCGGCAGCTCAGGAATGGATTCCGCGTCCTCGAACACTGTTGACACAGTAAGATGCCTCCACTTCTCGGCCTCGCTTGCGCGTGCAGATTCCGCCTGGTGCACACGCTTCGCCGCATCCACGCCCAGAAGCAACCGGAGCGGTACCTCATCACTGTTCGCGAGTTGCACAATCACATCCGCGATCTTACGCGGATCGCCTTCCGAACTTACCTCGTGGCTTCGGAGGAGCTTGAGCATCGAACCGACCGAGACCTCATAGTCCGGCAGCAGATCCGGCGCGTTCTGCCCCGCCCGTCGCGCCCAGTTAGTCCGAATACCGCCCGGTTCCAGCGTGCAAACCTTGACCCCGAACGGTGCGACCTCCATCGCCAGAGCGTCGCTGAAACCGCCCACGGCCCATTTGGCCGCGTGATATGGCGTATTGCCGCCGTACGCGATGCGGCCGCCCACCGAGGACACCTGAAAGATGTGACCGCTCTTCTGCTTGCGCATTACCGGCAAGGCGGCCCGCGTCGTGTAAACCACGCCGTAGAAGCAGGTGTCGACGATCGCCTGGAAGTCCTCCGCGCTCATTTGCTCGAACGGCGCAATCTTTCCATATCCGGCGTTGTTGACCAGCACATCCAGCCGCCCGAAAGTGTCCATCGCTAACTGCACGGCTGCCTTTGCTGCAGCCTCATCGCGCACTTCCAAGGTGACCGGTTTCAACCGCTCGCCGTACTGCGCCACCAGCGCCGCCAGTTCTTCCGTGCGACGCGCTCCGGCTACGATGTTGTCACCTGCCTTCAGCGCCGCTTCGGCGATGTTCCGCCCCAAGCCGCTGCCGCTTCCCGTAATCAACCAAGTCTTTTGTGTCATTTTCTGATCCCTTCTTCCTTCGTTTATTCAAAATGCCTATGCCAGAATCTGGTCGCGCAGACCGCCGTAGCAGATTGCCCGCGGCATCGCCTTTGCATACATTTCGTACGGGAACCCAAGTTCAATCGCGCTTGCCTCGTCCAGCGTCTTCAATTGATCTGCTGAGAGCGTCACCTCGAAGCTCGCGAGACTGTCCTGGAACTGCGACAGCTTCCGGGCGCCAATGATCGGAATGAGCGGCACAGGGCGGTAGCGAAGCCACGCCAGTGCCACCTGTGCCATGCTGCCGCCGGTCTCGTCGGACACACTCTTGACAGCGGCGACGACGCGGGCGGTGCGCTGTGGTTCCGGCATGAAGTCTTTCGCCATGTCGGTGTTCATGCGCGCCTGTTCGCCGGGTGAAACGGAGGAGCCGCCGTGGCCGTGATACTTGCCTGTCAGTACGCCGCCCGCCAACGGCGACCACGCCGTCACTCCGATGTTCAACGCCTTCGCCATCGGGATCAACTCGCGCTCGACCGTTCGCTCGATCAGACTGTATTCAATTTGCAACCCGACGAAAGGAGACCACCCACGCAGGTGGGCCAGGGTATTCGCCTGAGCGATCCACCAGGCGGGAGCATCAGAGATGCCCGTGTAGAGTATCTTGCCCGCTCGAACCAGATCGTCGAGTCCTCGCATGACCTCTTCGACGGGCGTGAGCTGATCCCAGATATGGATCCAATAAAGGTCGATGTAGTCGGTCTTCAGTCGTTTGAGACTCGCTTCCCCGCCTGCATCATATTCTTGCGCTGGTTGCCCGCGGCGTTCGGGTCTGTGCCCGGAAAAGCATTGGTGTATTTCGTGGCAAGCACTACGCTCTGGCGATGGCCCTCCATAAACTCGCCGAGGAACGATTCGCTGGTCCCGTTCGTGTAGATGTTGGCAGTGTCGATGAAATTGCCCCCGGCCTCGCGGAAAGCGTCATACACCTTTCGTGCCTCATCCTTTGCCGAACCCCAGCCCCAGTCATCGCCGAAGGTCATGGTGCCCAGCGCTGCCTCTGAAACTCGAAGTCCGCTATTGCCCAAAAGTCGGTATTTCATATCAATCTCCTTTTAGTTATGTTCGAATAAATCATCGAGGTCCCCTCGCACTTCATCGCCCGGCGAACGCAGAGAGGGGTTCCACGACACGCCATGCGCCGCCAGTCAGGCCCTCCGCCGTGTCCCACACTGCCAGTCTGCCCTGCAGTGATGGAATGTCAGCAATGGTCCACTTCTTCATGTTGCTCTCCTTTCCGCGATCGTGTTGTTCTCACTTCTACCAATATGAATGCGTACGCGCTCATCAAAGATTTACAAGACTATCGCCGGGTAATCCCAGCCCAAAGCATTTCAAAACCCGCGGTCCGGTACATCTCGGCCCGTTCTGGCTCCCGCACCATGAATTCCATCGTCATCTCTGCGAGCGCGGCCAGCGCCGCCCCGATGAAGGCCTGCGGAACATCCCGGTATATCTTTTGTGTCACCGCATCCTCCGCCATCCTCTGAATTTCAACGAAGGGGGCGAATCCGGACTGCTTCGACTCCTCTGTCAGCCCGGCCCAGACCTGAATCTGCTTGAGGACCCGTTGCTGTTCCGGGTTTGCGACGCCCCACTGCAGGTAGCCGCTCCAGACGTGGTCCAATCGATGCCGCACGCTCTGTTTTCGCGGGAAACTGGACATGATCGCATCCGCTAGTTCCAGCTTGAGTTCGCGATACAACGCGTTGATTAGCTCATCCTTTGTTTTGAAGTAGGTAAACAGCGAGCCTTCCGCAATCCCGGCCGCACTTGTAATCGCAGCGACGGCAAATTGCGCTAGCCCGCTCGACCATGGAGGCAGAGTAACCTGATTCCGCGATAGGTATCTTCAGTTCGACCGCACAGACTTCGCCGCATATTCCTGGCAAAGCACCAGCAACTCCTCCCGCAACCGGACCACCGTCTTCGCCGGCGCACGGCCTCCAACACCGCGCGAGTTGCTCCCGCCATTGCCGAATACAAAATCAGCGCAACGAAGTCCATCTCGGCCATCGTCGCACCCGCAGCTTCCGCCAAGGCCGCCGTCAACGCTCGATGGGCGCGTTTCGACACTCTTCGCACCACCGCCGCGCCTTCCGGCTCGGAGGCTGCAGCGTACAGCGCTGTTGATATGTCGGTACGCTCGAGTTTCGCACCCCTCCGTGCCAACATTGATGAGACAGTTCTCCCGGTCG
>Ga0066788_10000006_pt1 | contig 31501 bp, 21 predicted proteins | sample OrgsoiDNA2013048_FD_70943 | JGI IMG/M metagenome (GOLD analysis project Ga0066788, IMG submission 70943) | Permafrost soil microbial communities from the Arctic, to analyse light accelerated degradation of dissolved organic matter (DOM) -... | ecosystem: Environmental > Terrestrial > Soil >... | reverse complement strand
CCAATTCAAAAAAACTCGATAAACAGGAACTCGTTTATAAAATATTAGATAAACAGGCGCTCACGCCCAGTGAAAAAACGGATGGCGCAGATACAGGCTCCAAACGGAAACGCATTGTAAAAACCACAACAGCTAATTCCAGTGAAGAAGCTTTTGTAGAAAGTGGTGACCCGGCACCCAGACTTAAAAAACCCGAACCAAAAAAAGATCTTAAAAAGAAGGAAGAAAAACCTATAGTTAAAAAACTTCGTAAGAAAGAAGACGAAGTAGAAAATGAAATAGCAGCCCCGTCAGAATTTAATAAACCACAATCTCATCCGCATCCAAGGCCTGAACCTGCGAATCAGCGCCATACTGAAGAGTCGGATGAATCGGAAGGTTCTGACGAGAACGACAGCAATAGCCAGAACGATAACCAGGAAAACGGAAACGAAGAAAATGGATCGGCGCCTGAGCAGAACCGCCAGGGAAATGGTGATCAGCAACAAAAGGTTTATCCGCAACGCCGCAATGAGAATTTCAATATTGAGTTCGATGGTGTAATCCAGGCAGAAGGTGTTTTGGAGATGATGCCCGATGGATATGGATTCCTCCGCAGCAGCGATTATAATTACCTCTCTTCTCCTGATGATGTATATGTTTCTCCGTCGCAGATAAAATTGTTCGGATTGAAAACCGGGGATACAGTATATGGTTCTGTTCGTCCGCCGAAGGAAGGTGAAAAATATTTTGCCCTGTTGAAGGTTGAAACGATCAATAATAAATCTCCGGAAGAAGTAAGGGACCGTGTGCCTTTCGACTATTTGACGCCCCTTTTCCCTTTTGAAAAGCTGAACCTTTTTGTGAGCCCTTCTGATTTTTCGACCCGTATTATCGACCTTTTTACCCCCATAGGTAAGGGACAGCGCGGACTGATCGTATCACAACCCAAAACGGGGAAGACGATGTTGCTCAAAGCCGTTGCCAATGCCATTGCCATCAATCACCCTGAATGTTATTTGATGATTGTGCTGGTGGATGAACGCCCGGAAGAAGTAACCGATATGGAACGTTCCGTTCGTGCAGAAGTCATTGCTTCGACTTTTGATGAACCTGCTGAAAAACATGTTAAGGTGTCTACCGTGGCTTTGCAAAAAGCCAAGCGTCTTGTAGAGTGTGGCCATGATGTGGTGATCCTGCTGGATTCCATCACCCGATTGGCCCGTGCACACAATACCGTTGCCCCGGCATCCGGTAAAGTGTTGAGTGGTGGTGTGGAAGCCAATGCGATGCAGAAACCCAAACAGTTTTTTGGTGCCGCCCGTAAAATAGAAAACGGAGGCTCACTTACTATTCTGGCCACGGCCCTGATTGACACCGGATCCAAAATGGACGAAGTAATTTTTGAAGAATTCAAGGGAACGGGTAATATGGAATTGCAGCTGGACAGGCGCCTCGCCAACCGTCGTATTTTCCCTGCCATCGACCTGGTTGCCTCTTCAACCCGCCGTGACGACCTTTTACTTGAAAGGGAAATCCTGCAACGTATGAACCTGCTCCGCGTTTATCTCAATGATATGAATACCGAGGAAGCCATGAATGAATTGCTGAAACGTATGCGCGGCACCAAGAGCAATGAGGAATTTCTCGCGAGTATGAATAGCTAACATTAGTTATTAATTATTAGTTATTAGTTATTACCAATGAGAACTACCGCTAATAACTAATAACCAATAACTAGAATATCAGGTGCTCCCGGTGTTTAATTTTCGTGTGAGTCAATTCAGTTACTAACTGTACGCCGGTTATGGATTTGATGGAGTCCACCATCTCAATCATCAATTCATCAGATACCGCGTCTCCTTTCAGCAGCCAGAAAAAATCCAGGTGTCTGAATTCCGGTAATAAAAATTCTCCGTCAAACTGGTTATTATAGAGGTAATGAGTCAGCGTTTTATGTGGCTCCGGGCATTCATAAACCGTAAAATAATACTGTCGCTTTTTTCGGATCATCGGTATTTCTATCTGGTTGGTGATCCGGAAGTCCAGCCGCATCTGGCGGTTCAGCTGCCAGCAAAAGCGATATCCTTTTAAAGGCGCCACGATTCCCAATAACCTGGAGCAATCAAAAAAATCTCCTTCCATATTGTCCATGTCCAGCTTCAACGACTTCATAGAATTATTTAAATTGGACTGCTGCTTTCATTTCTTCGTTTCCTCTTAAAAATACTACCGTCGTTTGATCTCCCCTGTTAAATTTAGAAAGGGCATCCATATAGGTTTGCAGTGAAATCACAGAATAATCTCCCAGCCTGGTAATGACATCCCCGGTTTTTAAACCTGCTTTTTCAGCGGGCCGGCCCTCACTGATTGCATCAATACGAAGCCCGCTTCCCGGAAAACTGTAATCCGGCATGATACCTAACGTGACATTAAATGCCGGTGTCATACCAAATTGTTTGTCGCGCGTTTTAGTGAACACCGGTTTATTCAAACCATCCATCTTTTGAGCAATCGCAAAAATCATTTTGATCACCTGCAGTTCACCCGGATAATTTATTTTATCTGCCTGGTCCGTCGGTTTGTGGTAATCGGGATGAATACCGGTAAAGAAAAACAAAACAGGGATATTTTTAAGATAGAAGGAAGTATGATCGCTGGGACCCGTACCACTCGAGTCAGCATTCAGTACGAATATTTTTTTATTCATCGTACTGCTGATCAGATCTCCCCATTGCGGTGAAGTGCCATAACCCCCGATCGTAAGGATGTGCGTACTGTCGTTCAGCCGGCCAACCATATCCAGGTTCATCATGTAACTGATTTTTGGCAAGGACACCGCAGGGTGTTCAGTGAAATATTTTGAACCAACCAATCCGGATTCTTCTCCCGAAAAAGCAATAAATAAATAATTTGTTTTCAGTGCTTTTGCTTTTTTCAGCAATCTTGCGAGTTCCATCATGGCCGCAACACCACTGGCATTATCATCCGCACCGGGATGAATCATCTTTTCTGTTCCACGATATAAGGAGTTTCCGTCTTCTCCAAAACCAAGATGATCATAATGTGCGCCGATGATAACTGTATAGGGGGCTCCGGCGTCCAGGAAACCAATTACATTATGACCCCATCTTTTTTTCTCCTCCATTACGACGTCGATTTCCACATCAAGCGACTGGGAAATATCTTTCAGGTATTTTCTTCTGCCTGCTTTGGTTACATACAGTGCGGGGATTTTTTCAGGCCGGATACCTTCTGCCGGATCAAATACAATTCCATCATCCGTTTTTGAACTGTTATAAAAAATTACCGCGCTCGCGCCTTTTGACGCAAACCCTTTTGTCTTCTCCCGAAGAAATTTGTTCATGTCAAAGTGCGGATTACCCTGCGCCGACTCAATCGTTTCTTTCAGATCATAAAACCAGGGAGAACCGCTTTCCTGTAATGCAACGGCGGGTGAACCTTCCACTTTCCCTGTAGCGCTGAATGGTAAAGGGATAAATTCCGAATTCAGAAGGAGCGACGAGTTATTAATCTGGAAAACGGTATGGCTGATGTCTCTTCCGTCATAAATTTCGAAGCGCTGAAGCCAGGTTCCACTATCGCCCAGCGGTTTGAGTCCCGTCTTTGCAAATCCGGCAATGATATAATCCGATGCCAGTGATTCTCCGGGTGTGCCCGACCTTCTGCCCTCCAGTTTATCATTGGATAAATAACTGATATCAGACTGTAGTTCTGTAATGATTTCTTTATCTGCTTTGCGAAGCTTCTGGGAAATGCCGAATGGAATGAAAGCCTGAAAAAAAATCAACAATAATAAAATGCTTCGTGTCATGAAGATCGGTTTACGAACCACCGGGTACAAAGATATATCGACAAAATCCAGTCCAAACTGCTTATGAAATTAAGTTACTTTACAATACATACCCAGCGTACATGAAAATTGTTTTTACGTTTTGCTTTCTGATTTTTACGATGCGGTCTTTCCCACACATTGTTTATACCGGAACGGGCAGCGGATCTGTCATTCAAAATGATATGAAGGGCTTGCAGCCGGGAGATACGCTCGCCGTCCGGGCCGGACATTACGAAAAAGGTGGATCCTTTTCCAATCTAACCGGCGTTACTGTTATCAATTATCATGGTACCGTTTATTTTGGAAATACGGTTACTCTGGGAAATCTCAAAAAAGTTTCCATTTCAGGATCGGGATGTAGAGAAGATAAATATGGAATTTGTTTCATCAATATGAAAACTGATGCATTCCTGCTTGAAGCGCCCTGCAGTTTTCTTTCTGTCTCATATTGCGAATACCGCAACCTGGACGGGATTGCTTTCAATGCCAGCCGCTTTTTTACAACTTATACGGGTGAGGTTTCTACACTTGCCCTCTACAAAACCTCTTTTAGTTATCAGAAACTGGTGCATTCAGGCCCGTTCTTTGTCGGAAGCTGGGCTGCCAATAATCAATTCCAGAACGTGATAGACAGTATTGCCTTTCTGAATTTTATCGTGGATTCAACCAGCAGCGATGGAAACCAGGTACTCGCTCACTCCATGTACCGCATGTTTGCCAGTCACTGGAAGATAACCGGTCCCTGCCCGAATGGAAATCATGATGTCGGTATTTTTCAGACATCCGGAAACGGCACGGTTTGCAATGTGTACAGAAAAGATGGATGGGGGTATCTCTGGCGTGCCTGGAATCTCGGTCTTAATGGCCGTGCTGAAAGCTATTTATACAATTGTATCGACCTAAACACAGATAATTACGGTACCATCGACACGCGTATCGATCCAGCTGATACGACAACCGGCAACAAAGTGCCTTTTTGCAGGGGCGGAAATATGCATGTGCTGAATAACACCATCGGTAACAAGCGAACGCCTAATTATGTTTCCCAGCTTGTTATAGCCGGGAATTTTTGTTCCTCCAGCGGTTATCGGCTGGAGGTGAGAAATAATCTCTGTTTCAATACTATTGCAGTCGGCGCCGATCCCATCATCAAGCAAAATACCAGCGATGCTCTCCGGGATACCAGCAATAATCTCTATTCAGCCAATCCAATACGCGCAGGGATCCTGCTGGACACTGTTTTATGCTACTTAAATCCCTCAGGGACGGCGATCGGAGGTGCTATTGGTTATTCCTTCATATCCGCTGATATTGACGGCGTACCCCGCCCCCAGGGGAAATTATCGGATATTGGTGCCCGGGAGCTCAATCCAAATTCTGTCAAAAAACCAGTGCCTCCGGTTTCCCGTTCCAGGGCAAAATCTGACTGATTCCCGTGCCCTTGGCCGTTCCGGTGGGCAGAATCATCCTGGTAAACTGGAAAAGACCTTTCAAATCTTTCAAGTCATAAAATTTTTCCTTTACTTTTGCAGATTAGCCTTTTCCGAACCGAATTATCCGGTAGAGGCACGTAGAAAATTGAAAAGTTGAATGGCCCTACCGCACCTTATTAAATACGTTTACACTAACGGAACCGATGAAGTCATCCGTCGGGGGAAAAAAATCCATGCGATAGGATATGTTGAACTCATTGAATACGATGAACTTTTCGAAACCGTAACTTTTCGCATAAAGGATGACAGTTATTCCACCTACTATAAGGTTTTTGTTCAAAAATTCCGCGATGCGAAAGCCCTTTCTGTACGGTGCAGCTGCCCGTATAACCTGGGCGATATTTGCCGTCATGAAGCTGCTGCACTGATCCAGTTACAGGAATTGCTTGACAGGAACATGCTGAAGGCCGAAGAGATACAGTATGATCAGTCGCACACTGTGGTTAAGATGAAGTCGATTGATTTGAAAACCCTCCGACTGCTTTGCTCCCGCGAAGTATATGAAGAAGCGGGAAAATATTTACAGTCCAAAAAAGCGAACATACAGCTGGCGGCAGATGAAACTGTAAAAGCGAGCGTCGAAATCGAAGGTGTAAAATACCCGGTATTGATCCGGAAAAATGAAGAAAGGAATTTTGACACCAGTTCCACTTACCCCGATACAGAACACCCGCTTTGTCTTCCTAAAGTGATTTTATTTCTTCAATTATTCCAGGCGCAGGGGTCTTATTATTTCGACAGCATCCGGAACTGGGATAAGGAAAAAAATAAACTTCTGGAAGCCTATGGCTACACACTTTCCGACGACCTGAGCGGAAAATTTGAATTCTCTTATAAAGACGGTAAACCTTTTCTCCGGGTACTGGATACATCTATCAAGCGCGTGAATCCGGCTGCCCTATCAAGGCCCAAACAGGAAATTGAAAGTGAAGTGGTGGAAGAAGTACTGGAACCTGAACTAAAAAACGGATCGGTGCAACGGCTTGGCGTGGTATTTAATTTTAACCACGATTCATATCCGGGTTTCCTCCTTGACGCGATTAGTGGTGAAAGCAATGAGCAACAAACAGCTTATGTAGGCAAGGTTGAAAAACTGGAGTTGGCAAAGTTTGTAAATACGGAAAAGTTAAATGAGACTGACCGTCAACTCGTTTTCTCCCTGCGCAAAACCCAGGAACAGGAAGTAAATAAATATCTTAACCGGAACTCGCCTTTCAGCGGGATGTGGGAAAATATCATTCACACGGAAGGCGAAGAACTGCCCGATGATACCAAGGCGTTGATCATAGAATATTTACATCCCCGTTACCGAAAATTATTTAGCGAACTCAGTGAAAATCCTTTCATTTTTTTCCTGAACGGTCATAAACCGTTCAAAACATCCAATCTTCAGTCGGTGAATCTTTCGCCGGATCCTGTGAGTCCTTCATTTAAAGTTTCTTCCAATAAAAACAATATTGAGATCAAGGCTTATACCCGCATCACGGGGCAGGCTATAGAACTGACACAGAATAAATGCAATAGCGAGGTCATTTTATTTTTGAATAACTGCCTTTATCTATGGAACAAGCCGGAAGATATTGCCGTGATTTCAAAATTTACCGATGGCCGGATGACCATTCCCAGGGCTGACTGGGCCGCACAGCTGCGCAGTTTTGTAATTCCGCTGCAGAAAGAATATCATGTTGAATTCGAAAATGACCTGATCCGCGAAGTCAAGAGCGGGGATCCGGAAAGAAAAATCCTTCTGCAGGAAAAAGGCGATTACTTATTGTTCCAGCCTGTATTTTCATACAAGGGGTTCGAAACTACTTCCATTGGAAAGGACCAGCTCGTGGTGCCGGATGGAGATAAAGTTTTACTCATCCAGCGCAACAAGGAAAAGGAAGCAGCCTTCATAACCCAACTGCAATCCCTCCACTCCCAGTTCATTCAGCCCCAGGGCTCGTCAGGACTGGCTTTGCGCGGGAATGATGTGTTGAAGAATAACTGGTTTTTTCTTTTTATGGATGCCATGCAGGAGATGAAAGTGACTGTGCAGGGTTTTGAGGCGCTTAAAAACTTCCGGTTTAATACGTCCCGTCCGCAAACTAAAATTCATATCAGCAGCAGCACCGACTGGTTCGATGCACGCGTGGATATAATTTTTGGTGATCAGAAAGTGACGATTGCAGATGTTAAAAAGGCCCTGGCGAACAAACAACAGTTTGTTCCGCTGAACGACGGTACGCTGGGCGTATTACCTGACGAATGGGTAAAAAGATATGCACTGCTCTTCCGTGTGGGAGAAGGGAAAAGTAATGAGCTCCGTTTATCGCGTTATCACCTCAGCGTAATTGATGAGTTGTATGAAAACCGGAACGAAGAAGAACTGATCATTCATCTTGAAAAAAAATATGAACAGCTAAAGGAATTTAAAAAAATCAAGGAGATTGATCCCCCCGTTCATCTAGCACAAATACTTCGTCCTTATCAGGTGCATGGATTTCATTGGCTTAATTATCTGCATGAGGTAAACTGGGGAGGTATACTGGCCGACGACATGGGTTTGGGTAAAACGATCCAGGCGCTTTCTTTCCTTCATCATTACAGACAGCATTATGGACACTTGCGTGCCCTGGTTGTTTGTCCCACTACCCTGATTTTTAACTGGGAAAATGAAATTAAAAAATTTGCACCGGGATTAACCTACCGGATACATCATGGCGGCGAACGTTTAAGAAATAAAGAGGCCCTGAATGATTTTGAAATCATCATTACTACCTATGGTACACTGCGCAGTGATATTAAGCTGCTCATGGATATGCCCCTGGATTATGTTGTGCTGGATGAATCGCAGGCAATTAAAAATCCGGCCAGTAAAGTAACCAAAGCGGCCTGCCTGCTTCGTGCCAAACATCGGTTATGCATGAGCGGTACCCCGCTTCAGAACAATACTTTTGACATTTTCGCGCAGATGAATTTTCTTAATCCCGGAATGCTGGGTAGTATTGAATTCTTCAGGCAGGAATTTGCGATTCCGATTGATAAATTCGGTGAGCCCGACCGGAAAGACCATTTGAGAAAATTATTATTCCCATTCATTCTTCGCCGTACTAAGGAGCAGGTTGCAAAAGATCTGCCGGACAAAACAGAAACCATCCTGTTTTGTGAAATGGAAGAGGAACAGCGAAAAGTATATGATGCATACAGAAATGATTACCGGGATAAAATTCTCGGCACTATTGAATCCCAGGGGATACAAAAATCGCAACTTACCATTTTACAGGGCCTGATGAAACTCCGGCAAATCTGTGATTCCCCGGCAATCCTGAATGAAACAGACAAGTACCCCAACCATTCCATCAAACTGGATGAACTGGCGCGGGAAATTTCAGAAAACATAGGTAACCACAAAGCTCTGATATTTTCCCAATTTCTCGGTATGCTCGCCCTGATCAAAGAAAAGCTTATCGAGCTTGAAATTCCATTTGCATATTTTGACGGCAGTACCACGGCAACTGACCGCGAAAAAGCCATCCGGGAATTCCAGGACAATGACAGTTGCCGCGTTTTCCTGATCTCACTCAAGGCAGGGGGGGTAGGGCTCAACCTCACGGCGGCAGACTATGTCTATATCGTTGACCCATGGTGGAACCCTGCCGTAGAGCAACAAGCCATTGACCGTACACACCGTATCGGGCAAACGAAAAACATCTTTGCCTACCGCATGATCTGTAAGGACAGCATTGAGGACAAAATCCTTCAGTTGCAGGACCGGAAGCGCCTGCTGGCAAAGGATCTGATAGCGGACGATGATGGATTCGTGAAGAGCCTTTCCCGCGAGGATGTGGAATACCTGTTTAGTTAGGCTTAAAGATTGAGGCCCTACTATTCTGACTAATTCCGGTTGTAACACTCAAAATTTCCCCCGTTCAACCCTCTTCGAAAAACCGTATTTTCCCTATTGCATCTCGATTTTTTTTGTTTTATTTTAGATCTCAAATCCAATGCTATGAGAAGCACATTAATAACCCTTGCTTTGCTGCTGAATGCTACCTGGCTTTTTTCCCAGGAGGATGTTTTTTCCAACAAGACAAACGTGGCACTCGAAAAAGTGATTCGCGATTATCCCAACCGCTTTCATAATATCCGCGGTGATATGATTTCCCAACACGCACAGGTCGTGGAATACAAGTCAACCATTTCAGTTCCCGGTGCCAGTTACTGTAGTATCTGGAAATATATTGTCTCCAACAACGAAGTATATGACTGGAGTTGTACCACGTTCAATTCACCGAACTTCATGCAGGCCCGCGCAAAGTTTAAAGAAATCTATGACCAGATAGAAAACACCATTATCAAAGTAGACGGACAAAAGCCTTTTATTATTAATGCACAATACCTCACACCAACTGAATTCCATAATATGAATTCTATCAGTTTCGAATTGCTCCCCGCAGTAAATGAAATGAAGAATCTGAAAATCGATCTGTCTCTCGAAAAAGAATCGAATATCTGGAAGGTAAGGCTGAGTGTATATGAAGGAGAGCGCAAGATGAGCAGCATGACTGCAGCGGTACAATAGGCAAGTATGAGAGTATGGGAGTATGGGAGTATAGGAGTGTGGAACTAAATTAACTTAGCAGGCTACAAATTCTTTCAACTGCCAACTGCCAACCCACCTTCGCTAAAGCTTCGGCGGGCAAAGCTGTCACACCAGTAATACATATTCCTTCAAAACCGCTTCTATCTCTTCCAGTTTGAATGGCTTGGATACATAATTATTCATTCCCGAATCCAGGCAGCGTTCTCTATCGCCCTTCATCGCATCTGCGGTAAGTGCAATGATAGGGATACTTGATTGCGAAGTCTGCATTTTTCGTATGATTCGAGTAGTCATATAACCATCCATCTCCGGCATATTCACATCCATAAAAATTAACACCGGATCATAGTGCGGCAGCGCCTCGATCACTTCTTTTCCATTCTGCATTTGTATCACATCAAACCCCATTCGCTTCAGCACTTCAGAAATCAACATCATATTGATCGGATCATCATCAACGACCATGATACTGGCCGATTGTGTAATTTTTTCAATCGAGTCAAAAGAGGGATGCAGGGAATCATTCTGCATATTCTTCTCGAACAAGGTTAAAAGTGTGCTATTCAGCTCGTGTAATTTTACCGGCTTTGAAATAAATTTATTGATGCCGGTCTTGTCAGCCTCGTGCTGATATAGATTTTTTTCCAGTGAAGAAAGCATCAAAATAAAGGGCTGGCTGACTCCCGGGATCGACTCTTTAATTTCCTTCACCAGATTGATGCCGTCCATGCCGGGCATATGGTGGTCAGTGATGATTAAATCAAAAGGCTGACCGGATGTCCTTGCTGATTCAATCATTAATAAGGCTTCCGGTCCGTTGGTAGATGTTTCAGAATATATCTGGAAATAACCCAGTGTTTCTTTCATCAGTTGCAGGTTAGTGATATTGTCATCCACGACCAGCACTTTCTTAAGCAATGGTTTTGGCTGAATCTGTATTTCAGGCTGATCGTTCGCTACTTCCAGTGGGATACAAAGTGAAAACAAGCTTCCTTTTCCGGCTTCACTTTCGACTGTGAGGGTTCCATGCATCAGTTCTGCCAGGCTCTTGGAAATGGCTAATCCCAGCCCTGTTCCTCCATATTTTCTTGTGGTAGAGTTATCAGCCTGGGTAAAACTTTCAAAGATTTTTTGCAGTTTATCTCTTGGAATGCCGATACCGGTATCTTTCACGTCTATGATAAAATTCAAATACTTCTTATCATCTTTTAAAAAGCATTCACCCTGCATCCTGATCGAAACATAAATCTCCCCGTGTTTGGTAAACTTGATGGCGTTACCCAGTAAATTCACAATGATCTGGCGGATGCGCACAGGATCGCCCAGCAACTGGGACGGAATATCATGATCAACCCGGTACAGCATTTCGAGTTTTTTCTCAAATGCCTTCAGTGTGAGAATATCTATCGTTTCTTCCACGAGTTCATCCAGCTTGAATAAGGTATTATCAATAAGAAGTTTGCCCGCTTCGATACGGGAGAAATCCAGTATGTCGTTGATAATCTCCAATAATCCATAGGCCGATTTTTTTACGTTCTTAAGGTAATCCCGTTGTGTTTTTTGAAGTTCCGTGGTAAGCACCAGATCAGTAAATCCGATAATGCCATTCATTGGTGTGCGGAGTTCATGGCTCATATTGGCCAGAAATTCACTCTTGGTGCGGCTGGCCGTTTCAGCGAGTACTTTTGCCTGGATGAGTTCGTCTTCAATTTTTTTACGCTGTATCGCTGCGCTTAAAGAAGAGGCAAAAGACTGGAGTATGGAGAATTCTCCATCGGTCCATTCCTTATCCTTTGTCGTTTCATCAAATCCCACAAAACCCCAGAAAAAATCATTTACAAAAATCGGGATGGATAAAGTGGCTTCTACCTGTTGCCTTTCAAAAATTCCCAGAAGGCGCTCATCCGTTTCTTTCCGGCGGTAACTTACAAAGGGCAGACGTTCGATTAACGGTCTGACAATGGGTTCGATAGTCTCAAAACTCAGATTTGACATTTTGGGATCATCCAACCTAGATATATTTCCTTTCCCATTCCATTCATTAATAATGGAAGTAAACCACTTACCGGTTTGTTCGTCCTTTTTATTTTTAAAAACATAGACCCGCTCCACCTGTGTCTTTGTCCCCAGGATTTCAATACCTGAAGCAATGGCCTGGTTAAGATCCGTGTTGCTCAATAGTAAATGGGTTGCCTGCGAAACGGCATAAAGCAATTGGTCTTTCTTTTTCAGTTTATCCTGCGCAATACGCTGTCCTGTGATATTTCGTGAAGTACAAACCAGTTTGATTACCTCATTATGATCTACGACGGGTTTGATAATGGTTTCGAGCCAGAGATAATTCTTATCTTTTTTGCGTACTCTGTACCGAATGATCAGAGATTCCTGTGTATAAAGTTCGGGGCCCCGACCCTGTTTGGTAAATTTATACCGGTCATCGGGATGCACATAGTCCAGAACAGGAGTTCCGATGACCTCTTCCACTTCATAGCCGAGTACATGGGTCAGAGAGGGAGAAAGATACCAGGTAGTGCCATCGGCCGCGTGCACACTAATGATGTCTTCAGAATTTTCTGCCAGCAGACGGAATTTCTGTTCACTGTTCACCAATGCATTCTCCGATTCCTTTTGTGCTGTAACATCCTGGGCAATTCCAAAACATCCATTCACATCCACGACCTTGCCTTTGAGAAATAAATAACGCATCCATCCCTCACGCGTTATGACACGAAATGAAAAAGAACTTTCATATCCTACATTATTCCTGTTGAGGAATATTTCCCCAAACTCATCTTTCGCATTATGAAAATCCTCCGGCACGACAAATTCTTCCAGAAATTCATCCAGTAATAATTTACCGGAAATATTATCTTCCATTACCAGTAATTCCCTGAATTCATTTCCCAGTAAGATTTCCTGCGATTCAAAATCTACTTTCCATGATCCCATCCTTGCATAGGTCATCGCGTAGGACAGGGTTTGAATTGCTTCATCCTGGGACAACAACAATGTATCGAGTTGTGTTTTTTCAACCTGCAATTCATTTTTTGCCTTTTGAAGGTCCCTGAAATTCGTCTCTCCTTTTTTGAAGGCCGGTTCCAGCACGAGAATGATCAGGCAGATAATGGCAACAATGAGTGAAACCATTTTTCCCACTTCAATAGCCGATGATTCCTTGTTTTTTTCGTTCAAAAGAATAGTAAACTGATTGGTAATATCCCGCATCAGGGGCAGATATTTGTTTTCATTTTCTACCAGCCTTTGTAAGTAGATGCGCTTGTTGATCTCGAATATGATGGAATCGTCTTGTGCTATGTTCTGACCGATGCGCTGGATACCTAAGTAATAGGGATTGACATAAGAAAAAAGGAGGCGGACTTTGAAAACCTGGGTGGGCAAAGGCGACTTGGATTGTTCCACCCTTTTGAGCAACAGCTCTTCCTGTTTTTTGAAATCTTCGAGTGCAAAAGCGAGACTGTCCTTTAACTGACGGGTTTCTGCGGCTCCGTATATTCCACCACTGATCAGTGCTGCCTGTTTCGCAATAACCTGACTAAGCGTCTGCTGCCGGCCAGAAAGTGATCGGGCTGATATAAGTTCCTCATTTTCAGCCGATTTCTTATTTACCAGATAGTATGCAAAGAAATTGCACAGTAAAACGATGGCGAATAAAACGACAGAAATACGAACCAGGTTACGGAAGGGGCTATGCATGGTATTGGAATAGTAAGGGACTATTCATTTAACGCATAAATTCCGATTTTAAGATATGAGCTGGTACTAAAAAAAATACTTAGTTAAGCTTAAAACCAGGGCAAGCTTAAAGCTTAAAGCCCAAAGCCTAAAACCAGGGCAAGCCTAAAACCGATTTCAAACATTTTGTAATTCTGAGTTGATGGAATTTAACTGTCAGGCATACGTATATACAAGTTTCCAAAAAGAAGTCTTAGGCTTTGAGCTTTAGGCTTTAGGCCTTAATAATCAATCACTTGCTCCTCCATGACCGCTGGCAATTCGCGGAATTCGTATTGCTGATTTCTAAGTTGGGGTTTAAAGCCGGCTTCCTGAATAGCAGCCTGAATAGTTTTGCTGGTGAAACGGTGTGGTGCGCCGGCGGCACTGACTACGTTTTCCTCCAGCATGATGCTCCCGAAATCGTTGGCTCCGGCGTGGAGGCAGGTCTGGGCCGTTTCTTTACCAACGGTTAGCCAGGAAGCCTGAATATTATTCACATTGGGAAGCATGATCCGGCTCATGGCAATCATCCGGATATATTCTTCAGGAGTAGTCAGGTTGTGTACGCCCCGGATCCTGGCCAGCAAAGTGTCTGCATCCTGGAAGGTCCAGGGTATAAAAGCCAGAAAGCCTTTTGCATCTTTGGGTTTCAGAGCCTGCACTTCCCGAATCTTCGCCAGGTGTTCAAATCTTTCCCCGATGGTTTCCACGTGTCCGAACATCATGGTCGCGGAAGTGGTAATATGTTGTTGGTGCGCCTCCCGCATAATGTCTAGCCATTCCTGTGAACCACATTTCCCCTTACTCACCAGTCGTCTTACCCGATCTACCAGGATTTCGGCGCCAGCGCCGGGAAGCGAATCCATTCCGGCCTCACGTAATGCGGTGATCACTTCCTTATGGGATTTTTTTTCGAGCTTGCAGATATGTGCAATCTCAGGAGGACCAAGAGTATGCAGTTTTAAGTTTGGAAAGCGCGACTTGAGTTCACGGAATAAATCAGTATAAAAACTCAATCCCAGTTTCGGATGATGGCCACCCTGCAATAATAACTGATCGCCGCCCCATTTGAAAGTTTCCTCTATTTTCCGGACATAGGTATTGATATCCGTTATATAAGCATCCGGGTGACCGGGAATTCTGTAGAAGTTACAAAACTTGCAATTCGCGATGCAAACATTCGTAGTATTTACATTGCGGTCAATCTGCCAGGTCACTTTTCCATGTCCAACCTGTTTTTGCCGCAGTTGGTCTGCAACAAACATCAGTTCGGCCAGTGGTGCGTCACTAAAAAGTGTTACCCCTTCTTCCACTGTCAGAAAATCAAATTCCAGAGCCCTTGCATAGAGTTTCGATAAATCCATTTCGAAATACTTTTATAAAAAAACAAAAACGTTATTCAATCTTACTGACTTTACGCTTTTGAGTTTTATGTTTCAGAAGCAAATTTAGGATAGCAATTTTTCAATTCAATAATTATATAAACGGACTAGGAAGCTGTCAAATATTTAGTAGATTTAACAGATAGGTTATTCTAATAATCTACACCAAGACTATCGACCGCTTTTGAATCATGAATACTGCTAACAAAACTTGTATAGTTTGTTTGATTGCTGCTACCCGTAAAATTCTCAGGAGTTTCATCCTGGTCATGGTATGCTGTGCAACTACTTTTGCCCAGAAAAAATCAGCGAACTCAGCAAAACTCATCACACAGGTTCCGTTCACAACTTTTACAGGTGGCGTCGTCGTAATTCGCGCACAGCTGGTTGGTTATCCCGATACCCTAAATTTTATTATGGATACAGGTAGTGGCGGCATTTCACTCGATTCTACCACTTGCATCCGCCTCAATATTTCACCCGTAATGACCGATAGATTAATTATGGGCATCGGTGGTATCAGACAGTTGAGATATGTAAATAACCGGTCCCTGAAAATGGGAAATTTACAGGTGGACAGTCTCAATTTTCATGTAAGCGATTATGACATTTTAAGCAGTGTGTATGGAGACCGGATAGACGGGATCATTGGTTACAGTTTTTTTTCGCGTTATATTGTAAAGATCGACTACGACAGCAGTCAGATGTACGTTTATACTAAGGGAAACATTAAATATCCAGGTGGCGGATATGCATTTAAACCGAACATTGTCAGTCTCCCCGTGGAGAATGCCATGATCAGAGATTTAAGAGAAGTGACCCCCCGTTTTTATTTTGATACCGGTGCAGGATTGTGTTTGTTGCTGAACTCCGATTTTATCAGAGACAGTTCCATACTCTATCCTGGTAAAAAGCCCTTACCCACACAGGCCCAGGGCATGGGTGGCAAAGCAAATATGCAGGTAACCGTACTCAAAGAATTTAAAATGGGCCCTTATCGGTTCCGGAATGTCCCTACGCATATTTTTGACGACGAATACAATATCACTTCTTATCCATACCTCGCCGGTTTGATTGGAAATGATGTTTTACGTCGCTTTAATATCATTTTAAATTATGATAAAAAGATTTTTTATCTCACGCCGAATTCGCATTACCGCGATCAGTTCGATTACTCATATACCGGCCTCGGCTTGTATTGGATTGAAGGTGAGATCAGAGTGGGGGACGTGATGAAAGACTCGCCAGCAGAAAAAGCGGGTCTTAAAGTGGATGATGTGGTGATTGGTGTAAATGATAATTTGTCCCAAAACCTCCAGTTATATAAATCTATGTTACAAAATACCGGCGACAGGGTGAAAATCCTTGTAAACCGCCGCCCTGAAGGCCTGCTGGAGATGAATATGAAGGTGAAAAGCATCTACTAAGTCTTTCCTTTCCGGTTATTGAACTCTTATTACCTTGCACTTCTTTTCAAAAGAAAAGAACATACATTCTATGCAAATCGATTATAAGAAGTTTACGCTTAATAATGGTCTGAGATTTATCGTACATGAAGACCATACCACTCCCATGGCTGTGCTGAACGTGCTCTATGATGTGGGTGCCCGGGACGAAAATCCTGAGAAAACCGGCTTCGCCCATCTGTTTGAACACCTGATGTTCGGTGGATCCGTGAATATCAAGGATTTTGAGAGCCCGCTTCTGATGGCGGGTGGGGAAAATAATGCTTTCACGACCAACGACCTGACGAATTACTATATCCAGCTTCCGGCAGAAAATATCGAAACAGCCTGCTGGCTGGAAAGTGATCGTATGATATCGCTGGCTTTTAGTGAGAAGAGTCTGGATGTGCAACGTAAAGTAGTCAGCGAGGAATTTAAAGAACATTATATCAATCGTCCGTATGGCGATGTTGCTTTTAAGTTGAGGGAGCTGGCTTACAAACAACATCCTTATCGATGGATGACTATCGGGCAGGAACTTTCACATATTGAAAACGCTAAACTGGTGGATGTGAAAGCATTTTTCCATAAGCATTATTGCCCAGCGAACGCAATACTTGTAATGGCCGGGAATATTCAAACAGATAAAGCTCTCGCACTTGCTGAAAAATGGTTCGGTAATATACCTTCCGGAGAAAAATATATCCGTCATCTTCCGATGGAGCCAAAACAGGAAGCAGCCCGTATTAAGGAAGTAAAAGCAGATGTTCCGCTGGACGCATTATATAAAGCTTTTCATGTGGGTTCCAGAACGGATAAATCTTATTATGCAATGGACCTGATCGGCGAATTATTGGGTGGTGGCGGGTCTTCCCGATTGTTTCAAACCCTGGTGAAAGAAAAAAAACTATTCAGCAATATAGAATGTTATCATTTCGGATCTTCAGATCCCGGATTGTTACTGATCGAGGGCAAACTGATAAAAGGAACTTCCATGGAGTCGGCCGACGAGGCTGTCCGGAAGGAACTTGATAAGTTAAGTACAACGACGATTGAAAAGAAGGAGCTGATGAAAGTGAAAAACAAAACAGAATCTGCAATTCTGTTTGAAGATATGAGCCTGATGAACCGGGCTTCCAATCTCGCTATGTATGAGCTGATGGGAGATGTGGCTTTTATGAATACGGAACTGAACAAATACATGGAAGTTACCGCCGGAGAAATCCGGGATCTGAGCAGTTCCATTTTTGATGAAAAAAACGGCAACAGCCTGTTTTATTACAGTAATAATTAACCTTGAATTTCTCCTTATGTTGAATCGCAAGTCTGCGCCGGAAATTACCGACGCGGTAAAATTTCAGTTAAGCCTTCCACCCCATCATAAAATATCCCTGCGCAACGGAGTAGAAGTTTATCTCGTGGATATGGGAACCGTGGATACCCTGATGATGAATGTCGTATTCTATGCCGGTAATTGTTTTGAGACGCAAAACCTGGTCGCCCCTGCAACGAACTTTATGCTTAAAAACGGAACCCGCACTAAAAATGCCTACGAAATAAATGACTATTTCGAATACTATGGCGCTTACCTGAACCGGTCAGCTGGCCATGAAACGGCGGAGCTCACCCTTCACTGTATGAAAAAAAATTTTGCAGAATTATTGCCGGTGGTTTCCGAACTCATTGCCGATTCAATATTTCCGGAGGACGAACTCGAGATATACAAAAAGAACATGCAGCAGCGGCTGCAGGTGAATCTGCGTAAAAATGATTTTATCGCCGGCAGGCTAATTGATACGTATCTGTTTGGCGCAGATCATCCTTATGGCCGGTATAGTTCCATCGAGGATTATACCGCATTAAATATCACGGCAATAAAAGATTTTTATAATCAATACTACTTCAGTGGCCGATGTGTCATTTTTATTGCAGGGCCATTGCCGGCTGATATTCAAAAACTGGTTGAAATCCATTTTGGTAGCCTGTCTTTGAGCGGATCGGCTAAACCAGACAGACTAAACAAGCCCATTCTCCCGGTAGCAGAAAAAAAATACCGGGTTACCAATGATCCCGACAGCGTGCAGGGCGCCATCCGCATTGCCCGGAATTTCCCGAACCGGCATCACCCGGACTTCCAGAAAATGCAGGTCCTGAATAATATTTTCGGTGGTTTCTTCGGATCGCGACTCATGGCCAATATCAGGGAGGATAAGGGATATACTTATGGCATCCACAGTTACCTGACGAATCTCATCCAGGAAAGCGCCCTCATGATTTCAACCGAAGCAGGTAAGGATGTTACGGAGGCAACCATCCGGGAAGTTTACCTGGAAATGAAACGTCTCTGCGACGAACCGGTAGAGGAGGAGGAACTGAAGACCACTAAAAACTTTATGATCGGGACTTTATTGGGTGACCTGGACGGACCCTTTCAGGTGGCCGGAAGATGGAAAAGCCTGATCTTAAACGATCTTGCGGAAGATTATTTTTATAACGGAATTGAAACCATTAAAAATATTCAACCCAAAACTTTGCAGGAACTGGCCAATAAATACCTGAATGCGAACGATTTTTATGAGCTGGCGGTCTTTTAAAGAGTCGGATTCTGTATTTTCACAGATCAAAATTTGCAGTTATGAATATCATTTTGAGAATTATCATTTCTGCCGTCGTCGCTTTCGCTCTTTCCTATATTTTAAGCGGCGTGCATATTCAGTCCTTTGTAACGGCCCTCATACTGGCCATTGTACTGGGTCTGCTGAATATTTTTGTTAAACCGCTGCTGATCATTCTCACTTTGCCTATTACCATTTTCACTTTTGGTTTGTTCCTTTTTGTGATCAATGCGCTGATTATTTTGCTGGCTGCAAAATTCGTGAATGGCTTCCGGGTGGACGGTTTTTGGTGGGCGCTTCTGTTTAGTCTCCTGCTTTCGATTCTGACTTCGTTCCTGTACAAAAAGTCGACTCAATCCGAAAACTAGGCTGATCCGGCGGCATTCTTTATAAATTACGGTTCTATGTTTTTTGACCGCAAAGATTTATCTGATCAGATTTTACTCGATCTCTACCGGACGATTCTTTTTCCCCGCCTGATTGAAGAAAAAATGCTGGTCCTCCTGCGCCAGGGAAGAATCAGTAAATGGTTTAGCGGCATTGGACAGGAAGCCATTTCTGCAGGGGTTGTTTCTGCACTTGCGCAGGATGAATGGATAATGCCCCTGCATCGTAATCTCGGCGTTTTTACAGGCCGTCAAATGCCTTTACATAAACTTTTTTTACAGTGGCAGGGAAGTGAGGAAGGCTTTAGCATGGGGCGGGAAAGAAGTTTTCATTTCGGTTCCCGGGATTATCATATATGCGGAATGATTTCACATCTGGGTCCGCAACTGGCTCTTGCCGATGGTGCAGCTCTTGCCTATAAACTCAAAAAAGAAAAAAAAGTTTCGCTTGCTTTTACTGGCGAAGGCGGAACATCCGAAGGAGACTTTCACGAGGCACTAAACCTCGCAGCCGTATGGGACCTGCCTGTTATTTTCGTGATCGAAAATAACGGGTATGGATTGAGCACCCCCGTCACCGAACAGTTCCGATGCAGCCGGCTTGCCGATAAAGGGATTGGTTATGGTATGGAATCCGTACAAATCGATGGCAATAATATTCTGGATGTTTATGACACCATCCGGGGCGTCCGTGAATACTGTATCCGTGAACAGAAGCCCTATCTGGTCGAATGCATGACTTTTCGCATGCGCGGGCACGAGGAAGCCAGCGGAACAAAATATATACCCGCCGACCTGTTTGAGACCTGGGGAAAAAAAGATCCGGTCATTTCTTATGAAAAATGGCTGATTGATGAGGGTCTTTTGTATGATGAAAAAATAAGTGAGATCCGGAATGAATATCGTTCGATTATTGAATCTGCCATTGCGGTTAAGGAGAATCCGGCCGCGGCGGACACTGAAAAAGAAATAAAGGATATGTATGCGGAAACACCGCAACACGATATTCCGGTTGAAGTTGTTTCTCCCGATCCAGAAATGTTTCCGGTAAAAAGATTTATTGACGGAATCCGGGATGGATTGTGGCAGAGTATGGAAACGCAGGAAAATCTAATCCTGATGGGGCAGGATATTGCAGAATATGGGGGCGCTTTTAAAATTACAGAAGGTTTCCTGGAAAAATTCGGCAAAGAACGCGTGCGAAATACTCCATTATGCGAAAGTGCTATAGTCGGTGCGGCGCTGGGACTTTCCCTGGAGGGGTATAAGTCCGTCATGGAAATGCAGTTCGCCGATTTTGCAGCTGTCGGGTTCAACCAGATCGTAAATAACCTTGCGAAAATTCATTATCGCTGGGGCCAGGCCGCCAACACCGTTATCCGCATGCCAACGGGAGCGGGTGTAGGAGCAGGTCCCTTCCATTCACAAAGCAATGAAGCCTGGTTCACACATGTGCCCGGATTAAAAGTAGTTTATCCTTCCACGCCTGCAGATGCAAAAGGACTATTGAATGCGGCCATCCTTGATACCAACCCCGTATTATTTTTTGAACACAAGGTTTTATACAGAAGTATTACCGGGCCTCTCCCAGAACATTATTATGTTATTGAAATCGGGAAAGCAAACCTGGTAAGAAACGGGAGCGATTTCAGTATCATTACCTATGGCGCGGGCGTTCATTGGGCAATTACACTGGCCGCACAAAAACCCGAAATTTCGTTTTGCATTCTGGATCTCCGAAGCCTGCTTCCATTGGATTATGACGCCATACGCGAAACGGTTTCAAAAACTGGAAAGGTGATTGTGCTGCACGAAGACAATCTGACAGGCGGCATTGCTGGAGAAATCAGCGCCTGGATCGGCGAAAATTGTTTTGAGATGCTGGACGCCCCTGTTTTTCGTTGTGCCTCGCTGGATACGGCTATCCCGTTTAACATAGAGCTGGAGAAAAACTACCTGGCCAATGCGCGGCTTGGGGAAACGGTTGAAAAATTACTGGCTTATTAAGCTTAAGGCGTAAGGCTTAAAACTAATGAAGTACTCCCTCCGTCGTCACTCTCATATTCCCATACTCCCTTACTTCTCTATTTCCCTCAGTTTTCATTGGCTTTAAATACCCTAAGGAAATTCCCGCCCAGGATCTTTCTTACGTCTTTTTTACTATATCCTCTCTTCAAGAGTTCTTCGGTAATTTTTGGATAATCTTCCACCCCATCCAATCCGACTGGTGCTGAATCGATTCCGTCGAAATCAGATCCCAATCCGACATAATCCACCCCAACCAGTTTCACGATATAGTCAATATGATCGAACAATAATGAAAAGGGTGCGCGCATATTCTCATAATCGTCCTTATATTTTTTTTCCAAATAAACCCCGGCCATTACGCCTGAATTTTTTATTGCGTTCAAGGAATCATATTCAGCTGGGTGGCGTTTTACAAAAGCATCGAATTTATTAAAGTACGTTGAATCCAAAAATCCGGAATAAAAATTCACTTGTATTACGCCGCCATTTTTTGCAATGGCCCGGATCTGGTCGTCTTTCAGATTTCGAAAAACCGGACAAAGCGCATATACTGAACTGTGAGATGCAATGACGGGCCTGGTGGTTGTAGACATTACATCCCAGAATGTTTTCTCCCCGATATGAGAAACATCTATCATCATTCCCAGGCGGTTCATTTTCCTAACAACCTGTTTACCAAAATCATTTAATCCATACGGTGTCACAATAAATGCATGCCGGGATTCATCCATCGCAGAAGTGGACCAGGACGTGCTATTATTCCAGGATAGCGTCATGTAACGCACACCCCGTCTGTAAAAGCTGTCGATGTAATCGAGGTTGTCTTCAATCATATGACCACCTTCCACTCCGGATAAACAAGCAAGCTTATTTTCCCGAACAGCGTGCAGGATTTCCTTGTAATTGTAAACGACCTTCATGGTTTTTGGATTTCTGGCTGCAATCACAAAAAGAGAATCCAGTTCCCGGTTTGCATATTGAAATGCAGAGCCTTTGCCGTAATGATCATCACAAAATATTGACCAGACCTGCACTTTTACTCCGCCTGAGATCATACGGTTCAGATCCGAATGGGTTATCCCTTTCAGATCTGTATCAAAAACTACATGTGCCGCTACCGCTTTACTTAAAAAATCATTGTGTGTATCTACCAGGATAGCGTCAAAATGAATTTTCTGATACGACTGTGCCTGGGAAATTCTTAATAGAAACAGGAAGAAAATAATCAACGAATACCTCATATTTTTGGAAATTGTAAAGCGTTCCCTAAATGTAAAACTTTCATCGTATGGATCTGGAAACGATCAGAAAATATTGCCTCGAAAAAAAATCAACGACAGAATCTTTTCCCTTTGGTGAGACTACACTGGTTTTTAAAGTAAGCGGAAAAGTTTTTTTATTAATGGGACTTGACAATTTGCCTCTGCAATTCAATGTAAAATGTGATCCGGAAAAAGCGGAAGAACTGAGAGAAGAATACAGTTCGGTACTGCCCGGATATCATATGAATAAAAAACACTGGAACACAGTAATTCTGAACGGACAGTTACCCGCTAAAAAAATCCGCGAAATGATTGATCATTCATATGATCTGGTCGCCCGCGCCCTCCCACTCAAAGAAAGAAAGAAACTCGGATATATTTAGAGATAATACCGGTTGCGTTCAATTTCTTCTTTTACAATGTCAGGCACCAGGTACCGAATGGATTTTCCTTCTCTCAGAATATTACGGATATGGGTAGCCGAAATTTGTAATAACGGCGCTTCCAGAATATGTGCACGCGCATTTTTGTAGGAGGGAATGTTCTCAAAGCCTGCACGCACATAAATAAAAAACTCAATGTGTTTCAATAAATGTTCGTGGTTTTTCCATCGGGGAAGATTTTGATAACTATCACTTCCCATGATAATGGAAAACTCATGTTGCGAAAACTTTTCATTCATATAAGCGATCGTATCGACGGTGTAAGATGGTTTCGGTAATTTGAATTCGATATCCGTCGCCCTCAAATGGTTTTCTCCATCGATAGCCGCCTTAACCAGGAAGAGGCGGTGGTATTCGTTTAAAAGTCCCGCGGCAGGTTTTAAAGGGTTCTGGGGAGAAACAACAAACCAGACCTGGTCGAGTTCCGTGGATTGTACAACGTGATTGGCGATTATCAGATGACCGTGATGAACCGGATTAAAGGAACCGAAATATAATCCAATATTCATGTATTGTGTTGAAAATCAATTATTTACGTTGTTTATGCGGGTATAGGATCTACAAAAATATTATCGGCTTCATCCAGGCGGAGGCTTAACTGGTATCCCGCTACTGCAATGGATATAGGATCTCCGAGCGGGGCTATTTTTTCTACTTTAATGATTTCTCCAGGAACGCATCCCATTTCCATCAGTTTCAAGAAAACATCATTCTTTTCAAAGGAATGGATTCTGGCGCGAGCTCCGGTTCTTAACTCAGAAAGTCTTTTCATTGTGTGAACAAAAGTAGTTTTGTTGAGTCAATCAGCTTTACGATTTTCGGAAATGACATGAAGAAAAAAAATCCCGTTCAGTTTCACTTTCTCATCTATTGTGCTCTCCGGAATCGTGGGTCGCTAAAGATGTTTATTCATTCAATCTTTAAAAAGGAAAAGAAGCCCCTGCAGGAACTCAATATTATTTTTTGTGACGACGAATATCTGCTTAACCTAAACAGGCAATTTCTTCAGCATGATTTTTATACTGATATTTTGAGCTTCCCCTATTCCAAGGCCAATCAGCCGCTGGTAGCAGAAATCTATATAAGCGTTGACCGGGTTCGTGAAAACGCCAAATCTTCCGGATCGACCTTTGAAAAGGAACTTCACCGCGTAATTTTTCATGGTGTATTACATTTTTGCGGATACAAGGATAAAACGCCCACTGATACCAAAAGGATGAGATCTGTGGAGGACAGGTACCTGAAAGGCTATTGGTAACTGTCTTATATTGTTCCACGTGGAACACCCCCGCCTGTCTTTATGATAAAAAGCGCCTGGTATTGCTTTAATTGCTCATTTGATGATAAACGGTCTAACAACTCAAAAGCATGAAAGCCATTAAAGCCGTGATCAGGTCTCATTGGTTTAATATGTTCCACGTGAAACAGTTTTAACCCCAGGGTGCAAATAAGACTAAACCGGGATGGTTTGGGCGGGACGATTGGATCGATCTTCCTATTAAAATCAGCACTGGACGTGAGCTACCAAAATAGCCTTACGCAGTAGGCTTTACGCTTTAAGCTTTTAAAAGGTATTTTTGCATTATGTTTTCAACGTATGATGTGATCGTGGTGGGCGCCGGGCATGCCGGCTGCGAAGCCGCAGCAGCAGCGGCTAATATGGGTTCCCGGGTTCTTCTGATTACCATGAATCTTCAAACCATTGCCCAAATGAGCTGCAATCCGGCTATGGGAGGAGTCGCAAAGGGTCAGATTGTGAGGGAGATTGACGCCATGGGCGGTTATTCAGGAATTGTTACAGACCGGAGTATGATCCAGTTCCGTATGCTGAACAAGTCGAAAGGCCCCGCCATGTGGAGCCCCAGGGCTCAAAGTGACCGGATGCTCTTCGCTGCTACCTGGAGAGAAATGCTTGAAAAGACAGTAAATGTTGAGTTTTATCAAGATATGGTTAATGGGCTGATCGTCGAAAAAGGAGTAGTGAAGGGCGTAGTTACCGGAATGGGAAACAGGATCTATTCTAAAGCCGTGGTATTAACAAACGGCACTTTTCTAAATGGTATCATCCATATTGGTGAAAAGCAGTTTGGTGGCGGACGCATGGCTGAGAAAGCTGCCACCGGAATAACCGAGCAACTCGTAAGTGAAGGATTTGAATCCAGCCGATTAAAAACCGGAACACCTCCTAGAATTGACGGCAGGAGTCTTGATTACAGTAAAATGGAAGAACAGAAGGGAGATGAGCATCCTGTTGGTTTTTCTTATCTCAATATCCCACTTCCAAAAACTCAAAGAAGCTGCTGGATCACCTATACAAATCCGACGGTTCATGAAATCCTGAAAACAGGGTTTGACAGGAGTCCGATGTTCGCTGGTCGAATAGATGGCGTGGGTCCACGTTATTGTCCAAGTATTGAAGACAAATTAAACCGCTTTGCGGATAAAGAAAGACATCAGTTATTTATTGAACCAGAAGGCTGGAATACGGTTGAAATTTATGTAAATGGTTTCAGTACGTCCCTGCCGGAAGAAGTACAGTACGAAGCACTTCGTAATATCCCCGGGTTTGCCAGGTTTAAAGCGTTCCGCCCAGGGTATGCCATTGAGTACGACTATTTTCCGCCGACACAATTAGGCCATAGTCTCGAAACTAAAATATTAAAAAATTTATTCCTGGCCGGCCAGATAAATGGCACAACCGGTTATGAGGAAGCGGCCTGTCAGGGTCTGATGGCCGGCATCAACGCCCATCAGAAAATCAATTTTCTTGAGCCTGTAATTTTAGACAGAAGTGAGGCTTACATCGGAGTTCTAATTGATGATTTAATCAGCAAGGGGACGGAAGAGCCTTATAGGATGTTCACTTCCAGGGCTGAATTCAGAACATTATTAAGACAGGACAATGCGGATATGCGCCTGACGGAAAAGAGTTTTGAGCTGGGTCTGGCATCAGCCTCCCGTCTGGAGGCAGTAAATCACAAGAAAATGGAGGTTCTGGAAATAACTAAAATCCTTCAAAATATATCCGTTGGGCCGAAAGAAGCAGAGGAAATGTTGAGTCAAAAAAAGATGTCCCCCCTTCTTCAAAAACAAAAGGCAGCCAGCCTGCTTTTAAGGCCCAACCTTGACCTTTCGGCAATGTGCGATGGAATTCCTTCCCTGGGTGATAAACTCCGGGATTTCGCTCCGCACGCTCTAGAACAGGCAGAGATTCAGATGAAGTATGAAGTATATATAAAAAAAGAAAAAGAACTGGTAACCCGGATATCGCAACTGGAACAACTCTCCATCCCTGAAACCTTTGATTACGACCGTCTATCCGCCCTTTCTATGGAAGCACTGATCAAATTCAAAAAAATAAAGCCTAGAACGTTGGGTCAGGCTAGTCGAATCAGCGGTGTGAATCCGACTGATATTCAGATTTTGATGGTATATATGGGGAGATAAGCAGAAAGTGTAAAGCTTAAGGCCATCAATTACAAATTGTACTGTCTGCTTATTTCGAGCATGCGATCGATGGGAATACGTCCTTTCTTCAATAAATCTGCCGACATCAGAATTTCCGGTGTTTCATATTCCATGCACAGATAAAGTTTTTCCAGGGTATTCAGTTTCATATATGGACAATCATTGCATGCACAATTAGTTTCCGGTGGTGCCGGAACAAAATTTTTGTCCGGTGAAGAAAGTTTCATCTGATGAATAATGCCGGATTCCGTTCCTACAATAAACTCCTTTACATCGCTGGATTGTGTGTATTTCAACAGGGCAGTGGTTGAGCCTATAAAATCAGCCATTCGTAAAACAGATTCTTCGCATTCAGGATGCGCTATGAATTTTGCTTTTGGATGGCGCACTATTAATTCAGTTATTTTTTTCACACTGAAAATTTCATGCACGATACAGGCACCGTTCCACAACAACATATCCCGACCTGTTTTCTTTTTCAGATAAGCGCCCAGGTTTTTATCCGGCGCAAAAATAATTTTCTGTGAAGGCGGTATACTTTCGATAATCTTTTCGGCGTTGGAAGAAGTACAGATGATATCGCTTAACGCTTTAATTTCTGCAGAACAATTGATATAAGAAATTACGAGATGATCCGGATTCTTTTCTCTGAATGCCCTGAACTTATCCGCCGGGGCAGAGTCGGCGAGAGAACAACCTGCTTTCATATCGGGCAATAAAACCTTCTTATCCGGATTTAGTATTTTAGCCGTCTCTGCCATAAAATGAACACCCGCAAAAACAATCATATCAGCCTTTGTACGGGCAGCCTCCTGCGCAAGTCCCAGGCTGTCGCCAATGAAATCAGCGGCGTCCTGGATATCAGCTTCCTGATAATAATGCGCCAGCAGCACAGCATTTTTCTCTTTCTTCAATCTTTCAATTTCAGAAAAAAGATCCAGCGAGGGGTCTACGGATATATCCAGGAATCCTTTCCGGTCAACCTGCATTTTTGCTTCTTCGATGTTAATAACTGCCATAGTATTTAATAATATATTATTTATATAAATAGATCTATTACTATTATGACGAAGGTTATGTGGAAAACCAACCCATCTGCTACCTGCTTTTAAAAATAAATATTATTGTGCACAGGAATTCACATTGTCTCCACAGCCCTTAATTCGTGCTACGCCTGCTTATACTGATATTGCACATCCCATCCATAAAATCCCGATCTGGAAAAATACTTAGTAACAGCTTTATTATTAAAACCCGCATAACTCATCCTTTGTTCACGGTTGAAAGGGAGAGAACCAATAATTTTAATTCTATTCTCATTCCTTTCACAGAAACACCGGGCAATATAGGGTGGTTTTCCCCTTAAAAAACCGGTTATGCCCCGGTCCTTGTGCAGAAACGTTCCACCCGACACTGATTGTTTCACGAAAACTTTACCGTTACATGTACTAACATTGAAAGGGAAACAATGGAGTGCCTTTTAAATGAGTGTCCGCGGGCATTTGCCTGTTTTCCACAATTTGTTCATAACCATTTTTCATCTATTTTTGCCATCCTCTCAAAAAACCGACTATATATATTATGTCTATCATTCAGAAAATAAGAGATAAAGCAGCCTGGCTCGTATTTGGACTTATTGCTGTGAGTTTGATCGGATTTTTGCTCATGGACGCACGTTCAATTGGTGGCCGTGCGGCGGCATCCACGTCCGGAACCATTGGCCAGGTAAACGGGGAAAAACTGGAATACGCTGATTTCCAGAAACAGGTTTCAGAACGTGAAGATCAATATAAAAGCCAGGGTTACCCGGTGAACGACATGCTTTCCCAAAATATACGCGAAGAAGTGTGGAAGCAGTTTGAAGAGAATGCAGTGCTGACCACCGAATACCAGAAACTGGGGTTGGATGTAAGCGACAAGGAATTAAATGATATGTTGGTGGGTCCCAATGCGGTTCCGGAAATAAAAAGGGCTTTCACAGATCCGAATACCGGCATGTTCGACGCGCAGCAGGCTGCGTCCAGGATCAATCAGCTTAGAACGATTTATAAATCTAACCGTAAGTCAGATCAGAATTATCAAATGGCGCAGAACTTTTTCGAACAGGCCCTTCCCCAGTTCGTAAAGCTGAGGCAAAGGGAAAAATATATATCGCTTTTAGCCCAGAGCTCCTATGTACCCAAATGGATGATTGAAAAAACGAACGCTGATAACAGCCAGATAGCGTCGATTAATTTTGTAAAAATTCCTTACCAGACTATTCCAGACAGCACTGTAAAAATTTCGGATGCGGACATACAGACTTTTCTGGAGAATCATAAAGACCAATTCTCGCAGGAAGAATCACGTACAATCAGCTATATCAGTTTCAGTGCAGCACCAACGTCTGCAGACAGCACCGCTATTTTTCAGCAGGTTCAAACCCTCCGGACAGAATTTTCTGCAACAACAGATATTGAATCTTTCCTTGCCAAAAACGGAACAGAAACAAACTTTCTGGGTACCTATACAGCGAAGTCCAAGTTAACCGGCTCAAGAAAGGATTCCTTAACCTCGCTTCCGATTGGTGCCGTGGTTGGACCATACCTTGATGGAACCAATTTTGTATTGGCCAGGATCATAGACATCAAAACGCTTCCTGATTCTGTTCGGGCCCGTCATATTCTGGTAGCATTAAATGATCCGAAAACAAATCAGCCGAAGATTGATGACAGTTCAGCAAAAAAGAGAATTGACAGCATAAAAACGCTTTTAGATAACGGACAAAAATTTGACAGCCTGGCTTTTCATTTGTCTGAGGACGAAGGAAGCCGCATTAAAGGAGGCGATCTCGGATATTTTGGTCAGGGACAGATGGTAAAAGAGTTTGGTGATTTTGCTTTTAATGGCAAAAAAGGGGAAATAAAAATAGTAAAAACGCAATTCGGATATCATTTAATAGAAATCATAGACCAGAAAAATTTCGAGCCAGCTTATAAAATCGCGTACCTCGCCCGCCGGATCGAACCCAGCCAGGAAACGGATCAAAATGCTTCGGGTCTTGCCAGCCAGTTCGCAGGCGAAAATCGGGATAAGGCGTCTTTTGATGCAGCTGCGAAAAAAGGGAACCTTCGATCCATAGTTCCTCCAGATGTTCAACCCACAGATTTTACTATCCAGGGACTGGGATCCAGTCGTTCCTTGGTGCGCTGGGTATACGGAGCCAAACCGGGCGAAGTATCGGAATCCTTTTCCGTTGGGGACAAATATATTGTGGCCATATTAAATGACGTCAATCATAAGGGCATCTTAAGTCTGCCTAAAGCAAGGCCGATGATCGAACCGATTTTGAGAAACCAGAGAAAGGCGGAATTGATTTCAGCAAAAATCGGGACAGCAACCACATTGGAAGCCGTGGCTTCTGCTACTTCGCAGCCGGTCAGCCATGTGGACAGCCTGCAATTTTCCTCACCCTATATCCCGAATTTTGGTCCGGAACCGAAAGTGGTTGGATATTCTTTTGATAAGCTCATGATTGGAAAAACAATTTCTTCTCCGGTCGGCGGAAATGAAGGTGTTTTCGTTTTGAAAGTAGATAATGTAAGCGCTAAAGCGAATTATAATGTGGACATGGAACAGGCCAGACAAGCCATGTTGCAATCGCAGGAATCTCTTATTCAGCGTGCCGGAACCGATGCACTGAAGAAAAAAGCAAAAATTGAAGATGACCGTGGCAAATTCCTTTAAAAGCATAAAGCTGAAAGCGCAAAGCAGAACACGTAAGTTGAATATTCTTTTTTTGTTTGTCATTAACAATTAACAATTAACTATTGCTTTAAGCTTTACGCTTTAGGCTTTAAGCTTAAGATGTATCTTTGCATATCATGCAAGAGGAGATCATAAATAAAATAAGTCAGAGTGCGCTGATAACGCTGGACCTGGAAACCTTCTTCCCCAAAGAAAACATACGCATTTTCGATTTAAAGCCCTTTCTCTTTATGGAATTAATCCTGAAGGAGAAAGATTTTCGGGCAGCACTGTCGGATATTGACTGGTCATTATATCAGGATGAAATCGTTGGAGTTTATTGTTCAGCAGATGCAGTGATTCCTGTTTGGGCCTATATGCTGGTTACCAGTTATCTTCAGCCTTATGCAAAGGAAGTGATCATGGGCGATGAAATGACGGTGTTACGACAACTGATCACGAATCGTATCCAGTCAATCGATCCGGGAGAATATAAAGACAAAAAGATTGTTGTAAAAGGATGTGGCGAAAAACCAGTCGGCGACTTTGCCTATCTCGAAATAACTAAAGTGCTCAGGCCTGTCGCCAAGTCCATTATGTATGGTGAGCCCTGCAGCACGGTTCCGGTGTTTAAAGCCCAAAGTTTAAAGCCCAAGGCCTAACACTTATCAAATAAACAGGTGAGATAATTGTACTCCACTTCCGTACCTCCGTACTTCCATTCTTTCATACTTGCTTTAAGCTGCAGGTTTAAAGCAGGGTTCCACGCATAATGATAACAGCTACAGTAAAATAAATTACAAGCCCGGTTACGTCAACCAGGGTAGCTACAAACGGCGCTGAAGATGCAGCCGGATCAGCGCCTAATTTTTTAAGCAGAATCGGTAACATGGAACCTGATATGGTGCCCCATAAAACCACACCGAGCAGCGAAAAAGCGACGGTTAAAGCAACCAGCAAATAGTGATCGCCATAATTGTATAGATGAAAATGCTGCCAAATGAAAATTCTTAAAAAGCCAACCAGCCCCAGAATCGATCCCAGTACGATTCCGGAGAAAATTTCTTTACGCATTACATAAAACCAGTCACGGAA
>Ga0066788_10000005_pt1 | contig 31761 bp, 33 predicted proteins | sample OrgsoiDNA2013048_FD_70943 | JGI IMG/M metagenome (GOLD analysis project Ga0066788, IMG submission 70943) | Permafrost soil microbial communities from the Arctic, to analyse light accelerated degradation of dissolved organic matter (DOM) -... | ecosystem: Environmental > Terrestrial > Soil >... | reverse complement strand
GAGCCGTGCAGGTCATCCCGTCCGAGACCCGGGCAGCCGCCTGGCTGTAAGGTCGTTCTTCGCCACCCTTTCATCTTTCACCGGAGGTCGTCACCATGCACATCGTTTGGTCACTCATTGTCGGTCTGGTCGTGGGCGCCATTGCCAAGCTGCTGATGCCCGGGCGCGATCCGGGCGGTTTCATCGTCACCATGCTGATAGGTATCGCCGGGTCGGTGCTGGCTGGTTTCATCGGCCGCGGTCTGGGCTTCTATCACGAGGGTGACGCCGGCCCCGGGGTCATCGCGTCCGTCATCGGCGCCATCATCCTGCTGGCCGGATATCGGCTCATCGCCCGTCGCCGCATGGTCTAGCTTAGCCGGAGCTCATGAGCTCACGGATGAATGAGCTCTACGGTTGGGAAGTAGGTGCGGTAGCGGGATGCGTCTCTGGTGAGCAGGCGAAAACGGCGAACGGCGGCGTGAGCGCCGATGTAGAAGTCGGGCAGAGGGTTCACGCGATGTCCGCCCCGCCGGCGATATTTCAGAAAGGCCTTTCCCGCCAGGAAAGCAGCCTCGAAAGGCAGGTGCTCCCGTTGGTAGAGCGTCGCGGGAAGCGCGAGCTCCAGGTCCTCGATCCGGTGGAATCCGACGGAAACCTCGGCATAGATGAGGGGATTGATCGCCAGAGTCGATTCGTTTGCTGCCGATTCGAGGGCGCGCGCGGACCACGTGAGCCATCGAGGATCGGCCGTCGCAACGTCGAGGATGACGTTGCTGTCGACGAGCACGGTACTCATCGCCCGCGTCGCGTGAGAGCCAGAATCGCGTCCGTCGACATCTTGACCGTGGCTGTTCCCCTAAGGCGCGCGACGACGTCTTGGCCCCTGCCGCGCGTTCGATTGGCCGGGATCTTCACCAGGCGCGCCGAATTCCCCTGTATCTCGAAGTCGACCTCGGTATTGGGTAGAAGGCCGAGCTTCTCCCGGATGTCGATCGGAATCGTGACCTGTCCCTTGGTCGTGATCCGCATGTATTACTCCTGCTGGTAATACTACGCGCCGAGGACCCGGGCTTCAAGGACGCTGACGGTCGAGATGGGTTACGGGGTCGACAGCCAAGCGGCGAATCCGTTCCCGCCCCGGGATCGTCAGGCTCGACCGGGCGGCGTAACCTTCCATCGGCGGCGGCGTAACTCCTGGGAGAAACGGGAAACGGAACTGGACATTGTCGTTTGAGCATTCGCGGTTTGCCGTTCGCGCCTGACCCATCCGCGCGAGCGGCGGGACTCGCGTGACGGCAGCAAGGGAGATGGAACATCATGAAGCGCATCGTGATCGTGGGCGGTGGTTTTTCCGGTGTTTATGCCGCGCAGGCCCTGGAGCGCCTGCTTCGGCGGGACGACCAGGTCGAGATCCTGCTCTTCGCGCGGGACAACTACTTCGTGTTCCAGCCCATGCTGCCCGAGGTCATCTCCGGGACCATCGGCCTCACCGACGTTGTCAGCCCGTTGCGGCGACTCTTGAAACGGACCCATGTGCACGCGCGCGAGGTCGAGTCTGTCGACATCGACCATCAGGCCATCATGGTCGCGCCGGGCTTTCGACCCCACGCCCACGTCGTCAAGTACGACCATCTGGTGCTGGCGCCTGGAACCGTCACGGATTTCCGTGGCCTGCCCGGTCTGCCGGAGCATGCGCTCCCGTTCAAGGATCTCGGCCATGCGCTCGAGGTGCGCAGCCGCGTGATCCGGGCGCTCGAGGAGGCCGATGTAGAGGACGATGATCCCGAGCTTCGTCGTCAGCTCCTGACCTTCGTGGTGGCGGGAGGCGGCTTCTCCGGCGTCGAGGTCGCGGCCGAGCTCAACGATTTCGTGCGCAGCGTGGCCCGTCACTACCGGCGCATCGACCCCAAGGAGATCCGTGTGGTCCTCGTGCATGCGGGCGACGAGATTCTTCCCGAGGTCGCGCCCAAGCTGCGGGCCTTCGCGGCCAAGATCCTGCGGCGGCGCGGGGTCGAGCTCGTGCTCCGGCAGCGGCTCAAGGCGGCGACCGGCGAATCGGCCATCCTGGGCGACGGCACGGTGATCCCGACCAAGACGCTGGTGTCGACCATTCCATCCTCGCCCCATCCCCTCATCGATGCCTTGACATTGCCCAAGACCAAGAATGGTCGCCTTCAGGTCGACGGACAGCTGCGGGTGTCGGGCTTCGACAACGTCTGGGCGCTGGGTGACTGCGCCTCCGTGCCGACCAAGGACGGGACGCCCTGTCCTCCGACGGCGCAGCACGCGACCCGGCAGGCCAAGGTGGCCGCCGAGAACATCGTGGCGACGCTGACCAAGACACCCCTGCGCACCTTCGACTTCAAGGGGCTGGGCAAGATGGGATCGCTCGGTCGTCGAAATGCGGTGGCCGAGGTCTTCGGCCTCAGACTGTCGGGGTTCATCGCGTGGTTCCTCTGGCGTTCGATCTACCTTTCCAAGCTGCCGGGCTGGGGCCGGCGCATCAAGGTGGCCACAGCCTGGACGCTGGACCTGATTCTGGAGCCCGAGCTGGTGGAGCTTCGCCTGGGAGGCACCGGTGGGGCCATGCACGAGCACTTCGAGCCCGGGCAGCTGGTGTTCTCGCAGGGCGAGATCGGAGATCGCGTTTACATTCTCTTGTCCGGTGAAGCCGAGGTGGTCCGGACCCCCGGCGACGGGACCGGTGACCGCATCCTGGCCAAGCTGGGGGCGGGGGAGTGCTTCGGCGAGATGGCGCTGCTCGACAGCGCGCCCCGCAATGCGTCCGTTCGCTGTGTTCGGGCCATGACGGTGCTGAGCATTCCCAAGCGAGAGTTCGGTCTGCTGGCGGCCAACGTCCCCGGGCTGCGGGCCAGCTTCGAACAGGTCACGGCCCGTCGGGTGCTGCCCGCCAAACCGGAGGCCTCACCCCCTCAGTGAACCACGGTCACCGAACGGCTGGCGGCTGCGACCACGTGGGCGCCCACCGAGCCGATGAGGAGCCTCCGTCCCGGCCGTTGGCCGTGCCGACCGAGCACGATCAGGTCCGCGTTCCGCTCCTCGGCCTCCCGACAGATCACGTCGCCGGGGTTTCCCAGCTCGATGACTGGCTCCGCCCCGACCAGGTCGAGCTCCTCGACGAGACCCGAGAGAAAGTCGCGGGCAAGGTGCATTTGCCGGGAGTAGTGGTCGAGCGGGGGCGGCTCCGGCGGGCCAAATATCCCGGCCGGGCGCTGCTCGATCACGTGTAGCAGGGTCAGCCCCGACTGAAGCGCGCGAGCCAGATCACGGGCGAAGGTGGCGGCGCGCCGGGATCCTTCGCTGCCGTCGATTCCCACCAGGATCATGTTCATGATTGCACAAGCCCGCCGATCACCCAGGAGAGCCGCTCGATGGCGCCCTCAGGCTCTCGGGCCGAGGGGGGCCCGGCTCGACTTGGGCGCGCTCTCGTACTCGTGGAGCTTGTACTGGATCTTTCGGACGCTGACGTCGAGGATCCCCGCCGCCCGGCTGGTCGAGCCGCCCGTCGCCTCCAGGGTCCTGGTGATGGCATAGCGCTCGATGTCCTGCAGGGTCGCGCCCGGGATTCGCGGGCCTTCGGTGGCCCGGGCGGCGACCAGATTGGGGGGCAGCTCGCCGAGCGTGATGTCAGCCGATTGCGCCAGCACCACGGCCCGTTCGATGACATTCTCGAGCTCCCGCACGTTGCCAGGCCAGTCGTAGGCGACCAGGCGGACCAGCGCCTCGGCGCTGAAACCCCGTAGCTCCTTGCCGTTCTCGGCGGCGTACTTGTGAAGGAAGTGACCAGCCAGGAGCGCCGTGTCCGAGGGACGCGCCCGCAGGGGTGGCAGCTCCAGGTTAATAACGTTCAGCCGGTAGAAGAGATCCTCGCGGAACCTACCATCGGCGACCATCTGTCCAAGGTCGCGGTTGGTCGCGGCGATCACGCGCACATCCACGCTGATGGTCTCGTTGCCGCCCACCCGCTCGAGCTCCCTCTCTTGCAGGAAGCGCAGCAGCTTCACCTGAATGGCCGGCGAGATCTCTCCGATCTCGTCCAGGAACAACGTTCCGTGATGGGCTTGAAGGAATCTCCCGTCCCGCCGGGCCAGAGCGCCCGTGAACGAGCCCCGCTCGTGCCCGAACAGCTCGCTCTCCAGCAGCGACTCCGCCAGAACCCCGCAGTGCAGCTTGACGAAAGGGCCCTTGGCCCGGGGACTGCGTTCGTGGATGGCGGCGGCGATGAGCTCCTTGCCGGTTCCCGACTCGCCGGTCAGGAGCACGCCTGCGCGCGAACCGGCGATCTGCGCCACTGTCTTGAAGACCTCCTGCATGGGAGCCGAGTTGCCGATGATGTTGTGAAAGCTGTACCTCTCGGAGAGGCGGGCGCGCAGCTGGACTGCCTCCCTCCGGAGGCGGCATTGCTCGAGCTCACGCGCCACCACCAGCGAGAGCTCGCCCACGTTCACCGGCTTGGACAGGTAGTCGCGCGCGCCCGAGCGCATGGCTCGGACGGCCGTCTCGACCTCCCCGAACGCAGTCATGACCACCACGGGCAGCTCCGGATCTGTCTCGTGAAGCCGGGCGAGAAGCTGCAGACCATCCATTCCCGGCATCTTGAGGTCGGTGAGCACCACCTCGGGCGCGAAATCTGCCACCTTCCCGAGTGCCTTGAAGGCGTCCGCCGCCGACTCGACCAGATAGCCTTCGTCACGCAAGAGCTCGCTGAGCGCGGTGCGGGCATTCACCTCGTCGTCCACCACCAGGATCCGTCCCTTGGTTTCCCCGGACGATCGTCGTCCGACCGTCACAGGGGTCGATTCCGTTGATGCCTGTTGAGCCGAGACCATGGCCAGCTACCAATCCTTCCCGAGCCTGCTCGGAAGGCTCACTCGAAATGTAATCATCATGCAACGAGGGGTTGCAACCGCCGGACCAGAGCGCTTCGGCCATTGACAGGATTCGCGTCCGACCGCCCACGTAATCGCTGCGCAACCTCGCCCTGGGGACGCAGATTCTGCGCAACCAGCGGTCGTCTTCACGCCGCTTCGGGGGGCGCGATCGGAACGCCCGAGGCCGCGAGATCGCGGAGCGCCAGCCGCACGGCCTGGTCGGGCGGGCCCGAGGTGTCCACCGTGAACCGGGGTTCCGGGTCAGACGGATCGCTGGCCTCATAGTGCCGTAGGAACGACGGCAGGAGCTCGTCCGTGGCATCGGACGCGGACAGCGGATCGGGATCACCGTACCGTCGGCGGCTGGCCAGGCGCGCGCGAAGGATCTCGGGACTTGCGCACTCGGCCTCGAAGAAGACGAACGCGGCGCCGGCGGTGTGCGCCGCGGCCGCCGCCGAATGGCGCCAGCGATGCGTCGAGAAGGTGGCGTCCAGGATCACCCCCCGCCCGGCGGACAGAACCTCACCCGCTCTTCGCAGGACGTCTGCATAGGTCCGCTCGCGGCTGGACTCGTCGTACAGCTCGGGATCGGCGCGCGCCGACGGCTCGAGGCCGGCCAGACGTTTGCGGGTCCGATCGGAGCTGACCACGGGCGCCGCCAGCTGCCGGCCCAGCGCCCGCGCCAGAGTGCTCTTCCCGCTCCCGATCACGCCCCCTACCACGATCACAAAGGGTCGAGCGAGCCGGAGCTCCGATCTGGCGGCGAACGAGCGTGCGAGCGCGAAGTCGCGGCGCGCCTCGTCACGCTTGCGACGCCGGATCTCCGTCGGGGTCCCCGGATCGGCCACCAGGAAGGCCGCGACCTTGCCGCGAACCCAGGCTCGATACGAGAGATAGAAGTCGAGCACTCCGTAAAGACCGAAATCATCGCTGGCCTCGGCGAATCGGGCCAGCAATCCGGCGGCCAGATCGGGACGTCTGACCGCCTCCAGCTCCATGGCGAGAAAGGCGATCTCCGCGGTGGTGTCGCCGCAACGAAATCGTTCGTTGAACTCGATGCAGTCGATGAAGGTGGGCTCGGCCTGGTCGCCGTCGCCGGGAAGGAAATAGACGTGCTCGAGGCGCAGATCCCCGTGTCCCTCCCGGACATGGCCCTCGGCCACCCGTGCTTCGAACCTGCGATGGTCATCGCGTAGCTTGCCGGTCTGGAACGCCCTGACCTCCTCGAGCGTGTCCTGGTCGAGAACCTCGCCCACGAAGGGAACGACCTGACGGAAGTTTTCCTCCAGGTTGCGCGCCAGCGCCGCGGGAGTGCCGAATTCGGGAGCCTCCACCGCTCGACCGAGGAACACCGCCAGGCGCTTGGCCACGCGCTCGAGCATCCCGGCGTCGAGCGCGCCCCGGGCCAGTAACGCCTCGGCGCTGGCAGCCTCGGGGAGACGACGCATGTGCACGGCCCATTCGACGATCTCCCCCGGGCCCCGCAGAGCGTGGCCTCCGGCAGGCGTCCACCAGATTGGCTCGACCCCGAGGTACACGTCTGGCGCCAGTCGACGGTTCAGGCGGACCTCCTGCTCGCAGTCGAGCCGGCGCGCTTCGGCAGTGCGGAAGTCGAGGAATCCCAAGTCGACCGGCCGCTTGACCTTCCAGGCATGCCCGCCCACGACGAAGACCCAGGAGGAATGGGTCGTCCGCAATGAAACGTTTGTCGCCGCCCCGTCGAGGGCATATGCCTCCGGTCGCAGAAGGTCCGATACCAATTTGGAAGGCTCGCGCGTCATGACGTGGCCAATTCCGCCATTCGACGCCAGAGAACAGCAAAGCTCATGCCGTCTGGCGCGGGACTACTGGGTCTGGTCGCGAGCCTTGAGGGCCCTCACAAGCGCGAGCAGATCCTTGTTTCCGGTGATGGCTTCGATGCCAGCAGGCAATCGGCGCAGTCGCCAGGTGACCGTCCAGCTGCTTCGCTGCTTCGGATCGAGCGGGAGAAAAGGACCTTGCTGTTCGATCTCGACGTAGGTGTGCGGCGGATCGGCGTAAAGCTCGATCTCGGCTTCACCGGGCGCGGTCTGGCTGGGATCGATCGCGGCAAAGGTCTTGATGAGGAGCATCCTGCGCGCGATGTCGATATGGGCCACCCAACCTTCGGAGGCGCGCGCGAAGAGTTTTTGCGGATCCGTCAAGGCGCCCGGATCGTTGTCGAACCAGATCGCGCCCGCGGCCTCCCGGGCCGGCAGGTTGGATGCCGGTTGGATGCCGCCCAGTGCCGGGAAGAACGTCAGCCCCCCGTTGGGCAGGCGGGATATTTCCCAGGGCGCGACGGAGCGAGACTTTCCGGAGCGATTCTCGATCACGTACTCGATCTCGACCGTCTCGTCATCCGAATGCACGCGAAACTGCTTGGCGACGGCCATGCCAAGCCCCTCGGCGGCGGGACTTTGAAACCAGAGAGCCGATCCTTCCCCGGTTACGGTGTACGGTGCCGAGTCGATCTCGGTCACCGGCGGCCAACCCCAGTCCGACTGAGGGCTGGTCCAGAAGGTCGAGCCGTAGTTCAAGGGGTTCACTTCGGGACCGATCAGGATGTTCTCGGTCCCGAATCGAAAGCCAGTTATGCGCGCGCCACGCGAAGCATCGACCTCGAAAGAGGCGTCCCCGAAGCGCCATCGGTAGACGTCTCCCTCCACTTCCGGAACGACGAGATCTGGGGTGGAGGAAGCCACGAACCGTCGATTACCACGACTATCGGTCCCGGCGCGAGTCCTCCACGAGTCGTCCTTGAGTCGTCCTTGGGGGGGCATGTCAGAGTCGGGCCTACATCAAGCCATAGCGCTTGACCTTGTCGCAGAAGCTCGACCTGGGCAGTCCCAGCGACCGTGCTGCCCGGCGCCGGCTGCCGCCGTTCCGGCCGAGCGCCCAACGGAAGACGGCCCGCTCGATCTGGTCGAAGGACCGACCCGTCAGAGCCACCAGATCATCGAGTCCACGTTCGAGTCCACGTTCGGGTCCTCGTTCGGCCCCGTGCCCGTCCGGCGAGGAGAGCATAAACGGCGGCGCCGGATCCGCTGCGGACGGGGGCACTTGCGCGGACGCTCCAGGGATCTCCACGTCCTCCGCGTCGGCCAGATGCTCGCAAGGGGCCCTCCGGGTGCGTTGATGGTCGGCCGATGGGAGCTCGACGCCTTCGATCGTGATCCGCCGCGGGCACAGGACGGCTGCTCGTCCGAGCACGTTGCGCAGCTCGCGAATGTTTCCCGGCCAGTCATAGCCGACGAGCAGCTGCGCCGCGTCGGGGTCGAGCGTACGTGGTCCCAGCTCGGGGCCGAGCGCGGCCAAAAAATGACCGACGAGGAGCGGAATGTCGCCTCTTCGGCGACGCAGGGGCGGCAGCGGCAATTCGAACCCGGCCAGCCGGTGGTACAGATCGTTGCGAAACCTGCCCCGCGCGACCTCCAAACGCAGGTCGCGGTGGGTCACGGCCGCCACGCGCACCCGGACGGTGATCTCACCTGATCCGCCCACCCGGCGCAGCCGGCCCGTCTCGAGCACGCGCAGCAGCTTCGGTTGCAGATCGAGGGCCAGCTCGCCAATCTCGTCGAGGACCAGCGTGCCGCCGTCCGCCTCTTCGAACCAGCCGGCTTTCTGTCGGCCGGCTCCCGTGAAGGCTCCGCGCTCGTGTCCGAAGAGCTCACTCTCGGCGAGCTCGCGCGGCAACGTCCCGCAGTTGACAGCGACAAAAGGCCCGCCCGACGACGGTCCCAGGCGGTGGATCAGCTCGGCCATCAGCTCTTTCCCGGTACCGCTCTCGCCGCTGATGAGCACCGGAATGCGCGTGGGCGCCACGCGCTCGGCGCGCGCGACGACCGAGAGCAGGACCGGATCTTGACCGATGATGGGATTGCTCGAAACGACTGCCAGAGCCGCACCTTTCATGGTGCCGGCTATCGGTGGCGCCCCCGGCCCGGTTTCGCAACCGGCCGGCCACTCCCTGTGCCAGGCCCTTCGAGGGAGCGCCAATGGGGGGACACCCTCGTGGCGGCGAAGCCGCAGTCAGCAGCAGTCCTCGATCCAGGCCGCGCCGCTCTCGCCGATCTCCTTTTTCCAGATAGGCGCTCGTCGCTTCAGGCGGTCGATGGCCGCGCGGCAGGCCTCGAAAGCCTCGGCGCGGTGAGGAGAAGCCGCGGCGACCATGACGGCGGCTTCACCCACCACCAGGGAGCCCACGCGATGATGAATGGCCACGCGGGTGCCCTCGATCTCTTGCTCGACCTCGTCGGCGATTTCGTTCAGCACCTTCTCGGCCATGACCCGGTAGGCTTCGTATTCCAGCCGAACGACATCGGGAATGCGTCCCTTCCGGCGGACCAGTCCCGTGAACGTGACCAGCCCCCCCCGATCGAACCCGACCACCGCCTCGATCACCGGGCCGAGCTCGAGAAGCCCCTCGGTAACCACGATCCGGGCTGCGGAGCCTCCCGACACCGGGGGTATGAGCGCCAGCTCGTCGCCCTCGCGGAGCAGGGTGGTCGCGGCGACCACGACCTGATTCACGGCCACCTGCGCACGCGGGAGCTGGGGTGCGATGTGGGGGTGGCTCTTGGCGATGGTGGCGAGCGCCATCGCCACGTCACCGTCGCCGGGCAACTCCAGAATCTCCGATGCGACTCCGCGCCGTTCGCGCAGCTGCGCGAAGTACAAGACGGTGACCCTCATAGACGATGTTTCCCGCGGCGTCCAAAACTTATCAACAGGAATTTCCGAGTTAGTGCGGGGATCTACCAATGATCGAACAAGAGTCGGTTTTTTGCGACGCACGACGCGTGCTGCTAGCATTTTGGTCGCTCAACCGAGGGAGAGCATGCTCAAAGCGAGGCCACCTTGACCCGAATTCTCCCCGCGGACCAGACCGGTTCCGCGACCCCTGCCACGTCCGGCTCCAGCTCATCAGGTCAGCTCTCGTTGTTCCCAGCCCCTCCAGCTTTCCCTCCCCACCCGCTGGACGGTGCCGCCCCCGCTCGTGCCCGCCCCCGCCCCCCCGCCTCCATCGGCATGGCCAGCGAGGCTGCCGAGCCTCCCGTCGAGCCGCTGGTGGCACCGGTCGCTTCGCGGCGCGCGCTTCGACCTGCCGCGGCTCCGCGACAGGCCCGCCTGCCCGTGCCCGCCGACCTCGGAGCGCAGGAACGCGCTCTGGGCGCGGTGCTACGCGCCCACCTACCCCCGGGCAAGGCGCTCGAGCTGCGCCTCACCAACAATCACTACAGCATGATCTCGATCCGGCGTAAGCCGGATGGCTACCGGCTGCGCCTTCACCGGATGTTCATCGGTGCCGAGCCGCGAATCGTGCGGGCCCTGGGTCGCTACGTCGTGCACAACGACCGGCGTGCCTCGCGAGTCCTCGGCGACTACATCGACAGCCACCAGCACATCATCAAGAGGCAGCCCCGGAAGGCTCGCAAGATCAATCTGCGCACGGCCGGCGCCCACCATGACCTGAGGGCCATCTTCGAGCGGCTGAATGCCGAGCGTTTCGATCGCACCCTGGAGGCCCGCATCACCTGGGGTCCGCTCGCCCCGCGTCGTCCCCGACGTTCCATCAAGATGGGGAGCTTTGCGGTCGAGGACAAGATCATTCGTATTCACCCGGTCCTGGATCAGGCGGATGTCCCTGAATTCTTCGTGGCCTGGATCGTCTTTCACGAGATGCTTCATGGAAAGCACGACATCGTCCGCAGGGGTCGCCGTCGCGTCTTTCACAGCCAGTCCTTCGTCGACGAGGAGCGGAGCTATCCCGATTACTTGCGGGCCACCGCCTGGGAGCGGACAAATCTGGATCGCTTGCTGGGCGGGTGAGGACGCGTTCGTTGGCGCGGCTTTCGGGGGACGTCCGGCCCGCCGCCCGGAGGTCTCGCCGCGCTATCATCGAGGGACGCGATGGTGAACGACGGAGATTTCCCGCCGATTCTGATCCTGCCCGGAATCCATGGTTCTCCGGACGGCCACTGGCAGACCGCCTGGGAGAGCCTTCTGCCCGATGCGCGGCGCGTCCCTGCCCGGGACTGGAGCCGGCCCGTGTGCGCCGACTGGGTCACGGCCCTGGAGCGGGCGGTGGCCACGTCCGGACCAGACGTGGTCCTGGTCGCGCACAGCCTTGGTTGCTTGCAGGTGGTGCACTGGGCCGCACGAACGGCGCTCTCGGTTCGCCTGGCGCTGCTGGTGGCCCCGCCTGATCCGTTCGGTCCCTCTTTCCCGCCGGAGGCCATGGGCTTCGCGCCGCTGCCGCTCGCTCCCTTGCCTTTCCCGAGCGCCCTCGTGGCCAGTGCCGACGATCCCTATGCCCATCCGGGATTCTCTCGAGAGTGCGCGGACGCCTGGGGCAGCCAATTCCTGAACATCGGTCCCCGGGGCCACATCAACCTCGCCAGCGATCTCGGGGACTGGCCCGAGGGTCGCCGGATCTTGTCCCAGCTGGTTGGCAAACGGTAACCCGCCCGCGCCGCGGCCGAGAAGGGGCGACCCCTCCCTGCGGCCCACGGATCCTGGCGTTGGCTCTGGACGGCACAGGGGAGCGTGATCCCACCGCGGGCCCGTGTGGAGGATTGGGAAGGGCGCCCTCGGCGGCTCATGCCGAAAGGCGCCAAGCGTTCCTCGTCCCGCGGATGCCGGAAATCAACGATCGTAACTTCAGCGACGACCGCCGCCGGCGGCCGTCCGCTGCAAAATCTTGTTCGGCGGCGGATCCAACTGGGCGGTAATTATGAACGCATGCCGGATCGCAAGGCCGAAGAAGGTACTGTTCGCAACCTCAGCAAGACCATGGTCAATAGACGTAGCCGAAGCGATCGCTTTCAATGCCGGATCGGTTCTCTCGACAACTACGACCCGCGAGATCTTCGTGATCTCGTCAGGGCCCATGGAAGCGCCCACACGCCGAGAAATTTCGGCCAGCGCGGCCGGCCGATCGTCTTCAATCCACTTGGCCGCTACCACCAGATCCCAGACGTCTGGTGCGTCCTCTCGAAGAAAGAGAGCGAAGAGATTGAAGGGCCCCTTCTCCTCGGAAAGAGTCCGTGCCAATCGGCCAAGTCCACTGACTGACGACCGTCCAGTCGGAAAACATGTTCACCTTAATATACTGCTCACGTCCAGACAGGCGGAGAAGGATGTCAAGATCATCGGTTTTGAACGTCTGCAGGCCCTGGAATTCATTGTGGTTTTCTGGAAACCCCGGCCACTTCAAGGTCCTGCAGAGACGGGCCTTCAGAGCCAGTTCGACTACGTACCCGCAGAGGTACGCAGAGCCGTCGAATCTACCGGCACTCAGCAAAGCCTCCGCATCGGCCAGGCGGGCACGTGCGATGGCCTTGAGGTTGGCTGCGCTCAGCACGACAAATCACTCCTACCCGTCCTCTTCGTCCGATCGAATTCCACAGTTGTCCGCCGAACGACCTGATGTTCAGCTGCGGATGTCTGCCGAAGCACAGCGAGCAAGGACGACCGACAGCCGCAACTCTCGTTAGCCAGAAAGGCTCGCATCTGCCAGTGTATAGGTCCCGTCATCGGAAATTTTCACGAACCCTTTGGGGACAACGTAGCGAGAGTCGTCTGCGAACCAATGCAGTATCGAAATGGCGGCCTCGGTCGCCTCGACCGCGCCTTGCTCAGTAATTTCGAAATACTTTTCAGCCTTGGGAACGTGGCCGGTGTGAGCAATCTTGTTCCGGGTGGAACCAGAAACGTATCGCTCAAGGGTTCCGGACGCCTGCACGATCCAAACCGATCTTTTCATTTGTAGAAGCACTGGCTAACAGTGGCCGTTCGCCGGCGACGGCGGGATTGCGGTGATCGCACAAGATGCCCGGCCGCGGAACGGAGAGGTAGGCGTGGTTCGTTCACCGCTCCCGCCGTCGGCAGGTGCAACGCGCGAGTCAGACCGCTTCGTCGCCCCAAAGACCATTGATTCGTTTCACCTCGGACTGGACAAGGACGGCCAAGTCAAATCGCGGTTGGCGCCTTGCTTCCGGCTCACGGTCCAGCGGCGCTGGCGGCGATGGGAGCCTCGAGCATCAAGGCGATGTGCCAGGTCTGGCTGTGCATGATGCTTGTGGTCTGCGAGGCCGTGGCGACGGTCTCGTCCAGCAACCCGAGCGCAGTGGCGTCCACCTGCAAGGTTCCTTCTTCGCTGTCCAACCTGAAGGCCATCGAGGCCGGCAGCTTGATGGGCCCGTCGGGCTTCTTGGGGATGACATCGGCGGCTCGCAGGACCCCGCCGTCACCGTCAACAGAGGTGAGCGTCAGGTTCACCTCGAACGACTTGATCGGGGGAAGGTCGGGGCTACCGGTCAGGTCAACGACCAGATAGGTGTCCTTGGCGCATCCTGACGCCGCCAGCGCCAGCGCCAGCGCCAGCGCCGCCATGCCGGTCTTGATTCGCAACGGATGAGCCATTTCGTCCTCGAATACTCTCGGCGGTCGATGTGTGCCGCCCTCACATCGTGAACATCGGATTGTAATTGCCGAGGGTCGTATCGGGGGCCTTCTTGGCGGCCGCCGCGACGAGGCCGCCCACGATCACGATCACGCCAGCGGCCCCCGCCCAGAACCACCACTTCTTGTAAATCGGTCGGGGCGCCTCCGGCCTCGCGGGCTCCGGCATCGTCAACTCGACGATCGCGGGGGGCGGTGGCGAATCCAGGCGAAGGGCGGCAGACGAAGGCGGCTCCGAGCGCGTTGGCGCCGACGGGGGACCGGGTGCGGTCTCCGTCATGGGCTTCGCCGCCGCCGAGGCGGTCGGGGTGGCTGCCGGCTCGGAGGCGGCCGCGGCCGCGGGCTTGGGCGTGGAACCGGTGGAGGGGACCGAGGAATTCGGAGCCGCCAACGCTGGAACGGGGCCCAACAGCGTCGGGGCCGGTTCGCGCTTGGATTGGTCGATCTGCTTTTCCAGCTTGCGGATCTGACCTTCGACGTCTTTCCGGTTGCTGGCCGCCGGCATGTTGCGCAGGAACGACTTGTAGAAGAACACCGCCTGCGTCGGGTCGCCCGCCAGCCGGTAGGACTGGGCGATGTTGTACAGCAGCAGCGGTTCCGCCTTGGCGTTGTAGGCGGCCTTGAATTCGGAGATGGCGCGCGGGAATTCCCCCAGGTTGAATGCCTTGGTGCCCTCCTCGTAGTGCCGCTTGGCCTCCAGGGCCGCGGTCTCGTCGGCACCCCCCGCCCCGCCCGCGGCCCCGAGCGCCGGGTGCACAATCGAAACCACCGACATCACTGCTGCGAGGACCAATCCCAAGGGACGAAACGCAACGATTTCACGCACTGTCGGCCCTCATGGTAACGCTCGCGAAACGGACGGGCAAATCAGGGGAGAAGGGCGCTCAGAACCATCGTGAACAAGAAGCCCGTCACCACGCCCGATGAGGCGGTCCCCTCGAAACCGTGGCTGTGCGACTCGGGGATGATCTCGTTGGAGGTGATGTAGATCAGGGTGCCCGCCGCCAGCGAAAGGATGAAGGGCATGGAGGAGGCCGTGCGGCCCGCCAGCAGGCTTCCGAAGATCGCCGCCAGCGGCGTCGCGAGACCCGCGAGCGAGATGATGAAGACGCTGCGCCCGGCGGGGATTCCGCCCTTGCGGAGCGGAGCCGCCATGACGATTCCTTCACAGGCGTTCTGTAAACCAACGGCCACGGTCAGCAGCAAGCCCAACCGCAGATGCCCCACACCGGCAAAGCCGGCTCCGATCGCCAACCCCTCGGGAAAACGATGGATGGTCAAGGCACCCACGATGGCGTATCCACGCCCCGGATCGCCGGCCGAGGTGACGGGCGGATCGTGGTGATCGTGTCCAGGTTCGTGACCGAGGTGCTGATGATGCCCGCGGGCATGTCGATGGGGAATCAGGCGGTCCATGGCCGCGGCGATGCCAACCCCCACGGCGAACCCCGCCGCCACCAGGGTCAGCCGAGCTCCATTCAGGCCAGTCGCGGGCGAGCGCACTCCGGACAGCGCCTCACCCAGCAGGCCGAGGGTCGCCGCTGCCAGCATCAGCCCGGCACCCAATCCCAGGATGCCGTCGTAGGCGCGGCGGGGGAGCTCGCGGATGAACAGAAAGGGCAGCGCTCCCAGCACAGTCGCGAGACCGCTCAGCGTGGCTGCGATGAGTGCGGCACCCATGGGCGCAGGGTTTTACACCATGGCAAGAATGGGAAGGCGCGGCCCCTGCCCTTGGGTCAAACCTCGGCACCTCCAATGGCGTTTGGTAAGAGGCCTCAGACCTCGGGCCTCGGACTTCCGGGAAAACGCCCAGCAGGCACTCGCGACTTCTCTGAACTCGCGGGAGGTCCGAGGTCCGAGGCCCACCGAGGCCCCTCTTAACCGAACGGCTTTGGGTCTAATCTGTACCTCACTCGATGCCCAGGTGCGATGATGAGGTGGTCGTCTATCTCGGTCTCGGGTCGAACCTGGGCGATCGTCGGGCGGAGATCGTCGCCGCGGTCAGGGCCCTGGAGCGGGGGCGAATTCTGCGTGAGTTGCTGGCCTCGCCCCTCTACGAGACCGACGCCGTCTCCGACGACTGGCAGCCTCCCTACCTGAACGCGGTCGTGCGCGGCCTCACCCGGTTGACGGCCGGGGCGGTCCTGAACGCGTGCCTCGAGATCGAAGAGGCCCTGGGGCGCGTGCGACCCGCCGATCGACCGAAGGCGCCCCGCCTGATCGACATCGACCTGCTGCTCTATGGCGATGCCGTGATCGACACCGTCGAGCTCTCCGTTCCTCACCGCGCCATGCTCGAGCGTCCCTTCGTCCTCATCCCGCTCGCGGACGTGGCGGCGCCGGGCCTCGCGCATCCGATCACGGGCACGGTGCTGACCTTGGCCGCGCCCACCGCGCACGTGAGGCCCCTTGTTCCCCCGTTGGTGCCACGATAGCATCGAATCGGAGGAGGGTTCATGTCGGAAGACCAGTCACGCGAGCCCGGTGGGGCGCAAGAGGAGCGCCGCCACGCCGAACGGATTCCGCTCGAGATGTGGGTCGAGGAGACCACCGATCACGAGCGGTACTTCCGGCGCGCCGGGAATCTTTCACGCGGAGGACTGAGGCTGGACCACACCATCCCCTTGCCGGGAGGCACCGCCGTGAACTTGACCTTCACCTTGCCCGGAGATCTGACTCCCGTGGAGATCTCGGGCGAAATCGTCACAGACGCGGCTCCCGATGAGCTGCGCATGGGAGTCAAGTTCGTCCGGGTGGGGCCGGCGACACAAGCCCAGATCGACTCGTACCTCGCGCGGGTGGGCATTGCGGTCAAGTGAGAAGGTCGGCCGCCTCGGGCCGGCCGGCGCGCTGAAGCTGACCCTTGCCCTGGCCTGTTGGGGTTGGGCCTGGCCGTCGTCGACTGCCGCCGCTCCCGCTCCCGCCTCTGGCCCCGTCACCGTCGCCGGCATGACCGCGGCACCCCTGGCCGAGACGAAGCCGCGCCTCTCACTCAAGGCGGGGCGAGGGTTCTACGATGATGCGTGGGCGCTCGATCCGGCTGGCAAACAGCTGGCTTTGGTCGAGACCGACGCCGACAGTTTCCAGGAACTGGAGGTCCTCGATCTGGATGCAGACTCAGGGAAGCCCGGCAAGGTGTTCGAGTTGCCTCACCCGCCCCGAGAGCTCGAGGGGCTGTCCTTTCTCCCGGGCAATTCCGGTTTCCTGCTCGTCACGGGAGCGACCCAGTCGGCCGCCGTCACCGACGCCGCGACCAATGCTCGCACCGATGCTCATCTGCTCGAGTCGTTCGACGGCTCGGGCCACCTTCTCGGCAAGGCCGGCCCGGTCTCGGCGTTCGGCGTTGCCTCGCGGTCGGCCGGGGCGGTACTGGTCACCCTCGATCGGCGCAGCGATAGGGCCGCCGACCTGGTTTACGTGGTGAGCAGCTTGAAATTGCCGACGCTGAAGTCAGCCGGTCCGTCGCGCAAGTATGTGGTGGGCAGCGACGGTTTGTTGCGAGCGCCGTCGCTGGCGCCCGCCGGATTCCTCGAGGGTTACTCCAAGCTCCTCACCACCCGCCCGGGCTCGTACGACCGGAAGAAGGATGTGCGCCAGCCCGACTCGCAATCGGTGCTCGACCTGCTGTCCGGCAAGCCCATCAGCGACGCTCCCATCGAGGACGTTTATGGCTGGGCGCGGACCACCCGGGCGCGCCGGGAACACCCCAACCGGACGGCATTCATCCAGCTTTCCGACACGGGAATCGGCGATCCGGGAGCGATCGCGGTCGGAGCCGGGAGCCCCAAGCCTGCTCGAGCCGGGATAGAGTTGCTCGATCCCGCCGGACGGTTGGCAATCGTGCCCCTCGCGGTCCCCTTCCGGATCTACGACCGATTCACGTTGAAAGATCAGGAGGGCCCGACCCCCGGGTTGGTCCACTTTGGGATTCAGGTGGATCCCGTGAATCCGGACGCGGTGGCGCGGCAGAAAGCCGACAAGCCGTTTCTCGATATCTATACGGTTCCGACGGGGAGGCCCGATGCCTGCAAGCATCGGGCACGGGTGGCGCTCGACTCACAGCCCGTGACGTGGGCCGTGGCCGGAGACCGGTTGGTGGTGTTTCGCCGTTTCAAGAGCTTTGCGCGCGGAGGGGACCGGATCGACGTCTACGATCTTGCCCCTGCTCCTTGACGATTCGCACCGGAGCCCGCACCCGCACCCGCGCCAATCCCCACCCGACGGTTTGGCCTATTGCCCGGCCTGATCGTGCCGATAACATGGTTCATGATGGCCCGCCTTGGTCCAACGTGCCTTCGGCGCCCTCGGGAAGGGGAGGCCCCCTCCCCGAGAGCTTGCCTGGTGTGTGCACATCTCGATCGGGTGAGCCGTCTCGTGCAGGTCCCCGTCTTGGTGCTGGTCTTGGTCCTGGTCTTGGGGCTGGGGGCGTGCGCGGAATTGCGGGGTCGCAAGAAGATTCAGGAAGGAAACGCGGCGTACGGCAAGGGAGACTTCACGACGGCCGTGGTCCGATTCACGGAGGCGACGGCGTTCGTTCCCGACATGCCGCTCTTGTGGCTGAACCGCGGCTACGCCTGCCGGGAGCTCATCCTGCCGGGCGCTGCTGACACGGGGGTGAATCGGGCGGCGGGGTCCTGCGCCCTGGAATCGTTCAAGCGATTGCGCGAGCTGGCCCCGGACGATTCGCGCGGCGATCGCCTGTACGTGCAGACCCTGCTCGATCTCGGCGAGCACAAGACCATCGAGAGGACCTTCAACCTCAGGCACGAGCGAGATCCCTCGGATATGGATGCGGTGCTGCTCCTGCAGCAGGTGTATTCGAAGACGGGTCGCTGGCGGCAAGCGCTCACCTTCTACCGAAAGGCCGCGGCGCTGCGCCCGCAGGACGCCGAAGCCCAGGCCGCCGTGGGGACTTATATCTGGCAGATCTTGCAAAAACACGGTGGCGGTGCCGCCCTCGCCGAATACGACCCGCGCCCCGGTCCGGCTCGACCGTCGCCGTCGCCGTCGAGATCGTCGCCTGGGCCTTTGCCCTTGCCTGCGCCTTCACGCTCGCCGGCCCTGCCGCCCGCGGCGGTCGCCGACGACATCGTGGGGAACGAGCGCGTGGCGCTGTCGGAGGAGGGAATTCGTTACTTGAACCGAGCGATTGCCCTCCGCCCCCACTATCCGGACGCCTTGACCTACATCGGCCTCCTCTACCGACAACAGTCTTTCGCGTTTTTCGACGATGCCACTGCCTGGGAACGAGTGGTCGGCCGGGCGGTGGCCTTCGCCGCGCGGGCTGCCGAGCAACCGAAACCCTGAACCCCGAACCCCGAAACGCTGGACATGGCCTTCGAAGCCTATTTACTGCAGGGCACCGTGCCCCGGAGCGCGGCCCGCCGCCTCACGTACCTGCTGTCTGGCATTCTGCATGGCGCGGCGGTTCTGATCGCCGTGGCGTACTCCTTCTGGCACGTCGAGGAAGTGAAGCCTCCGGCCGTCACGGTCACCTTCATTTCGGCGGCCGCAGCTCCGCCCCCACCCCCCCCGCCACCCGCTCTCGGCGGCGCGTCGCTCGCCATCAAGCACCGGGCCGCGCTGACCCGCCCCAAGGCCGACGCCGCACCCAGGACCCCTCCGTTGTTGCAGCCCCAGGTCGAGCCGGTGGTCGAGACCCCCGTGCCCGCTCCCAGGGAGGTGGTCCAAGAGGCGTCGAAGGAGGCGTCGAAGGAAGCGACGCCCTCGAGCGTCGTCGGCCAGGCGGGGCCGGGCAAGGCGGGAGCCCGCATGGGCACCGCCGGTGGCGTGAAAGGCGGCGTTCCAGGAGGCAGCGGCACCACGCTGAGCTCGGCCGCCACCTTCCTACCTCCGTTCCTGGGCGCCCGGCAAAAGCTCTCGGGTCTAGATCCCGACTTCCCAGCCTATTTGCGTACGCCCGGAGCGCGATACAAGGCAATCGTCAAGATCTGCGTCGCGACCTCTGGCGCGGTCGAAAGTGTCACGGTCCTCAAACGAGCGCATCCGATCCTCGATCAAAACGTGATCACCAAACTCAAGCAGACCTGGCGGTTCAAGCCCTGGACCGTGAACGGCGCCGCGGTTCCTTTTTGTTACTCCGCCAATTTCGAATTCACCATTGAATGAGAAGAGGAAACATGAATTTCACCGTCATTGGCTTGTGGAATGAAATGGGCACGGTGGCTCGCGCGGTGGTCGGGGTCCTGATCGCCATGTCGGTCTACTCGCTGGCCATCGCGGTCGAACGATTGCTCGCGTATCGTCGGGGCAAGGCCCGGTCTCTGGAATATCTGAGGGCTCTGGCTCCGCTCATCAACCAGCCGGGGGGGCTCGAGGCCGCGCGCGGGATCGAGGAGCGCTTCGTGGGAAGCCCGGTCGCTCGGGTAGTGGGGTCCGGGGTTGGTGAGTTTGTGAAGGGCCTGGAGATGCGCGCCGCCGGCAATGCTGGCTACGACGTGGTGGATGGGGCGGTCCGTTCGATGGAACGGAGCAAGGATCGCGAGCTGGCCAATCTGCGGCGAGGGCTGCCCGTCCTGGCCACCGTGTCGTCGTCGGCTCCCTTCGTTGGCCTGTTCGGCACGGTGGGCGGCATCATCACGGCCTTTCAGAAGCTCGCCGATCCCGCCAAGGGTGGCGGTGGCATTGGAACCGTGTCGGCCGGAATCGCCGAGGCGCTGGTCACGACCGCGGTGGGCCTGGGGGTCGCGATCATTGCCGTGTGGTTTTACAACTACTTCACCGCACGTGTGGACTCCCTGATCGTTGACATGGATGACACGGCCTCCGAGCTGATCGACAGCATCATCAAGGATCCCCGAGCGTCGGCCTCGGGATCATCCGCCCTCATTCGCGCCTGAACGGGCCAGGTCATGATCAGGGGTGTCAGACGTTCCCAACCCTCCCGGCGCACCCGGACCCACAAGAGGGTTGCGGGTGCCATCAAGGCCGACATCAACGTCACGCCGCTGGTGGACGTGGTGCTCGTGCTGTTGATCATCCTGATGGTCGTCACCCCGATGCTCAGCAAGGGGGTCAACGTCGATTTGCCCGTCACGGCCAATCACGACAAGCGGCCCGACGACAACCGCGACATCGTGGTTGCTGTTACCCACCTGGGCCAGATGTTCGTGGGACCTTCCGAGGTCAGCCTGGACCAGCTCGGGGAGGCCGTGAACCGCGAGCGGCAGCATCACCCCGACCGGAGCATCTTCCTCAAGGGCGACGCGCGCCTGGATTACGGTCGCGCGCGCCGGGTGATGGAGGCCCTGCACCGCGCGGGGATCGACCAGGTCCAGCTCGGCACCGAGGAGTCCCGCCGAGAATCCTCGACGCCCGCGGGGTCCCCATGAGCTTCTCGGCAAATGGGGGCGCCGGGGGCGTTGGCAAAGGCGCGTCTTCGGAAATCAATGTGACCCCTCTGATCGATATCGTCCTCGTGCTGTTGATCATTTTCATGGTCATGACCCCGATGACGCTGAAGGAGCTGACAGCCGCCATTCCGCGCAAGGCGACCGAAGAAGGGGCCCCGCCACCCGCCACGCCCCCGATCGTCGTGCGGCTCGACGCCAGCGGCGATCTCTTCCTGAGCGGCGAGCCGGTGTCCCCCGAGGCCCTGCCGCCGGCCGTGGCGGAGCGCCTGAGGCCCGATCGCAAGAAGATCGTCTTTTTCGATGTCGACGACAGCGCCAGCTACGGCCGCGCCGTGAAGCTGATGGACCTGTGCAAGGGCGCAGGCGCCAAGGTTCTCGGCATCGTAACCCGCGACTGACCCGTCTCGGACTGCAGAAAAGCACCCGCCGATAATTTACGTTGCAGCCTGCTTGAGTGTACGATCGCTCGCCACGAGAGCGCCTATTGCACCCACTGGTTGCCGAGATTAGCGAGGAGCTTCAAATGAAACGGTTGTTCGGGAGCCTGGCACTTGGTTCGGGCTTCGTGATCGTCTCCGCGATTTCCGGTTGTACGCCCGACAACACGGTGAAACCTGGGGCGCCTGAGCTCCTCGCGTTCTCGGTCCGGGGCCCGGATGGGAACCCGGTCGCGATCACTGCCGCCGACGACGGAGGAACCAGCGATCCGATTGCGCCGCTCTCGGCCTTCGTTGCGGTCTTCGATCGAATTCTCGATCCCACGACGCTCGAAACCATCGATCCGGACGGTGGGGCGATCACGGAGAACCCTGGTCTGGCGGTGGTTGAATCCGGCGACACGATGGTTCCCTCGACCACGCTCTATGTGCCGAACGGCGACGCCGTCTTCACGCTGATCTATCCAAAAGGGCCGAGCGTGACCATCACGCCCACCCAGGGTCTGCCTTCTGGCTCGCCGGTGACCGTGACTCTCGAAACCAGCAAGCTACGCTCCCACGATCAAAAGAGCCCCGTCGTGCTCGGCGACGGCGGGATGTCCACGCTGAGCTTCCAGACCCAGCCGCTTTCGGTGACGGTGTCCGTGCCCGCGGCCGTGCCGCCCGACAGCGGCGCGGATACCGACGATGGGGGAGGCGACGACGGGGGAGGAATGAGCAACTGGGTCACGCCGCCGGTGGCCCCAGACTTCGACGTGAGCATTTCGTTCAACAACTTCACCGACGAGGACGCCACCAGGTCCGCCATCATGGTCACGGTCAACACCTTGCCGTCGGCGGCGGCTGTCGACCCCGACCCTTCGACGCCCGGGGCCTGGACCGTCAAGCACCCCGATGGTGGCTGGCCGGCCGGGGCGGTGGTCACGGTGAAGGTCGGCGCCGACGCCGCCGACCATTTCCACAAGACGCTGGGCACGGCCACCTCGGCGACCTTCACGGTGAAGCCATGACCTCGCCCGTGGGAACGGTCCCCACCAAACGGGCCCTGGCGCTGCTGACCGGCCTGGCGGGCGTCGTCCTGGTCGTGTGGCTCTTCCTGGCCGCGGCCCCCGCGAGCGCTCAGGAGACCACCGGTCGAATCGTCGGACGCGTGACCGGCCTGGGCACGGGACAACCGCTCTCGGGCATCACCGTGATTCTGCAGGGTGAGCAGGGTGAGGATGCCTCGTTGACCGACGATAGTGGCGAATACTCGTTCGTGAACCTGCGCGTCGGCACCTATGTCGTTCGCTTCTACAACGCCAACTCGCCCACCAAGGTCGAGCGCCCGGATGTCACGGTGGCGGCCGGTACCACGGTTCGGGCGGACGCCGGGATGCCCGCGCAGGGCGCCGCCGAAGAGACCTATGTCATCAAGAAGAAGGCCGCCTCGGTCGACGTGGGGACCGCCCGTCTGGGCCTGACCCTGGATGACGACTACATGCAGTACGTCCCCCTCGATCGGACCTTCGGAGATCTCGTGTTGAAGGCACCGGGAGCCTTCCTGGAATCTTCGGGCGGCGTGTCGGTGGCGGGCGCCAGCGGGCTCGAGAACCAGTACATCATGGACGGCTTGAACGTCACCGGGATGGAGTACGGCGACATCATGAACAAGGGTCCCGCCTCCTCGGGGGGCTCGAACTTGACCCTCGACTTCATCAAGGAGCTCCAGATCAGCACCGGCGGCTACGCGGCGGAGTTTGGCGGCGCCATGGGCGGCGTGGTCAACGTCGTGACCAAGTCCGGCTCCAACGAATTTCACGGCTCCGCCTTCCTTTACTGGTCGCCCTACTGGCTGTCGGCCGATCCGCAGCTCGTGCTCAAGACCGGCTCCGCCCTCTCGGGCGTGGACAAGCCGGACTACGACACCAACCTGGGCTTCGAGCTCGGGGGGCCGATCATCAAGAACCGGCTGTTCTTCTGGGTGGGCTTCGCGCCCCGGCTGGAAAAGAGCCACTTCTTTCGCGACGTCAATGCCTTCGTCGACGCGGACGGCAATGGCGTTCGGGATCTCGATCCGGCGTCCGATCCGAAGAACCCGCAGCCGTTGACCAATTTCCTGCTGCGCACGCGCACGCGTGAGCTCCGGCAGAGCTATCAGTACGGCGGCAAGGTGGACTACCTGGTCGCGCCCGATCACACCTTGACGGTCGGGCTGTTCGGGACCCCCATGTCATCGACCCATGTCTTCAACCGCGATGCGAACGGCGGCGAGGCCATCAACGATCCCCATTGGGCCCAGCAGTCTCTGCACAAGAACAACACCGATCTGACCGCAAAATGGGTGTCTCAGCTCCTCGACCGGCGCCTCCGGATCGACGCCGGCTTCGGATTGCATCGCGAGACCTACCGCGAGGAGAGCCCCTTCGCGGATCTCAACAGCCTGAACCAGCTCGAGTGGCACGCCGATCAGACCGCGGCTCTGCCGGGCGTCAGCCTCTACGACCTCGAGCACATTCCCGGATGCGAGAAGGTGGGCGCCTTCGACCCATGCCCCGTCGACAACTATCACAACGGCGGTTACGGGATGCTCAAGTCCTTCACCGGCGATCGCTGGATGGGGGATCTCAAGGCCACCTACCTGGTCGCCCACAACGAGATCAAGGTCGGCGCGCACCTGGAGTACAACACTTTCGATCAGACGCGCTATTACTCGGGACCGGCGGGGGAGCGGGAGCTGATCCAGCTTTACCCCGGCCAGGCCGCGGTCTGGAATTTCTTCACGCTTCCTCCAGGCACCTACGCGTCCCAGCTGGCCCAGTCACCCACCGACGCAGCCGATCCAGCCGGGCCCTACTACCAGGACCAGCTGGTCGCGAAGGTGAAGAGCGTCAACACCGCTTATTTCGTCCAGGATTCGATCCGGCCGGTTCGAAACGTGACCCTGGATCTCGGCTTGCGGCTGGAGAACCAGCGGATGTACGATTTTCGGGGTGACCAGTTCCTGAACCTCTTCAACTGGGGACCGCGCCTGGGCGTGGTCTATGATCCCAGCGACGAGGGCCGCTCCAAGATCTTCGCCCACTACGGGCAGTTCTACGAGTCGGTGCCGATGAACCTGGCCGCCCGTTATTTTGGCGGCGAGGGGATCCTGCAGCGGTTCTACGACACCACCAGCCCGCAGTGCACTACCCCACCCACACAGTGGACGGGGGCCGGAGGCGAGGCCTCGAGCTGCCCGCTGCAGGGGACCAACCTCCTGAACAACGGAGCACCCTACCCGGTGCAACCCAATATTCGGGGCCAGTACCACAACGAGGTGGTGGCGGGCTTCAAGCACGCGCTGACCGAGGATCTGGTGGTGGGGATCGACTACACTCGCCGCTGGCTCGGCTCCATCATCGAGGATGGTACCGGCGACCCCAGCAGCTTCACGTTCATACTGGGCAATCCCGGGAACGTTCCTCAGGGGGCCATCGATCAGGTCAACACCGACATCAGGGCCAAGAAGGCGGCGCTGGCGGCCGCCACCGATCCCCAGCAACAAGCCCTCTATTCCGGCCAGCTCAACGATCTCAACATCAAGCTCGTCAATCTCACGTTGCTTCAGAAGGAGCCCAAGCCCGAGCGGACCTACAATGCCATCACCTTCTCGGCCAACAAGCGGCTGTCCCAACGCTGGATGGTCAGCGGGTTTTACACGTACTCGCGTCTCATCGGCAACTACAACGGGCTCTACGACGCGGACAACTCGTATTTTGCTCCCAATGGCAGCAACGCCTACGACACGCCCGAGCTGGTGCTGAACCGCCGCGGTCCGCTGGCCAACGATCGCCCGCACTCCGGGCGCATTGACGGGTTTTATCAGCTTCCCGTCGGCGACAAGGGGACGCTGATCCTGGGCGCGAGCTTCTCGGCCTACTCGGGCGTGCCACGCAACTACGTGTCGCAGTGGTACGGCGGCAACCAGGATATCTTCCTCTTGCCGCGAGGCTCGGCTGGCCGGACGCCGACCGTCAGCCAGGCCGACGCCAAGATTGGCTATCACCGCGAGCTGTCCAAGACCACTGCCCTCGAGCTCACCCTCGATCTCTTCAACATCTTCAACGAGCGGACGGCGCTACAGCTCGACGACAACTACACCTTGGACCTGGCGGCTCCCATCGTGAACGGTACGGTGAAAGATCTGCAATACGCCAAGAACATCGGCGGGGCGCCCATCTCCAAGAATCCGAATTTCGGCCAACCCATCAGCTTTCAGAGTCCCTTTCACGGGCGGATGGCCTTGAGACTTCTCTTCTGAGCGACCGAGCAACCGAGAAACTGAGCGACCGCGGCTCGGCCGCCTGACGGACGGCTGGACGGGGCACGGTCACTGAGCTCGGTCGAGGGGGCCGAAGCGGGCTGACTGGCGGGGCGGACGGATGGCACGCGGCTCGCTGTCTGCCCTGACATGCTCGCACGCGTACAGTCCGCGACGGTCCTCGGAATTCAGGCGGCCCCTATCGACGTCGAGGTCGACTTCGCGGTCGGCCTTCCCGGCTGCCACATCGTCGGGCTGCCAGACGCGGGCGTCAAGGAGGGCCGCATCCGCATTCGCGGCGCCCTCGAGAACAGCGGCTTCAAGCTGCCCTCCCGGCGCATCACCGTCAACCTCGCTCCTGCGGATCTGCGCAAGGACGGAGCGGCGTTCGACGTGCCGATCGCCGTGGGGATGTTGTGTGCGGCAGGCGTGGTCGAACCTGATTCGTTGGCCGGAGCCGTCTTCGTGGGAGAGCTGGCGCTCGACGGGAGCATCCGCCCCGTGCGGGGCGTACTGCCCATCGCCGACTGGGCGCGGCGCGGTCGAGCGCGACGCCTTTTCGTTCCGCGCGACAATGCCGCGGAGGCGGCAATCGCGGCCGATGGCTTCGCAGCTGACGGCCGCGCGGTCGACCGATGCGCGGTCATACCCATGGCGGGCATGGGCGAGCTGGTGGCGGCCTTGAGGGGCGAGGCCCACCCCGCTCCGGAGGCCGCTCGCGCGCTGGAGACGTTCGCGCCACCGTCGGGACTCGCAGCCGATCTGGCCGACGTGCGGGGTCAACTGGTGGCTCGTCGGGCCCTGGAGATCGCAGCGGCGGGCGGGCACAACCTGTTGTTCGTGGGGCCACCCGGCTCGGGCAAGACCATGCTGGCGCGGCGGCTGTCCGGAATCTTGCCATCCCTGGCGTTCGAGGAATCGCTCGCGACCACCATGGTCTACTCCGTGGGGGGACTGCTCGGTGGGCGGGCCTTGATTCGCGAGCGGCCCTTCCGGGCGCCACACCACACCGTCAGCGTGGCGGGACTGGTGGGTGGAGGTCCCGCCTGTCGGCCCGGCGAGATCAGCCTGGCACACAACGGGGTGCTCTTTCTCGACGAGCTCCTCGAGTTCCAGCGGCCGGCCCTGGAGGCGCTTCGCCAGCCCCTCGAGGAACGGGTCGTGAACCTGGTTCGCGCCCGGCGCAACGTCGAGTATCCGTCGGACTTCATGCTGGTGACGGCGCTCAATCCCTGCCCGTGTGGACACTTCGGCAGCCCGGTTCGCACTTGCACCTGCTCACTGGCTGGCATCGCCTCCTATCGCGGTCGGCTCTCGGGTCCGCTCCTCGACCGCATCGACATGCACGTCGACGTGCCGGCGCTGTCCTACCGCGAGCTGGTGGATGAAGAGGCCGCCGAGCCGAGCTCGGTGGTGCGGGCCCGCGTGGTGGCGGCGCGCGAACGAGCCACGGCGCGAGCCGGCAGCGGAGGGTCGACCAACGCGCGCCTCGACGCCGGGGAGATGCAACGGTACGCCGGGCTCGACGACGCGGGACACCGTCTGCTCGAACGGGCCATCGAACGGTTCGCGTTCTCGGCCCGCGCCATCACCCGCGTCAGGCGGGTGGCACGCACCATCGCTGATCTGGCGGGGTGCGACCGCATCCGTCCGGCCCACCTCGCCGAGGCGCTGCAGTATCGCGTGCTCGACAGACCTATCGCCTGAGCGAGCGCGGGCGCGGGCGCGGGGGGCCACGCACGCGGGTGGGCGGGCCAGGATCGACGGGACGCAACCGCATCCGACCCCGGCCGAACTCCTTCCTTCGAACCAGCGACCAGAAAAGCAATTCGAACCAACCAGCGAGGAGAATTCCATGTCCACCATCAAAGACAAGCTGAAGGCCGTGTCCACCGCCATCGCCGCCATCGAGAAGCAGTTCGGCAAGGGCGCCATCATGGCCCTCGGGGGAGGCGAGATCGCCGAGATTGGCGTCATCCCAACCGGTTCGGTGGGATTGGACCTGGCGCTGGGAGTGGGCGGCCTGCCGCGCGGCCGGGTGGTCGAGATCTACGGACCCGAGTCGTCGGGGAAGACCACCCTCACCCTGCAGGCCATCGCCCAGGCTCAGAAGGCGGGAGGGGTCTGCGCTTTCATCGATGCCGAGCATGCTCTGGACCTGAGCTACGCGAGGAAGCTCGGCGTGCGCATCGAAGACCTCCTGGCGTCGCAACCCGACTGCGGTGAGCAGGCCCTCGAGATCGCGGACAAGTTGGTGGGCACCGGCGCCATCGACCTGATCGTCATCGACTCGGTCGCGGCCCTGGTCCCCCGCGCCGAGATCGAAGGGGAAATGGGTGATGCCCACATGGGGCTGCAAGCGCGCCTCATGAGCCAGGCCCTGCGCAAGCTCACGGCGGCCACGGCGCGCAACAACACCTGTGTGGCCTTCATCAACCAGCTACGCCAGAAGATCGGTGTCGTGTACGGCAACCCGGAGACCACCACGGGCGGCAACGCCCTGAAGTTCTACGCGAGCGTGCGCCTGGACATCCGCAAGATCGGCGTGGTCAAGAACGGCGAGGTGGTCATGGGGACCAAGACGCGCGTCAAGGTCGTGAAGAACAAGATGGCGCCGCCGTTCCGGGAGGCCGAGTTCGAGATCCTTTACGGCACCGGCGTGAACTGGGCCGGCGAGATCGTGGACCTGGGCAGCGAGGCCGGCGTCATCGAGAAGTCCGGTGCCTACTACAGTTTCAAGGGCGACCGCATCGCCCAGGGCCGCGAAAACGCCTGCCAGTGGATGCAGGAGAACCCGAAGGCTGCCCAGGAGATCCGGGCGGTGCTGGTCGAGCGGCGCAAAGCCGAGAACGCGGCGCCCGGGTCGGGGTCTGCGACGACCGCCGATCCGAGCGCGGCGGCCGCGTGAGATTGGCCGGTCCGCCTCTCCCGCTTGCGCCGCTTGTGGGAGTGGCCGAACGCGCCGAAGGCGCGGTGGCGAGGGTGCTCGAGGTTTGGATGCTCTCTCGCCAAGCCCGAGCGCTGCGGCGACCTCAAAATTCAGCTACCGGTTCGTCTCCTTGCGGTGGCGCGCGCGTGCCTGGAGAGTGCCGCGGCCGACACGATCCGGTGCCCCTCTCCCTGGAGCTTCAGCGTCATTGCCCGCGAGCGCCTGGGATTCGGGGCCGTGTCGGGATGCTTTCCCCGCTTGAGGTCGCGCTTCGCTTGTTCTCGAGCTTCCTTAGAAGTTGCCCCCTTGGGAGGTGGCGGCAGATTCACCCCCGCGCGTCGGGCTTTAGAGAGCCCGATGGCGATCGCCTGCCGCGCGGAGCGCGCGCCATGCTTCCCCGCGCGGATGTGCTCGATCTCTTCGTGAACGAATTCGCCCGCCTGCGTCGACGCAGATTTTCCCGCTCGCTGGTCGTTTCGTACTCGGGCCAGCGTTCCTTTGTCCGGCATGATGGTCTCCCGTGGCGCTGTCGCTGCGCCGTTTGACGAACATCGCTAGGGACCTTACCGTTGCCGAACGCAGCGACGGAGGTGCGTCGCCAGAAAAGCGCAGACCGGGCGTCGTTTCCGCCGATTCGCGTGTTCCTGAAGGTGCGTGCTCGCGTGAACCCTTCCTGCCCGGCCGGTTTTCCTCCGAGGTCGCATGTTTCAACCTCCAGACGACGAGTTGCTTTCTACCTCGGTCCAGCGACGCCGACCAGGTTGCCCTGCGGGTCCTTGAAGTGGCCAACCACGATGCCTTTGCCCGGGTTGTTTTCGGGACCCATCACCCGGGTCCCGCCGAGGCGCTCGGCTTTCGCAAGCGCGGCCTCGACGTCGGGGACTCCGATGTAGATGATCACGCGGCTCGCATAGCCCGCGCCTCCGCCCACCCCGCCCGGGATCCCGATTTCGTCGGAGCCCTGGTTGCGGTCCGTGAACCCGTACCTGGTCGGTTCGGAGACCGCGGGGGAGACCGGCGCGTTGGTATCGAACTCCCATCCGAACAGGCTGCCGTAGTAACCGCGGAGCTGCTCCGGTTCCGCGCCGATGATCTCGAAGTGCACGAGTGGCTGTCCCATAGGTCCTCGCTAGGTTGTAGGTTCGTCTCGAACGATCAGCGCGGGGTACACGTCATGAACGAGGTTGTGCACGCGCCGAGCGGAGTCGTAGTCGGGCTCGCCGGGCAAGATGGCGATACCACCGATTCCGTCCCTAAGCTGGACGACATCGGCGGCGATCATGCCGGTTCAGACGTCGGGTTCGACACCAACTGCCTCACCTCGATGACTCCCCCTGTTCGCGGACAAGGCGTGCCAGCGGCCAGCTTCACGGCCTCGTCTAGATCGGTCGCCTCGATGACGTAGAAGCCCGCCAGCTTCGTCGGCGCGTTGGCAAACGCGCCGACGGTCGTGGTCGGCGTCCCATCCCACGCGCGCACCGTCGTCACCCTCGGCTGCACCGACACCACCAAGTCCCCTCGCTTCCTCAGCATTTCGTCTGCCGCGAGCCGCTCGTCCCGCTCGCCACGCGAGAGGAGCTTCCAGTCTTCGTCGTCGCCGTAGGCCAAGCACAGGTACTTCATGACGGGAAGTGTCGCGAGGGCGCCGAGCGTTACAGGGCATTGCGGACCTTGGGGCGGCATGCCAGGTTCGCCACCAGCGTGGCGGACGACGATACAATCCCGGATAGTGAGCTTGCTCGACGGATCGGTGCGGTCGGTGACACCGCGTCGGAGGCAGAGCTGTGTCGGCGCTTCGGCCAAGTGATTCGCGTGTACGGTCTCCGTCACCTCCGCATCAATTCGCAGGCGGAGGACCTCGTCCAGCAGGTGCTCATGCTGACGATCGAGAGCCTTCGCGCGGGGCGGGTACGCGAGCCCGAGCGGCTTGCCTCTTTCATCCTCGGTACCTGCCGGATGGTCGTGCGCGATGCACGCCGAGTCGACGTCCGTCGCGACGAGCTCCTTCAGCAATTCGGGATCTCACCCGAGACCGCATCCGACCCCTCGGCCGGGGTGGACCTGCAACGGCTCCGCGGCTGCGTCGAGAAGCTGTCATCTCGCGAGCGCACGATTGTCATCCTCACGTTCTACGGCGACCGAACTGGCGAAGAGATTGCTGCTGACCTCGCGATGACGTTCGGCCATGTTCGCGTCGTGCGACACCGAGCGGTCAGTCACCTGCGCGCATGCATGGGCGCGAGCGAGGTGGGCGTTCATGACTGAGCGCGGTTGCATCACGCCCACTTCGATGGCAGCTCTCCTCGACTACTGGGCCGGCGACGCCGACCCCGGCGACGCCGACCGTCTCGAGGAACATGCGTTCGCGTGTAGAGAGTGCAGCCGACGCCTCGCGGCTGTCGCAGAGCTAGCACGAGGGATCGCGCGGGTCGCCGCTATTCGGGGAGGGATCGGCATGGTTCTCACCCAGGCGATCGTGGATCGCCTGGCGGAGGACGGTGTCAAGATGCGGCACTACCGGGTCGACCCCGGAGACTCGGTACACTGCACGATCGGCCGGGACGACGATCTGAGCATCACGTACTTGTCAGCGGATCTTCGCGATGTCCAGCGGGTCGATGTCGTCACCTACGCGCACGGAGAAGAATGGGCGCGGATCGACGACGCCCCGATCGACCGCGCAACCGGACGGGTCATCTTCGCCGTCGGAGGGGACCAGGCCCGCACGTTCCCAGCGATCACGGTTCGCGTCGAGCTCCTCGCCGGCCAGCGCGACGGCGGCACGAGATTGATCGGCGCGTACACCTTCGAGCACACGCCTTGAACATCATCGATCGCTCCACGATCCGTTCTGCCGCCCCTACCCGATAATTGTCACCGTCCTGGTGCTCGTGAGGCTCTCTCGTCGCACGAATGGCCGGGCCGCGCCCTGTACTTGCTCCGGGAGGATTCCAGGCACAGAGGATCGGTGACGTCGCCGAGCACCCCCCTTGGCGCTCGGTGGACAGGTTGACTGACGCGACCCTCGACGGGTCCGAGCGGTTTGCCGTACACTCGGCTCGTGATTGACATCCGGCTCCTGCGTGAAAACCCCGACGAGGTTCGGGCTGGGTTCGACCGGCTGGGCGCGGCCATCGATCTGGATGCGGTGCTGGCGCTCGATGCTCGCCTCCGCGATCTCAAGAACGAATCCCAGGGTCTGCAGGCCGAGCAAAACCGAGTCTCGAAGGAGATCGGCCGAGCCGCCCCGGGGGAGCAGCGAGAGCAGGCCAAGACCGCGGGCGCCACGCTCAAGGCCAAGATCGAGGCTCTGGCGGGCGCCCTGGCGACCACCGAGCAAGAGCTCCACGAGAACCTGCTGGAGTTGCCCAATCTCCCCCAT
>Ga0066788_10000003_pt1 | contig 32288 bp, 35 predicted proteins | sample OrgsoiDNA2013048_FD_70943 | JGI IMG/M metagenome (GOLD analysis project Ga0066788, IMG submission 70943) | Permafrost soil microbial communities from the Arctic, to analyse light accelerated degradation of dissolved organic matter (DOM) -... | ecosystem: Environmental > Terrestrial > Soil >... | reverse complement strand
CCGACGATGGAACGTTCGAAGAGGACGGGTTCCCCGATTTTACCTGGGAGTCGAACATCGAGAAGATCGATCTGCCTTCCGATGCCTCACAGAAGGTGCAGCAGTCGTCGGGTGAGGCCAGCCAGAACCGGGATCCCATGCAGGCGCTCACCGGGATGGTGGGGGGGCTCATGGGGGCCTTCCTCGAGCCCATCCGGGTGGGACTTCAGGAGTCGGTGCGGCGAGTCACCCTGCGGGTCTACTGGCGCGAACGCGGGCGCCCGGAGCAATCGGTCGATGTGGTGACCTTCGTGACCGATCCGGCCAAGCTGGACCTGGCGCTGACCCTGGGTGCCGCCGGGCTGCCCGGGGCGCCGGGCGTCGGGGGCGCCTCCGGCCAGGCGGCGCCCAAGGGTGCCGCCGCCACCGCGCGGGCGACGCAGAGCACGGGGCAGAAATGATGCAGTCGTCGTCCACACCGGCGGGCCGGCCTCGCCGCCTGGCCAGGCGGGGGCTCACCCAGGCGGGCTTCACCCTGGTCGAGATCATGCTGGTAATGGCGATCCTCGCCACGCTGACCACCCTCATGTGGAGCGCGTTCAGCCAGGCCTCCCGAAGCAAGAAGCGCGTCGAAGCGGCGCAGGACCGCACCCACAGCGTTCGCGTCGCGTTGCTACGGATGGCACGCGAGATCGAGATGGCCTTTCTCTCGGAGAACAACACCCCGTCCATCGAACAGGTTCGGACCCGCCTGGTGTCCATCAGCCGGCCCGACGTCGACGAGCTGACCTTCTCGTCATTCGCCCATCAGCGCCTGCGTGGGGGGGCTCCCGAATCGGACACCTCGAACATCACGTATTCCGGCGAACGCGATCCCGAAGACCGGACCATCTTGAACCTCATGAGGCGCGAGACCCGCCGCTTGCAGGCCGCCGATCCCGCGTCGATCCCGGGGGAATCCTACGTCCTGTGCCCCGACGTCGTGCGGGTGAAGTTCGCCTTCTACGACTACCGGAAGAAGGAGTGGCACGAGGACTGGAACACCCGGCTGCCCGGGATGAGCTACATGCCGTCGCACGTGCGAATCTCCCTCACGGTCCTCGACGAGCGAGGCAATGAGGTGAGCTACGCCACCGACGCTCGCATCCAGATGACCGAAGCGGTGGGCTACCGATGAAGATGACGCGCCTTCGGCTGAGGAATTTGAAGGTACTGGGCCCGAGGTGGCGGGACCGCGGGCGAGGGGAACGCGGCGTGGCGCTGCTGGTGGTGATCACCTGGCTGGCCCTGATGATCGCGCTCGTGGGGGAATTCACCTTCGGCACCAACGTGGACGCCGCCCAGGCCGCCAACGCCCGGGATGAGCTGCGCGCGCACTACATGGCGCGGTCGGGCGTCAACCTGTCGCGATTGCTGATCAAGATTCAGAGCAAGTTCGTCGAGCCGGTCATGGCGCAGGCGCAGAAGATGTTGCAGGCCTCCATGGGCACCAGCCAGCCCGGTTCGAGCGGCCCCACCATCGGTATCAGCCTGCGCGTGACCGACTACTCCGACCTCCTGATGGGGTTCTTCAGCGGGTCGAAAGAGGAGGTGGCCAGCCTGGGAAGCCTGATCGGCCTCGACGTCTCGCAGGCCAAGGGCCTCGGCCTCAAATCGGGGCGCTTCGACGCCGAGATCACCCCCGAGGATGGCAAGATCGATCTCAACTGCGGGGCGGGCCTCGACTCCTTCGCCGCCGAGACCAAGAACCGACCCCTCAATGTCTATCGCCTGCTCAACGGCCTGATGTTTTCGCCCAGGTACGATCGGTTGTTCAGCGAGGCCAACAGCGAGGGACAGTTCGTCTCGCGGCTCGACGTGGCGCGGGCCCTGATTGATTGGGCCGACAATGACGATCAGATGTTCTCTCCCGAGGGCGCCTCCGCCGCCGAGGACTACCACTACGACGCCACCCAGGATCGCTACCGCGCTCACGACAACCGCTATGATTCCCTGGAGGAGATCAAGCAAGTGCGGGGAGTCAGCGACGAGTTTCTGGAGGCCTTCGGGCCATATCTGACGGTGTACCCGAACTCGGATCCCAAGCGCAGCTGCCGCGTGAACCTCGGCACCATCAGCAACAAGCTGGGGGGTGACTGCGCCCCGCTCGTGATGGGCGTGATCCGGGCGGCCGCCATGACTGATCCCACCAAGGCCGCCACCGCCGATCCGACGATCCTCGACGACACGAAGCTGTACCCGCTGGCGACGATCCTGTGTGATCGCGCCTCCTCGGGCGGCTTCGACAGCCTGGACACCTTCATGTCGGTGCTCTCCAAGCCGGAGAACGCGGTGCTGTCCGACGATCCCCGCTACCGGATCTTGCAGGGCATGAAGCCCCTGGCGCTGGACCGCGCCGCCCTCGACTCGGTCGCATACGTGGGAGAGGCGCGGACTTACCGCGTCGTGGCCACCGGTACGTCGGGCAAGGTCCAGAAGAAGATCACCACCATCGTCGACACCAAGAAGACTCCCGAGAATCCCATGACCCTGAACATACAATCGGAGCAGGCCGCCGGGGTCCTGCAGTACTGGCGAGAGGAGTGAGACCCGACTCATGGCCCATCCCATCTGCGGCATAGACCTCGGCGCGTACTCGATCAAGTTCGTGGTCTTCGAGGTTGGCTTTCGCCACACCTCTTTTCGCGGCGCGTTCGAGGAAATAGTCAATGACGGCCCGGGGCCGCTGCTCACTCGCCAGATCGAGGCGCTGCGCGACGGCCTGGCGCGGGTCTCATCGGACGCGACGTTGTACCTGGCCCTACCGGGTGACGCCCTGTCGATCCGAACCCTGGACTTGCCCTTCACCGACCAACGGAAGATCGATCAAGTGATCGGCTACGAGCTGGAAGGCCAGATCGTGCACAGCCTCGAGGATGTCGTCTTCGACCACGTCACCATGCGAACCGGGGAGGAAGGCTCGAGCGTCCTCGCGGTGGCCGCCCGCCGGGATCACGTCGCCGCCTGGTTGGACGCCCTCAAGGAGCACGGCGTGGATCCGCGTGCGCTCTACGCGGCGCCCGTGGTTTACCACGCGCTGAAGATCGACGATCCGACCGTCAATGGTGACTCGCCTGACTCGGGCACCGTGCCCGCCATCCTGGATCTGGGACATGCCCGGACCAATCTCTTCGTGGGCAAGGATGGACGCGGCATCTTTGCCCGCGCGATCACGCGCGGGGGCCAGCACCTGACCGCCGCCATCGCCGAGACCCTGGGGGTCGAAAAGGATCGCGCCGAGCAGATCAAACGGAACGAGGCGCGCCTGCTCCCCGGGGGGCTCGGGGCGCCCGCCAGCGCCTCCGAGATGCGAATCGATCAGGCTCTCCGCACGGCCCTCGGTCCGCTGATGCGTGAGGTGCGGCAGACGCTGGCGGGATTCCGCGCCTCCAGCCACATGGAGATGAGCACTCTGTACGTGACGGGAGGGAGCGCCCGGCTCGAGGGGCTCATCCCGTTCCTGGAGGAGGAGCTGGGTCTGACGGTGGCGTTCCTGCCGGTGCCGAACACGTTGCAGGGCTCGAAGCCGGGAAATGCGCCAGGCGATGACATCTACGACGTTGAGGCCTCATTCTCGGCTCAGGATCCGAGCGTGACCCGGGTCGGGCCCCAGGCCTCGGAGTCGAGCTCCTTCGCGCTGGCCACCGCCATCGTGGTCGCCGCCAGCGCGGGGGGACGGGAGATCGATCTCCGCCGCGGACCCTTCCTGTATCGGGCCAGCTTTTCGATTCTCCGGCAGAAGGCCGCACACCTGGGCCTGCTGGCGGCGGCCATTCTGCTGGCCGCCGGGCTGGACGTCTTCGCGGCGCTGTCGAATCTCGGAACGGAACGGAAGGCGCTCGACACCCGCCTGAACGCCGCCACCCTGGAGCTGTTCGGAGCGCCGCGCGTGGACGCCCAGGCGGTGACTCAGACGGTCCGCAAAGGATTCAAGGAAGAGCTGGCGCCCGTGCCCAGGGCCACCGCCTACGATCTTCTCGATCAGATCTCCAAGAAGATGCCTCCCGGCGACAAGATCAAGCTCGACATCTCGGAGATCGACATCAAGCCCAAGAAGACCTTCATAAAGGGAACGGTGGACTCCGCCACCGCGGTGGACGAGATCGCCGAGAAGCTCAAGGAGATCGATTGCTACGAAGACGTCACCAAGGGGGCCGTCACCGAGGTTTCCGACGCCACCAAGCAATTCACGCTCAACGTGGGCTCCCGATGTCCCTGACCGGGGAGCGATGGTCATGAGCGTGCTCGGCCAGGCGCGGGAGAAGGCGCGCCGCATCTTCGGGCGGCCTTTCAGCTACTTTGGGGCCGAATGGGAGCGGATGGCGCCGCGCGAGCGCCGTCTGGTGACGGGGCTGTCCATCGCCGTCGTCGCCGTCGCCACGGCACTGGCGGTCTTCCTGGTCTTCAGCCGGATCAGCGATCTCGAGGAGGGCAACGCCGCGATCCGGGAGGCGCTGGGCGTGATCGCCAAGAACCGCGACGACTACCTGGAGGCCAAGGCACGCGCCCAGGCCCAGGAGCAGCGCCTGGGAAGCGATCCACCCCAGCTGGTGGCAGACATCGAGGCGGCGGCGCGCGAGGAGACGGTCCAGATCGCGGAGAGCAATGAACGTCCTCAGGTGGCGGTGGGAAAACGCTGGATCGAACACGACGTGGATTTGAAGATCCGGGGCGTCGACCTGCAGGCGTTCGCGAATTTCTTGCGACGGGTGGAGACGGGCGCCCGGCCCATCTTCTGTACGCGGCTGTCGCTGAAACGCCGATTCTCCGAGGCTGACAAGCTGGACGCCGAGCTCACCGCCACCGCCTTCGAACGCGTCAAGGACGCCGCGGCCGGGAAGAAGAAACCCGAAGCCAGTGCCAAGGATCAAGCCTCGACGAAGGCCAAGCCCGAAGGCCGGAGTCGCGCCGCAGCCAAGGAGTCACCATGACGTCCGAGCGGATCCGGTTGCTGCGGCGGTCGGTGGGGTACGTGTCCTTTGGCGTCGTGATCTACCTGGCGGCGCTCACCTTTTGCTTTCCCTACGATCGAGCCCGCGAGATGGCCGTGGCGCTGGGGGCCAAGAGTGGCTACGACCTCGAGATCGCCGGCGCGGGCCCCTCGTTCCCGTTCGGGATCGAGCTCGATAACATCGTCGTGCGCTCGCGAGCGGTGGTGGCGGGCGCCAGGCCGGCGCAGGCACGCTTCGATTCGGCCCGCCTGGCGTTGTTGCCGTTGCTGATCTCGAAGGGGCAGGCCCTCGATCTGCACCTCGTGGGGCTGGGAGGATCGATAGATGTCAGCGCCAGCGGCCTCCCCTCCGGGGGATCCAGCTCGACCAGCTCATCCAGCTCATTAAAGAAGGGTCCGTTTCACTACGACCTGCAGGTGCGCAATCTCAACATGGCGCAGCTGCCTGGCGCCCGCGAGATGCTGAATCTTCCCCTGGGCGGCAGCCTCGAGATCGCGGCGCGCCTGGACTCGAAATCGGGGAATTTTGCGGATGCCCAGGGCGAGATCTCGTTCAAGTGTGCCGCGTGCGTGGTCGGCGATGGAAAGACTCCCATCAAGATCGGGGGCGGCAACGCCTTCTTGGCCGCCGGCCTGACCTTGCCCCGGGTGCGACTCGGCGATCTGACCGGGAAGACCACGGTGCAAAAAGGCGTGGCCAAGCTGCAAGGCGTTCAGGCCAGGTCTCCTGACGCCGAGCTGACCCTGGAGGGCGAGATCACCCTCAGAGATCCCGTGGCCTATTCGGGGCTCAACGCCTACCTGCGGTTCAAGCTGGGCGACGCCCTCCTCAAGGCCTCGCCGACGATCGGGAGCATCCTGCAGATGGCGGCAGCTCCGGGCCTGCGCAACGATCTCTTCTATGGCCTTCACCTGACCGGCACGTTGTCGGCGCCGATCTCGGCCTTCTCCGCCTCGACGCCTCCTGGACTCGGAGGCGTGGCGGTCGGACGCCCACCCGGCCGCCCGGGTATCATGCCTGTGCTCGCTCAGCTGCCGGTTCCCCCGCCGGCTCGTTCCACGGTGGCGCTGGCGTTGCCTCCCCCCCCACCAGCCCCAGTGACCCCGCCGCCGCCTTCGCCGGCGCCGGCGCCCCCGCCGCCTCCGCCTCCGCCTCCCCCGATCCAGCCCCCTCCTGCGCCGATCGTCGCGCCGCCTTCGCCGCCGCCGCCCGCGCCCCCTTCGAACCCTTCGCCTTCGCCCGAAGCGAGCGCCGCTGCACCTCCAGTTCGGGGTACAGGAGCCGGAGGTGGCTTCGTGGGATCGGTGCGGGGGATGCTGCGGGGGGGGGCGGGAAATATTGGGGCTGCTGCGGCGCCTACCAGCGCGGGAGGATCGGCCCCGCCCGGCCCGCCGGTGGACGGATCGCCCGGTCCGCCGACCGACATGCCCCCGGTTCAAGTTCCTCCGCCCGCGGAACAAGTCGGTGGCGCGGACGACCAGACCGTGCGCTGAGCCCGTGCCGACGCACGGGCGCTCCCCGGATGCAGGCGCGATGCCCAGAGAAGAGGACGGATGCTGCCCTTGATGATGACTGCGCTGGCCGCGCTCCTCGCGACGAGCTCGTCGCCCGGCGCGGCGGTCAGGCCCGGGAATGAGGCAGAAGCGGTGCAAAGGCTGGATGTCCTGCACGGCCGCCGCGACGCTCCCGGGGCCGCGGCGGAGTCGCAACGAATCGCTGATGCGGCCGTCGCGAGGTCGCCCAGCGACTACCAGGTCCTGTGGCGCGCGGCGCGCGCCTACTTCACGTTGAGCGATGAACGGGACCGCAGCGACGAGGCGCGCTCCCGGCTCGGCAAGACCGGATGGGATCTCTCGCAGCGGGCCATTGCGGCGCGGCCGGACGGCGTCGAGGGGCACTACTGGGCAGCGCTGTGCATCGGGAGCTTCGCGCAGGGGATGGGCGTGGTGAGGGCCCTGGCCAACGGCATCGAGGGAAAGTTCACGCACGAGCTCGAGCGCGCCACGGCGCTCGACCCGAGCTACGATCACGGAAGCATCCCGGTCGTGTGGGCCGCCTATCATCTCGAGGTCCCTTGGCCAAAGCGCGATCGAAAGAAGGCTCGTCAGGAACTGGCCCGGGCCCTGCAGCTCAATCCCGCAAATCTGCGGGCGCGCCTGTATCTGGCGCGAATTCTGATCGACGAGAGTCAGGCATCCGAGGCCCGCTCCTTGCTGGCCGAGATAGCGGCCGCGCCGATCGGACGCTACGATGCGCCGGAAGAACGCGTGGCCAAGCGGGAAGCCGCCCTGCTCTCAGCCTCCATCAAGGCGCCGTAGGCAGCCCTGCCTGGTAGACGGGTACAAATATGTATACACTTTTGTATCATGGCGCAGACGGTTCGGATTGACGAGGCCACCCATGGGATCCTCCGGGAGTTGGCAAAGGCTGACGGGGTGAGCCTGAACGAAGAGCTCGCCCGTGCTGTCGAGGCACGACGGCGGGAGCGATTCTTCGCCGACTTGACCGCCGGCTACGCCGATCTCACCGAAAGGGAGCGCCTCGATGAGCTGACGGAGAGAGCGCTCTGGGACGGCACGCTTCGAGATGGCCTGGACGACGAATGAAGCGAGGCGAGATCTGGAGGGTAGCCCTCGATCCGACCGTTGGTCACGAACAGGCGGGCACGCGACCAGCTCTCATCTTGTCGGTGGACCGGTTCAACGCCTCGGGTGCCGACTTGGTTGTCGTTCTGCCTATCACTAGCAAGGCTAGCAAGCATCGAGCCTTGCCTTCCCGCATTCGAGTGACACCGCCGGAGGGGGGATTGTCGAAGGAGAGCTGGGTCATTTGCGAACAGCCGCGCACCGTCGCGACGAGTCGACTGGGAAGGCGAATGGGCAGCCTTCGGCCCGCCACGATGCACGCGGTCGAGGTGGTCGTTTGCTTCCTTCTGGGTTTCCCGTCGCCACCCGGTTAGCGAAGCCAACAGTTTGAGATGCCGCCGTCGGCTTCGCGCTCAGGACCTGTTCTCAGTGCGCGCCGGTGGTCCCGGCTTCCCTCCCGGGCAGCTCGGCGGTGATCTTGAGCATGACCACCCCGTGCGGGCTCACTTTCGCTTGATAGCGCGCGCGGAAGGTCCCGGCATCGATCCCCCTCCAGAGATCGCGAACGCTGGCCCGGCCTCCTGGGAACAGGCCGATGTCCTCCCACTCGACGGTGATCGGGCTCTCCTCGGTGCCTCGGTTGAAGAGGATCACGGCCCGCGTCCCGTCCGCGAGCGGCTTCATCCACACCTCGTGTGGGCCGTTGTCGCGCACCTTGCGACCCTGGATGCCGAGCGGGTCCTGGTCGACCGCGATCACCTCCCGATTGGTGAGGATCTCGCGAATGTCCGCGCTCATGGTCTGCAGATCGTTGCCGGCCATCAGGGGTGCCGCGAACAGCGCCCAGAAGCTGAAGTGCGATCGGCTCTCCGCCAGGGTGAGGCCGCGGTTGCCGACCTCGAGCATGTCAGGATCGTTCCAGTGGCCTGGCCCCGAGAAGGGGTACAGCTCCGCCATGAGATCGATGATGTGAACCACGCCCATCCCTCCCCAGCTGTTCCCGCAATCCCAGCAATCCTGAATGTCGCCGGTGGCCCGCCACAGCTGCCCGATCCCGGGGGCCCAGAGCCAGGGCCTGGTAGTGCCCCACTCGCAAATCGACAGAATCATCGGGCGTCCGGTGGCGCGCAGGGCGCGGCTCATGGTCCCGTAGGCTTCGCGCGTGTCTTGACCCTCGGTGTTGCACCAGTCGTACTTCAGATAGTCGACCCCCCACGCCGCATAAGCTCTGGCGTCGTCGACCTCATGACCCTTCGAGCCGGGTCTCTTCGCGCAGGTCATGGTTCCCGCATCCGAGTAGATCCCGAGCTTGAGCCCACGGGCGTGGACCGCATCGGCGAGCGCGCGGATCCCGGACGGGAAGCGCGCCGGATCCGCCACGATCTCTCCAGCGGCATCCCGCTTGATCTGCCAGCAGTCGTCGATGACGACGTATCGGTAGCCGGCAGCCTTCAAGCCCGTCTTCACCAGGGCGTCCGCCGCCCCGAGAACGACCCTCTCGCTGACGTTGCAGCCGAAGCGGTTCCAGCTGTTCCAGCCCATGGGAGGGGTGGGGGCCAGCGATGGCCCGAGCGGGAGGGCGGCGGAGGGAGCGGGAGCAGCCGCGGGAGCGCGGTCTGGCGGGGCGGTGGCCCGGGCGCCCGAGCCTGCGCCGAGCACCAGGAGGCAGGCGGAGACGACGCGAAGAGCGATCGGGAGGCGCATGGATCAGCAGATTGTACGCCGCGCGCCGGCCCCCTGGCTCGAGCCGGAGCCGTGCGCACCACCGGGCAGCCCGACGTTCGGTCTCGCGGTCTCGTCTTGACGTTGCATACAAATCACATCATATTGTATGCATGCGTACCACGCTGGATCTCGACGACACCCTGCTCCGCGATGCGACCAGCGCGATCGCTCGCGAGCATCTGGAGAAGAACGAACCTGTCCCCGTTTACACCAAGACCTTCGTGGTCGAATCGGCGCTGAAGGCTCTCCTGCGCGAACACGCTGCCCGGCGCCTGTCCCGCATGTTTGGCGCCGATCCGGTGGCATCCGCGCCGCCCCGGCGTCGGCCAAAAGTTTGATCGTCAGCGTCGACACGAGTGTCTGGATCGCGTTCCTCCGGCGACGCGCGGTGGCGCAGCCCCTGACCCGGCTGCTCCAGGAGAACGTTGTCGAGGTTCACGCCTTCGTGCTCGCGGAGCTGGTGCTCGGCAATCTCGGGGACCGGCACGAGTCACTGCTCGAGGACCTCGCGAGGCTGGGGGCTCCTCCTCCTCGAGCTCATGATCAGGCGATGGCCTTCATCTCGCGCCATGCCCTTCACCGCAGTGGAATCGGATACGTCGATGCGCACCTGCTCGCCAGCGCCGAGGCGGAGCGGCACACGCTGTGGACCCTCGACCGAGATCTCGCCCACGCGGCGAGGCGCCTGGGCGTCGGGTTCGTTCCGTAGACGTCATGAAGCTGTTATCTTGACCGTGTCCGCATAAGGACCTGTTCCGCTCTAATTGTGGGCTGCGTCGCTGGCGTCTTGATGACAACGGCGAGGGCCCAAGAGAGAAAAGAAGAGAGAAAAGAAGAGAGCAAAGAAAAGACGTCAACATCGCAGCATCTCACCGAGGGGAGCAACAAATATGACGCCCAAGACGCCCAAGAACACCGTCTGTCTGTGGTTCGACAAGGATGCGCAGGAGGCGGCGCGCTTCTACGCCGCCACCTTTCCGGAAAGCAAAGTGACCGGCCTTCACAAGGCGCCAGGGGACTTTCCCGGGGGCAAAGCAGGGGAAGTCCTCACGGTGGAGTTCACCGTCTTCGGAATTCCCTGCCTCGGTATCAACGGCGGGCCGGTGTTCAAGCACAGCGAAGCCTTTTCTTTTCAGATCGCGACGGACACTCAGGAAGAGACGGACCGCTACTGGAACGCCATCGTCAAGCATGGCGGCGCCGAAAGCGCGTGCGGTTGGTGCAAGGACCGCTGGGGAATATCTTGGCAGATCACCCCGCGCACGCTCACCGAGGCGCTTGCCGCTGGTGGCGCTGAAGCCAAGCGCGCCTTCGCATCGATGATGACGATGAAGAAGATCGACGTCGCCACCATCGAGGCAGCCCGTCGCGGCTGAGGCCCGCGCCGGGGTCACCCGAACAACCGAGCAGCCGTTCCTGGTGCACGTGTGCAATCTTCGACACTGCTGTTGGCGCTCTGCCAGACAGCCCACGTCGCGAGGCGAGCCTGGTCCTTCGATCTCAAGGGCCTCCTCGCGCGGATGGCCCGGTGGCAACCAGGGAGTCCGTGGCCTCTCGCTTGCTTTGGGTTCGAATCGCGGATCGGGTGGCGGTCACGACCGTGATCTGAGCGGGCCCGTGCAGGCGGAGCCCCGCTACGATGGTATGCGCGATGGGTCGTGAAACGACCAGAGGGGTTCCATGCGACGTGTGGTGGTTGGAATTCTCTGTGGGTACTTTGCGACGGTGACCGCGATCGGCGCGGAGGTGGCCATGGCTGCGCCGACCCATGCCGCCCCCTCCGATGACGACACCTCCGTCCACCAGGGCGGGGAGACCGCGGTGGACTCGACCCGAGATCGGCCGGTTGGCACGTATGTAACAAAGAGCGGCCTCTTCGGGTATCCCTTCGTCAGCCTCGCCTATCGCATCTTCTGACCTGGCTGTCACGCCCGGTCTTGGGTGGCCAACTCCAGTGGCCTCCATCTCTCTGGAGGTTACCGAGAGGGAGGGGCGGCTACGGCTTGGGTTTGAGCAAGCTTCCGGACTGTCGGTAGCCCTCTGGTCGTCGGGATTGAGTATCGTGAAGTCGTCACCGCACCTCTCCGTTGCAGAAAAGACGGGCAGGTCGTCTTTGCGATCTCGTGTGTGGCTGTAGGCACAAACCAGCGGCTTTCCTCGCCAGTAGGCGTGTCGGCGGGATCGGTCCCTCCGCCGCAGGCGCCAACCGGAAGACCCCTAGGTGAACTTCAATCTGAAATGTCATGATCTTCGAGACGAGGGCGCATCTGCTCTCCGTCGGAATCGTCGTGAGCGTCGGCGCGGCGGGACCGGTCGCCCCCAGCAAGACAGCGGAGGCGAATCCGCCGACACTGGCGAGACTCATCGGCCGCCTGGCAGCTCCCACCACTTGATGGGCTGCTTTTGAATCCGCAAGTCAATGACGGCATTTGCGTTACCCTTGGCATCGTCGTTCCGATCGAAGTACAGGCCGCCCGCGCGAATGGAGGGTGCCACCGGGAAGACGCCTGCCGCAAAGCTGACCGAAGAACAACCAGCGATGAAGGTTTCGCGGACCCCGGCAGCTTTTAAAGCGTTGGCGAAATCCGAGCCCGACGGCTCCATGTTCTCCGTCGCCGAGGTGGCGGGAAAGATGATCTCCATCAGCGACAACACCGCGGCCGACCACCTGCTCCGGCTCGTGGGTCGCGAGCGCGTCGAGGCCTACCTGCCGAGCATGGGGCTCGCGAGCCCGGCGCTCGACATTCCGTTCCTGACGACCCGCGAGCTGTTCCAGTTGAAACTGGGCTCGGCCGATGACCGCGCGGCCTTCCAGGGGGCGAACCCCGCGCAGCGGCGCCAGCTCCTCGACGGTGACTATGACCTGCGTCCTCTCCCCGACCTCGCCGCGGCCACCGCCTGGGACGGGCCCATCGCCGTCGACACGGATCGAGTGGTTTGCTTCCCCCGCCGACGTGTGTCGGGCCTTCGCGTCGCTCGAGAAGCTGGCCGAAGCCCTGACCGGAGCCACGGTCTCGAGCATTCTCGCCATGAACCCCGGAGTGATGCTCGACCGGCGGGTTTTCTCGTACGTCGGTTACAAAGGCGGCTCCGAGCCCGGGGTCCTGACGCTCGCCGGGTTGCTTCGGAGGGCAGTGGACGGGCAATGGGTGGTGGTGACCGTCGGTTTCGCGGATCCCGTCAATCCCATCGACGAGACAGCGGGGACCTACTACGCGATCGCCGCCGCCCAGATGGCGGCACGCTGATCCGCTGAAGCCTCCTGCAAAGTCACGTGCTGGCGAATGATGCCTGTGAATGATGCCTATGTGACGTCTATGCTCCGCTCTTGGCGGTCTCGCCCAGTCGACGAAATCGCACGGAGAGGATCTTGAGGTCGGGGCCCTTCGCCTGTCCCGCTCGCCGATCCAGCTCGAACATCACCATGCCCTCCAGGTGGCCCTGCCGTTCGTCCCGGTCGATGCTGGCCGTGCGGTTGAGACCGATTGACGGACCGGGGGGAGCCCAGCGAAGCCTGCCCCCAAAGATCTGTTCGAGTCTCTCGACCGTGGTGTTCCAGGTGATCGCCAGAACGAGCTCGATGTCGGCGGGGGATGACCTTTGGTCTCTCTGGAAGAACTCGAAAACGATCTCTCGAACGCCCATGATTTGGGGCTTCGGTTTTACCCGCCAGGTTGAGTCGTGCTTGTCCTCGAGCTCTCCGAAGAGAGCCAGCGCGCGATCGGCGTCCAGCTTGGGATCGAGTGCTCGTTCGAAAAGCGATGCCAATTGATTCTCATCCACGGTCGATGTGGCCTTTCTGGGCTCGGCCAGTGAGCTTTGGTTCTGGAGCGCTGCGCTAAATACTTGAAGCAGTGCCGCCATTCCAAGAACGAGGAAAAACCGCGGCCATGCTCGTTGCAACGCGATCACGGGTTTTTGGTGGTGAGCCGATTGTACTCCACCTCGCTTGCGTCACCTTGCCTCCAGGCATCATCTTCCTCGGGCAGCGCCCGGTACTGGTCATAGGTGCCTGCCTTGGGTTTGGGAGAGTCAAGGTCAGTCAAGACCTGTTCTCGGTGAGCGCTGCGATCGCCATACACGGAGATATCGACCGCGGTTCCCAACTCTCCCTCCGACGTCCCTCGCTCGGCAGGAGAGGCGACGGCGGCGGACGCTACATGATCCGGAATCTGCATGCCCTTTGCGATCTTGGTGCTTGGGATCTTCGCCGCAGCTCTGCTCTGGGCGGCGTGGAACCATTGCTCGCCGTGCCGGCCCTCGTGGTAAATCGTGTTCGTCAGGTCGGCCATCTGCCGGTCGCTCATCTCGCCGACGAGGAGCCGTTCGTTCAGGTCCACTTGCCAGCGCACGAAGTTCATCTCTCCCAAGGTACTGGGGTTCGACATTGCCTTCGCGGCCACTCCCAGTGGAGGCATGCCAGGCGGCGCAGACGTCGCCAGCGCCCGCTTGAGCGCGTCTAGGCGCCCCTTCGCGTCGAGGGCGTCCCAATCTTCCAACAGCGCTTTCATCTCCCGGACGAACGCGGCTCTCGTCGGCGGAGCCGCCATGCCGAACCCCCGATCTCCAATGAGCACGTTCATCGCCCCGACCGCGAATGTGTTCGGTGGCCCTCCGCCCTGGAGAACATCGCCCACCCGGGCGGCCATGCGACCGTTGATCAACACCGTCGTGCTCCCCAGGGGCACCATCTCCGGCCCGTGCACGCCGGGGGCGGGACATGCGCACACGTCGTCCAGCGCCCGCCATGCCGGCTGGCCACTCACCATTACGTTAGGGGAGCCGATGCCCGGAGCGGCCGGTGAACCGTGCGCGGTCATGTCTCCAACGCGAGCAGCAGGCTGGGCCATGTCTTGCTCCATAGCGCACTTAACGTGATGCGGCAATGGGGCAGGGGCCGGCCAGATGTGACCACCGTGCCCGCCGGCGACATCGTAGAGCTCGTTGCCGAGAACTCTGAATCCGACCTTGCTCAATCCCCTCCCTTTGCCCGCCGGGCGGGCACGCCGAGACTGGCTGGCCCGCTGGGCTAGCGCGAAGGCCGGCATCAAGGCTTCCGTTTCCCCTTCGACGGCGGCTTCTTGGCGGCCGTTGTCCGATGCGCCCGCTCGATCTGCTTCACGTGACGGATGGCTTGGTGGAAGTCTTGGTCCACCGGACCGGCGAGCGCCGCCCGCACAGTCGCGAAACGATCGTACTCGAGTTCGGCTTTCGCGACTGCGGCCTCGTGCGAAACCCTGCCAGCGTGGGCAAGGACATCCCGTTCGGCCAGCTTAAGGAAGTCGTCCAACTTGGCGATCCAGTCGGTCACGTACATCGGTCGCCAGTTCAGGGCCTTGACCTCGGCGAATTCGCGTATGCGGTCACGATCTTGTTGAGGGCGTCGAGCTCCTCGGCGTCGAGGTAGTTTTTTCGTGATGGCCACGTCGGTCTTCCTTGCCGCAGCCCCCGCCCAGCTGGTCAGTCCCATGTTCGGCTTGCCGGCGTCGGCCCGCGCGGCGATCACCTCCGCGGCTGTGTGCCCGTGGGCCGCCCAGTGCATCTTGTTTTGGACCGTCGCAAAGAAGCGCTGCGAAGCTTCGGCCCGCGGATCGTAGTCGATGCTGGTGGCGTAGATCGCGAGCACCTTCCGCCAGAACATTTTCTCCGACGACCGGATGTCGCGGATGCGCGCGAGCAACTCGTCGAAGTAGTTACCCCCGCCACCCCGCTTGAGGCGCTCGTCGTCCAGCGTGAAGCCCTTGACGATGTACTCGCGGAGCCGCTGCGTCGCCCAAATCCGGAACTGGTTTCCGCGGTGCGACTTCACTCGGTAGCCGACGGAGATGATCACGTCGAGGTTGAAGTACTCGACCTCGCGCGTGACCTCGGCCCCTCCTCGCGTTGAACTGTTGCAGATTGTGCAACGGTTGCCTTCGCGTCCAGCTCGCCCTCGTCGAAGATGTTCTTGCTGTGCCGCGAGATGACCGACTTGTCGCGCTGGAAGAGGTCGGCCATCTGGGATACGTTGCCTTCTGGTCATTTTTTTCGCTGAAGAGGAAATATCGCGACGACATGGCGTCGGCGAGGGCTCATGTCCTGAGGCGTTCAGGTGAGGTCCGCCGGTGACCACGGGGGCGTTCCCTCCCACGTCGGACCTACGGAGTCTCCGCGGCTGCACGCTTGCCGGGACCGCCATGTGTCCATAGACTATGTCCATGGCAACGAGACGGATGGGAGCGGGGGCATTCAAGCAGGTCTGCCTCGCCGTTCTCGACGAGGTGGCCGAGTCGAAGACCGAGGTGATCATCACCAAACGTGGTCGGCCGATGGCGCGGCTGGTCCCGATCGTTTCAGAAAGGGAACGCGAAGACGAGATTTTGGCCAGACTGCGCGGCAAAGGGAAGGTGCTCGGTTCGGAGGCGGAGTTCCTTCGGCCAAGCTCCTCCGACGTCGCCTGGTCGGCCCTCGACGGCGGGAAGTAGAGTGCTTGTACTCGATACCCACGCCGCACTCTGGTGGACACTCGAGCCGGCCCGCTTGGGACGGCTGGGAAGATCCGCGATCGCGCAGGCGGACCGGATCGGGATCCCCACGATTGTCTTGTGGGAAGCGGCGGTGCTCGTACGTAAGCGAAAGCTCGCGCTGTCGATGTCGGTCGCTGAGTGGGCGGCCCAGTTGCTGTCGATCCCGCGTGTCGAGCCGCTCCCATTGACCGCCGAGGTGGCCCTGCGGGCCGACTCTTTGGTCATGCACGGGGATCCCGCGGACAGATTCATAGTTGCCACCGCGCTGGCGGCGAGCTCACGCCTGGTCACCAAGGACGACCTCCTCCGGCAACAAGGACTCGTGAAGACCATTTGGTAGCATCCAGGACGCCGTCCTGCATTCTCCGAGTGCTTCCCAATCAAAGGGACGGGATTGTTCGAGCTGTGGGGGTGGGGCTCATGAGAGCCGCTCCTCCTCCGGGAACAGGTGGAAATACGGCGTCGCTTCGCGGATCACCCGGCTGACGGACGGCCGCGCAAGCAGGCGATCGAGATAGGCCGCGGTGACGGGGTGCGCTCCGAGCGGGTGGACGCGGTTGCCGTAGTAGAGCGCCGGGAGCGCGGAGCAGTCGGCCATCGTGAGCTCTTCGCCGAGGGCCCAGATCTTCCCGGCCATCGCACTTTCGATGATGGTGTACGACGTTTCGAGCTGAGCTCTGGCTTGCTCCACGCCGTACGGGTCGCGTTTATCCGGTTCGCGCCGGCGATCGGCCACCACCTTCTGCATCGGCTCGTGCACGTAGAAGTCGTAGAAGCGGTCCCAATAGCGCACGCGCAGTGCGCGGTCCGGGTCCTCTGGAAGCAACGCTGTCGTTCCCGGGAAGTGCCGAGCCAGGTACTCGATGATGATCGTCGACTCGAGCACGGTCTGGCCGCGCTCGCCGTCGTGGATCACCGGAAACTTTCCGAACGGCGAGATCTTCAGGAAGTCCGCCCGCTCGCGCTGGTTCATCAGGTCGACGACGTGCGCCGTGAACGGTGTATCGTTTTCGTAGAGGGAGATCAGAACCTTCCAGCAGAACGACGCGAGCGGATGGAAGTAAAGCGCAAGAGACATGAGCGATCTCCTTTTCTCGAAATAGTTGATGCGACCGACGAAGGGGACGGGACCCGCGTTCGAGACTCAGCAGCCCGTCAGCCAGAAGCGGTAGCCATTGGGGCGGAACGGGACGCCGAGCTCGGTGCAGACGTCCGCCAGAAAATCCGGATTGAAGAAGTAGTTCTGGATGCCCGCCACGCGGTCGCCGTCGATGTCCACGCGATTGATGGCCCGCACCGCCTCGCCATCCTGGTGGTTGTACCAGAGCAGCATGACCGGCTCGCCGCGATACAGGCACATCTCCGCACGCGGCGATTCGGGGAGGACCCCCCGCATGTACGCAGGATCGATGCCGCCCAGGGTGTCCGCGCGGGCCAGCCGTTCGCTCCCGAACAACATCCCGCGCAAGATGGTCTTCGTGGCGGAATCGAGCCCATGGCCCGTCGTCGTCCCAACCACCTCGACCGCCGCCGTGTCGAGCAACAACGACGTCAAGCGCGGTAGATCTCGCGCATTGAAGGCCTGACAGAACGCATCCAGCACGCCCGGTGCCGGCACACGCTGCGCAGCCGCGTTCGAGTCCGCCTCGCTCACGTCCGCATCCGCTGCGGACTCGGCGAGCTTTCCGCGCGCCCGGTGCAGCGCCGCGTTCACCGCTCCCACGCTCGTCCAGAGCGTCTCGGCGATCTCTTCCACCTTCAGATCGAAGACATCCTTCAGCAGCACCGCCGCCCGCTCCTGCGGTGCCAGGCGACTCATCAACGTCCCGCCCGCTTCGCGAGCTGCCCGCGGCTCCTGCCACGCTCCGACCTCCGCCGCACCCTCCAACCTGGCGGGCGCGTCGAGCCGTGAGCGCCGGGCTGCATCGATCCACAGGTTCGAGGCCACGCGGAACAGCCAGGCCGCGGGTTCGGCGGTGCATCCCCCATTCGGCCCAGCGTCACGAACGCACGCGCCATCGCGTCTTGGGCCAGGTCCTCCGCGTCCCACGGGCTACGCGTCAAATAGCGCCAGTACCGATAGAGGTCCGAGCGAAGCGGCTCGTAGACATCCAGAAAGCGGTGCAGAGACCGCCGCACTTCGTCGGCCAGGCCGCTCATCGAGTCGTCGTTCGCGTCGCTCATCAGCTTACCAACGAAGCCGGCCGGCGAAACCATACGTCGACTCGACGATTTTTCCAGATTCTTTCGCCCCGCGGTTGGGGAGGGACTGTGGCGTTCGTCGGGCGCCCCACGGAAGTGACGGCCATCGCCCCTACCCGGACAGTCTTTCTGCCAGGCCAGTCAGGCCCTCGCCAATCGGCACGACGTCGATCGGTCCAAACTGGTACCTTTGACGGCCGCCGTACAGCAGGCATCCCGTCGCCTCGGGGTAGTCCTCGCAAAACAGGCGGAGCGTCGCGATGTCAGCCTCGCGAAAGCGGGACGAGCGCTTGACCTCGAACGCATGAAGCCCCCGTTCGCCGTATAGAACGAAATCGACCTCCTTCTGATCGGCCGTTCGCCAGAAGAAGATCTCGTATTCGAGATCTTGGTTGGCATTTTCCGCGCGCAACGATTCGAGGACCAGGGTTTCGATCGCCGCACCGTCGATCTCGTCGCTGGTGTCCAGAGGGCCTCGCGGCCGGATGGCACGGTACACGCCGGCGTCGAAAAAATAAAACTTCGGATGCGTCGTGAGCTTGCGCTTTGCCCGTCGGCTGAACACCGGCAAGCGAACCGCCAACAGCAGATCCTCGAGGAGGTCGAAGTGATTCTCGACGGTCTTACGGTTGATACCGCAGTCCGCGGCCACGGCCTGAACGCCGAGGACACTTCCTTGCGAGAAGCTCGCCGCCTCGAGGAAACGGTTGAAGGAGGCAAGGTTCCGCACCAACGCCTCGTGCTGCACCTCCTCCCGCAGGTAGGTTCCGACGTAGCTCTTCAAGTACGCGGCCGGATCGTCGTCCATCCAGACCGACGGCAACATCCCGAACCGGATTGCGTGGCCGAGATCGAACCGCTTGCCGAGCTCCCTGGCCGTGAAGGGGTGCATGGTCAGCGTGCGCGCCCGTCCCGCGAGCAGATTTGCTCCGGAGCGCTTGAGCTTGCGGGCACTCGATCCTGTTAGGACGAACCGCAGCTTGCGCTTCACTATCAACCTGTGAACCTCGTCCAGCAGGGACGGCAACTTCTGCACTTCATCGATCACGACCACGCCGCCGCCGTGGGCATCGGCCATGGCCTCCAGCCTTTCCGTATGACCAAGAAGCTCGACGAACGTGGACTCCTTGAGCAGATCGACCTTGAGGGCGCTCGGCTGGGTCGCGTCGACCCAGGTCGACTTTCCCGTCCCACGCGGGCCAAGCAAGAAGAAGCTTGCCTTCTCCAGGACGTCTCTCGTTCTGGCAATCACGCTGCCATTTATAGCAAGAAAATGGCAACTGCGGTTCCAGACCTGGCCCGAGCCGTTCCGGCCTGTCGACCGGCCAATCGGCCTGCGGCCCGGCGCATGGGAGGCGCACCGGGCGGCTCCTTGCTAGAATCGCCCCATGATGTTCACGTTGTTGCATCTGGTGGTCCTGACGCTGGTGGTCCTGGGTTTGGCGCGGGCGCTTCCCGGATTTCGCATCCGGTCGACCGCGACGGCGCTCATGGTGGCGGTGGTCTTCAGCCTGCTGAACTGGTCGGTGGCGTGGCTGATCAGGGCAGTGCTCTTCCTGCCTGCGATCCTGACACTGGGCCTGCTGTTCCTGGTCATTCCGCTCATCGTCAACGTGATCGTGTTGTGGCTGACCGACAAGTTCCTGAGCGCCTTCGAGATCGCCGATGGCCGGACCTTGTGGCTGGCGGCGGGCGCCATCACGCTGGTGAGCTTCGTGTTCCACTTGGCTCTGCGCGTCCACTATGCGCAGAGCTGGAGCCCGAACGCGGTCGTGCACGTCTGAGGCGATCGTCGCAGGGGCCACTACATCAGGGAGAACGGATACGTGATCACCTGGCTCATGTTCGACGCCGGGAACCGCAGACCGCCCACGACGCCCTTGATGCAGCCGGTGAGCCCGCCCTTGTGCAAGATGACGGGCGCTTCGACCTGCACGCCCTTGACGGCGCCGGTGCGCTGGATGCGGAACCTGACGGTGACGCGGCCGGGGACGAAGGTGTCCTCGTCAGGTCGCGAGCGGGCGACGCAACCGAGCACGGCGTCCTCCTTCGTGTGGAAGCGCGCGTCGATCTCGTCCTGCGACAACTCCTTCCCGACGGAGTCCTTCGAGAAGTCGAGGCGCATGGTCTCGGCCCGCGACAGGTCCTCGCCCTGCCATATGATCTTCAGGTCGGCGGCTCGCAGCCTGGCGGGTTCGGGCTTGTCGTTGGGCTGACGCCCCCCACCGCGGGTCACCGGTGAGGGTGATGGTGACGGTGAGAGTGGGCCGAACACATCCTCGGGCGGCACCTCGGTCAACGAGGAGGCGCCCGGCGCGATCGGGGGGCGGTCCTCGGACGCCGGGGCGAAGACCGGCGGCGGAGCCTCGCCCATTGGGGCTTCGCGCGACGGCGCTTCGCCCGACGGCGTCGACGGGACTAAGACCTCGTTGCGCGCAAGGCGCCGCGCGCCCCGCCGCCGCCGCCGATGTTCCTTGCCGTTCTTGACGGGCTCGCTGGCGGCAACGACGACCGGCGGGCGAGGCACATGGAGGGACCGCCGCCAGTAGAGGACGCCGGCGAGGCCCGCGGCTGAGAGAACGAGCAGCACCAAGAATCCCTTCATCGTCCTGCGCCTAGCCTACAAGACGCCCGCCCCCGATGGGTCGGTGGCCTTCCGGGCCTCTATTTTGCCGCGGGCCCTGACGCGGCCCGCCCGCCGGGTACGTGGAAAGAAAGGGCGATTGGACCGATCTGGTCTTGGGCATGCTAGGAATCGCGACTCCGGGCATCCGAGGAACCCCATGAGACTCGCTCCTGCTCTCGTTCCTTGCACTGTCGTATGGTTCGCGGCTTGTGGCGGCACCACTGCGAGCGGCCCTGGTAGTGGCGGACGAGGAGGTGCCGGAGCTGTCTCAGCCAGTGGTGGCGACCAGGCGAGCGGTGTGACCAACACCGGCGGGGCGACGCTCGGGACCGGCGCGACGCGGCGGCCACCGCCGGTCCGGCAGGGGGGACAGGGGGCGACGGCACGCTGGCTTCGGGCGGCACGAGCGCCACTGGCGGCGCGCAATCCGGGGGCGCCCCGGCACCCGGTCCGGACGCCGGATCCCCCTTGGACTCCGGCAGGGTGGATTCGGCCCCGGACGCGGACGCGGACGCGGACGCGGCCGCCGGCAAGCCGACCTGCCCCGCAGGCCCATTTCCCCTGCCGGTGATGCAGTCCTCCAAGGTCGTGTGTGCGAATTTCCCTTTCAGCTACGACTCCAACGAGGGGCCAACCTGGGTCGCAAGCCAGAGCGCATTCTTCTTCTCGAACTACGCGATCCGCCAGGCGACTGGAGGGGACATCATCAAGTACACGCCCGGGGGTGATTGCGAGCTCTTCATCAAAGGCGTCGGCTGCAACGGACTGGCGGTCACCGATGACGGAGGTCTCCTGGCCGCCTGTCAGCAAACCCGATCGCTCGTCCGTTTCGACCTCGTCACCAAACAGGCGACCAGCGTGGTCGACCGATACATGGGAATGATGCTGGACAGTCCCGACGATCTGGCCATACACAGCAACGGCACGATCTACTTCACCAACCCTACCTTCGAGCTCGGCGCCCGACCTCCCGGTTTCGGGCTGGCCACCTTTCGCTTGGACCCGAGCGGCGCGCTCAGCTTGATCGCGCAAGGACTGTCGAACGGAATCGCCCTGTCGCCCGATGAGAAGAAGCTTTATGTCCTGACCTCGTTCACTCAGGGCAGCGCCTGGGATCTGGACGCACAGGGCGTGCCTTCCAACCGAAGCAGCCTGCCCTTTGGCGGCGACGGGATGGCCGTGGATTGCGCCGGAAACCTGTACGTCTCGGGGAGGATCTACACGTCGGTCGGCCAGAGTATCGGCAGCTACGTCACGGGCGGCACCAATCTTTCGTTCGGCGGCGCCGATCGCAAGACGGTGCTGGTCGTGGGCATCGGGCAACAGGTCCGCGAGCTGCAGATGAGCGTTCCTGGCCTTCCGTGACTCCTCCCCCGGAAGGGAAAGTCACGACGACAGCGAAGGCCCCAGGCGCTTCTCGATGATCTCCCAGGCACGGCTGAACTTGCGTCCTTCGAAGGGGTGGAATCGAGCAAAGCCAGGAAGGGAGAGATCGTAGCCCGGGGCGTAGACCAGGACCGGTTTCAACGGGGTCGCGCCTGTCTGGCGATTTCGTGCGTTCCAGTGAATGACGCGCTCAGCAGCGGACGATGTTTGCCGCCGGCACTCCCCAGCGAGCGATGTCCTCGGGATCGCTGGTCAGAACGACCGCGTCTCGGTCGAGGGCTATGATCGCGACGTGGCCGTCGACGACGTCGCCAGCACCTGGCACCGCCGCCAATAGGCCAATGCGGCGGCTCGCCTCTGAATCGAGCGCCAGCTCCTCCACGAGGTCGCTTGCCAGGAGACGCGCGAGTCGTGCCTGCCGGTTCCCGCCTCGCCAGACTTGGGCCACGACTGCCGCGCTGGTCGCGAGCGCGAGAAGGCCGCGATCCGCGAGCAGGACGTATCCCCGAACCGGTGTCGAGCCGCGTTCGAGCGCCATGAAGGCACCTGCATCGAGAACGACGGTTCTCACTCAGCCCGCCGCCGTCCCGCAGGCCTACTGCGGGTCTTCAGGGCCCTCACGACCGCTGCCCGCGGTAGGCCCAACGCGCGCGCCATGGCTGCGGCGATCTCCGGGGAGGTCGACTCCCTCTGCTCCAGTTCCTCGAGCTCCGCCACGAGCTCCGCGCGCGCCCGCGCCTTCGCGCGGATGGCGTCGGCGACCCACGCACTGACTGACGGGGAGCGTCCGGCTCGTACCTCGGCCTCGGCCAGCAGAGCCAGGTCCTCGTCGATGCTGATGGTGATCCTGCGCATACTGGAAGAATACCGCCGTATGCATCACCCCGCAATCACGCCGCCTTGGGCCAGCGGGCCGCGCGATACTGGGCCAGGGCCATCAGTGGGAAGTAGTGCCTGTAGTTGTGATAGTTCAGATAAAAGACCCGCGGGAATCCGGTGCCGGTCCACGAGTCCTGTCGCCAGGTCCCCTGCGCGTCTTGTCCATCCACCAGATAGCGGATGCCGCGTCGGACCGCGGGGCTGTTGACCTCGTCCGCGGCGATGAGCCCCATCAGGGCCCACGCCGTCTGACTGGGCGTGGACGTCCCCACCCCGCGCCGCGACGGATCGTCATACGAGGCGATGTCTTCGCCCCATCCCCCGTCGGCGTTCTGGTGATCGGTCAACCAGTGTGCGGCCCGACGCGCGTGGGGCGTCTGCATGTCTTCGCCGACACACCGCAGTCCGCGCAGCACCTGCCAGGTGCCGTAGAGGTAGTTCACGCCCCACCGGCCGTACCAGCTCCCGTCAGGGAGCTGATCCTGGCGCAGAAACGCCACGGCCCGCTGCACGACCGGGTGGTCGAGGTGGAAAGCCGGGAAGGTGCTCAGGCATTCGAGGACCCGGCCGGTGATATCGGCAGTGCTGGGATCGATCATGGCGTTGTGGTCCGCGAACGGGACCTGGGTCAACCACTGCTTGTCGTTGTCGCGATCGAAGCTGGCCCAGCCGCCATCCTGGTTTTGCATGCCGAGCATCCAGGTCAGACCTCGGTCCATGGCGGCCTGCTGAACCGCCTCGGGCTCCTCGGCCCGGGAGTGCCGCAACACCAGCAACGCCATGCAGGTGTCGTCGACGTCCGGATAAAATTCATTTCGATGTTCGAAGTACCAGCCTCCAGGGGGGGCCGGATTGCGGTGCGCCCAGTCTCCGGGACGCCGACATTGCTTCGAAAGCAGCCACGATGCCGTTCGCCGGAGAACCGGGGAATCTCGGGCCACGCCGGCCTGGGCCAGGGTGTATCCGGCCAGCACCGTGTCCCAGACCGGCGACAGGCAGGGTTGCATGCGCAAGCTGCCGTCCTCGCCGCGCAGCAAGAGGCCGTCGAGGTGACCGAGTTGCTCCCTGAGGAGGGGATGGTCTTCCTGATAACCGAGACAGCTCAGCGCCATCACGGAGTTCGACATCGCAGGCAAAATCGCGCTCAGGCCGTCGGAGTCCTGCAGGCGCTCGATCATCCACGCCGAGGCGCGCTCGAGCGCGGCCCGCCTCAGCAGTCCGGCGCCGGGCAAGTGCTCGCAGACCTTCAACAATCGATCCACCCCGAAGAACACCTTCCTCAGCGAGCCGCCGCTGCCAGCGCCGCCGCCTGGGGTGTCCGATGCGTCTTGCGGCCGTGGTCCCCCCCCGATGGTGAACAGCTCGGCGACGCCCGCCGTCGCTGGCAGCGGTCTGACGACCTTGCTGGCGTAGAGGATCGACAGCGGCACGAAGATCGTGCGTGACCAGGCTGACATATCGTAGACGGTGAATGGCGCCGCCCGCGGGAAGAACATCATCTCGGGCGGAATGGCCGGGACCTTCTTCCACGGATACTGTCCAAAGAAGGCCAGGTGATACTTCGAGTAGGTATTCGCGTTCTCGATGCCTCCCTGCTGCGCTATGGCGCCAAGGGCACGCCGCATGTGTGGGGCGTCACGATCGTCGCCTGCGATCTTCAACGCGAAGTAACTCAGGCATGACACCGAGATCTCCGGCGGTCCGCCGGGATACTGGCTCCAGCCACCGCCGGGCAGCATCTCGTCGCGAATGACGCGGGCGAGATCCTGGACTCTTTGGCTGTGGGGCCGACCGAAAAAAGCCTCGAGGAGGATCATGTAGCTCTCGAGGGTGGTATCGCCCTCGAGCTCGGCGCACCAGAACCCGGCAGGGTCCTGTCTGGCCACCAACCAGTCGTTGGCACGGCCAATGACCTCCGCCACGCGGGCCGGTCCAGGCGCCGCAAGGGTCAGCAGCACGGCTGATTGGTCCTTCATTCTTGCTCGTTCTGGTGTAGACACGGGGGGAGGCGTGGACACATGAGATTTCCTCTGCATATCACGACGGACATGGTTGGCTATCAACTCAAGCAGGCTGCCCGGGGGCAGGCGCGCTATCCGTTCGTGCTCATGCTCGAACCGCTCTATGCCTGCAACCTGGCCTGCATCGGTTGCTCGACGGAGCGGCACACTGGCAAGCTCTCGGATCGCCTGCCACTCGAGGCCTGCCTCAAGGCGGTGGACGATTGCGGCGCGCCGTCGGTGTCGATCTGCGGTGGGGAGCCGACCCTCTACCCGGAGCTCAAGCAGCTGATCGATGGGATCATCTCGCGCAAGCGTCACATCTACCTGTGCACGAATGGGCTGGTGCTCGACACGAAGGTGTTCGGCAAGATCCCGCCGGCCAAGCGCCTGACCATCAACGTGCATCTCGATGGAATGCGCAAGACCCACGACGAGGTCTGCGCGCGTGAGGGAGTCTTCGACAAGGCCATCGACATGATCCGGGAGGCCAAGCGCCTCGGGTACCACGTCATGACCAACACCACCGTGTTCAAGAACACCCCGATCGAGGAGATCGAGGAGCTGTGCGCGCTCGTCAGCGGGCTCGGCGTCGACGGCTTGCTGCTTTCGCCCGGCTACCACTACGAATCGGTCAAGGAGGACATCTTCCTGACCCGGGCCGAGATCCAGAAGAAGTTCGCTCGCGTCCTCGAGCTGTCCAGGCGGTACCCCATCAACTCGACGCCCATGTACCTGGAGTTCGCCGCCGGACAGCGTGACTACGATTGCTCGCCCTGGAGCACGGTCACGTTCACGCCCCGAGGCTGGAAGGGCCCCTGCTACCTGATAGGCGAGAAGTTCACCCAGGACTGGAGCTCGTTCTGGGCCAACACCGACTGGGCGTACTGGGAGTCACGCAAGGACGATCGCTGCCAGAACTGCGCGATGCACTCGGGGTTCGAGGCGTCGGCGGTCCGGGGGCTGGTCAAGAGCCCGAAGGACATGTTGCGCATGGCGGTCTGGAATTTCGTGGGTTAGGGCCATGGCCATGCCTGCACGTTCAGCAGCCTCCGGGGACGACCGGGCACGGGGCGCCACCCTGATCGTGGCGGCGATGCCCGAGGAGCTGTCCCCGCTGCGGGCGCGGCTGACGGGGGCGCACGCGCATCGGGTTGTCGATGACGGCCAGGCGGTCAGTCATGAGCTGGAGATATGGACCGGCCTCCTGGGCGGTCAGCCGGTGATCCTGGCCGTCACGGGCGACGGTGAACGCAACGCCCGCCAGGGCATCGCCGCGGTGCTGAACATGCTGGGGACCATGCCGCCGAGCCAGGCTCCTGGCCAGGTCGCGGGACGGCCCGCGGGGCGAGTCGCGGGGCTCGTCGCAGCGAGCATAGCCGCCCCGGCGCGGGTAGATCGTCTGATCGCCGTCGGGGTTGCCGGTGCCTTGAGCGCGGATCTCGGCGCAGGGGCGCTCGTGGTGTCGGACCGGGTCACCAGCGAGGGCGGTGAGACCCTTCTCGCCGACGCCACGCTGGTCGCGCGAGCGGTGGCAGCCGTGGCTGATACGGGCGCCCGTCGAGGTCTGGTCATGACCACCGGCCGCATCATCGACACGATCGACGAGAAGCGGCGCTTGTTGGGGGTGGCCAGCGCCGGTTCGGAGGCGGTCGTCGTCGATCTCGAGTCGCTGTCCTACGCCCGCGCGGCGGCGCGGGCCGGGATCCCCTGGGTGGTCCTCCGAGCCGTGAGCGACACGGCGCGGGAGGCACTGCCCCCGCTTTTGAACCGCTGCCGCGACCCGGGTGGCTCCGTGCGACGGGGACGGGTAGCCCTGGAGCTGATCGGAAATCCCGGCGCCCTGCCCATCCTGCTGTCGCTGCGGCAGCGGGTCCGGGAGTGCGCCCAGGTGCTGGCCCGGGCCACCGAGATCATGCTCGTCGATGCGACGAGCGCCCATTTCGCGTCGCCGTCGCCGGCGCCGGCGGCGGCCCTACCCCAGTCCACGTCCATGTCCGCGTCCACATCCGTGTCTGCGTCGACGTTGGCCACCGCGATCCGGGGGGCCGAATGGCGTCCATGACCTCGATGTCGATGCACGACGGTCCGAGCGGGGCGGGCACCGACGAGCTGTACGCCTTTCTCCAGAAGACCAGCCGCACCTTCGCGTTGACGATTCCGATGCTGCCGGAGCCCCTGCGCACCGAGATCGGTATCGCATACCTGTTGTTCCGCATCATCGACACCTTCGAGGACGCCACGGCCTGGTCACCGGCCAAGCGCATGGACGCGCTCAGGCAGTTCGAACGTTTGCTGGATCATGCCGACGAGCGAGAGGTGACGGGCGCCGTGGCGGCCTGGACCAGGGATCCTCCGGTCGCTCACCCGGGCTACCTCGAGTTGCTCGGCGCGGCGCCGCGGGTGATCTCCTGGTGTCGCCGGCTCGACCCGGCGGCCCGCTCGGAGATCTGCCGCCACCTCAACCGAAGCGCGCTCGGCATGTGCGAGTTCATTCGCCGCACGGACGGCCAGGGGTTGCTCCGGCTCGCCACGATGCAGGAGCTGCGAGACTACTGCTTCGTCGTGGCCGGGATCGTCGGCGAGATGCTGACGGAGCTCTTTGTGTTGAGCGGCGGCCCCCGTCTGGCTGCCACCGCCGGGGCAGAGCTGCGCGCGCGCTCGGTTCGTTTCGGCGAGGGCCTGCAGCTCGTGAACATCCTCAAGGACGTGGGTGCCGACGCCGCGGAGGGTCGGGTCTATCTGCCTCGTGACGTGCTGCTCGCGGAGGTGTTCATCCTGGCCCGCGCCGATCTTCGGGCGGCCGCGGAGTACACCGAGCTCCTGCGGTCATCGGGCGCCGACCGCGGCCTGGTCGCGTTCAATGCTCTCAACGCCCGTCTCGCCATCGCCACCTTGCGCCTCCTGCGGGATCGGGGACTCGGCTCCAAGCTAACCCGCTCCCAGGTGACCGGTCTGGCGGCCGAGGTTGCCCATGCCCTCGAGGCGGATGCCCCGCTCTTCGATCGGGCCACGCTCGAGCAGTCTTGAGACCATGGCGTTCGATCTCTCGAGAGAGCTGGCGGAGAGATCGAGCGAGAGCTTCGAGCTGCACGAGAAATACCTGAACCCCCAGCTGGTGCGGGTGCTGAAGACCATCGGGTTCGATCGCCACTACGCCCGCGCCCAGGGTCAGTACCTGTTCGACCAGAGCGGACAGCGCTACCTCGATCTGCTCTCCGGCTTCGGGGTGTTCGCGGTGGGGCGCAACCACCCCACGGTGAAGCAGGCCCTCGCGGACGTCCTGGCGGCCGATCTGCCCAACCTGGTGCAGCTGGATGTGTCGCTGCTGGCGGGCCTGCTGGCGGAGCGCCTGCTGTCGCACATGCCGGGACAGGACAACGTCTTCTTCTGCAACTCGGGGACCGAAGCCGTGGAGGCCGCCATCAAGCTGACCCGGGCGGCGACCGGCCGCTCGAAGCTGGTTTTTTGCGACCATGCCTTTCACGGCCTGACCATGGGGTCACTCTCGCTGAACGGGGATCGAAGCTTTCGCGACGGGTTCGATCCGCTTCTTGCCGATACCGTCCGCGTCCCGTTCAATGATCTGCCGGCCCTGGAAGGCGCGCTCGCCGATGGGACCGCAGGGGCGTTCTTCGTGGAGCCGATCCAGGGCAAGGGCGTGAACGTACCGGCGGACGACTACCTCGTCGAGGCGGCGCGCCTGTGCCGCAAGCACAAGACGTTGCTGATCGTCGATGAGGTGCAGACGGGAGTCGGCCGGACCGGACGCTTCCTGGCCAGCGCCCAGGAGGGCGGGGGCGTGGATCCGGATCTGGTCCTGCTGGCCAAGGCCCTCTCGGGTGGGTTCGTGCCGGTGGGCGCGGTGGCCGGCAAGCGCTGGATCTTCGACAAGCTCTTCAATCGCATGGACCGGGCCGTGGTGCACGGCTCGACCTTCGCGAAGAACAACCTGGCCATGGCGGCCGGGCTTGCGACCCTGGCGGTCCTCGAGGACGAGGGCCTGATGCAGAACGCGGCGGCCCGCGGGAGCAGCCTGCTGCGCCGGCTCGGGGCGCTGACCTCGAAGTACGAGATGCTCAAGGAAGTTCGGGGACGGGGCCTGATGATCGCGCTCGAGTTCGGCGCGCCGAAGTCCCTGGGGCTGCGCAGCGCATGGGCGCTGCTGGAAAAGGCCACCAAGGGGCTCTTCTGTCAGACCGTTGTCATTCCCCTCTTCACCCGACACCGCATCTTGTCGCAGGTGGCCGGTCACGAGATGTATGTCATCAAGCTGCTGCCGTCACTCGGCATCTCCCTGGACGACGAGGACTGGATCGTGCGCGCGTTCGATGACGTGATCGCCGACTGTCACCGGATGCCGAGCTCGATCTGGGATCTCGCCACGACGCTCGCGCGCAATACCCTCAAGGGCAAGGCTGGACAGTAGCCGGCGAAGCCCTTCTGGTTCTGGTGCACTCGTGTGTCGCCGTCACCCGACAATCCCGGCCCTGCTGATCTCGGCGGCGGTCTTTGCGCTGGCGAGCTCGACAACCGAGGGTGGGGCAAGGGCCGCGGTGCTTTGCCCGGCCGAGCTGGCGAATGGTGGCGACGGCGCGCCGCTGGCCGGCCTCGACGCCCGCGTCCGGCTCACGTGGATCGATGCGCGCCTGGGCGAGGCGGGACATCACGCCCGGTTGTGGGACTGGGGATGGGGTCTGGGAATCGCGGCGAGCGGGGTGGCCAGCCTGATAGCCGTGCCGTTCGTGGCGTCCGGCGATCGGATCGACTGGTACACGGGGGCGGGCTCGGCTGCGATCGGTGTGATTCCTTTCATGGTCTCGCCCCTCACCGTGGCGCGCGACTCGCGGGAGCTGCACGCAAGGCTGGCGCGCGCCGCGCGCGATCCCTCCCGACAGGAGGTGTGCGCGCTCCTGCTCGACGCCGAGACGCGGCTGGTGCGTGACGCCGAGAACCAGAGGCAACAGCAGCGCTGGTATTTTCACGCCGGCAACGTGGCCTTCAACACCGGGGTCACCTTGTTCCTGGGCCTGGGCTACCACCACTGGACGAGCGGGCTCATCAACGGCATCGCCGGGGCGGTGGTGGGTGAGGCCATCATCTTCACCCAGCCCACCCGCACCATCCACGATCTCGAGACCTATCGAACGGGGTCGCTCGGTGACGGGTTCTAGACTCGAACATTTGCATCTACGCGCTCAAGCAGAATCGAGTCGTGCTGACGCGTTTTGCTCGCCGAACGCCCGATCGACGTCGGCCTGAGCGTCATCACGGAAGCTGAGCTCCGAACAGGGGCGGCCAAGAGCGCCTCCTCCATGAAGACCACCCGCCTTCTGGAACATTTCCTGCGTCCGCCGGCGGTACTCGAGCTCACCTCGGACGATGCCCTCGCCTACGCCGTGGTTCGGGCGCCGCTGGAGCACGCCGGCACCCCCATAGGCCCGCTCGACACCTTGATCGCGTCCCAGGCCGTAGCCCGCGAACTGACCCTGGTGTCGAACAATGAACGCGAGCTCAAGCGAATCGCAGGGTTGCGACTGGAGAACTGGGCTTCCGCTTAATTCCGTCTCAAGTCCGAGGCGCACCACCCGATTCCCCAGATCATGGTGGTTTCGATTGCCTTACGTGTGTCCGAAGTAGCAAGAAGCTTGATGAAACGGGGGGGCAGGGCGGGGATGGTGACGGGCGCGCTGGTGGCGCTGGTCGCGCTACTGGCGACGAGCTGCGCCTTTCACGCAGCCTCCCGGAGCACCGGTTCAGACGCGGGAACGAGCGAGCTCGACAGCGCCTTCCCGCTCACGTCCGCCGACACCAGCGCCCCCGCCGGCACCGGTGGGGCCGGGGCCTGGCGAGGCTCGAGCAACGGCGGGGCGGGAGGCGCGAGCGGCCCCGGAGTGCCCGGATCCCTGGTTTGCCCCAAGGTGTGTGACGCCGGCCAGGTCTGCCTCGGGGGCATCTGCCAGGCGGATCCTTGTCTCGATCTGGCCGCGGTCGGCAACTGCGCGCCCGGGACCACCTGCCGCGCCACCTGCGTGGCGGTGACTGATCCGTGCGCCGGGAAGACCTGCACCGACGGCGAGACCTGCGTGGCGGGCGCTTGCATCGCCGGGTGCTTTCCGCAGCCGTGCAACGGCGTGACCTGCCCGTCGGGGCAATATTGCGCCCGTACGAGCGGCAAGTGCACGGACCTCAACGAGGGTGCCGGTGACTGCGGGGCGGGATATGCGTGCCACCTCAATTGCGTGGCCCCCAGCCCGTGCGCGGGCGTGGTGTGTGCCAGCAATCAGCTGTGTAGCGGCGGTCAGTGCATCCCCAACCTGTGCGCCGGCGTGAAGTGCGACCAGGGCAGCGTTTGCAACAACGGCACCTGCATGGCCACGTGCGTGTGCAAGCCGAACTGCCCGGCCGACGGGAGCCGCGGCAGCCTGCCCGACGGGTGTGGCAAGACCTGCTCCTGCGCCAGCGGCTCGGTGCTGTACGGCGGAAGTTGTTGCAAGCCCATCTGCCCGGCGGATGGCAGCCAGGACGGGAAGTCCGACGGTTGCGGGGGCACCTGCGCCTGTGCCAAGGGGGGCGCGCTCTACCAGGGCTCCTGCTGCACACCCGACTGTCCGGCCGACGGGAGCCGCGGTGCCCAGTCAGACGGCTGCGGCAAGACCTGTGGTTGCCAGAGCGGCTCGGTGCTGTATGGCGGAAGCTGCTGCAAGCCGACCTGCCCAGCCGACGGAAGCAACGGCGGGAAGTCCGACGGCTGCGGGGGCACCTGCGCCTGCGGCAAGGGGGCCGCGCTCTACCAGGGCTCCTGCTGCACGCCGGACTGCCCGGCTGACGACGGTCGGGTCGGGTTGTCAGACGGCTGCGGCAAGACCTGTGGTTGCCAGAGCGGCTCGGTGCTGTACGGCGGGAGCTGCTGCAAGCCGACCTGCCCCGCCGATGGAAGCAACGGCGGAAAATCCGACGGCTGCGGGGGCACCTGCGCCTGCGGCAAGGGAGCGTCCCTGTACATGGAGGCGTGCTGCACGCCCGAGTGCGCGGCCGACGGAAGCCGCGGCGGGATGTCCGACGGGTGTGGCAAGACCTGCGGCTGCCAGAGCGGCTCGGTGCTGTACGGTGGAAGCTGCTGCATGCCGAGCTGTCCCGGCAGCGCCAATAGCGCCTGCGGTGGCGGCGACGGGTGCGGTGGGACCTGCGGCTGCTCGGGCGGCGGCAAGTGCACCAGTGGGATGTGCCCCCCCAAGATCTGCGCGCCCGCCTGCGGCTGCGGCGAGCTCTGCAACAACGGCCAGTGCGTCACGCTGGAATGCGCGGCGGGGGCCGTCGAGTGTGGCTGCTCGTGCTGCGATCCCGGCGACGTCTGCAGCGACGGACAATGCATCCCCGGCATCGGCTGAAAGGGCTGAATCATCGTG
>Ga0066788_10000002_pt1 | contig 32322 bp, 27 predicted proteins | sample OrgsoiDNA2013048_FD_70943 | JGI IMG/M metagenome (GOLD analysis project Ga0066788, IMG submission 70943) | Permafrost soil microbial communities from the Arctic, to analyse light accelerated degradation of dissolved organic matter (DOM) -... | ecosystem: Environmental > Terrestrial > Soil >... | reverse complement strand
TCGGGATCCCGGGCGTCATCCCGTCGGGCTCGCTGGTCGTCTGCTGGAGCGGATCCGCGATCTGGATGCAGCCGGAGAACACCACGGGGACCCAGCCGTCTTCCTGGTCGACTTGGTCGACGAGCGGCCCGCAGCTGCCGCGCCCCAGCACCTCGGCGTGCAGGGCATCGAGCGGTCCGTAGTCTCCGCGGGTGAGATCGAGCGACCCGGTCAGGTGGTCGACCGAGCGGGTTCGCGCCACCGTCACCTGCAGCGCACCCGGGGCCAGCAGCTCGTTTACGAGGCGCAGCGTCTCCGGGAGCACCGCCGCGCGGAGCGCCTCGTCCGCCAGCGGCGAGTCGATCAGGAAGGCGAGGCCGAGCGAAATGATCCCGGCGCGGGTGGCTTCCACCGGCGGCGCAAAAAGCGACTCGATTCGCAGTCGGGGCGGGAGGTTGGCCACGGCGGGGAGCAGGGTCGAGCAATCGCGGACTCCGGCGACGACCATCAGCGAGGCGGGGAAATCGGGCGCTTGATCGTTGCTGGGCAGGATGAAGAGACCGTAGCCTATTCCGACCGCCACCCGCTGCGGGCAGCTCAGACAGGTGGGGCCGAGATCACCGGAGATCGAGGTGATCCAGGCGCGCCCGTCCGGAGCCACCACCGAATCGAGCTGCACGCAGGCGGGCGCTCCGGCTGGATCCGAGATCCGCAGCGCGACCACACCGCTGCCGCTCGGGAGGGGGACCAAGAGGGGGACGCTCCGTCCATCCGGCGTCAGCCCGGGCTCGCCCAGGATGCTCCAGGGCAAAGCCGTGCCGTCGTCGGTGGGGGGCGCCGCCTCTTGCCAGCAGGAGGCAGGCCCGCTTTCCGACGGAGCGCGCGATCCGCAGCCGACCAGCGTGAGCAGAGGGATCCCTGCCCACCGGCGCCGAAAACCTCCTCCCCCCATGTCGCCTAACCTATCACGGGCCTGCGTGTTTACCTGTCCCTGTCTTTCCGGACACACACCCGAAATGGAAAGTCGGCTTAATGGAAATCATGGCGGCAGGGGTGGACCTGGGATCGGCCGCCGGTGGGGTGGATGAGCTGAGCTCCCCAGGACCGCGATACAGCATAAACGGCCGACCCGACCGGCCGCGCCCCCGGAGAGCCACCGCGGAGACGCGCGAGCGCTGGCGGATCAATCCCGATCGCTCCACGCTGAACTTCAGCGTCGGCCACCAGATCCTGGGCGGGTTGCGAGGAAAGTTCCACTGCTGGGGTGGGCTGCTGTTGCTCGACAGGAGCGACCTGCGGCGTTCTGCCATCCGGTTCTGGGTGGATCTGTCCAGCTTCGATACCGGGTCAGCGAAGCTCGACGAGCGCATCGCAGCCACCGAACTGTTTGACGTCGAGCGGGAGCCGGCACTGGTCTTCGACGGCGAGTCGGTGCAGCTCAGGGACGCCGGACACGGGGTGGTGGTGGGGAGACTCGCGGTTCATTGTGTGGACCGGGAAGCGGTGGTGTCGATCGAAGGCGAGGCTCCCCGACGCGACGCCAGTGGGGTCTGGCACCTCGTTTACAACGCACGCGTCTCCATCGACCTCCGATTGCTGCACTGGCGCAAGAACCGCAGCCGATCGAGCTGGCTCGGCCACCTGGTGTGGGGGGATGCGGTCCAGATCGTCGCGCACGTCGAGGTCATGCGGGACGTCACCGCCCCCGCCCCCGTCGACGTCGACGTCAACGTCAACGTCAACGTCAACGTTCCGACCCCGGGGACACCCGCTTGGACAGGGCCGGGGACTGGCACGGCCTGACCCGTCAGTGTTCAGGTTTCCTGCGCCTCTCGTGACCGCTGCAACCCTTGGCGAGACGGCACCCCGAGTGCTAGCATACTGCTGTCATGCCAACGCTGACCATCAGGAATGTCGCGCCCAAGGTGGTCCGCGCCCTGAAGGCGCAGGCCGAGCGTAATCGTCGCTCCATGGAGCAGGAAGTCAGAGAGATCATCGAAGGTCAGGTCGCGGATCGGACCTCGGCGATCAATCAGATCACTCGCTCCTGGGCTGCCCAGAAGCGAGCGCCCACCGCGGTGGAACTGGAAGCCTGGATCCGCGAAGGACGACGGTGAAGGACGACCGTGAGAGCAGTCGTGGACACCAACGTGATCGCGTACTTCCTACTCGGCACCGAGGGTTTCCGCGACGAATGTGAGCGTTTCTGGCGCGAAGTCACGGAGCCCTTGGCCCCAGCCTCCTGGGAGGCGGAGCTCACGAACGTCCTCTGGATGGCCACCCGGAAACACATCCTGGACCTGCCCGAGGCCCTGCATCGACTCGAGCTCGCCAAGGGGTTGGGAATCCGGTCCATCGCTGTGAGCAGCCTCTGGAGCGGCGCGCTTGCACGCGCCCACGCCTCGGGTATCGCCGCTTACGACGCCCTCTTCGTGGAGGTCGCAGACCGTGAGGCGGTGCCCCTCGCCACCTTCGACGAGCTGGTCATGCGGGCATTCCCTCGCCTCGCGATGCGGCCACGCAGGATGCGCATCAAGTAGCCCGCCCAGGACGAGGTGTCTTTCGACTCACCGACCGCGGGCACCGCGTGCCTGTTGCCCGCGCAATGCAGGCACAGTGAGGTAGCGGGAGGTCATCCACTCACCGCGGGGCTTACGTAACCCAGATAGCCAGATATCAGCGGTTGTCGTTTGTCGTTGGAACGGGACAGCTACCGGCATATGTCAATACCTGCGTATTGACACCCACCTCGTGCGGGGCCAAGCTGGGTGGGATGAACAAAACAGCGCAGATCCAGATCAGGGTGACCCCGGCCGAGAAGGTGGATCTCGCGCGTCGAGCCCGGATGACCGGGCTCGATCTGAGCGCGTGGATACTCGGCCGCCTGCTCCCTCCCCAGCGGGCCCGCCTCGCCGAGTTGGCGCGCTCGCTGGCGGCGTCCGCTCGACCCGCCTACGTGCTCGCCGAGATCCACGATCTTCTGGCGGCCCTCACGCGGGCCGAGTTTTCGACGGTCACCGAGGCGCTGCCCGTGGAGCACCTGGACGACGTTCGGGCCAATCAGCTGGCCGCCATGGTGGAAACCAAGGCGGCTCGTCTGGGCGTGCGCCCGCCCGCCTGGGTGGAGAACGTACGCCCGTTGGCGACGCCGTGGTTTGCCACCGAGCTCGCCTCGCTCCGCCTTCACCTCCTGTGTAACTCGCCGCCGGCGTTCCGGCGACGAAGCCTGTTCGTCGACTCGACCATCGGCGATCGGGTCTGATGGATCCCGTCCTCACGGCCAAGCGCATCGAGGAGCTGTTCCGGGCGCTCGATGCGGAGCTGCGAGGCGACGATGTTGTTGGTGAGGTCTACGTCGTGGGTGGCGCGGTGCTTTGCCTCGCGCTGCAGGCCCGGCCCGCGACCCGCGACGTGGACGCGTACTTTCAGCCTGCCCGGGCCGTGAGGCAGGCCGCCGCGCGCGTGGCCGAGGGACACGACGTACCCCAGAACTGGCTGAACGACGCTGCAAAGGGCTTTCTCAGCGACAAGGGCGAGTACCGGCCCTATCTCGAGCTGCCGAACCTGCGCGTGCTCACGGCCCGGCCGGAGTACCTACTCGCGATGAAGTGCCTGGCCTTCCGCCTCGGTGCCGAGTTCCAGGACGAGTCCGACGTGCGGTTCCTCCTCAGGTATCTCAACATCGACCGGTACCACGCCGCGCTCGACGTGATCACGCGTTACTACCCGAGGGAACGGTTCCCCCAGAAGGCTTTCTACGCGCTCGAAGAGATCCTGGGCGGTTGAGTCCGGCTAGACGTGGCAGGCTACGACGGACGCGGCAGGCACGTAGTTGCGCGCTCCGTAGTCGGAGAGATCGGCCAGGTTCACGAAGAGATCGATCGTGACCGGAGCCGGCAGCTAGGGAGGAGATTCGACCAACCCTTTCGACCGGACGCCTCAGCCCCTCTCGGGTCTTCCCCGCCCGTCCGGTAGCTCGTCGCGGGGCCCACCAACACACCGAGGTCTTCGGGGCGTATTCGGATGAAGTCAGGTCTTGCGCGTCAGCGTTCAGGAGTTGGGCCCGAGGTCAGTTGGGGGCATCTTGGCCCTATCCTGGCTTGCATGTTTCGTTGACGGCTGGCCGGATGGCATACTCTCGCTCCCAGGATCATAGGGCGTCGGCCGAGCGACCGGAAAAATCGCGCGTGAGGCAGCAACTGGCGCCTTCGAACCGCTGTGAGGGCCTCGACGAGTCCTTAAGTCTTCGTCGTCCCGTCACCGCCCGCCACGCCAACGAAAGAGGGAACCATGACTGTTCTGGAAATGCGCACGCGAGCCTCGATTCTCTCTCTGTCGCTGACGTTGTTGACGGCAGTCGTCACGGTGTCTTCCTGCAGCAGTGATGGCGGGAATTCGGGCACCGGGGGCTCGTCCAACGGCGCCGGCGGTTCGGGCACAGGTGGGGCCGGGCAAAGCGGCGGCGTGACGGGGTCCACCGGGGGGGCCTCCACGGGCGGGGCGAGCCCTGCAACCGGCGGCGCGGTTGCAAGCGGCGGTGCCTCAGGAACGGGCGGGGCCAGCGCGAGCGGCGGGGCCAGCGCGAGTGGCGGCGTGTCCGGGACAGGCGGCCTCCTCCCCCCCGCCAGCGGAGGCAACCGCGGGTCCGGTGGTAGTCCAGGGACTGGTGGCGCCCCGGCGGCTGGAGGAAGAAGCGGCGGCAATGTCGGTGGCGCAAGCGGGGGCACTCCGAAGGGGACCTGCAAGGATCTGCAGACCTGTTGCACCTCGATGGCCAAGGGCACACCCGCCACCGTCTGCATAGGCGACTACACGAACACGATGGGAATGGGTGACGCCGCCTGCGCGGTCGTCCTCGCGAGCTACAGGGCCATGGCCCTGTGCAAATGAGATAGCGACCGACGCCGCGGTCACGTGCCCTCTGGCGCGCCTGGTGACGTCCGGCTTGGCAGGGGATAGCCTTCGGCATGACCAAACCTCGGCTCACCTATTTCGATCAGGCCGCCAGCCGCGGCGAGGAATGTCGCCTGGCGTTGTTCGTTGCCGGGGTCGACTTCGAAGACAACCGCGTCTCGCAAAGCGCCTGGCCGGCGCTGAAACCGACGACACCATTCGGCAGTCTGCCGATCTTCGAGGTGCCGGGCAAGGTGCCAGTCAGTCAGTCGAACGCCATTCTCGGGTACATCGGGCGCGCTCACGGACTGCTACCGGCGGACGCCTGGGAGGCCATGCGTCTCGAGTCCTTGATGTGCGCCGCCGAGGATCTTCGTCACGCTGTCGGCAAGACCTTCGGCATCAAGGATGCGGCCGAGATCGAGCGGCGACGCGCCGAGTTGGTGGACGGTCCGATCAAGGCGTGGGGCGCGAGCATGGAGAAGCAAATCATTGGACCCTTCGCCGGGGGCGCCCAGCTCAGCGTCGCAGATCTCAAGCTCTTCGTCGTGATCGGCTGGTTCAAGAAGGGAGTGCTCGATCACGTCCCCTCCGACGTGCTGGGCGCGCATCCCAGGCTGGAGACGCTGTTTTCCGCCGTGAAGCAACATCCGAAAGTGATCTCTTGGTACGCCCGTCCGCATTGACCCTCGGCTCGCCGCCTCGCTCTCGGCGCCTGCACCGTCTGCTCACGGAATCGCCGGCACCGCGGGCCACCAGGTCTTCCCGGTGCACGGGTCGTTAGCGGACGGGGCGCCGATGTTCATGGTCCCGGTCAGGGTGGCGGTCGACGCCACGGTGAGCACGGGGCCTCCCTTCTTGCCGGTGGAGGTCTCGACGTAGACATTTTCGAACGTCACGGTTGCCTGGTGGGCCGAGTCTCCCTCCACCGAGACCGTGGTCTGAAAGGCGTGCTGGGGTCCGTTGACGTTCACCTGGTGGAAGTTCTTGACGGTGATGTCCTGAAAGTCCGGCGCGAGCCCGAGCGGATTCACCAGCGGATTGGCGTCGTAGCTGGCGGTGATATAGATCGGGTAGGCCTCATCACGCGTGCAAATGTCCTCGAACAGCACGTGTCTGACGAAGCCCCCGTTTCCGTCGTACGACTTGATGCGCAGGCCGTTCAGATCGCTCGATCCGGTGTTCGGGTCGACGGGAACGTCGCCGTCGATCGTCAAGTCGTAGACGTGAACGTTCGTGATGCCCTTGATGGTGGCACTTCCCAGCGACATCCCGTGCCCGGTTCCGAAGTGGTTGTGTGCGACGACGATGTTGTTGGCGCCGCCCTCCGCATTGCCTTTGAGCGCCACCATGTCGTCTCCCGTGGAGACCCGGTTACCGACGATGTAACCGTTCTGGGTGATTCCGGTCGCTGCGCCGGGATCAATGCCGTCGGTGTTTCGCGCGACGTAATTGGAAAGCGCCTGCCCGCCGGTGCTCACCGCGTTGCTCGGCGTGAGAATATTGATCCCCCAGACGACGAACTTGTCGCTGTTCAACTGGACGTGGAAGAACGGCGCGTTGAAGAGGTTCAGCCCGTAAAGAACGAAGTTCGATGCGTTGGAGACGGCAATGAGCGCGGGGTTTGGGGCAGATCCGGGACCCGAGCCGGTCGCGCGGCTGTCGTGGCGCTGGAAATCCGACACGTTCCACCACGAAAAGCTGCCGTCGGGAACCGTGGGATTGGCCACCGTGTTGATGTCCTTGGTCGGGGGAGAGACGCCGATCAACGGCTCGCCACCCTGACCATCGACGGTGCCCTTGCCCATGAGGGCGACGTGATCCCCGGTTGCCATGATGACACCTCCGCAATCGTACTGGGCGTCGCTCGGGACGCTGGTATCGGTGACCGCGCCGGTGGGATCGATGACGACGCAGGTCGTTCCGTAGGACTTGGGGTTCCGAGACGCGAACACGGTCACGCCCTGGTCGATGACCAGGGTCTGTCCAGCGGTCAGCTTGAGCTGGCCGATGAGAAAGGCGTTGGCCCCGCTGGCACCCGTCGTCAGCTCGACGCAGGCCTTGCTCGCGAAGCCCGCGGTGATCGCGGAGTTGTCGAGGGTTTCGGTGGCCGTCTCCGGAACCAGGCTGTTCTTCGAGCCAGCCGACTTGTCGTTCGCTGCAGGGGCGACTGTCCGGGGTGCCGGCACCTTCGCGCAGCTCGCCGGGATCACCGGCTCGGGGGGGAGACAGGCCCGGTCGGTGAGATTGGACGGATCGCACGTTCCGATCACGCTCGGGCCCATCGTTGCGCCGCCGCCGGTACCCTTGGAGCCACCCGCGCTGGTTGCCCCGCCGGTACCCGACCCACCCCCCGTGGTCACGGCGCCGCCGTTGCCCGATGCGGCGCCCGCGCTGGTCACGCCGCCGGTACCCTTGGAGCCACCCGTGCTGATTGCCCCGCCGGTGCTCGACGCGTTGCCCGTGCCCGTCGAGCCACCCGAGCTTCCGGCAGCGGTGCCTGGCGAGCCGCCCGTGCCGGCTGCCCCGCCGGTGGATGAGTTGCCGACGCCTGGCCCCCCGCCAGAGCCTGTCGAGGCGGGGCCCGCGGAGCTGGAAGAGCCACACGCGCCGAATTGCAGCAAGGCAAGGGCTCCAAGGATTCCGAGACACGAGAGTCTAGTGGGTGAGCTATCTGATGACATGAGGAACTCCCCGGATGCGGGCACGAGGCCCAAAGGAATGCAACGGAAATGCAACGGAATTCAGGAACGGACGGGCTGCCGTCTCTCGATGCTTGGGTAGAGCTCGAGGACGAGGAAGATGAAGATGAAGTTGTCTTGAAGGTGCCGCGGTTTGAGTGTCCGGGGCCGGACGAGACGGCTCAAACCCGATCATCAGCGTGAGATCGGCAGGTCGTGGGCTAAGCTGGACCGAATGGCACGCATAGCAATCGTCGGTCCCGGCGCGGTCGGCGGAGTGGTCGCGGCCCTGCTCTATCGAACCGGCCGGCACGAGGTGACGCTGTGTGCGCGCCGGCCACTGACCGAATTGACGGTCGAGACGCTGGGCGGGATCGTCGTCGCCCGCCCCGCGGTGCTGACTGACCCGGCGTTCGCGACGCCGGTTGACTGGGTGCTGGTGGCCACCAAGGCATACGACACCGCGGGTGCATCGACGTGGCTCGAGGGCCTGGCGGGCCAGGGCGCGCCCGTCGCGATCTTGCAAAACGGCATCGAGCACCGCGAGCGGTTCGCGCCTTACCTACCGGCCGGGCAGATCGTGCCGGTCATGGTCGACTGCCCTGCGGAGCGCACCGATCTCACGCACATCCGCCAGCGCGGGACCGGGAAGATGATGCTGCAGGACGACGCTCAGGGTCGGGAATTCGTCGCGCTCCTGGCGGGCACACCGCTGGAGGTGACCCTCACCTCCGACTTGAAGAGCGCGGTCTGGCGCAAGCTCTGCCTCAACTCCGCGGGGGTCATCAACGCCTTGATCCTCCAGCCGGCCGGGGCGATGCACGACGCCAAGCTCGGCGAGCTCGTCCTGGCGATGGTGGAGGAATGCATGGCCGTGGGCCGGGCCGAGGGGGCGGTCTTCGAGGACGGACTGGCCACCAAGGTCCTGCTGAGCTTCCGCAATGCGCCGCCCGATTCGGTCAATTCCATCCAAGCCGACCGCGCGGCCGGCCGTCCAATGGAGATCGACGCGCGTAACGGCGTGATCGTCCGACTCGGCCGCAAGCACGGCATCCCGACGCCCTACAACCAGATGGCCGTCGCCCTGCTCGAGGCGGCGACGCTTGGCGTGAGGTCATAGGGCGCTCGTAGGGCCGCACGGGGGGACAGCCCGTCATCTCATCGTCAGGGCGGTGAGGCGGCTCTGGAAGACACACGAATTCCGGCAGGACCGCCATTGGTCTTGATCGGTCGTCCGGTGTCATGGAGCTTCTTGCCGTTCCAGCTGAACACGGTGATCTCCTTCTCCACCATGTTCTGCACCAGGATCGTGTGGCCATCCGGAGAGAAAGCCACGCCCTGAGACCAGTGCCCGATGGGCGCCTTCGCCACCAGGGCAAGTCGCGTCCCTTGAATCTTGAAGAGCAGCAGCTCCCCGTTCTGGCCAAGGAACGGCGAATCCTTGGCCTTGTTGCTGCCGTTCATGATCGCCACGGCGCAAAATTTTCCGTCGGGTGAAAGGACTATTCCTTCGGGCGTCTGCCCGACGGTCTTCGTTTCGATCACCCGCGGCGGGGTTGCCTTCAGGTCGATCACGCTGATGGTGTCGCTGTCTCCGTTTCCGCGGCCCACGTTCGCCACCACGGCCAGTCCGCCGTCCGGGCTGATGTCGATCCCGTAGGGCTTCAACCCGGCGCTCAAGTCCCGCTTCGTGTACTCGACCTTCTCACCGACGATCGAGAGTACCGAGATCATATTGTCGCCGTCGCGAGTCGCGAGGGCGGTGTGACCATCGGGGGCGAAAGCGACGTGACTGACGCCCGCCTTGTCGTCTCCCAGGGTGACCTTGCCGATGTGAGTCACCTTCTTTCCCTCGATCCGCAGCACCGAGACAGTCCCCTCACTGCGGTTGGCCACCAGCGCCAGGGTGCCCTGGCGATTGATGGAGACCCCGGCGGGGGATTTCCCGCATTCGACCTGCGCGATCACGGTCGGCGGCTTGCTCTGAAGGTCGACCACCGAGAGTCGATTGTCGGGTACCTGCTTGGAGGGATCGGCCGGATCGACCTTCATGGCAGCCGTTACCAGGGCGATGCTCTGGTCGGGAGCTATCGCAACCGAAGAGGGGGGGCCAACGACGCTGGCCGGTACGTTGATCTGGGCGATCGCATGGGGGGGGTGCGAATGCAAATCAATGATGGTCAAGGTGTCGGGCGGGGGCGCGCGCACCACCTTCACCACCCCGTTGTCCAGGTACACCTTGTTGTCATTCGCCGAAACGGCAATTTGCGCCTGCGCTGCCGGAGTGATCGACAACCATGACGACACCGTCATCACTACCAGCGACGAAAAACCGAGCTGCCCCGCGCAAGATCGATGCCTGAGCATTGCGTTCATCGCACACCTTGCCATTGTTGGATTGCGCAGACGACACCCCTGTGTAGCGCAATGAAACTGGCCCCGTCAAGTCCCTGCGCACCGGCCTGACCTGCTCGACTTGTCTCACCCCGTCCTCTGGCCGGCTTGATTCGCCGAGGGCGTTGGCGTAGGAACGGGGGCCCGTGAGCCTCCCTGGAGGAACCCCCATGCGCCTTCCCGCTCGCTTCGCCGTGGTCGTGCTGTCGCTGTGGCTGTCCGCCGGCCGCGCGCGCGCCGCCGACACCGTGGTGAAGATTGGCGCCGCCTTGAGCATGACCGGGCCGGCTGCCGTCTACGGGGCCAGTCAAAAAGCCGGCGTGCAGGCCGCGCTCGACGAGGTGAACAAGGGCGGCCGCCTCAAAGGCGTCAGGCTGGAGGCGGTCTTCGAAGACGACGCCTCGACCAAGGAACAGGGCATCGCGGTCTACCAGCGCTTCATCAACAAGGACAAGGTCGCCACCATCATCGGTCCCACCCTGTCCAACACCGCCACCGCCGCCGACCCGCTGGCCCAAGCCGCCAAGGTGCCGGTGGTAGCCGTGTCCAACACCGCACCGAAAGGAATCACCGACATCGGTGACTACATCTGGCGCGTGTCGCTGACCGAAGGACAGGTCATCCCGGGCGCGCTGAAGCGTCTGCAAAACAAGCTGCATTTCAAGAAGGCGGCCGTGCTGTACGGCAACGACGATGCGTTCACACATGCCGGTTTCGTCGTGATGAAGGCGGCGCTGGAGGCGAGCGGCACCGAGATCGCGGGCACGCAGACCTTCGCCAAGCCCGACCGCGACTACAACGCGCAGTTGACCGCGCTCAAGGCGTTGGCACCGGACATCCTGCTGGTTTCCGCGCTGGCCGACAATGCCGCCGGCATCGTCACGCAGGCCAGGCAACTGGGATGGAACGTGCCGATCATGGGTGGCAACGGCTTCAACAGCCCGGCGCTGGTCAAGAATGCCGGTCCCGCCGCCGAGGGCGTCTACGTCGGCACCGCGTGGAACAAGGTGAACGCCGACGCCGCCAACCAGGCCTTCTTGAAATTGATGAAGGAACGCCACGTCGATCCCGATCAGTTCTGCGCGCAGGCCTACACCGGCGTGCTGGTGATCGCCGAGGCGATCAAGCTGTCCGGCAGCCAGGGCGGGCGTGACGATATCCGCGCCGGGTTCGCCAAGATCAAGGCGCTGGCCACGCCGCTCGGCAGGTTTTCATTCCTGCCCAACCGCGACGGCGACCACGAGCCCGCGCTGCAATGGGTGAAGGACGGCAAGTTCCAGATCGTTCCCTGAGATCGGGGCACGCCGCCCCGTTCACCCCAGTCGGAAGCTCGTCGTCGTGGGCCAGCAGATCATCAACGGGCTTTTCCTGGGCAGCATCTACGCGCTGTTCGCCTTGGGCTACACCCTGGTCTTCGGCGTCCTCGACCTCCTGAATCTGGCGCACGCGGCGGTGTTCATGCTGGCGTCGTTCGTGGCGCACAGCCTGGTCGGCGGCGCTCACTTGCGCCTGTGGCTGGCACTGCCGCTGGCGATGATTTTCGCCGGACTGCTGGGCGTGGTGCTGGAACGGGTGGCGTTCCGGCCCCTGCGCGGACGCGCCGATTCGAACGTCTCCGGGCTCATCAGCTCCCTGGCGGTGGCCACGGTATTTCAGGCCCTCGCCCTGCAAGTCTGGGGACCCAACGTGTCGCGGTTTCCCGTCGGCACGGTGCCCGAGCGACCGATCGCGTTCCTGGGCGGCGTCATCTCCAGTCTGCAAATTCTGATCATCGGCATCGCGCTCGGCCTGTTCGTGGCCCTGGCCGTGCTTGTGCGGCGCACGCGTCTCGGGCGGCAAATGCGCGCGGTGGCCGAAAGCCCGCGCGCGGCGCGCATTGTCGGCGTGAACGTCGACCGGGTGATCGTGGCGTCGTTCTTCATCTCGTCGGCGCTGGGCGGCGCCGCGGGCGTGCTCTTCTCGCTGGCCTTCAACGCCATCCAGCCCGACATGGGCCGCAGCGTGGAGCTGAAGGGTCTGGCGGTGATCATCGTGGGCGGCATGGGTTCGATGGTGGGCGCCGTGGTGGCGGGGTTCGCCCTGGGTCTCGTCGAGGTGCTGGTGGTGGCGCACCTGGGCGGATCGTGGCGCGACGCCGTTTCTTTCGGGGCGCTGTTTCTGATCCTGGTGCTGCGTCCGCGCGGCCTGCTGGGCGCGGCCTCGCTGCGCGAGGGGTGAGCGATGGCCATGGGGACGACCGCGATGGCGACCGCGATGGCGACGGCGACGGCGACGGCGATCTCGGCGCTGAGCGATCTGTACGCCACTTACCAGTCGACAATCGGTTACATCGGCATCAACGGACTGCTGGCCCTGTCGGTCTACGCCACCCTGTCGTGCGGGCAACTGGCGCTGGGCAGCGCCGGATTCATGGCCCTGGGCGCGTACGCGGCGGCGCTGTTGACAGTGAGCGCGGGACTGCCCTTTCCTGTGGCCTTGATGGCCGCGGCGGCCTTGCCCGCGGCCGTGGCGTTGCCACTCGGGTTGCCGGTGTTGCGCCTGCGCGGCGTGTTCCTGGCCATCGCCACCATCGGTTTCGGCGAGATGGTGCGCCTCTTCCTCGTGAACTGGGACTTCGCCGGGGGCGCAGAGGGAATCGTGGCCATTCCGCAAAAGGCCAGCGTCGGTCTGATCGCATCTTGTCTGGCGCTGGCGCTGTTCGTGCTCGGCCGCCTGCGCGGTTCAAAGTGGGGGTTTGCCCTGGAGGCCATCCGCGAGGACGAAGCGGCGGCGCGCACCATGGGCATCAATACCGCGGCATACAAGCTGGGCATGCTGGTTCTGGGCGCGGCCATCGCCGGCCTGGCGGGCGGGTTGGAGGCACATTTCACCTTCATGGTTGCGCCGAACGGGTTCTCGTTCGAGCGCGTGGTGGACATGCTGGTGTTCGCCGTCGTCGGCGGCGCGCGCACGTTCTGGGGCCCCGCGGTGGGCGCGGCGTTCTTGACCCTGCTGCCCGAGCTGTTGCGCGAGCTGTCGCCGCTGATCGGCGTGCAACCTGGACCGTTGCGCCTGATGATCAATGGCCTCGTGCTGCTGGCGGTGATCTTGTTCTTGCCGAATGGGCTGGCGTCGCTGCCGGCCGGCCTGCGGCAGTGGCGACGGCGGCAGCGTCGCGCGCCGGAGGCGGCATGACGCCGGCGCTGGCGCTCGCGGGCGTCCGGCGCGCGTTCGGCGGCGTGCGCGCCGTCGACGGCGTGGAGCTCAAGGTGGCGCCCGGGACCGTGCACGGTTTGATCGGCCCCAACGGTTCGGGCAAGACCACGGTGATCAATCTGGTATCGGGGCTTCTGCGCCCCGACCAGGGCGGGATCACCGTCGCCGGCCAGTCCACGGACGGTCTGCCCGCGCACCGCATCGCCGCGCTGGGCGTGGCGCGAACCTTCCAGAACATCCGGCTGTTCCCCGAGCTGTCCGCCCGCCACAACGTCCTGGTCGGACAGCACCTGCGCCGCCACCCGTCGCCGGTCGCGCGCCTGTGTGGCTTACCATCTGCGCGCGCCGAGGAGCGCCAGGCCGACGCGGAGGCCGACGCCCTTCTCGAGCGCGTGGGCCTCGGTGGGCGCGCCGGAGAGAAAGCGCGCAGTCTTTCGTACGGTGAACAGCGCCGGGTCGAGATTGCGCGCGCCCTGGCCGCGCGCCCGCGCGTGCTGCTCCTCGACGAGCCCACCGCCGGCATGAACCCGAGCGAGGTGAGGGCAGTGGCGGCGCTGATTCGTCAGGTGGCCACCGAGGGGCATGCCGTGCTGCTGGTCGAGCACAACGTTCGGCTGGTTATGGAGGTCTGCGATCACCTGACCGTGCTCAATTTCGGTCGGGTCATCGCCGACGGCGCGCCGGTCGCCGTGCTGAAGGAGTCCGAGGTGATCTCCGCCTATCTGGGAAGCGGTGGCGCATGAGCAACGACGCGCGCCCGCTGCTGGAGGTTCGCGATCTGGTCGTGTCGTACGGGCACGTGGAGGCGGTGCGCGGCGTGTCGCTCTCGGTGGCGGCGGGACAGCTCGTCACGCTGATCGGTCCGAACGGCGCCGGCAAGACGTCGATCCTGTCGGCGCTGTGTGGCCTGATCGCGCCACGACGAGGTTCCGTGCGGCTGGGCGGTCGCGACGTGACCGGCTGGCCCGCGCATCGGATGGTCGCCGCCGGCCTGTCGCTGGTGCCCGAGGGGCGCGCGGTTCTGGGGCGCATGACCGTCGAGGAGAATCTGATTCTCGCCGGCGAGCTGAAGCAACCGAAGCCTGCGTTGCGCGCCGAGATCGACCGGCAATACGAGCGTTTTCCCGTGCTGCGCGAGCGCCGCGACCAACCCGCCGGAGCTCTATCGGGCGGGCAGCAACAGATGCTGGCCTTCGCCCGCGCGCTGCTGGCCCGCCCGCGCGTGCTGCTGCTGGACGAACCGTCGATGGGCCTGTCGCCGATCTTGGTCAAGCAGGTCTTCGAGATCATCGTCGCCATCCACCGCACCGGAACCACGATTCTACTCGTCGAGCAGAACGCCCGCTTGGCGCTGTCCGTCGCTGACGACGCCTACGTGCTGGAGCGCGGCCAGGTGGTGCTGCACGGCCCGCCGCGCGCGCTGACCGACGACGAGCGGGTAAAGGCCGCGTACCTCGGCGGCTAGAGCAACACCTTCCGAACGCGGTTCACGCCTTCTGTCTGAACCGCCCGAAAAAGCGTCCAGAATGTTTAAATGTTCATCGCAGACTGATACATTCGCCACAGGATGTGATCTTCATTCACTTACGTTTTGTCCCTCTTACTGGTCGTCTGCTCGTCCTCCGTGCAGGCACAGACCCAACCGCCGCCACCCCAGTACGCGCCGCCGGCCCCGTATCCGGCGCAAACTCAATATGTCCCACCGCCAGCGGGCGAGCCGGCTCCGCAGGCAGGGTATCCGCCTCCTGCCGGGTACGCGCCTCCACCGGCCGGTTACTATCCGCCTCCCCCGCCGCCCGCCGCGAAGGTGCACTCGGGTGGCTATCTCAGACTGCAACTCGGGGGTGGTTTTACGAAAATGTCGGCTTCATCCGGCGGGACCAGCGTGGATGTTTCCGGTGGCGGCCCGATGTTCAGCATCGCGGGCGGAGGCGTGGTGGCCCCGAACCTGATCGTCTACGGGGCGTTCATGTTCAACAGCGCCCTCAATCCCGACGTCAAGTTCGATGGCACCTTGGTGGGAACGGGAACCGGCGATAGCAGCGCCGACGTCGTCGCGATTGGTCCTGGAGTGGCCTACTACATCGAACCAGCGAATGTCTTTCTCTCTGGTACGTTGCTGCTCGCCAAGTTGACCGTCAATGACTCGAATGGAAACAAGGTGGGCGAATCGGACTGGGGGTTCGGAATCGAAGGTCAGGTCGGCAAGGAGTGGTGGATCTCCGAGCACTGGGGCCTCGGGGCGGCCGCGCAGATACTCGTGAGCTCGATGAAGGACAAGGAAGCGCTGATTGCCGGCGGCGAAATTCCTACTTGGACGACGACGTCGTTCTCGCTCGTGTTCTCCTCCACCTACAACTGACCTCGCCGAAACCGTCACCCGCTCTCTCTCAGTTTGGTCCCAGTATCGGGTCCCGTAAGGCATCCTCGATTTCCCTACCCCAGTCCCCCAGACCGTCCGACCGAACAAGTTGGTGTTCAAGGCGGTAGCGATTTCTGTCCGCGTCGTCCGCTCTAGCGGCGACCATGCCCAGTGTCGCGGTCTTGGCGAGAGCCTCACCCACCAGCAAGAGCGAGAAAAAGTAGGTAAAATCGGAGTCCGATTGCGCTTTCCGCTCTTGCAAGAACCTGGTCAATGGCGACGTGAATCATGGTTCCCTCGGGGCGCTAGACAGGGACGGGAAATGGCCCACGGAAGTCAAACGGGCGGCCATGTATTCTGGTGCCCGACGGGCATGTCTGGCCCCGAGAGCGCACGACATCCGAGGGGAATCGTACACGAAATGCCGTGATCCTGGATGAGCCGTCCCAGACTCGAGCGGCAACCCAACGTCCAAGAACCTGTTATGAGTGCCCGTGGATTCGTGATCGCCGCTTCCTCGGTTGCAGCCTTGGGCGTCGCGGCTTGTAGCCGGGATTCCGGCACGCCGGGGGGCCCTGGAACGGGTGGTGCGGTGACGTTTCGCGGAACAGGTGGATCATTGATGGATGCCTCCTCCTCCTCGTCCACAGGAGGAGCGGCTCGCGAGGGTCCGGGGGGAGCCGGCGGAAGCGCCATCCTGTCATCAGCCACATCGGGCGGTGCCGGGGGGAGGGGCGGAGACCCTGAGACGGGTGGACGGGCCGCGATTCACGGTCCAGGAGGCTCGCCGATGGATGCCTCCTCTGCCTCCCCGGGGGGTCGCGCGGGGAGCGATGCCGCGGGCGGGATCGGTGGAGTAACCGGTCAGGGATCCCCCGACGGAGGCACGCTGGCCAACAGATGCTCGTGGAGAGATCCCGCGGCGATAACCATCGCCACGCCCTTCGCGCCCCCTGACGACTCCTTGACCTTCACCCCTCCGGTGATTCCTTGCGAGATCTTCGACATCACCGGTTTCGGCGCCAGGGCCGACGGCAAGAGCATGAGCACGAGCGCGTTCGTCCAGGCGGTGGCGGCCGCCCGAACGGCGGGCGGCGGAGTCGTCTACGTTCCTGCGGGAACGTTCCTCAGCGGCGCGATCCACCTCGCCAGCCAGATCGAATTGCACCTGGAGAAGGGAGCCACCATCAAGTTCAGCGCTGCGGCGGCGGACTACCTCCCCGCGGTCCTCACGCGATGGGAGGGCCTCGACGTCATGAACTACTCCCCTCTCGTCTACGCGCTCAACGCCACCGACGTGGCTATCACGGGAGCCGGGACTTTGGAGGGCCCTGGCAACGCCTGGGGCGGTGGCACCGTGGCACTGAAGACCGCGGCAGTGGCCGTCGACACCAGCATCTACCAATTGTACGCCGCCGCGCTTCCCAAGGGCGTCGGAACCATCCCGCCACCCCCCAACGCGATTCAAGCCAACGGCGATCCTGCGCTGCGGCCCACGTTCGTGGAGTGTTACGGCTGCAAGAACTTCCTGGTCGAGGGTGTCACCGTGACGGGCGCTCCTTACTGGACCCTGCATCCGGTCTATTCGAGCAACGTCATCATCCGGAACATGATCGTGGATTCGGCTGGGCTCGCGACCGGGTCGAATGGCGATGGTACCGACCCCGATTCCTGCTCGAACTGTCTCATCGACGGGGTCACGTACTCCACGAGCGATGACAACATCGCCATCAAGTCGGGATTGAACGAGGATGGCATTGCGGTGGGAAAACCGAGCCACAACATCGTCATTCGAAACGTGAAGTCGACCATCGGACACGGCGGCATCACGATCGGCAGTGAGATGTCCGGCGGCGTCAACAACGTCCTTGCAACCGGCAATCATTTCGTCGGTGTGGAGGATCCTGTCCGCATCAAGACGTTGAACGGTCGCGGCGGCGTCATCGAGAATCTCTGGTTCGAGGATTCGACCCTGGGATGGACCAAGGATGCCATCATCTTGACGACTCAGTATCCGAGCTCGACCATCGCGCCGCAGGACGCGACGTTGGTCCCGACCCTTCGGAACTTGCACCTGAGCGGATTGACGGGATCAGGCACAGGGCCCGTGTACAACTTCACCGGCCCTGCCTCGGCCATCGAGCTCCGCAACCTGAATCTGATGGGGAGCGCTGGAACCTGTTCCATGACCACCGACATCAAGCTGTCGAACGTCACCCTCAACGGCCTGCTCGCCACGATGCTGACGGGCTGTTGAAGCGATTCCGCGCGGCCCATTCATGACTACTGCGGCGCGAATCAGCACTTGCGAACGGAGGATGCGCGTGGGGTCTCGCCTTCGATGGATCATTCTGGCAGCGTCGGCTGTCGCGATGCTCGGGACAGGCCCGGGCTGCGGAGGAAGCGGGGTTCGAGCACCTGACGGCAACACCGGTGGGGCATCCACCGGTGACAGGGGAGGGTCATCGCTCGGCTCGGCCACGGGCGGAGCGCCACCCATTTCAAGCTCGCCGGGGAGCGGTGGCGTGCCCGGCTCCGGCGCTGGCACTGGCGCTGCGATGAGTGGGGGCTCGAGCGGCGGCACGGATTCCGGGGGGACCACCGCTAGCGGGCTGGGCGGCGGTGGCGCGGCCGGCAGCCAGGCGGGAGTGAGCTCCGGTGGCCGGGCCGCCTCGGGCGGTGCGCCCGCCCCCGGGGACGGTGGCGTGGATACAGGGGGCGTCCCGGACGGATCCACCGGTGGCGCCACCGGGACGGTGGGCTCGGGGAGCTGCCCGGCCGATCCCAATCTGCCCAAGGAGCCGGTCGATCCACCGGCCTGCACCACCCTGATGGCCAGCAAGTCGACGCCGGATGAGACCAGCCTGGATACGTCGCGCATTCAGGCGGCGCTCGATGCCTGCGGCCCAGGCAAGGCGGTCAAGCTCACCAGGTCCGGATCCAACGACTCCTTCGTCACCGGCAAGCTGACCATCAAAGGAACTTTCCTTTGGGTGGATGCAGGGACGACCCTTTACGCCTCGCGGAACCCAAGCTCGTATGGCTGCACCGCAGGCACGGGTGCAGCGTCGAATTCATGCGGCGCCGTCATCACGGTGACCGGCGCTGGGGCCGGGATCGTTGGGGACGGTACCATCGATGGGCAGGGCGGCGAGCCTGTGATGGGACAGACCCAGTCCTGGTGGGACATCTCGGTGGCGCTGCGGGCCAGCAGCGGCAGCGCGTCCAACCCGGCACTCATCACGGTGTCCGGCGCCTCGAACTTCGTGATGCACAACATTCACCTGTACAACTCGCCAAAGTTCCATGTGAAGCTGTCCAGCTCGGGGTTCATCGTGTGGGGAGTCAGTGTGCTCACGCCGTCCAAGGCCACGAACACCGTCGGCAAGGCCTTGTCTCCCTATTCCGCGAGGAACACCGACGGGATCGATCCAGGCGGCAGCAGCGGCGCGACCAAGGGCTATATCGTATGCAGCAAGATCAGCGTCGGTGACGACCAGATCGCGATCAAGGGGGGCTCGGGAGCCGTCGGAGATTTGACGATCGCGCACAATCACTTCGGCACCGGCCACGGCATGTCGATCGGCAGCGAGACCAACGCGGGTGTCTCGCAAATCAAGGTCTACGATCTGACCATCGACGGCACCGTCCCCACGGGCGGAGCCCCGAGCTCGGACGTGAACGGGATTCGCATCAAATCCGATGCCTCCAAGGGCGGACTGGTCGCAGGGGTGACGTACACCGACGTCTGCATGCGCAACCTCGCAAACCCCCTTCTTCTCGACCCCATGTACTCGAGCTCTTCCGGCAGCCTCATCCCGGAGTTTACCAACATCGCCTTCAAGGACATTCACGCGACGGGAGGAGGCACGGTGACCCTCGACGGCTTCGATTCATCGCATCTGTCGACAGTGTCCCTCGACAACGTCGTGATTGAGGGAGCGACCACGGTCCGCGCCATGAACGCGACGATTGGCCTTGGTCCGGGCGCCGTGAGCTTTCCCGCCCCAACGGGAAGTGGCGTCACCGTGACCGGGGCAAGCGGGGTATCCACACCCGTCGATTGCAGCGCCAGATGGGTGACCTTCCCATGACCGACAACCATCGACCACCGGGCTTCGACCTCCCGAACGCAAGGCGTGCGGCGTTGTTGCGGCTGGCCGTGACCGTTCTTTTCTGCTCCGTCACCATGCCGGCGCTGGTTGCCTGCGGCGGTGGCAGCAGCGCGCCTGCCGTCCAACAGGGCTCCGGCTCCGGCTCTGGCGGTCGAACGAGCAATGGCACCGGCACCGGGGGGACCTCGGGTGGCGGCCCCGCGGCGTCGTCGGGCGGCGATCGCGACGGCGGAAGCGCCGGCGGTGCTGGCGGTGCCGGCGGTGCATTCGGCACCGGCTCGGGTGGCGTCGACATCGGAGCCACCAGCGCCACGGGGGGAAATCCGAGCTCGTCAGGCTCGTCCACGGGCGGCGCGCCGGCTGGCGGGGGCGCATCGACGATCGGGAGGTCGGACAGTGGGGGATCGCCTGGGTCGGGCGGGAGATCTCCGGCAACCAGCGGAGGAGCGCCCGGTTCGGCCGCGGGGGCGCCGGGGATCGGAGGCTCTCCCCCATCCGGTGGCGCCCTCGCGGGTGCCGAACCCCTGGTGGGCCTTGCGGGCACCGCGACGCGCCCGCTGCTCACCGACTCGCAGGCCGCCCAATTCTCCATCGCCAATTACTTCGCCAGGAGCGGCACGCTCGGCAGCCTGAAGGCCGACCCCTGGGTTCCCACCGCCGGTGTAACGCTGCCCGCGAGCACGACCTACCTGGTTGGCCCCGGTGGGAAGTACACCACGGTGCAGGCCGCGGTCGATGCGGCGGTGGCGGTGGGGGGCTCGACTCGCCTCTACATCCAGATTGAAGCGGGCGTGTACCTCGAGCAGGTGTGTGTGGTCGCGACGGCGCCGCCGGTCACGCTCTACGGGACCGACACCGACGCCTCGAAGACAGTGATCCAGCACGCGGACTTTCAGGGAGGCATCAGCACCCTGGGCTCGAACCCATGCGGTGGGACCGACGCCAACATGCAGGCCGCCACGCTCGTGGTCCTGAGCGCAGGATTCGAGGCGAAGAACCTCACGATTCAGAACAGCGTCACGACCGCGCAGATCGGATCCAGCGCAAAGTCCCAGGCGGTCTCCCTGGCGACCAATGCCGACCGGGTGGCGCTGGACAACGTCCGCGTCCTGAGCCACCAGGACACGCTCTATCTCGCCACGGCGAGCGGCACGGTCTCGCGCGTCTACGCCAAGGACTCGTATTTTTCCGGCGACGTCGACTTCGTCTTCGGTGGGGCGACCGCCGTCTTCGACCATTGCACGGTCACCTTCGTGAGCGATCGCGGAAAGACCTCCGGATATGCGCTCTCTCCCAGCACCGACAGTCGAAATCCTTACGGGTTTCTCGTGGTCAACAGCACCTTCACAGCCGACGCGGCGACTCCGCCCGGTGGCGTCAGCCTCGGCCGCCCCTGGGATCAGAGCTGCACCGACACCGCGACATACGTGTCGACCTGCGTTCCTTCGGGCAAGTACCCGAACGGTCAGGCCACCGTCACCCAGTCCGCCATTGGCGCCGCATACTCGCCCACCGCACCCTGGGGCGCAGCAGCGACCACGAAGCGTAACTACAGCTCCGTCCCGTGGGCTTGCGTGGTCGGGGGAACGTGTCCCGCGAACCGGCTCTACGAGTACAACGACGTGCTCGTCCCCTGAGGCGTCGCACGTAAGCCAGCTTGTCGATGCGCTTCCGGCTGGGCGTCAGGAAGACAGTTGGTGCGGGAAAGCGGCTGGTCACCGTGTGCACTTCTTCATCCGGGCGCAGCTCCTTGCCTTCGCCACGCACCGATAGGTCCTCTCGGAGACAGCATCTTCATTGGAAGCCTCACAGGCGTCCGCGCAGTCGGCCGGCTTCTTCCAGGGACCTTGCTGGCAGCCCAGCAACTTTTCACAGATCGCAGGGCAGTCGCCCTCCTCGACATGAATGTGAGGGTTTCGCCGAGTAAATGGAAGGTGCGGCGTGAATCCATCAGCTGATCTGGTGGTTTGTGAGGGAGGAGCCCGGCGAGAACCTTGCCAAGTCAACAGGACTTTCGACCAGAGTCTTGGCCGATGACGTTCGTTCCGTCAACCGACAGCTCCAGGAAATGCCCGCTCCGAAAGAGGACGTTTCCGTCAGCCAAGACCACCGCGCGATACACCGCGCACCGCCTTCCTCATCGGCCGGGGAGCGCTTCGTCATGACAGTGAAGGTCTGGAAGTCCAGACTACTAGTGGCCGCTCGATTCGCTCAGTCGTGCCGCGTGGGCCAGCAGGTAGTTGCGCTCGGGCGTGTTGGTCGTGCGCTCGGCTGCTCGTCGGTACAGCGCGACGGAACGGTCGCGGTCGCCGGCGCGTTCGAGGAGGTGGGCGCGCACGGCATCCAGTCGGTGGTGGCCGGCGAGGCGCGGGTCGGCCCCGAGCGCCTCGAGCCGCTCGAGCCCTGCGGCCGGGCCGTGGACCATCGCGGTCGCGATCGCGTGATTGAGGTCGACCATCGGATTGTCGGAGATGCCCTGCAGGACGCTGTAGAGCGCCAGGATCTGCGGCCAGTCGGTCGCATCAGCGCTCGGTGCCTCGTCGTGCACCGCGGCCACCGCGGCTTGCAGCTGATAGGGGCCCATCGCGCCGCGAGACAACGTCTGGCTGATCAAGGACACGCCCTCGGCGATCGCAGCCCGATCCCAGCGCGAACGATCCTGCTGGTCGAGTGGAATGAGCTCCCCCGCCGGCCCAGTGCGCGCGCCGCGCCGGGCGTCGGTGAGGATCAGCAACGCCAGCAGGCCGGCGACCTCGGCCTCGGCCGGCGCCAACCGGTGTAGCATGCGCGCCAGACGCAGCGCCTCGCTCGATAGATCGGTGCGGACGACCTCAGCGCCCGAGTTGGCGACGTAGCCTTCGCTGAACAGGAGATAGAGCACGTGCAGCACGGGCTCGAGCCGGGTGGCCCGGTCCGCCGGATCGGGCATGCCGAACGCCACGCCCGAGGCCTTGATGTTCTGCCTGGCTCGGCTGATCCGCTGGGCCATCGTGGCCTCGGGCACCAGGAAGGCGCGCGCGATCTCGGCGGTGGTGAGGCCCCCCACGGCCCGCAGGGTAAGCGCGATCGCCGATGCCGGCGACAGGGCGGGGTGGCAGCACATGAACAGCAGATCGAGGGTGTCGTCTTGCTCCGCGCCTGGATCGTCGTGCAGCGCCAGCGCTATCTGCTGCTCGGGCGGCACCAGGCTGACCACGAGCTCTTCACGGTGGCGGCGTGCAGTCTCGGCGCGGACGTGGTCCGCCAGGCGCCGCACCGCGACCTGGATCAGCCAAGCGCGTGGGCTCTCGGGCAGCCCCTCGCGGGGCCACTGGATCGCCGCCGCGATGAGCGCCTCCTGGACCGCGTCCTCGGAGGCGGCAAAATCGCGGAAGCGGCGCACGACCACCCCCAGCACCTGCGGCGCCAGCTCGCGGAGCAGATGCTGGGTGGCCCGATCGAGCGCCGGGATCGTCATCTCAGGGCAGATCTCGTCAGGCAGATCGTCAGCCGGATCTTCAGCGCAGATCTTGGGGCGGCGCGCTCATCACCTCGCGGACCTCGATCGCCATGTTCAGCGGCGCGGCGCCCCGGCCAGGCGCCGCGGAGGCCTCGGCGGCGATCCGGTATGCCCGTTCGGGTCCGTCGACGTCAACGATCCAGTAGCCGGCCAGGAACTCCTTGGCCTCGGGGAAGACCCCATCGGTGATCGGCTGGCCGTCGCTCCCGGCGCGGACGCGCTTGGCTCGATCAGGGCCGCTCAGTCCCTCGGCGGAGACCAGCTCGCCTGCGTCGCGGAGCTTCTTCGCGAATGCTTGCATGAACTGGATGTGCCTCGTGAGATCCTGGGACGGCCAGCTGGCGACCTGGTACGGGCCATTGCCGGGGGTGTTCATCATCAACATGTACTTCATGGTTCGACTCCTTCTGGGTGTTTTGAATTTGGCGTCGCGGGTTTCGTTCGCCAGAAGGTCGGAGCGAGCCTCCCTTTCTCGACATGCGGGACGGCGAATCATCGTATTCTTTCTTGGACCCCGAAGGCGGAGCCCCGAGCCGGGCTTCGATCATGTGTATGATGAACGCCTGGCCCGTTGCCCACAAAAGATGGTGAACATGGAACCATGCACCGTTCCGAGGAAGCACGCATGAGCTACTCGCGGGGAAGGCTCGGATGGGCACTGCTTTGTCTGGCAGGGTGTGGCAGCAGCGCAGGCACGGGCCGGGGTTCGGACGCGGGGGCGGGAGCCTCCGGGGGCGGGGCTTATTCCTCCGGGGGACACCGGGGCACGGGCGGGTTCACCGGCGCCGGGGGCTCGCCCTTATCGAGCGGCGCGGCGGCGGCAGATGCCGGATCCCCGCTTGCCGACGCGGGCTTCCAGCCGGCGCCCAATACCGGCACCGTTCACGTCGCGGGACGAAAGAGCTCCTGTCCCGCCGGCCCATTTCCGACGCCGATGGTCCTGTCATCAAAGAGCGTTTGCACCGATTTCACGTTCAACAACAACTTCAACGAAGGCCCCACCTGGGTCGCCAGCCAGAACGCGTTCTTTTTCTCGAACTACATCGTGAGGAGCCCCACCGGGGGCGACATGATCAAGTACACGCCCGGCGGCACTTGCGAGGTCTTTATCCAGGGCGTCGGTTGCAACGGCCTGGCCGCCACCGGCGACGGAAACATCGTGGCGGCGTGCCACCAGTCGCGTTCCGTCGTCTACTTCGATCTGGCGACGAAGCAGGGGACGACGATCGCGGATCAATACATGGGCACGATGCTCGACAGCGTGAACGATCTCGTCATTCACAGCAACGGCTCCGTCTACTTCACCAACACCACGTACGAGCTCGGCGCCCGCCCGGTCGGCGCCGGCTGGGGCGTGTTCAGGATCGACCCGCTTGGGGGCATCAGCCTCGTGGCGCAGACCCAATGCAACGGGATCGCCCTGTCGCCCGACGAGAGCAAGCTCTACGTCCTCCTGGCCGGGGTCTGGGATCTCGACGCGCAGGGCGTACCCTCGGGCATGGACGCGCAGGCGACCCTGCGCGGTGATGGAATGGCGGTTGATTGCGCCGGCAACCTGTACACGTCGGGAACGATCTACGACCCGCAAGGACAAGTCATCGGCCAGTACGCCTCGCCGGGGGGCACGAACCTGGCTTTCGGCGGACCGGATGGAAAAACGTTGCTCGTCGCAGGAATGGGCCTCGAGGTCCGCGAAATCCAGATGAACCTGCCCGGCTTTCCTTAGAAGGCCGAAGAAGGCTAGCCAAGCCTGATTGGCCACCAACGGCCAGGCGACAGACAGGTCGCCACGCACGAAAGGACGAGCTTCACGTCGGCCTCGCCGATGGGACGAATTATGACCCGCGGAGACAGCCTTGGGACTCATAGGTTGGAGCCGGACGAACCGAACCCCGAACCCGAGGAATCATGACGAACCCCATGCGTGCCCCGCAGGCCCTGGCGGGAAGCACCCTTCTCGCGGGCTTCTCTTCGATCTTCGTATGCTTCGTGTTGGCTGTCTGCGGCAGTTGCGCGACCGGCCCCACGAGCGCATCGCGCGGAGCCCAGTCGCAATCCGCCCCGACGGCGGCAACGGGCCCGACCGCCACGCCTGGACCGCGCCCCAGGCCGGTCCTCTCGACTCAGGTGGGCACCGTCGTCGCGGGTCCCTCCGAGGCGGCCGGGAACAACCTGCTGTGGAACGGGAAGTTCGAGGGCGAGGCGCTCCGGCCCTGGAGCCTGGCATTCGATTCGCCTCGCCTGGGACGCCGGGCGCCCGGCGACGGGGAGCTCTGCTTGCAAATAGACAGCGGGGGCACGCACACCTTCGACATAGCCCTGCGGCAGGGTCCCCTGGCGATCGCACGCGGGCACAAGTATCAGCTTCGGATGCGCACCCACGCGACCTCGGCCACGCGCGTGCGCGTCAAGGTCGGCGGGGTCGGCCTCGGCGCGCCGGACTACTGGACGACCCTCGTCACCTCCGACCCCACGGCACAGACATATACCGGCACCTTCGAGGGGCCGCTCGACAACGACACCGCCGAGCTGGTGCTGGAATTTGGCGCAGAGCTGGCAAGCCACGCTCCGTCGACCGTCTGCCTCGATGACATCGAGCTCAACGATCCTCAGTTCGAGGTACCGCTCGAACGGACGGCCCGGAAGGTGCAGCCCAGGATTCGCGTCAACCAGGTCGGTTACCTGCCCGGGTTCTCCAAGATCGCGACCTTGGTACGGGCCGAAGCGGCTCCCGTCACGTGGCGGCTGGTCGACGGGGCGGGCAAGGTCCGCGCGACGGGCATGACGGTGCCCTTCGGCGAGGATCGCTCCTCGGGAGATCGGGTGCAGATGATCGACTTCTCCTCGGTGACGACCCGAGGCAAGGGCTGGAAGCTCGAGGTGGGTGAGGACCAGAGCTATCCGTTCGAGATCGGCGACGACGTCTATCGGCACCTGAAGTACGACGCGCTGTCGTTCTTTTATCTGCAGCGAAGCGGGATCGCCATCAAGATGCCGTACGCGGGAACCCCGGCCTATGAACGCCCCGCCGGCCACGTCGGTGACAAGAGCGTCCCCTGTGCGCCGCAGGCTCAATGCAACTACAGCCTGGACGTGAGCGGCGGATGGTACGACGCCGGCGACCACGGCAAGTACGTCGTCAGCAGCGGAATCAGCGTCTGGACGCTCCAGAACCAGTACGAGGCCCTCACGCGCTTCGGCTCGACCGCCAGCGATTTCGACGACCGAAAGCTGAAGATCCCCGAGGCAGGCAACGGCTATCCCGACCTCCTCGACGAGGCGCGTTTCAACCTGGAGTTCATGCTGAAGATGCAGGTCCCGCCGGGGCAACCGCACGAAGGGATGGCACATCAGCGCATTCACGGCGAGAAGTGGTCCGCGATTCCCACCATGCCCGACGAGGATCCGATCAAGAGGTTCCTGCATCCGGTCAGCACGGCCGCCACCTACGACCTCGCGGCCACGGCGGCGCAGGGCGCCCGCATCTGGAGGAAGCTGGATCCGACCTTCGCGGCGCGATGCCTGACGGTGGCCGAGACGGCGTTCGCGGCCGCCCGGAAGGGCCCGACCATCTTCGCGGAGCCCCTGGGTCAGGGCGGCGGGGCGTACGGCGACGCCGACGTGTCGGACGAGCTGTACTGGGCGGCGGCAGAGCTGTTCGTCACGACCGGCAAGGCCGCCTACAAGGACGAGCTGCTTCGCTCACGGTTCCACAAGTCCACCGCCCCCGAAGCCACCGGAGGAAACCTCGGCTGGGACCACGTCGCGGCGCTCGGAAAGATCAGCCTGGCCGAGATTCCGAACGAGCTCGGCGAGGCCGCCGCTCGCGAGCAGCGCGAGGCGATCGTCGTGGCGGCAGACCGTTTTCTGGCCTTGCTTCCCAGGCGCGGCTACCGGGTGCCCGCGTCGTCGGACAGCTCGTACATCTGGGGCTCGAACGCGGGCGTGATGAACGCGGCCCTCGTGCTCGGGACCGCGTACTTCTTCACCAAGGATGCCAGGTACGCGAACGGCGTGATCGATTGCATGGACTACCTGCTCGGTCGCAATCCCCTGGCGCACAGCTATGTCGCAAGATATGGCACCGACTTCCTCCGCAATCCCCACCATAGGGTCTGGGCCCACCAAAAAAATCCGAAGCTGCCGGAGGCTCCTCCGGGCGCGGTCTCCGGGGGGCCGAACTCGATGCTGCAGGATCCCTACATCCGCAAGCTCGGGATGTCCGGCTGCCCTCCCGAGACCTGCTACGTCGATCACGTCGAGTCGTACTCGACCAACGAGGTGGCCATCAACTGGAACGCTCCCCTGGCCTGGGACGCGGCCTTCCTCGACGATCTCGCCCGGAGTCACACCGGGGCGATCGCGGCGGCCAACCAGCGCCGCTGACGGCACGACGCGATCCTCTCCCTTCGAACAGGAGATCTCACGGTTTGGTGCGCATCAGGCGCAGGTTCGTCGCGCCGTCGCTGGGGGCTATCCCGATGAGCGATCCGTCCCCCAGAGCGCCGCGCAACGCCACGTCCACCGAGATCATGCCGCCAGCCGGCGTGCACATCGTGGCGTCACAGCGGCACAGGCTCCCCGGCTCGCATGGGGCCACGTACTTGCAGTCGAAATCGGCGTTGGGCATGCCAGTGCCCAAATTGCAGAGCCCCGTTTCCGAGGAATAGGAGTAGCCGCCACGGCAGATGAAGGTCTCGCCGGCCACGGTGATGGGCTGGTAGAGGCCGCAGGTAGCCTGCCAGGCCTCCGCCAGATCGACCGTGAACTTCAAGCGCCGACTCTCCCAGGTAAGGTCCCTGCCGTGATAGACGAAGCCCTCGACGTACCGGACCGGATCGAGCAGGCGAGGATCGAGGACCCATCCGGTGGGTACGAAATTGCTCGGATACACCGCCTCGGTGGGGACGGGAGGCGGAGGCGCGGTTCCGAGGACCAGCTCCCCGTGACCTCGGCCCCGACCACGGTCAGCGACACGCGGATCGCGTCCGAGCCCGAAGGCAAGGCGGTGTTCTCCAGGTAGCCCGCCCAGGTTCCGGCATTCTCCGTCGCCAGAGCCAAAGTCGCGTCTCCGCAGCCGACCTCATCGCTGGCGCACACGCCCGAGGCGCAGCAGAGTTCCCCGTCGCGCAGGGGCAGGCCTTGGTCTCGGTGGCGATCCGATCGGCGCAGGCCGGCAACGCGGCGGCGGCGATCACGAGCGCGAGGGCAAGGCGCAGCTCACCGTCGCGCCGGTGGGACCGGCCTTCCTCTTCGCGGGTCCTGTTCATTCCGGTCCTGGCCGTCATCCGATTCATTGCAGTCATGCCAATCATGGTGAACGGGATCCGGAGGTGGAGTCTGCGTTCCCGGCGCTCACTTCTCGTCCGAGCCGGCGCGCGAAATCGATGGCTCGATGGCGCGCGACGGTGGTCAGCCAGGCCCCCAGACTGCCCCCCTCGAACGAGCGCCGGAGCTCCGCGAGGGCCAGCAGCTGCGAGAACAGCTCGTGTATGACCGTCTCGCGATCGGCGTCTCCGAGGATCAGCCCGACGGCTCGCTCGACCGTCGCAAAGTGCTCGCGATAACAGGCCTCCATCGTGTCACGGTCGCCCTCGTGAAAGAGTCGGAGCCACTCCAGCCCGCTCGCAGTTGCCTGCTCCGCGGCCCCTGCCTGGCGCGGACCCGAAACTCTCCCGCTGTGGGACGGGGCCGACGACTCGGGAGGGCGCGGCGGGCGGAGTCGTGGTGACAAGACAAGTCCTTCGAGCGAGGGCATCCGAAAGATAACGAACCAGATGACCCGTTTGGACGAACATCCAAAATCAGGGGATCTTGGCCAAGCAGGTCAAATCTTGTCACGCGAGGCGGACGCCGCCTTGGGGCCCTCGCGCGCCAGGAGCTCGACCAGGTCCTGATCGGTATCGACGTCGACGGCTCCCCCGGCCCAGTCGACCGCGACGACGCCCTCCGTGCGCAACAGGCGTCCCGCGCCCTGATCGCCGTCGAGTCGCGCCAGCTCGCCCCACCGCGCGCGATCGAACACCGCGGGGGCACCAAGGACGCCACCGAATCGCGATGCGACGAGGTCCGCTCCCGCCAGCCACGCATCCCGCAACGACGTCAGGTGGGCGACGCTGAGCAGTGGCTGATCACCAAGGACGATGGCCAAGGCCCCGGCGGCCGTCATCTCGGCCCAGCGCACGGCGGCTCGGATCGAGGACGCGATGCCCTCGGGCCAGGCGTCATTCATGACCAACGTGACGGGCAGGCCACCGAGGGCTGCCGCCACCCCCTGGCCGTGTGCCCCAAGGATCACGGCGACGGGGCCGGCCTCGGCGGTCGAGCAGGTGGCGGCCACGCCGCGCACCAGCGGGGCACCCTCGATCTCGACCAGCTGCTTCGGTCGGCCGAGGCGGCGCGAGGCACCGGCCGCCAGGACGGCGATCGCCAGCTCGGCGTGCAGCGCACGCGCCCGGTTGCGCAGCATCCCTCCCGGACGACGCTGCTGCACCGCCTGGAGCTCCCCCGCGATGGCGAGCGCGATCTGCTCGGGCGTCTCGGCACCCACGTCGAGGCCGATCGGCGCATGGACGCGCGGATCGGCTCCGGCCCGGCGCCCGAGCTCACCGAGCAGCTCGCGGGTTCGACGCGCCGGCCCGAGGACGCCGATGTAGCGCGCCCGCGAGGCCAGCGCCACGGCGAGGGCTTCGCGATCGGCGTCCCGATGATGGTGCATGATCACGACGTACGCCGCGGCCGTGGCGTCGATCAGGGCTCCCACCCGATCCCAGGCGCCGGCGGCCGAGATGACGCGATCGGCGGCGAGGAACCGCGAACGCTCGCGGATCACGCGATCGATGATAGTGACGCGCATCCCGATCGACTGTGCCAGCGGCACGAGCGGCGCCGCGTCGTGTCCGCCCCCGAGCACGAACAGCTGCGGCGACGGGGAGATCCGTTCGACCAGCACCGTGATCCGGTGGTCGGGCAGCTCGACGACGCCCGCCGCACCGCGCGCCGCGTCCTCGAGGGCGGCCCGGATCACAGGGTCGACGATCGAGCGGAGAAGGTCGCTGGCCGGACCGATCGCGAGCCGCGCGCCGATCGGCACGGTCACCTGCGCGGACCGGATCACCGTGACCAGCACCCCCTCGGTCTCCTCCTCGAAGCAGGCCTTTGCGAACACCAGCCCGTCGTGGCGTGCGCCAGGCCGGACGTGCTCGAGCAGCACGTCGACGATCCCATTGCACCCGAGCCCGACGCCCCAGCCCTCGTCGTCCTCGGTGGCCGAATCGTAGGTGACGACGACGGCGCCCGCGCGGCAGCGATGCGCACCGCGGAGCAACACGTCCCCCTCGAGGCAGCCGCCGCTGACGCAACCCGAGACCCAGCGATCTCCCGCCACCAGCATCCGGGCGCCCGGTCGTCGGTACGAAGAACCGGCCACGCGCACCACGGTGGCGAGCAGGAAGTCCAAGCCATCCGCCTCGAGCTGCGCGGCCTCGCGAACGATGCGCTCGAGCTCGTTCATGTCAGTTGGGGCAGGGGGCGCCCGCGGCAGCCCAGGTCTCCCAGGCGGCCAGGAAGGTGGCGTATGGGGTGGAGATCGGCGCGCGACCGAAGCCCGGGTTCCAGCCCCAGGTCACGAGCGGTGTCTCGAGGTGCGCGCGGAGCGCGGCCGGGTCCTTGCCGCCGTTCCGCGCCGGGTCCTTGATCTGCTCGCACAGGGGGGCCGGCTGGAGGCCAGCGAACACCAGCTTCTGCTCGGGCCCTGGCATGTGCCAGCCAACGATCGCGCCGGGCGGGATGTGCAGGCCATAGTTGCTGGGAGGATTGGCCGGGCCGTGGCAGGTCGTACACTCGGCTGCCGCCATCCCGCGGCCCGTGGGTCCGCGCAGCACGTTCATGGCATGCACGCGACCCTCGTCCCCCTGCAGGGGCGCGTCGCCCGCGGGATGGCAGTTCTGGCAGCGGGGGTGCTGCAGGACCGCGCGCACGGTTTCGAACGCGGCCACCCCGGCGGCCCGATCCGGGCCGGGACGCGCGGCGCTCGCCGGCGGCCGTGACTGACCGCCGCAAGCGGTGAGGGCGACGGCGACGGCGACGCCGACGCCGAGCAAAAGGGCGGGCGCGGGCGCGGGCGCGGGCGCGGGTGCGGGTGCGGGTGCGGGTGCGATCCTCACGAGGCCACGCATGATCAAGCCCATATCATCAGGCCTCCTTGGCGAGCCGCAGCGGCAGGGTGCGCAATCGTTGCCGCGTGAGCGCGAACACGGCGTTCGCGACGGCGGGCGCGATGGGGGCGGTCGCCGGCTCGCCAATGCCCCCCATCTTGCCGTCGCTGGGGAGCACGTGCACGCTGATCCTCGGCATCTCGGACATGCGGAGCACGGGATAATCGTGGAAGTTGCTCTCGACGACCTTGCCGCCCTCGACGGTCAGCTTGCCGTGGAGCGCGGCGGTGAGCCCGAACGCGATCGAGCCCTGCACCTGTGCCTCGATCCCGAGCGGATTGACCGCGGTTCCGCAGTCGACCACCGCCGTCACCGAGTGGATCTTGATCCGTCCACCCTCGACCGAGACCTCCGCCACCTCGGCCACGATCGAGCCGAACGCCTCGTGCACCGCCAGGCCACGCGCCCGGCCCGCCGGGGCGGGCGTCCCCCAGCCGGCCCTGCTGGCGGCCGTCCCGAGTGCGCGCGCGAACCGCGGCTTCCCCTTCAGAAGGGCCAGACGATACGCGAGCGGATCCTGGCCAGCGGCGTGGGCCAGCTCGTCGATCATGCTCTCCACCGCAAACGCGGTGTGGGTGTGGCCGACCGAGCGCCACCACAGCACTGTGATCGGTGTCTTCGGCGAGTGCAGCGAGACGTGCTTTGACTTCGTGTCAGCGAGATAGGGCGAGTCTGCGATACCCTCGACCGAGGTCTCGTCGATGCCGTTGTGCACCGCGAACTTCTCGAACGCCGTGCCCCCCAAGATCGACTGTCCGACGACCACGTGATGCCATGCCTGCGGCAGGCCGGCGCGATCGAGGCCAACGCGAACGCGGTGGACGTAGGCCGGTCGGTAGTATCCGCCGCGCATGTCGTCCTCGCGCGTCCAGACCACCTTGACCGGGACCCCGGCCGCCCGCGCGACGATCACGGCCTCTGATACGAAGTCCGAGGCCGGGTTCGCGCGGCGACCGAATCCTCCCCCCAGGAAGGTGGTGTGAATCGT
>Ga0066788_10000001_pt1 | contig 44375 bp, 41 predicted proteins | sample OrgsoiDNA2013048_FD_70943 | JGI IMG/M metagenome (GOLD analysis project Ga0066788, IMG submission 70943) | Permafrost soil microbial communities from the Arctic, to analyse light accelerated degradation of dissolved organic matter (DOM) -... | ecosystem: Environmental > Terrestrial > Soil >... | reverse complement strand
CGGTGGCGGAGCTCCCACCGCCGGGCTGCAACCTTCCGAAGCGAGAGTCTTGCCGATGGCCACCGGTACTTCAACCACCCGGGTCGAACCTCTGGCGCTTCTTCGCACAAAGGATCATCTCCTTCGTCTCAGTTTCTTTCGCTGGGCTTGTTGGCCTCACGAATTCTTGTAACGGTCCACCACCCTCTCGCGACTGATCGGGGAGGGATCGGGTGAACCATGGCGAAGAACGAGCAGATCATCTTGGTGACGGGCGCCTCGTCGGGCATCGGCGCGGCGATCGCGGACCGGCTGGCGGCTGACGGGCACCAGGTCTTCGGCACCGGGCGGGGGGCGTCGGGGGTGCGGCCAAGTGGGGTCGAGATGCTACCGCTGGACGTGGGGTCGGATCCGTCGGTGCGGACGTGTGTCGACGCGGTGGTCGCACGCGCCGGACGGATCGACGTGCTCGTGAACAACGCGGGGCAGTTGCTGGCGGGTGCGATCGAGGATGCGACGATGGCGCAGGTCAAGGCGGTGTTCGAGACGAACTTCTTCGGGGTGGCGCGGATGGTGGCGGCGGTCCTGCCCGGGATGAGGGAGGCGCGCGCGGGGAAGATCATCAACATCAGCTCGCTGGCGGGGTTGGTTCCGGTGCCGTTTTGGGGGTTCTACAACGCGAGCAAGTTTGCGGTGGAGGGGTACTCGGAGACGCTCCGGCTAGAGGTCGCTCCTTTCGGGATTCGGGTGGCGATGGTCGAGCCGGGGATGATCCGGACGGCGCTCTACGCGCGTCCGGCGCCGACCCCCGTGGCGGCGTATTCGCCTTGGCGGGACCGCAGCTTCGAGACGATGAAGGGCTTCGAGGACAAGGCGCCAGGGCCCGAGATCGTCGCGGCGCGGGTGTCGCGGATCGTTGCCCAGAAAAATCCGCGTTTGCGCAATCGGCTGACGCGGGAGGCGACGATCTTCCCGTTCTTGCGCTGGCTGCTTCCCGCCCGCGCGTACGAGGCGGGAATTCGGTCCGGGTTCAACCTCGACAAAGGTCGCCGACCCAAGCACCGCCTCGGCCCGGACCTCGCGAACGTCCCCCGCTCCGTGAGCGCGGCGAGCAACGCGTCCTGGGTCAGGTCGTGCGACAGATCGGCGTCCCGGGTGGCGCGCAACGCGAAGCGATAGAGAACGGGCTCGAGCCCCGAGAGCTCCGGGTCCGATGTCGCCTCGCGCGCCGCCTTGACCACGTCTTGCTCCTACCACGTGACGCTCTCCAGCACCGCTCCCCATCGCGAGTCCCGGCCGGATGCGCCATACGTATAATGCACGATGCCGCCAAGACCTCCAGAGCTCCTCGGGGAAGTTGGTCAGCTGCTGGCGAAGGGCAAGGTTCTCAAGTGCAAGGTCCGCGCGGCTATGGACGCCGGAACGCAGGGCTCCAAGAAGAGTCAGGATCAGGGGAACCATAGCGCGATGATGAATGACGGCGAGCGCTCGCGGCCCAGCATGGTTGCCGCCGTCGCCGTCATCCCCACCGACGAGAAATAGACGGTCTGGATGACCTCTTGGCGAGGGACAGCCCCCTTGTATGAGGGAAAGCGACTACGATGGTCGCGGTGGCAAGCGGGACGGGGCAGCGGCAGCGACGGGGACAGCGGTCGTTGCTGCTGGCGGCGCTGCTCACCTGGAGCGCAAACGTCGCGCGCGCGGAGACCGCCGCGGCGCAGGAGCCAGAGGCGTCGGCCACGTCGACGTCTTCTCGGCGCGTCGGACCCGTCGAGCTGGCGGTCTTCGGCGGCGTCGGCGGCCTCGTCGGGCCGGCCGGCGTTTCGGCGGCCTTCCTGCCGCTCCCGCGGTTGGCCTTGGGACTGGCGTTGGGACGCGTCGGACTCGAGGCTGAGATTGGTGATGCTGGCAATGGCGAGCTGCGTGTCGCGCCTTTCGTTCCGGCTATGTCGTCGATCGGCCCGCGTGGCGATTGGGCCTGGGCGTCACTGCGACGCACGGGGAGGAGATCGTGCACCACGCTGGGACGGCCGATGACGGCACGTCCGCGGTGATCTTCTGGCATCGCAGCAACGACACCCGCCTCGATGGCTCCGTGCTGATCGAGCTCGTACGCGGTAACGTCGCACTTCGCTTCGAGGGCGCGCTCGGCAGGATGTACGGCGGCTCGTCCTGCGTGGCGCGGTTCAGCAGCGGCTCGGTCGGCCCCTGCCAGGCGGTGGTGCTCGGCCAACCCGGTCCCGAGGTCAAGGAGTCGGCGTCGCCCTGGCGTCACTCGCTGCAACTGGCGCTGGCGGTTCGGCCGGGCGCGGTGGTCCCGGACTCCGCTGGACAGGCCGCGCTGCCGACAGAAGCGGGCCGCTGGCGGGTTTCGTTGGCCGCAACTCATGCGCGCCGCACGGACCTCATCGAGGAACAGACCTACGCTGACGGTACGCGCTTCGAGGCAGGTATCGAAGCAGAGTACATTCGCCCGACGGGCGCGGGCAGAGGGATGCGCTGGGGGGCCGGCGCCCGATACGGTTACGGTGCCGGACCGCCCGCCTACAGCACTGATTTCGGGAAGAGCGAGCACGTCGCGTTCGTCCCGGCGCTACTCGGCTGGGCCTGGCGGTCGCCGGCGACAGGCGAGGAGATCGAGGTCCTCGGTGGCATCGGGCCTGGCCTGATGGCGATCTCGCGCTTCAGCGACCACGACAGCTGGGCTGCCGCCGGTGGTGTCGAGCTGGCGGTGAGCTACATCCGCCCGTTGCCCGTCGAGGGACGCTGGGCGCTGGTGGTCGGCGTAGGTGCGCGGGTGCTCGTGCTGTGGCCATGGAGCGATCCGGGCGTCTACGGTTACCACGCAGCGATCCCCATCCACGTCGGCCTGCGCTTCTGATGTGACAGGCTCTCGCGCGCTTATGCACGAAGGCGAATTGACCGTTTGGAAACAATTGGGTTTGTCCGGCTCCAAGCTCCCGTTGCGCTGTCACCGTTTCGTGGCGCTTCGTTGCGCGCTGTCCTGACCTCGTGACGACGTGCCAAAACGCGACCGCAGAACGACGAGGCTCGGGGCTTGAGCGACCGTCCGGTTGGACATGGCGCGGGTGATGCAGACGTCTGCATGCGGAGCGGCCCGTACCAACCGCCATCCCAAGGAGCTCGATGGATGCGCGCGAAAAGTGGCAAATCGATCCAGGACGGTCCACCCTAAAATTCAGAATTCGCCACTCCGTCCTGCGGGAGATACGGGGGCAGTTCCACTGCTGGGGGGGGCTCCTGCTGGTCGACAAGGCTGACCTCAGGCACTCGGCCATCCGGATCTGGGTGGATATGTCGAGCATCGACACCGGGTCGACGAAGCGCGACGAATTCATCCTGGCCACGGAGCTCTTCGACCTGCAGTGGGAACCGGCCCTGGTGTTCGACAGCGAACGGATGGAGCTCAGCGGCCCGGGGCGCGGGATGGTCGTGGGACGGCTGGCTCTGCACGGGGTGGGCAAGGACATCGCCGTGGCGGTGGAGGCCAAGGCCCCCCGGCGCGACAACACGGGAGCTTGGCACGTCGTTTACATCGCACACGCGTCGATCGATCGCGGTGCGCTCGGGCTGCGTCGGAACCGGACCATCACGGACTGGCTGGGTGAGGGGGTGGTCGGCGAGTCAATTGAGATCGCCGCGCACCTCGAGGCCGTGCGCGACGAACGCCCAGAGACAGATCTCTCAGCCCCGGTTGCGACGGCACCGTCGGTGGCCCGCTGGCCTCGCCTGCCCTGATGAGTCGGCGCGACGGCCCCATCCGACGTTGGCCTCCGCCATTTGGCGGATGAGGCGTCGGGTCTCCGGGAAGAGATCTTCCCTTCGCGACGCACATGGCGCGCCGGGCCCTCCATCAGACCCGCTCGATGACCACGCCCTTGGCGTGAGCCGCGAGCGCCTCGAGGTCGTCGGGGTCGGAGGTCAATCTACATCTCGGTCGGCCCTGTGCTTCGCTGGTCGCGAGGGATCGACCGAGAAATTGCAGGCCGTGTTCACGAGAGAGAGATGCGAAAGGCCTGGGGAAAGTTTCCGAGGAGTCTGCCCGAGCCCGGGTCGTATTCCTCCGACAGCAATCCGACATCGTTTCGCAGCCCGACCAACTTCTCGAAGAGCCGGAGGGCTTCGTCGCGTCGGCCCGACTGGAGGTAGACGTCGGCGAGCCAGAAGCTGCACGGCAGAAACACACCCTCACCGGGCGGCAGCCCGTCGGCAGCGTCTGCATCCGCGGTCCGATAGCGAAGCACGAGACCTTCGTTCAAGAGCTCGCGCTCGACCGCGCGGATGGTTCCGGTGACCCGCGGATCATCGACCGGGAGGAATCCCACCAGAGAAATCTGAAGCAGAGCGGCGTCAAGGACAGGTGTTCCGTAAGTTTGCGTGAACATTCCACGTTCGCGATCGTACCCCCGATCGCACACCTCCGCGTGAATCTCGGCGCGGATCGTGCGCCAGTGATCGGCCGGGCCATCGAGCCCGAAGCGTTCGACCGATCTAATTGCCCTATCGAAGACCACCCAGGCCATAACCTTCGAGTGCGTAAAGTGACGTGGCTGATCGCGCACCTCCCAAATTCCGTGATCCGGTTCGTGCCAGCGCCGCTCAAGGACTTTGAGCAACGCCTTTTCGAGCGACCACGACCACTGGTCGGCCGCGATTTCCAGCCGCCGCGCCTGATAGAGCGCGTCGCTCACCTCGCCGAACACATCCAGCTGGAGCTGCTGGTGTGCGGCGTTCCCGATCCGGACCGGCCTTGACGCCTCGAATCCGGCCAGCCAGGAAGCCTCGTACTCGACGAGACGGCGCTCTCCTCCCACGCCATACATGATCTGCAGATCCGCAGGATCCCCCGCGGCCGCGCGCAACAACCATTCGCGCCACGCTACGGCTTCGTCGACGTAGCCGCCAAGCAGGAAGGCATAAATCGTCAGCGTGGCGTCGCGGAGCCAGCAATAGCGATAGTCCCAATTGCGGGAGCTCCCTGGCCATTCAGGCAATGACGTCGTGGGCGCGGCCACGATCCCGCCCGTAGGACCGTAGGTCAAAGCCTTCAGAACGCGAAGCGAGGTACCAACGGCATCGCGCCAAGGGCCGTCGTACTTGCACCGCGACGACCAGGCGCGCCACCACTCGTTGGTCTCCCTCAACGCCTCAAACGGGTCCAGTGCTTTCGGCAGCCGTTGATGGGACGGAAACCAGGTCAGCGTCAGGGCTCGACGCTCACCCGCGCGAATGACGAACTGCCCAACGGTCGCGAGGTCTTCGCCGTGGACGTCGATGTCGCCCCGGAGACAGAGCGCATCGGCGAAATCAAGGTTGCGACGGGAAACCAGATGAGCCCGCACGGTAGCGGAGCGCGTAGGGCGAGCTGGCTCGCGACCACCGCGGCGATTTCCGCATTCGGGATCGCCGCTCCAACGGTGGCTCAGGTGGCGGGCTCGACCATCGTCGGCGTCAGCGTGGTCGAGGCCAACCGGGTGGCCATGGGCTGGAGCGTGAAGAAAGGGATCCTAGGGAAGACCGTCTACAACGACTCCGGCGAGAAGGTCGGCAAGGTCGACGATTTGATCATCGCCCCCGACCGGGCGGTGTCCTATCTCATCATCGGGGTGGGCGGCTTCGTCGGCATCGGGCGGCACGACGTGGCCATACCAGCCATGCAAGTCAAGGACATCGGCGGCAGGCTCGTCATCCCGGGGGCCAGCAAGGCCATCGTCGAGGCGATGCCGCGGTTCGATTATGCGGACGATACCGCCAGGCGAGACCAGTTTATCGCCGACGCCGAGCACCAGATTGCCGCGGCCAAGGTCTCCGCCGCCGACGTGGAGAAGAAGTTTGTCGGCGCTACCACCGATGCCAAGGCCCGACTCGATCTATAGATGGCGGGCCTGCGAAAGGACCTCAAGAGCGCCGAGGAGAAGGTGGCGGAGATGAACAACGCGGCCTCGAATCGGTGGCACGAGCTCGAAGGCGGCGTCAACGCGGCGACCACGCGCCTTCACAAGGCCGTCGAAGCACTGCGCGGCTGAGTCATCAGACCACAACCAACGCTTCCAGCACCCCCGAGCGACCACCTGTACAGTCGTGCCTTGGCGTCTGAGAGCTGTTTCCATTTTGGCCATCAAGAACATCAGCTGGTCCGATGCCGAGCTGCCCTTCGGCGGCATCAAGAGCTCAGGCTACGGGCGCGAGCTCGGAGAGATGGGAATTCAGGAGCTCGTGAACAAGAAACTGGTTCGGGTCGCGTCTATGGAGGCGCCAAGATAGACTGTGGACCAGGGGACCAGGCGCGGCTGAGACCTTGGGCGCCGCCGCCTGCGCAGGTCAGGAGACGGTCGGGGCGCGTCGACGGCGAAGCGGCGCGTGGTCAGGACTTGGAGGAAAAGGGCAGATCGCGATCGCGCGAACCAATCGCTTCTCCTGAATGCACCGGGACGATACGACGTGATGCCAACTGCGCCACCACATGGTCCCACGTGCGTTCCTGGATAGCTTTCTTGGCGACCACACGACCCACCGCGATAGCTGCCGTACCACCCATTACCGTTCGTACACCTTGATCGAGCTGCTCCAGGTCGATGTACTCGTCCCCGTCCACGAGAGAGCTCACTGATTCCGCCGCGGTGACTTTGGCGATTTCATCGTCCGAGAGAAGCTCCATGATGCTGTCACGAGTGAAGTATTCGCTGCGCTTTTGGTTGTTCATGCTCCGCAAGTGCTTGCACGTGCCGGGCCGCGTCCCGAGATCATCGATCAAGCCCTGGACCAGCAGCTTCTTCGACGTGGACAACAAGGTTGGTCATCGCTGGGTTTCGTTCTAGTGACATCCGCGCGCGATGGGTGAAAGGCGCAACAGTGGAGGTCCCGGGGAGGCGCACCTCGGTCCTCTGTCGGTCGGAACGGCGCTTGCACGGGTGACCGCCAGGCAACGACCGATGACAAACCAGACGACGGAAAATCCCCGAGGACCGCAACAAGGAGACGGGATACGAACCGTCACCAGTGGCTCCTTCAGTGAATTGGTGTTGGAAGGCGACGGACCCGTCGTGGTTGAGTTCATGTCTTACGGCTGTGCGTACTGCCGCGTGATCGAGCCAGTCTTGCAGCAGGTGGCGGAGATTGTGAAATCCGAAGAGCGCATCTTCAGGGTCAATGTCGCGGTCGAGCGGGAACTGGCGGGGAGCTACGACATACAGAGCACCCCAACTTTGGTCATGTTTCTGAACGGACGAGAAGTGGGACGGGTCGAAGGACCGAACCCGACGGTGGCGAGCGTCCTGACCGCGATGACGCAGGCCTTTGGTTCATGACGAAGCCGATCCTGTTGTTCAATGACGAATGCGGCGTTTGTCGTCGGCTAGCACGTTGGGTGGGGAGATCTGGGCTAAATGGATCGGGCGAAGCGAGCATCGTCGAGCAACCGATCGGGGACGATCCAGACGCGCTTCGATTGATCAACCTCGACCTCGACATCTGGGATGCCTACGCGACGATCCACCTCGTCATGCCCGATGGCTCGATGAAGCTGGGCGGGGAGGCCGTCGCGGAGGTCCTGCGCAATTTGCAGAACACCAAATGGTTCGCCTGGATCTTCGCCATCAGCCTATTCGGAATCCGCCCATTCCAGGTTGTGCTCAACATGGCCTACGCGGTCCTGGCGAGTATCCGTCCTCTCCTCGGCTGCGAGAGCTGCGGGACGCCAAGTGTTTGGATGCGGCCGATGGTGTGGGCTATGAAACGGGCGAGGGCCATGTTCGGAGGGAGTCGCGACGCGATCCCGCTTCGGCATTTCACGCCGCAATCGGCCGCCGAAGGTCGACCACCACCGGCCGCAGGGCCACTCCCTCCGAAAGCCGTCACGGTCACTCCGCGCCATTCACGCTGAGTCATGTCTTTGCCATCGTTACGCCTTCTTAGCCGGCTCAGGGCCGGCGAGCTGGACAGCCCTGCAGCCGTATGAGGCGGACACAAAATTTGCGGCCACGACCCCAGACCTCATTGGGTTGCGATCCAGGACAGGCGAAGTCTGGCGGGGGCGGCCCACTTCTTGCCAAAATGACGGCCGACGCCACCCTGGCTATCGTCCCGTCTTCCGTGATGCGAATCGTTTTCGGTACGCGGATTGCGTCGAGCGACGCATGAACATCTCTCCAAGTCCCGTCGAGCGTCCCCTTCAAGCGCCAAAGCAACCGCAGCGCGGCCCTCTTCCAGACCAACGCCAGATGCAGGTCAGGTTGATGCGCTTCGGAGGTGCGGAGGGTTTCGAAATGGCGGAACAGCCGATGCGGGTCGTGGGTTATGGGGAGGTGCGGGTACGCGAGCTCGCGGCGAGCGTCCAGTTTACGGACGTGATGCTACGGAAAGGAAAGTACCCCGATCTCACAGAGAAGCCGCCTCTCGTTCTCGGGTACGATGTCGTGGGCGAGGTCGACGAGGTGGGTCCGGGCGTGTCCTCGTCGCCCGAAGACAGCGGGGCCTCGCTCTTGAGCCTCCGCGATCGGCGACTCTGCGTCGAGCGGGGAGATGACTTAGAGTGCTGTCGCCGTGAATGTCGTGAGGTCGCTTCCGATCACGCTCCTCCTGGCGCAATCCGAGACCGGGACGCCCGACTTCGTTCGGGACCATTTCCCGGCCCTGGCTCAGACCTCCGTCATGGGAGTGGCTGCGCTGGCGATGATCGCGGCTCTCGCGGGGGCGGTGGCCATCGGCGTCGCGCTCTCGCGGCTGTTCCATCGCCTGTCGAGGCCGCTCTCCAAGCGGTCCGGGAGCACCTGGTTCGTGCCCCTCAGCCGCAGCGTCCAGAACCCGATCGCCGGCTTGGTCGCGGTGGGAGCCTTGGATTGGGCCGTCCACCTCATCGATCTGCCGACCACATCAGCGTGATCGTCGACACAATGGCTCGTCAGCTCCTGGTTGGCGCCGTCGCGTGGTTACTCGTCGCGGGGGGGGGATCTCTGGCCAGCACCCTCGAGCAGAATCTGGTCGGCACCGACGAGTTTTCGAGCCGGGGTGCTCGCACGCAACTGCGAGTCGCGTACCGCGTCTCCAGCGGCTCGCACCCGTGACCTGCATGCGTTGCGAGGTGAGAGACAAGGTGATCGCGTTGCTCCAGTCGCTCGACGGTGGCATTTATCTGCCTCACGACCGCACCATCGATCTCCCGGAGGGCGAGGCACGACGATGACCGGGTCGACTGGAGCACCGAACTGGTTTGAGAACGGCTCGGATGCGGCCTGGGCCGCTCCGGTGTGACCCCAAAAAGCCCGTTCGCTACCACCAGTTTGTCGAGGCCTCGCGGCGGTTGGCGTCGTGCTGGATGGGTCTTAATCGCCCCGCCCCGCCGCGTAGCGCGTCGGGGCCTGTCAGGGAACGTGCGAGGCCCTGAAGCGACCCCCTTCGCCGCTTGACGTTCGATCGAACGGCATGGGACCCTCCCCAAGGGGAAATCATGAACCAGGTCGTGCCTCGGCGGGAGTGGTGGACGCGGTGAGGGTGGCCCGCGTGGTCGCCCTGCCGACCGGGGGAACAACCGGCTCGGCTGGACGGCCCAGGGGCTGGGGCTATGTTTTCGCGGCCGCGGTAACGATTGCGACGTTGGTGGCTCGTTTGAACTTGGGAATCGCCTTCGGCGCGCGCCCATTGATGATCGCGTTCATGTTCCCGATCATCTGGAGCGCTTACATCGGCGGGGCGGGGCCAGGCCTTCTGGCCACTGCGGTCGCCACCTTCGGCGTCGACTTCTTCTTGATCCCCCCGACCGGCAGCCTGCGCATCAAGGAGACCCACGACCTGGTGCAGTGGCTGGTGTTCGGGGCGGACGGGGTATTGGTCAGCATCCTGTGCGAGGCGCTGCATCGGTCGAGGCGAGAGTCGGAGAATCGGCGGTTGCGGCAGGCCGCATCCGAATCGGCCCTCCGGGAGAGCGAGCAGAATCTGGCTGTCACGCTGAACAGCATCGGTGATGCACTCATCGCGACGGACGCCGACGGTCAGGTGGTGCGCCTGAACCCCGTCGCCGAACGCATGATCGGATGGCCCGCGGGCGAGGCGCGTGGACGCAATATCGAAGACGTGTTCCACATCGTCGACGAGGCCACGGACCAGCGGGTCGAGAACCCCGTCGCAAAGGTGATCCGGCGGGGTGCGGTCGTCAGCCTGGCGCGCCACATCGCGCTGGTCGCCCGAGACGGCAGCCGGCGCCCGATTGCCGACAGCGGGGCACCGATTCAAGCCGCCGATGGCGCCCTGCGCGGGGTGGTGCTTGTGTTTCGCGACATGACCGAGGATCGGGCCGCCGAGCGGGCGCTCAAGCATAGCGAAGAGAGATTCCGGGGTCTCGTCGAGTACAGCGCGGATGCGGTGCTCATGATCGGAGAGGACAACCACATTCTATACGGCAGCCCCGCCGCGACGCGCACCATCGGCTATGGTCCGGAAGACTGGCTGACCCTCGATTTTGCTGGCTTGGTCCACCCCGATGATGCGGTCGCGTTTCGGAAAGATGTAGCGTGCCAGCGTGCCAATCCGGGGGTACCCACCACCGGTACGCTGCGCATACGCCACAAGGCCGGGACATGGCGTCAGCTCAACGTCACCTCGGTGAATCGCACTGAAAACCCCAGCTTTCGGGCTACCGTCTTGAATCTCCACGATGTGACGGAAACGGCCCTGGTTCGGAAAGCTCTGGCGTTGAGCGAAGAACAGCTCCGGCAGGCGCAGAAGATGGAAGCGATCGGTCAATTGGCGGGCGGCGTGGCGCACGATTTCAACAATCTCCTGTCGGTCATCATCAGCTTCGCCACCTTGGGGCTCGAGTCTCTACATGTGGGGGATCCGTTGATTGACGATCTGACGCAGATTCGCATCGCCGGTGAACGCGCCGCGGATTTGACCCGACAGCTCCTCGCGTTCAGTCGGCAGCAAGTCTTGGCTCCCGTGGTCCTGGATCTGAATACCGTGGTGTCGGGCATCGACCGGATGTTGCGTCGACTCATCGGCGAAGACGTGGAGCTTCGAAGCTCCCTGGGAGCCGATTTGGCCCGGGTGAAGGTAGATCCCGGCCAAATCGAGCAGGTGATTGTCAACCTTGCCGTCAACGCACGCGACGCCATGCCGCAGGGGGGGGTGCTCATTATAGAGACCGCCAATGCTGTGCTGGACGGGGATTACGCGGCCTCACATGTCGGCGTCAACGCGGGACCGCACGTGATGTTGGCGGTGTCGGACACCGGAATTGGGATGGACCACGATACCCAAGAGCGGATCTTCGAACCATTTTTCACGACCAAACCCGTGGGAAAGGGCACCGGTCTCGGGTTGTCCACGGTGATTGGCATTGTTCAACAGAGCGGCGGGAATATCTGGGTGTACAGCGAGCTCGGAAAAGGGACGACCTTCAAGGTCTACTTTCCGAGGTCGGACGAGTCGGCATCGCGGGGCGAGGCGCCGCCGTCCGACATTGCGTCGCTGCGCGGGTCGGAGACGATCCTGTTCGTCGAGGACAATCCGCAACTTCGATCGCTCGGGCGGGTGATCTTGCAGAAGAATGGCTATCAGGTTATTGAGGCCCAAGGCGGGGAAGAGGCTTTACTGTTCTGCGAACGCTTCTCGGGCGCCATCGACCTACTGGTCACGGACGTCGTGATGCCCAAAATGAACGGACGCCAACTGGCCGAGAGACTCAGTGCGCTGCGTCCCGGATTGCTCGTGTTGTACATGTCCGGCTACACGGACAACACCATCGTCCACCACGGTGTGTTGGACGAAGGGATCAACTTTCTGCAAAAACCCCTAACGCCCGAAAGCTTGCTCCGCAAGATCCGCAGCGTCCTGGAACAACGTTGACCCCTCGGTCCAGCGCCCCGGTCGCCCCGGCTCCGGGCTACCGCGGGGCGACGAGCAGCCCTTCGAGTGTCTCAACGAAGTCGTCCACCTTCACGGGCTTCGTCAGGTATCGATAGAACCCGGCCTGGATTCCCCGCTGCCTGTCGCGTTCGGACGCAGCGGCCGTCAGGGCGATCACGGGGATCTCCTTCGTTTCGGGATCGTCACGGAGCGCCCGCAGCGCGTCGAGCCCGCTCATTCCGGGCAGGTTGATGTCCATGATGATGACTTCCGGCCGGCGGCCGCGCGCAAGCTCGACCCCCGTCTCGGCCGTGGGCGCCGTGAGCAGCTCGATGTTCTCGAATGCGCTCATCAGATCCTTCATGAACGTGACGTTGGCGGGGTTGTCCTCGACGTAGAGAATCAGCGTGCCTCCCGCTCCTGCAAGACGTCCCTCGCCGACATCGCGAACGGCAGGCGGCACGCTCGAGTGCGCGCCCGATTCGTGGACGGGCATGTCCACCCAGAACTCGGAACCTTCGCCGGAGACGCTTCGAAAGCCGACGTCACCTTGCATCAGCTGGGCGAGTCGTTTGGTGATAACCAGCCCGATGCCCGTCCCCTCGATCGGTCCGGTCTCCTGGCCAGCCCTCTGGAAGGGTTGGAAGAGCTTGTCCTGTTTGTCGGCGGGAATTCCCGTGCCTGTGTCACGAACCGCAATGCGAACGTGCCCCTGCCGCGGCGTCGAAACGGCGAACGTCATCTTGCCGGCCGGCCGGTTGTATTTGATCGCGTTCGACCCGAAGTTCATGAGAATCTGGACGAACCTCGTCCGGTCCGCTGCCACCAAGGGCAGCTCCGCTGGCAAGACTTCGACCTCGACGCGAATTCCTTCCCGTGCCGCGATCGGTTCGAGGGTCTTCCTCACCTCCTCGAGAACCTCAAGCACTCCCACTGGTTCCGTGGAGATCGATACGCCTCCGGCTTCGATGCGCGACAGGTCGAGGATGTCGTCGATGAGGCGAAGCAGATGTTCTCCGCCTTTTAGGATCTGGTGGGTCCGCTCCTTGTGCCGGTCCGAGAGCGGCTCCTTCTTGTCCCGTTGCAGAAGCTGCGCGAACCCGAGGATCGCGTTCAGCGGCGTCCGAAGCTCGTGACTCATCGAGGAGAGGAATTCGCTTTTCGCCCTGCTTGCGGCCTCGGCGGCGACGCGCGCCTCACGTAGTTCCTCGGACAGGCGGACGTCCTCCGTCAGATCCCAAATCGTCTTGACGATCCCACCCTCCGGAGTCTGCCGAGCCACGGTACGCAGGCTGCGCCCATCACTCGTTCGGACATCGAACGTGGTGACCTGTTCGCGAGGCGCCAGCCGCTCCGCGCGGAAGCGGGTGCGTTCCTCCTCGTCCTTGAAGGTGAGATCGCCAAGCCACGACTCCAGGATTTGTTCATAGGGCTTGCCGACGAGGGGGCCGGTCTGAGACCCAGCCACGAGGCGCCGATAGACGCTATTGCAGAGAGCCAGCCGATTGCTGTCGTCGAAGATTGCAAAGCCGTCTTGGATGCTGTCGACGGCGCTCGCGAGGCGATCGGCAAGGAGCTTGGCGGCAGCCTCCATCTGCTTGCGGTCGCTGATGTCGCGGATCGCCGCGGAGACCGTCAACCCGTGCTCCGTGCGGAGAGGACTGAGGCTCACCTCGATCGGAAGCTCCGTGCCCTCCTTTCGACGGCCGAAGAGCTCGAGCCCCGAGCCCATGGGGCGCGCGCCAGGATTCGCGAAGTACGCCGCCAGGTGCGCCCCATGCCCCTCCCGGAACCGCTCGGGAATCAGGACCTCAAGCTGTTGGCCGATGAGCTCCGACCGCGCATATCCGAACAGCTTCTCCGTCTGAACATTGACCAGATCGATCCGCCCATTGGCGTCCATCACGACGATCGCGTCTGGCGCGGCGTTGAGCAGCTGGCTGTAGCGCTCCTCCGAGCGAACCGAGAGTTGTTGAATGGCCCGCTCCTGCTCGGTTCCTTCTCGCTTCAAACGCACGATGTCCGTGACGTCCTCGACGCGGTGGATCATGTAGGCGACGATCCCGTTCTCCCCGATCACCGGGGAGTTCACGGGACTCCAATGCCGCTCTTCGAACCCGCCACCTGCTGATTCGGGGCGGCGAATGTCGTACTTCTGCACGGCCATCGTGTCCGTCCGGCAATGATTGAGGACGCTTCCGAGTGACGCGCGGAGATTCGCGACGCCCGTTGCTTCGGGATCGTTGGGGTTGTCGGGGAACACGTCGAAGAGCCTGCGGCCTAGGATCTCGTCCCGCTTGGTCATGGTCGCGCGCAGGTACGCGTCGCTTACCGCGACGATCGTGAGGTCCGGGCTCAGCACCAGGTAGCATCCAGGAGCTGACTGAAAGAGCAGTTGGAAGTCGGGCGTGGCAGGAGATCGAGCGGCGCTCATCGGACGGCCCAGCAAGCCTGCGACAGGGCAGCGCCACTCCCGGCTTCGTCACGCGCCATGCGGCAGCCTCAGGCAAAACACGGCGCCCGGTGCACCGTCCTCGATCCAAATGCGTCCGCCGTGCGCTTCGATGGCGAGCTTGCAGAAGGTCAAGCCGAGCCCATAGCCGCTGCGCTCAACGAGGCGCCCGCCGGACTCCAATTGCATAAAGGGATCGAAGACGTTCTCGCGCATCTCGGGCGGGATCCCGGTGCCTGCGTCGGCCACCCGAAGCTCTGTCCCCCCGACGAGGCGGGCCGCCGCGATCGTGACAGACGTTTCGGGCGGCGCATATCGAATCGCGTTCTCGACCAGGTTGGTCAGCGTGCGGCGGAAGAGATCCTCGTCTGCGTAAATCCGGTCCGTCTCGAGCGTCCTTCGAAGCTTCACCTCCTGCAGCTGAGCGTCGACGTCGAGCTCCGCGATCACCTCGTCTACGAGCCCCTGTAGATCGATGTCGGATCGTCTGGGAGCCAACTGACCTTCCGCCGCTTTGCTGAGATCCAGAAGATTATGGATCATCTGGGTCAGTTTCCGCACCACAGAGCGCATTTTCATCACGGAATCGCGCGCCTTCTCATGGAGCCCCTCGTCGCGGAGCAGTAGCTGCGCCCGGAGGTCCAACGAGTTCAGCGGGTTCTTGAGATCATGAACGACGAACGCCGTCAGCCGCTCCTTCTGCAGCTGCAGGCGAAAAAGATCGTCCCGCTGTCGCCTGATAAGCTCGTAGTGTTCGCGGAGCTCTACGTTCATGCGGCGCAGCTTGAGCGCGCTCTGGACGCGAACGACGAGCTCGATGGGCCGAACGGGCTTCGTGAGGAAGTCGTCTCCACCTGCGCGGAGCGCACGGTCGAAGGTGTCGACGTCCCGCAGAGCGGTGAGAAAGAGGACGGCCGTCTCGGAGCCCCGCGGGAGCGCCCGGATCCGCTCGCACACCGTGAAGCCGTCTACCTCGGGCATGCGAATATCCAGAAGAACGCAGTCGGGCCGCTCCTTCTCGAACGCGGCGACCCCTTCGGCTCCACCTCTGGCCAAGACGACGCGATAGCCCTCGTCCTTGAGCGTGTGCTCCGCGAGCAAACGGTTGGCCTCGTTGTCGTCGACGACGAGGATCGTGGCGGTCGGGGTAGGGTCCTCGGCACTCGGCGTCGTCATGAGTGCGCGCCTGCCTCGCTCGTCGGCTTCATGGTCATCTGGTGGCTGTAGGCGCTCCGAGCGCCATGGGGAGAGCCTCCTCGCTCGGTAAGCCCTCCAGAATCAGAATCTCGGCGATGTTCTCAGCCAGCGCCAAGTTGTCGTCGACGATGACTGTCTGCGCCGGGTTTCCGGTGTCTAGAGTAGCCATCAACTCGTAATTTATGACCCGGCTGACACGAAAGCTCAATAGGTACCAAAGGGAACGCCCTCTCCGAGACGCCCCTGCGGCAGACCGACAACAACCTTGGTCAGACCCTCGAAAGCCCGGCACGGCGGCGGTTCCCTGCGTCCTCTGACTGCGCCGGCGCGAACCCGGCCCGACACGCGATCAGAGCGAGCTCTGTCCGGTTGTTCGCACGGAACTTCTCGAGTAAGCCGCTGACGTGGGCCTTGATCGCTCGTTCGGAAATGCCGAGAGACGCAGCAATCTTTGAGTTCTCCACGCCACACCCGAGAAGCCCCAGCACCTGACTCTGGCGCGGCGTGAGCGACGCCCAGGTCAGACGCTGCTGCGCAACCTCGGGCGACATCGCGAACTTGATCGGGCCTTGGTGGCTGCGGGCGACGGCTTCGGCCATGGCCTGCAGCCGGGCGGCGCCGTCGGTCGGGAGCTCAAGGCATCCGTCCACATCTTGCGCCCTCGCCGCCAGTTGCAGCCGCGTTCCGATTGCCACCAAGGTCAGATCGGGCCACGCTGCCCGCAAGAGACCCCCGAGCTCTTCGGAATTCTCCGGCTCGTGGGCGAGGTCAACGAGCGCGAGATCCAGGGGAGCAACGCGGGCGCCCTTCAGGAGGGCCCCTGAGTTGGCGAAACCTTCGACACGCCTGAACCCGTGCTGCCGCAGGATCAATACGATCCCGTCCCGATACAGCTCATGGTCGGAGAGCACCGCGATGCGTGGCATCGGCGTTAGGGTACGCCTCGACGGTTCTCTCGAGCGACGCTTCAAGGCCGCCGCGCCCGATCAACGATGTAGGTTGCCGGTAAGATAGAGGACGAGCAGGATTGCGATGAGAATGCCAGCTGGCGACCAGCCGGCATATCCGAAGCGTCTGTGACCAAGGCCGCCGCCTGCCAACGCCGCCACGACCAGAATTATAAAGATGAGCATTAACATGATTCATTCCTTCGGTTCAGGCCTCGGAGAGGCGTGTGTCCTCGAGAGTTACTTCTTTGCGTCGAACTTGGCCTTTTCGGCGTCCTTCCGGGCCTCGACCCCGGCCGCCTCCGACTTGTTACCGGACTTCTCCATCTCCGCCGCTGCCTCGCCGCGGGCCTCGCCTTCCTTCTCGATGGCGTGACCTTTCTTCTTCATCTTCTTGCCAGCGGCTTCCTGCGCCGGATTGTCATTCTTGTCGCCAGCCTCCTCCTTGGCCTTTCCCTCAGCGAACGAGCCATCGGGACCTCCTCGGTGGGTTTAATTTGTGTCGGGCCAAACAAGAGCCGTCCCCGTGCCGCCTGCTCCACGCCTGAGGCTGCTGCACGCCTGAGGCCAGTCGCAGCGTTCCCGACTATAAGCGCCTACAGGTCGCGAGCTCCCAGCAAAATCTGCGTCGCCGCAAGGAACGAGCGCAAGGCTGACCGGGAAGTGGCGCCAGAGGTTGGCCAACTGCTGGCCAAGGGCAAGCTTCTCAAGTGTAAGGTCCGCGCTGCTATGGAGGCCGGAACCCAGTCAACTCGCTTGGACCCGCTGCAAGTGGGTTAGGCTCGCTTCGGTGCGCAGGCTGCTGCCGCGAATGGCGGGCGACGTTGCAGGGAAGCGTGCCACGGTGATCGTCATCGTGGCCTTTACCGCGTACGCCGGTCGCATGCTGGCGCTGCTTGTCCGCTACGACGGGTACGAGCTGGGCAAGTTCCTGCTCGCCGACGATGCGTTCTACTACCTGCGGATCGCGCACAACGTGGCCGGTGGCCTTGGCAGCACCTTCGACGGCACGGCCGTGACGAACGGATACCACCCCCTGTGGGAGGTGGTCTGCATCGCCCTCGCCCCATTCTTCCGGGCGGCGAGCAAGGTGCAGATAACCGTGATCGTCGCGCTGCAGGCGGGGTTGAATGCCTTCGCCGCGTGGATTCTCTATTCGGCGCTTCGGCGGCTGCACGAGCTGGCGGCCGCCATCGCCGTCGCGCTGCTGCTGGCGAGCGCAGCCATCCAGGGCACGCTGACGAACGGGATGGAGAGCGCGCTCGCCTTCGCCATCATGGCGGTGTTGCTCCGCGTGGCGGTAGTGCGCTCGTCGAGCTTCGTCCTCCTGGACACGACCGGATACGCCGCCGCGATCTTCGGCCTTCTCGCCGCGCTGGCGCTCGCGCGACTGGAGATGGGCCTGACGGCTGCCGTGTTTCTCGGCGTGTCGCTCTGGCGCTGCGGGCCCGGCGGCGACCAGGCGATGCGGCCGGCACGCCTGCGCGCGCTCCTGGTGCTGGGGGGGCTCGGCGCGGTCGCCTGCGGATACCTGGCGTTCAATTACGCCGTTGCCCGCTGGCCGGTCCCGATCTCCGGTGCGGTGAGGTGGACGGCCGCCCTATCCCGGCGGGACAAGTTGCTAACCGCCCAACGCCACCTTCGCGCCTTCGTGGCGCCATTGCGCATCCATCAGGTGATGCAGAGGCCGCTCGTCGAAGGGGCGCTCGGACTGCTGTTGCTCACCGGGCTGATCGCGGGGCTCGCTCGCCGGAAGGCGCTCCGGGAGATGGGGCTCGTCCTCGGGGTGCCGGGTCTCGGCTACACGTTGTTGGTCATCGACAAGGGCGGTGGCTTCGAGTGGTACTGCTGGCCGGCGCTGTTGCTGGGCACGCTGGCGACGTTTGCGCTGGTCGACGGTGTGCTCGGGCGCCTTGCTCACGTCCGCCCGCGCGCCGTTCCGCGCGCGGAGCTCGCCCTGGCTGCGCTGGTTTGTGCGTTCACGGTGGGTGTGACGCTGGTCCGCGCCGGCCGCCCAGCGATGCGGTTGCGGCTCTACGATTGGTCGTTGGCCCCGACGCTCATGGACCACGCGATTCGCTTCGTCGAGGAGCGAATACCGCGTGACGAGGTTCTGTGCGGTCACTCGGTCGGACTGGTCTCGTACATGACCAACCGGGGGATCATCCACACCGAAGGGCTGGTCAACGACCGCGCGTACTTCGAGGCGCTCCGCGCCGGCCACGAGGCGGACATGCTACGCGCGCGCCACGTGGGTTGGTTGATGGCAAACGTGCAAGACGCCCAGGACGAAGCGCGCAGGCGCGCGCTGTTCCCGGGCTGCGCGATCGTCGAACGGCATTCCGTCGTAGCGGAATACGGGTTGGTGGATGGGGTCGAGGCGGCCGAGGCGATCGGCCGGGCGGATGTCGTCTTCTTCCGGATCGACCATGCCGGTTGCCCGCCCGCGGCCCCGTCAAAGGTCAGGCCGTGAACACCCCCGGGATGCTGGTCTCGGTCTTCTCGCATTATTCATATTCGGCGGAATCGTCGCCCGAGGTCGTCGGCCTACCCGCGTGCTCTGGCGACCAAATCGCCGGCGGAGTTCTCCGGCCTATTTGCCGTGACGCGCCCCGAGATCCCCCGCCAGGTAGCGGCCGAGCATCTCGACGGCGACCTTCTTGTGTTGGGACTGCCATGCGGATGCCAGCAGATCAGTGCGGAACAGCGTCGAGAGGGTGTGCGCGTTCGAGCGGTGGAAATAGCTGAGGGCGACCATGACGACGTAGAGGTGCAGCGGATCGATGCCGGGGCGGATGAGACCCTCGGCCTCGCCGCGCTTGAGGAGGCGCTCCATGAGGGCCATGAGCGGCGACGTGATGATGGGCGTCTTGGTCGAGCTGCGCAGGAAGCGGCCGCCGAGGAGGTTCTCGCCGTTGAGGAGCGGGATGAGCTCGGGGTGGGTGCCGAAGTGGCCGTGGACGAACTCGAAGAGCTGCATCAGGCCCGCAACGGGATCGACGTGGTCGACCTCCAGCTGCAGCTCTTCGTGGCGCAGCTCGCCGATGACGTGCTCGAGGACGGCGACGTAGAGGCGCCGCTTGTCGCCGAAGTAGTGATAGATCATCCGCGTGTTGGCACGGGCGCGCGTCCGGATGCGCTCGACGCGCGCGCCGTTGAAGCCGTGCGCGGCGAACTCGCTGATGGCCGCCTTGAGGATCTTCTCGCGCGTTCGGTCCGCGTTGCGCTTGCCGCCGCTCATCCGCGCAAGAGTACGTCCCACACCACCAGCTTGACCGCCAGCGCGGCCACCGTCAGCAGGAACAAGAGCCGCACGAACTTGTCGCCGCCCTGGAGCGCGGCGTGCGCGCCCACCCAGCCCCCGGCCAGGTTCGCGGCGGCCAGGGGCAGGCCGACGCGTAGGTCGATGATCCCGCCTATGAAGAACACCACGGAGGCCGATGCGCACGAGACCAGGTTCACGGGCTTCGTGACGGCGACGGACTCCATCATCGTGAGGCTGAAGCAGACGGTGCACAGCACCGTCATGAGCGTCGTGTAACCGCCCGAGAAGAAGCCGCCGTAGACGCCCAGCAGCGTCGCGCCGACGTAGCCGGCGGCCCGGCGCGCGGGTGACGGGGCCGGCGGCTCGGCCTTGCGTTGCAGCGCGATGAACACGACGAGGATGCCCATCGAGATGCCGACGACGATCTTGACGATCGCCTCGGGCAGCTTGACGGCGATGAGCGCGCCCAGCGCCGACGTCACCAGCGTGATGATCCCCAGGGGCAGCAGCAGCGGCCATTTGAGGACGCGCGCGCGGGCGAAGCGCGCCGTCGCCGAGATCGTCATGAAGGTCACGGCGAACATGTTGGTCGCGACCGCCTGACGTGGGCTCATGCCGACGGCGATCATGATGGGCACATTGATCAGCGAGTTGCCGCCCGTGATGGCGCCGATGGCACCGGTGACGAGCATCAACACCGTGAGGATCGCGATCTGGCTAGATGGCAACGGCCTGGCCGTCCTTTCGAGGGTCGGAGCCGCCCCAGTAGACCTCACCCACGCGCTGGACGACCTGCGCGCCGCCGAAGAGGACCGTGGGCGCGTCCCTGAGCAGCATGTGGCCGCGCGAGGCGAGCTCGTCGCGCACGCCGCGCGCGACCCCCGGCTCGAGCCCAACCTCGGAGGTCTCGCTGAGGTACCAGCGCGGGGCGTCGCAGGAGGCCTGCGGATTTTGCCGGTGGGCGATCAGGCGCAGGATCATCTGCACGTGGCCCTGCGGCTGCATGTGGCCACCCATGACGCCAAGGGCGGCCGAGGCCTTTCCGGCGCGCGTGACGAAGCCCGGCATGATCGTGTGGTAAGGGCGTTTGCGGCCTGCGACGCAGTTGGGGTGGCGCGGATCGAGCGAGAAGCCGAGCGCGCGGTTCTGCAGCGCGATGCCCGTGCCGGGCACCACGACGCCCGAGCCGAAGCCGAGGTAGTTGGACTGGATGAACGACACCATGCGCCCCGCGGCGTCGGCGGCGGCCAGGTAGACGGTGCCGTGCTCGCCCCGCACGCGCTGACCGGGGCTCGCCGTGGTGCGGCTCACCTGCCGCGCCGCCGCGTCGAGGTAGGCTGGCTCGAGCAGCGCGGCGGCGTCCAGGCTCATGTCCTCGGGATCGGCGACGTGGCGGCGGCAAGCGGCGAAGGCCAGCTTCATGGCCTCGAGCTGAAGGTGGATCGCCTCGACGCCGTCCACGGGGAGGCGTGCGATGCCGAGGCGGTCGAGGATGCCCAGCGCCACGAGCGAGGCCAGCCCCTGGCCATTGGGGGGTAGCTCGTGGACGACGACGCGGCCGAACGGCAGCGAGAGGGGCTCGACCCAGGTCGAGCGGTGCTGGCCGAGATCGTCCTCGGTCATGAGGCCGTCCTCGGCAGCGGCGGCGGCGGCCATGCGGAGGGCGAGCTTGCCGACGTAGAGGCTCCTGCCCTCGGTGGCGGCGAGCTCCTCCAGCGTCGAGGCCAAGTCGGGGTTGCGGAACAGCGCACCGGGCGCGGGCGCGTGGCCGCCCGGCAAGAATACGCGCGCGAACTCGCGCAGGCCGCGGTACCGCGGCTCCTGCTCGCGCCAGAGCGCGGCGGTCACGGGCGCCACGGGGAATCCCTGTCGCGCATAGGCGATCGCGGGCGCCAGGAGTGACGCGAAGGGGCGCGACCCGAGCTTGCGCCAAAGCGTCGTCCAGGCGTGTACGGCGCCGGGTACGGTCACGGAGTCCCAGCCGAGCGCGGGCATCGTCGAGCGGCCGCTGAAGCGCGCGAAGCTCATGCGCGCGGGCGCGCGGCCAGAGCCGTTGAGCCCGTGCAGGCGCTTGCCGTCCCAGCAGAGCGCGAAGGCGTCGCTGCCGATGCCGTTCATCGTGGGCTCGACCACGGTCAGGACAGCCGCGGCTGCGATGGCGGCGTCGATGGCGTTGCCGCCCGAGGCGAGCACGGCGAGCCCGGCCTGGGCGGCGAGCGGCTGCGACGTCGCGACCATCTGCCGGCCCAGGGTCGGCATGCGCTGGGAAGGGTAGGGGAGCCCGACGTCGACCTCGACCTCGGCCCGGCGGGCGAGCTTGGGGGCACGGGCGCGTGTGCCCGTCGGCTTGCGCCGCAGGAGGGGCGCGGCCGTCACGAGCAGCGTCCGCGCCGGATCATCGCGTCGCCGGCGTAGACTCGAGCGCGCGCACGATGGCCGCTGAGTCGGTGACGAAGCCGAAGCACTTCTTGACGTTGAAGATCGTCGCTTGGGTGCAGTAGTCGGGCGAGGTGGTCGCGCAGCAGTCCGATACCAGCACGCATCCGTAGCCGAGGAAGTTCGCGTCCTGCAGCGAGCACAGCACGCACTGATCGGTGTTCACGCCCGCGAACAGGATCGTACGGATCTGGAGGTTGCGCAGGATGCTGTCGAGCGGCGTGTCCCAGAAGCCGCTGATGCGGTACTTGTCGACGCGCAGATCGCCGGGCTCGGGCGCGAGCTCGTCGACGACGGCGGCGGCCCAGCTGTCCTTCTGGAGGACGGGCGCGCCGGACCCGGGCAGCGGATCGCCGAGCCCGATGCCCACGCCGCGGGGCTTGTAGAGGTGGATCTGGTTGGGCGGCATGTTCGCCAGGTCGGGGCGGTTGCCCCAGTTCACCCAGATGACGTTGACGCCCGCGCGCCGCAGCGGCGGCAGGAGGCGCTGCAGCGGCGCGATGGGCGCGCGATCGGGCGTGTAGTCGACGCCGAGGTGGTCGACCCAGCCCCCGGGCGCGCAGAAGTCGTTCTGCATGTCGATGATGACGATGGCCGTGCGCTCGAGATCGAGCGTCACCGTCTGCGGCGCCGTCGGCAGCGTGAGCGGGCGCGGTGGCGACAGCGCGCCCGACATGTCGATGTGCGTCGCCGTCGCGCCCCACTGGAAACCGCGCGGAAGGCCGAGCGGTCCGCCTTTGGGCTTCGGCGCGTCGGACGTGACGGGCGCGACTGACACGAGGGGCGTGACGGCTGGTTTCATGACGACGTCTCCCTTCCTGTGACGCCCAGTGACGCGGCAACGGCCAGCAACGCGCGATCGGCGCCGCGCGGGCCGATGAGCGAGACTCCAAACGGGCAGCCCTCGACCTCGGCGAGCGGGAGGCTCACCTGCGGCAAGCCGGCCAGGCTCGCGAGCGCGCCAAGCGTCAGCGAGGGCCCCGTGTGGGCGTCGACCTCGGCGTCGGGAAGGCCCCGCGGCGGCGCGGCGCCCGCGGCGCTCGGCCACACGAGCCATGCGCCCGCCTCGCTCGCCGGCGCGAGCAGCGCCGAGGCGCGCGCGTCGAGCGCGGCCCGCGCACGCTCCGCGGCGGCTACGTCGTCGGGGCCGACGGTCAGGGCGCGCACCAAGCGGCCCGCGATCAAGCTGCCGAACGACGGGCTTGCGCGCGCGATCCACGCGCCGTGCAACGTGGCCGCTTCGGCGTTCTGCAGCGCCAGGTACGTCGCGAGCCAGCCGAATGCGGGCGCGCCGTCGCCGCCGACCGCGACGGGCTCCAGCCGGCGCGCCAGGCGACGTGCGAGCGCGGCCGCGGCGTTGGCGAAGGCGGCCCGCGCGGCCGGCTCGAGGAACCTGGTCGCCTCGTCGGCGAGCAAGAGGCGTGGCGGCGCGGCGGCGCCTGCTTCGGCGTTCGACCCGAGCAGCACGTCGCCCACCCGCGCCAGCATCGCGCCGTCGCGCGCGAACCAGCCCACGGTGTCGAAGCGCGGAGCGAGCGGCCAGACGCCCTCGGTCGAGACGGCGTTCTGGCTGGGGCGGAACCCGAAGACGCCGCAGTGGCTCGCGGGCACGCGTACGGAGCCGCCCGTGTCGGTGCCGAGCGCGAAGTCGACCAGTCCCGCGGCGACCGCCGCCGCCGAGCCGGCGGACGAGCCCCCCGGCACGCGCTCGGGCGCGCGGACGTTGAGCGGCGTGCCGTAGTGCACGTTCTCTCCCGTGAGGCTGAGCGCGAGCTCGTCGGTGAGCGTGAGGCCCGTGAGCGTCGCGCCCGCGGCCAGCAGCGACGCGACGGTGGGCGCCGTTCGCGCGGCGGGCGCGTGCGTGGCGAGCCAGGTCGGATTCCCGAAGCAGGCCGTCACGCCCTCGACGTCGAAGACGTCCTTCACGGCGAAGGTCTGGCCGCCGAGAGCCCCCGCCGCGGCGCCGCCGCGCTCGACGCGCGCGTGCGCGCAAAACGCGCCCAGGCGGCCGTCCGCCGCCGGGGACCTCGAGTCAACTGGTTCCCGCGCGCGCGACATCATCAATGCCCGCCTCGGCGGAAGGGCAGCGTCAACGCCGCAGGCGGACGGCTGCGGCGGATCACGCCCGAGACGGCGACGAGCGCGAGGACATAGGGCAGCATGACCAGGCCGGCCGTCGGGATCGGCACGCCCAGCGCCGGCAGCACGAACTGCAGCGAGGTGGCCGCGCCGAACAGCAAGCACGCGCCGAGCACGCCGACCGAGTGCCAGCCCCCGAGGATGACGGCCGTCACCGCCAGATAGCCGGCGCCGTTGGTCATGCCTTCGGTGAACGTGCTGATCGACGCCACCGACAGGAAGACGCCCGCGAGCCCCGCGCAGCCGCCCGCGTAGAGCACGGCGAGGAAGCGGATGCGCTCGACGGCGAGGCCGGCCTGGTCGGCGGCGCGCGGGTTCTCTCCCACGGCGCGCACGGCCAGGCCGAACGGCGTCTTGGCGACCAGCCACCAGGTAACGGCGACCAGCGCCGCCGCGACGTAGACCAGGCCCGCCTGCGAGAACACCGCCGGCCCGAGAAAGGGGATCCGATGCAGCAGCGGCACCTCGAGCGCGCTGAACGACGGGATCTGCTCGCGCGACAGGCCGCCGAATATCTGCCGGTACAGGAACGTCGTCGCGCCCAGCGCGAAGATGTTGAAGCCGATGCCGACCACCAGCTGGTTGGCGCGCACGCGCACGCTCAGCCACGCCTGCACGAGGGCGAGGAGCAGCGCGGCGCCCAGGCCGAAGGCCAGGCCGCCCATCGGGCTGCCGGTCACCTTGGCGCCGAACGCACCCATGAACGCCGCCGAGAGCATCATGCCCTCGAGGCTCAAGTTGAGCACGCCGGCCTGCTCGCTCACCATCTCGCCCGTCGCCGCCAGCACCAGCGGCGTCGCGAGCCGCAGCGACGACGACACGAACGCTTGCAGCGTCTCGTTCACGCGGGCCTCCGGCGCGAGTAAGCCGCCGCAGTCGCCATGGCCACGACCATCACGCCCTGGCAGACGACCACGATGGCCGACGGGACCGAGGCGCTCATCTCCATCGACATGCCGCCCGATCGCAGGCACCCGAACAGCAGCGCGAACGCGACCACGCCCACGGCCGAGCCGCGCGCGAGCAATCCGACGACGAGGCCGTCGAAGCCGAAGCCCGAGGAGAAGCCCGCCGTCAAGTAGTGCTGGTCGCCCTGCACCATGACGGCGCCCGCGAGCCCGCCCAGCGCGCCGCTCGCCGCGAGCGCGCCGATCACCAGGCGTTCGACAGGCAGGCCGGCGCGTCGCGACGCGGTCTCGTTGAGGCCCACGGCCCGCAGCTCGAGGCCGATGGCGCTGCGCGCGAGGCCCACGGCGACGACGCCCGCGACGAGGAGCTCGATCACCAGGCCGACGTGCAGCGGCAAGCCGGAGTCCTTCGTGAGCACGGGCAGCTGCGTGACCGAGGGGATCTCGAGCGACTCGGGCAGCGTCGCCGAGTCGGTCATGGGCTGGCGCAGCAGGTGGACCGACTGGACGGAGCCGTAGACCATTTGCAGCGCGATGAAGGTGAGCAGCAAAGTCGTGATGACCTCGTTGCTCCCGCGGCGCGCCTTGAGCAGGCCGGCCAGCGCGCCCCAGAGCGCGCCCGCCGCCGTGCCGGCCAGCAGAGGGAAGAGGAAGGCGAGGGGGCCGGGCAGCTTGCCCGCGCCCCACGACAGCGACGCGGCCGCCGAGAAGATGCCGCCCATGCAGATCTGGCCCTCGCCGCCGACGTTCGTGAGGTTGGCTCGCTCGGCGAGGATGTAGCCGAGCCCGACGAGGGCCAGCGGCACGCCGCGGTTGAGCGAGCCGACCATGGCAAACTCCGAGCCGCCGACGCCTTCCCAGAATGCGGCCAGGGCGTCCCTGAGCGGGACGCCCGTGGCGCGCACGAGGACCAGGCCCACCGCCAGCGAGCCCACGAGCGCGCCCAGCGGCAACAACCGCTCGACAGGGAGGCGCCGCGCCCGCGTCAACCCGGCGGCCCCCAAGGCGACGTCGGCGATGTCGCTCACGCCGCCACGGCCGCCACCTGGCCCGACATGAGCGTGCCGACGGCGTCCTTGTGCTGGGGGTGGGCCGGCAGCTCGCCCACGATGCGTCCGCGGTAGATCACGAGGACGCGATCGGCGACGGCCAGCAGCTCGTCGAGCTCGCTCGAGACCAGCAGCACGCCGGCGCCGCGGTCGCAGGCCTTGCGGATCTCGGTGTAGACCGCCTCGACCGCGCCCACGTCGAGGCCGCGCGTCGGCTGCGCCGCGAGCAGGAACACCAGCGGGTCGAGCGCGAGCTCGCGCGCCAGCACCACCTTCTGCTGGTTGCCGCCGGACAGGCTCGACATCGGCGCGTCGGGGCCCGCGGCGCGGATGTCGTTGGCCTCCATGCGCGCCATCGCCGTGGCCGCCATGCGATCGCGGCGCAGCAAGCCGAAGCGCGTGTATGCCGACAGATCACCGAGCAGGAGATTCTCGGCGACGCTGAGCGGTAGGTGGCAGCCCACGGCGTGCCGGTCCTCGGGCACGATGCCCACGCCCAGGCGCGACAGCTCCCGCGGAGGCTTGCCCGTGACGTCGGCGCCGCCGACCAGCACCTTCCCCGCGCTGGGCGCGAGCAGCCCGGCCAGCACGGCTCCCAGCTGGCTCTGCCCGTTTCCCTCGACGCCCGCCACCCCGACGATCTCGCCCCGGCGCACGGTCAGGCTGAGGTCGAGGCGGGTCGCGCCCGCGCCGTCCTTGACGACCAGGCCGTCGAGGCGCAGCGCTTCGTCCTCCTTCTGGTCTGCCGAGGCGCGCGCCTCGACCGCGGCGATCTGCGGCGTCGCGCGGGCTATCTCGAGCGGCTTGACCTCGCGCCCGACCATGGCGCGCACGAGCGCGCGCAGATCGGTGCCGGCGCCCGCCATCGTCACGGTCTCGACGACACGCCCGCGTCGTAGCACCGTCGTGCGGTGCGCGATCTCGGCGATCTCGGCCAGCTTGTGCGTCACCAGCACCAGGCCGCAGCCGCGTGCCGCGAGCCGCCGGCAGATCTCCAGCAGCGCGCCGACCTCGCGCGGCGGCAGGACCGCCGTCGGCTCGTCGAGCACGAGCAGCTGCGGCCCGTCGAGCAGGCACCGCAGCACCTCGACGCGCTGGCGCTCTCCGACCGACAGATCCTCGACGGGGCGCTCGAGATTCACCTCGAGGCCGTACTCCTCGGAGAGGTGACGCACGCGCTTCGCCATGTCGGCGAGCGCGAGCGACCGGCCGCGCGCGCGCCCGAGCAACATGTTCTCGAGCGCCGTCATGTTGCCCACCAGCGAGAAGTGCTGGTGCACCATGGCCACGCCCGAGGCCAGCGCATGCGCCGGTCCCACCGGCAGGAAGCGCTGCCCGCCGAGGCGCAGGTGTCCGGCGTCGGGCCTGTGCACGCCGAACACGATGTTGCACAGCGTGCTCTTGCCCGCGCCGTTCTCGCCCAACAGGCAGTGCACCTCGCCCGCCTTCACGTCGAGCGTCACCTCCTCTAGCGCCGGCCTGCCGCCGAACTGCTTGGAGATTCCGTCGATGGCCAGCACCGTCGCCGGCGGCGCGGGGCTTTCGAGCGCGGCATCCATCGTCGTCCTAGCGTATAGCTTAGCTATCGAGCGTCTTGATCTTGCCGTCGAGGACGTCCTTCTGGATCGCCTCGAGCTTCTTCTTCTGCTCGGGCGTGAGGCCGCCGCACACCTTGATGTCCGAGGCCATGGGACCCATGGCCAACCCGAACGGCTTGAATTCCGGCTTCCACGTGCCGGCGACGAGCTGGTCGATGGCGTACTCGACCTGGAATCCGACGCCCGTCACGGTGTACGCGATGTAGAGCGGGTCGGTGCCGCAGCGATCGGTGTAGCTGCCGATGATGTGGGTCTTCTTCTCTCGCGCCGCCTGCTCCATGCCGCGCAGGCCGAGGTTGAGGATGTGGTAGTGCACGTCCGCGCCCTGCGCGATGGCGGCCAGCGTGGCCTCCTTCGACTTCGCCACGTCGTCGAAGTCGCCGGTGTACGACTCGAGGTACTTGATGTTCGGGTTCACGTACTTGGCGCCCTTGCCGAACTCTTTCCCGGCGTTCACGATGGCGGGGATCTCGAGCCCCCCGACGTAGCTGACGCCGCCCGTCTTCGAGAGCATGGCCGCGGCGGCGCCCGCCACGAACGCGATCTCCGCCTGCCGAACGTCATACTGCGCGACGTTGGGCACGGGCGGCGCCTTGTTGCCACCCACGATCGAGAACTTCACCTTGGGGAAGCGCTTCGCGACCTTGAGGACCGACGCCTGCGTCTGGCCGCCCACGCCGATGACGAGCTCGTTCTTGGTGGCCAGCATCGTGAGGGCTTGCTCCATGTCGGCGAACTTCACGTTCTCGACGAAGATCACCTTGGCCTTGTCGCCGTTCTTTGCCTCGGCGCGCTTGAGCCCGTCGTAGCCGGACTCCATCCAGCCCTTGTCGCTCTTCGAGCCGGGGATGAGGACGCCGATCTTGACCGGGCCGGCCGCCGCGGCCACGCGCTCCCTTCCCTCGTAGGCCGCCAGCCCGGCGGTCGCGAGCGCCAGCAGCAGGAGACCCGCCAGCCCGCGACGACGCGGGCCTGAGAAGAGAGCCGTCCGCCCCCGCGTGCGGGCGTGGTGGTCTTCGAGCTCGTTGGTAAGGCCGTCCGTCGTCTGCTGCGTCGCGCGCGTCATTGGCAGTCCCCCTTGGTTCGTCTCTGAAGGGGGCCAGTCTAGTTTTCGCGATGTTGCGCGCAGGTTTCTCGAGGACCCGTTCTATGTAAATATTTACTTACTTAGTGGGCCGGGGGCGAGGTGGCGCTGCGTACCGTCAGCCGCGCCGGACAAGAGATGCTGCAGCCGATCTTCGCGCACATGAACCCTCCTCGGTGACGCCAAGACACCCCGGGGCTCGCCTCCGGGTGCCAACGGTTGTTAAATCGGGGGTGTGAAGACACCGAGCTCAGACGGCGCCAAGGTTCGGGTGGTGATCCTGTTCGGCGGCCGATCGACGGAGCACGAAATCTCCCTCCTGTCCGCGCGCAACGTCTACCGGGCGCTCGATCGCCAGCGGTTCGAACCGCTGCTGATTGGGATCGACAAGCAGGGCCGCTGGCGCCTCGAGGCGGAGTCGACGCTCGAGGCTGCCCACGGTGATCCGCGCCAGGTCAGCCTCGATGCGCGCGCGCCCCTGGTGAACGCCGCGATCTTGCGGCGGCAGGACGTGGTGATCCCCATGCTGCACGGAACCTTCGGCGAGGACGGGACCATTCAGGGCCTGTTGGAGCTGGCCCAGGTGGCCTACGTGGGCGCGGGGGTCCTCGGCTCGGCCATCGGCATGGACAAGGACGTGGCCAAGCGATTGTTGCGGGACGCCGGCATTCCCATCGTGGACTTTCGCGTGGTGACCACGCACCAGTTTCGTCGGGATCTCCAGGCTTGCCTGGGGCAGGGCGAAGATCTGGGATATCCGCTCTTCTGCAAGCCGGCCAACGCCGGCTCCTCCGTCGGTGTGACCCGGGTGGCGCGCGCCAGCGATCTGGCGGCCGCCCTCGCGACCGCGTTGACGTTCGACCGGAAGGCGTTGCTGGAACGAGCCGTCGATGCCCGAGAGATCGAATGCGCGGTGCTGGGCAACGACGAGCCTCTCGCCTCGACCCCCGGCGAGATCGTGCTGTCGCACCCGGACGGTTTCTACTCCTACGCTGCCAAGTACGTGGATGCCGGCGGATCGACATTTCAGATCCCCGCCGATCTGCCTCCGTCGGGGATAGAGCGGGTGCGGGCCCTCAGCGTCGCCACGTTCCGGGCCCTCGAGCTCGAAGGGATGGCCCGAGTCGATTTCTTCCTGGACCGCAAGACGGGAGCGCTGTCGGTCAACGAGGTCAACACGATTCCGGGCTTCACGGCCCTTTCTGGATATCCAAAAATGTGGGAGGCATCCGGCCTTCCTTTACCAGCGCTCGTCACGCGTCTGATCGACCTGGCGATCGAGCGGCGGGATGTGCGTCGGGAGATGGCGATCAGCCCCCCAACGTAAAAAAAGAGGCGGACCTACGCGATTATGTGATTCCCGGCATCGGGTTTTCAGTGTATGATCCAGGGATGGAATATGGGGTGAGCTTGCATACATCACGGGGGGTGGGCCGGCCTTCGAAGGCGCAGCCGTTTCGGTCGTTCGTGGTGGATTTGCTTCTGGCAAACCCCCGGATGAAGTCGCTGGAGATCGTTCGTCGGGCCAAGGGGGTCGGCTACGAGGGGGGCAAGAGCGCCTTGTACTCCGTCATCGCCAGCCTTCGGCCGAGGCGCAGCCGCCCCCTGGGATACCAGGGAAAGATCCCCGGGGAGGTCATCAGACATGGGCTCGGACATGCCGACGTTCGTTTCGCGGACGGGCAGATCAAGAACGTGGCCTTTCTGGCGTCCCGGCTCGAGTACTCCCGGTTCTCGGCCGTATCGCTGGTTCCCGACCAGTGCGTCGAGACGCTGGTGCGCTTTCTGGTCCGTCACTACGCGGAAATCGGCGGGGTTCCCCTGCTGGCCACCTTCGATCGGTCGAAGCCCATCGCAACCCGCACCGATACCGCGGGACAGGTCGTGGAGTGGGACGCGTCGTTCGCCTATGCCGCCATCCAGCTCGGACTGGGGGTGGAGGTGCGGGCCCGGCGCGGCATCGATCGGGGCCTCGGGACCAACCTCGGCAATCTGGTGAAGAATTCGTTCTTCAAGAACCGCAGCTTCGCGGGCGAGATGGATCTCGCCCGTCAGCTGGAGGCATGGGTGGCCAAGGCCAACGATACGGTGTCGGTGGAGGACGGGGGCCAGGTGGGCAACCAGACTCCAGCGGTCCTCCTGGCCGAAGAGCGGCAGCGCCTGAGGCCCCTGAAGACCAGCCCGGATACCCTGGCGCTCCGCGTTCCGGTGGTGGTCGGCCCGCGGGCGGCGGTGCTGTACGAAAATCAATCGTACGCGATGCCTGCCGAGGCCGTGGGCCTGGTCGGTGCTCTGTACCTCTATCCAGACAAGGTCGTGATCGTCGCGGGCCGTTACCAGACCACGCACGCTCGCTATGGATCGGCTCGCCTGCGGCAAGACTTGGCGGCAGACCTGCGACAAGACCTGACGGCAGACCTGCGGCAAGACGAGAGGTGGAGCGCGGCCCAAGATCTGCGTTCGCGAAGCGGTTCAAGCTCCGAGCACTCCGAGGGGCTCCCGCGCTACGATTCCGGCCCGACCACCCGCGTCTGACCGATCCCGCGGCCTAGCAAGACCGTCGCGGCCAGCGCACCCTCAGACCTGTCCGTCGGTCGTGACCACGCAATTTCGTACTTGGCCTTGGCTGCGCGTGCGAGGCCACAGCACGGCGCTCGACACGACCGCCTCTGAATCAACCAGGGCGCCATGCCCAACCACCACCTCCGGGCCGACGACGGCGCCCTCGCAAACCACGGCGTCGGCCTCGATGCGAACCGGCGCGATGATCCGCGCACCCGGATGCACCTTGGCCCCGGGAGCGATCCCGGTCAGGGGACCGGGTGGATTGGTCAGCAGCTGGGGCTGGCGCAACAGGTCCAGGTTCCCGGCCAGATAGCGCTCGGGCGTCGAGTGCTCGGCGAAGTAACCCGGAAGGATCAGGGCGCGAATGTCCGCCCCCTCGCGCAGCGCGGGCATGTAGCCGGTGCGAACAGAGTCGGAGAACACGGGACGCAGGCGCCGCAGGATCTCGGGTCCGAGGATCTGGATGCCGGTGAACATACGCTCCACCACGGCCCCGCGTTCCGGTCGGGGTGACCGAGCATCCAGGATCGCCACCACACGTCCGTCCGCGTCCGCTGCGATGGCGCCCCAGGAGCGGGCGGCCGAATCGTCGCGCAGCACCAGCGTCGCATCGGCTCCCGACGCCTGGTGAGCCGCAATCACGGCGCGCAGATCGATGTCGGCGACTACCTTGGCGTTCATGACCAGCACCGGCCCCTCCCCGAGCAGATGACCGGCATGGGCCAGTCCACCGCCGGTACCGAGTAGCTCTGTCTCCTCGGAGAATGCGACGCGTGTTCCGAGTGTTCCTCCGACCGCGTCGTCGCTCAGGGCTCGTCGGATGAGGTCACCGTGGTGATGCAGGTTCACGACCACGTCCTCGATTCCCGCGCGCGCGCAGGCCGTCAGCCCGAACAGGATCGCGGGATAGCCGCAGATGGGGACCAGGGCCTTTGGGAGCGTCTGGCCCAGCGCGCCAAGCCGCGTTCCACGGCCGGCGGCCAGCAGCATCGCCTTCATCGCGTTCCGAACGTATCATGGTATGCCTTCGCGCATGAAAATCTGCGTCATCGGAACCGGGTATGTGGGCCTGGTCGCAGGAGCCGGATTCTCCGACATGGGCAACGACGTGATCTGTTGCGATGTCGACTCGGCCAAGATCGAGGGTCTCAAGCGGGGCGAGCTGCCGATCTATGAACCCGGTCTGGACAAGCTGGTGGCGCAAAACGCCGCCGAGAGCCGTCTGCAGTTCACCACCGACATCGCCCAGGGCGTGGCGGGCGCCGAGGTCATCCTGCTGGCCGTCGGGACGCCCCCCGGGCCGGATGGCTCGGCGGATCTGTCGTTCATCTTCAAGGCGGCCGAGAGCGTGGCGGCGGCGCTCACCGGTTGGGCCGTGATCGTCACCAAGTCCACGGTTCCCGTCGGGACCGGCGACAAGATCGAGGCGCTGATGCACAAGGGCACCCGCCATGAATTCGCCGTGGCCTCCAATCCCGAGTTTCTGAAAGAAGGCGACGCGGTCAACGACTTCATGAAGCCGGACCGCGTGATCGTGGGCGCCGAGAGCAAACGCGCCATCGAGTGCCTGCGAAGTCTTTACGCGCCCTTCACGCGCACTGGTGATCGCATGCTGGTGATGGATCGCCGTTCCGCCGAGCTGACCAAGTACGCGGCCAATTCCATGTTGGCGACCCGCATCTCGTTCATGAACGATCTCGCCAATCTTTGTGAGACCCTCAACTGCGACATCGAGCTGGTTCGCAAGGGGATGGGTTCCGACGCGCGCATCGGGCCCAAGTTCCTCTACGCCGGGCCAGGATTCGGGGGGAGCTGCTTTCCCAAGGATCTGCGGGCTTGCATCAGCACCGGTCGGGAGGCCGGCTACGAGCTGCGAATCCTGGACGCGGTCGTGGCGGTCAACGAAAAACAGAAGCGACGACTGGGCGAGAAAGTTCTCGCCCACTTTGGCGGGTCCCTCAAGGACCGGCGCATCGCGGTCTGGGGCCTGGCCTTCAAGCCAGGCACCGACGACATTCGAGAGGCTCCGGCCCTGACGCTGATCGATCAACTTCTCGGTGCCGGTGCGAAGGTGGTGGCCACCGATCCCGTGGCCATCCCGGCCGTCCGAAAGCTGCTCGGCGACCGCATCACCTTCGAGGAAGGGAACTACACCACGGCCGAGGGTGCCGATGCACTCGTGCTGGTCACCGAATGGAATGAGTTCCGTCGCCCGAGCTTCGAGCGCTTGAAGAAGATCATGCGTCAGCCGGTGATCTTCGACGGTCGCAATGTCTGGAATCCCAGCGAAGTGCGGGCGGCCGGCTTCATCTACGAGGGCATCGGCCGCCCCGCCCCCAAGAAACCCCTGCCCGACCTGTAACCCGCCTCAGGCGCTCGTCTGTAAGGCACCTCAGGCGCCCGTGGACGCCCTTCAAGCTTTTTCGATGCGGGCGGCCACGACCGTCACGTTGTCCAGGCCGCCGTTGCGATTGGCCAGCGAGATGAGCTCTTCGCAGATGCCGTCCAGGTCGGCGTCGTTGCCGGCGATCTGGGCGATCTGGTCGTCGGAGACCATGCCAGACAGGCCGTCGGAGCACAGAATGTAGACATCGCCCATGCGTGGGGCGTCCACGTAGACGTCGACCTGGACCGTGTCGCGCATCCCGAGCGCCCGCACGATCACGTTCTTGTGGGGAAAGGCGGCGATCTCGTCGGGGCTCAGGTGCTTCATCTTGATGTAGTCGTTGAGCAGCGAGTGATCCTCGGTGAGCTGCTCGAAGGCGCCGCCGCGCCGACGATAGAGCCGGCTGTCACCCACATGGCCGACTATCAAGGCATCGTCGAGGAACAGCGTCGAGATCACGGTGGTGCCCATCCCATGGCAGTTGGGATCCCGCTGGGCCTGTTCGTGAATCTTCAGGTTCGCGAGCTTGATGGCCGTGATCAGACGGTTGATGTCATAACGGTGACCGCGATCCATCTTGAACGGCCACGTCAGCTGCTGTTCATCCTGGGTTGTCTTGAAGAACCCGGCAATGGTCTCGACGGCCAGCTTGCTGGCCACCTCGCCGGACGCATGCCCTCCCATGCCGTCGGCCACGATGGCCAACCGCTCGAACTCAGGCAGATACAACGAATCCTCGTTGTGGGCGCGCTTCATTCCGACGTTGGTATCACCCGCGAAACGGACACGCATCCCGTCTAGGGGGAACGACGTACTCATGGCGAAACATCCATCGTATCCTCGAGAGCGCACCGCTGCAACGAAATGCCGCCGGGGTCCTTTCGACAAGCGGCATCAGCCGTGGGGATCGACGAAGGCCACTCGCGGCCCGACCCGGATTTCCAGGGAGCCTTGGACTCGATAGATGTCTCCATCGATGGTGTAGGGCGCGTCGGGTTCAAGGGGTCTAATTTGGAGGTGGGATGCAACCGTGCTGAGAGCGCGGGAGGGCGCGATGCCCCGACCACGATGGACGGACAACAGGTCAGACGCCAGCGCTCGCGCTCCGGCGTGGATGGCGAGTACGGCAAATCGTTCCCGATCATCGTCCGCCTGAGGGAGGAGCTTGAATCCCAGGCCCACCTCCCGCACCGTGCCGGCTCCGATCGCGATCAGGTCGGGGAAGGTCAAGGTTTGACCGTCCACGACGACGACCCCCCGGAAGCGTCGAAATACGCGCCTGGCCAGCGGTCCCTGCAGCAAGGCGGACAGCAATAACCTGAGGAGCAACCAGATCGCACGCGTCGGCCCGTAACTGGTCGCCCCGTAGTACTCGACCAGGAAATTGGCCAGCAACCCGTTGCCGAACACGAATCTAACCTGGTCGCCCACCCGCATACAGCGCCGGTAGATGAGGGGGGGCGCCACTCCCGTCCGGTCTAGCCCGGCCAACCGCTCGAGCAGAGGGATGGCGCGGGTGCGAACCCCGAGCGAGCTCGCCACCACGTTCATGGTGCCGCCACCCAGGATGGCGATGGGGGGTAAGGCCTGCTCACCAAGCACGCGCACCAGGGCGCTCAGGGTCCGGTGCAGCGTTCCGTCGCCGCCGTGGACCGCGATCACCGAGGGCGGTCGTGCGGCCAGGGCGCGCACCTCCTCGTCGAGCGCGGGCAGCGAGGGCGCGGCGATCACCCGGCCGGAGTCGCCGAGGGCGCGCGCCAGTCGCGAGGCCAGCCGCGGATTCTTCCGGTTGGCACGGGAGTGCGGATTGACGAACACGGCGATCACCGGTCAGGGGCTCTGGAGGTGTCTTAACCCATCCCGAAGCGGGCGTTCGCAACATTTTCCCGCGAAGGGGCGCGCCAGGGGGTTGAGGCCCGCCGCAGTCCCGTCAGGGTTCGTCTCCCGAGGGCACGTCGGGATCCGGCTCGACCTCTGGCTCGGCGGCGTCGTCGTCGTCGTCCCCCCCTTGGGCGTCGGCGGTCGCGCTCGCCGCGGCGGTCACCTCTGCAATTTTGGGATACCAGTCTTCGAACACGGCGACGATCTGCCGGGCCTGCTTCTCGCTGGAGATATTGAACGACGATTGCTTGCGATAGCTCCCCTTGCTCTTCTTGAAGCGCACGATGGCCATCTTGGGTGCCCGAAATTTTCCGCTCTTTCGGTCCAGCTCCTGGAAGAGGAACATCAAGGTAGCCCAGCCGCCCTTGGTGAGCACCGTTCGCTCCAGCTCCTTGCGAACCAGCTTGCCGTCTTCCTCATAATTGTAGGTCAATTCGTCGAGTGTCTCGGCCATGGGAAGGGACCTCGGGCTGGGCGTCAATCATCCGGTGCGCTTGGGAAGTAACTGTAACCGTTCCGTAGTTTGGAGGTCAGCGGATCGCGGTCTCGAGCGCGATCCGGTCCCCGGCCGACAGGTCGACGAATTCGATGCCCATCCCCGACGTCCGCTGCAGCGCGCTCCCGCGCGACACGCGCACCACCCGTCCCACCGCCAGGATGCGACGGTTGGAGGGAAGCTCGATCTGCAGGTTCAGAATCTCTCCCACCTCGAACAGCAGATCTGACCGCAGGAATGCCCCGCCCAGCGACACCTCGGTCGCTTCGAACTGGATCCCGGCCTTGACTCGGTTGGCCGCGTCACTCACCAGGACCGGCAGCTCTATGGGGCGCCGAGGATACTTGCGCATGTCACGACGGACATGCGCGTTGCCGCTCACGGCCTGAGCTCCACGAAGGTGGATGTTCGGACCTCGAGGGAGACCCGGGTAGCCGACACGGGCAGCTGCTTGCTGGAGCGGCGAACCAGATCCAGCGAAGCCGCGACCGGGGTGCCGGGGGTGGCCCCGGATGCGGCCATCAGGGCGGCAAGACCCTCGCGTGACAGTACGAAGGGAATCTGGCCCCCCTCGGGGAGCGTCTCGGAGGACACGTGACAGCTGAGTGCCACGGTCGCGCCAAATGGCCTGACCTCGATGGAGGTCTCCACCGCCTCGACGGGGGTCAAGGCCAGGTTCACATCGGCGCCGAGCGGGATCAGCATTCCGTCGCGGGGAGTGGCCCCATTGATCTGCCTGATCCAGCCGGTCTCGGGAACCCCGAGGGCCGCCACGTCGGGGTCCGTGCCGCCGCCGCGCACTCGGATCTCGGTTGGCACCAGGGACAGCCCGATGGGGCCCGCCTCGCCCACGACGCCACCTATGGTGGCCGTCAGATCCGGGTACAGGCGGGGCGAGGGAAGGACGTCGAACGTATCCACCGGGCCCACCGAGACGCCCACTCCCGCCAGCTCCTCGAGCTCGATGGCGTCGCCACGAGTCACGAGCACAGCCGCGGCGTGGTCGACGTCCCGGAGCTGGCAATCGTGGCGCGGGGCTTCTGCCGACAGCGGGTCGACCATGCCCAGCACGTCAGCAGCTCCCACCCCCGAGAACGCCGCCCGAAACGCCAGGACGCTCAGGGTGGGCGGTTTTCCCGGCGAGACATCGATTCGCAACGAGACGGCCGAGGTGTGGGCACTCACCGGCGTCGACGCATCCACGGCGGGTCCCGCGCCGTCGCAAGCCGCAAGGCCCCACAGCGCCATCAGCGCCAGCACCGACGAGAGCGCGACGCCCGCCCGGCCGCGGCCACGTGACGACGTGCAGGCCGAGCTTTCGAGCGCCTGATGACTTTCGAGAGGGGTCTGGATCATGGGAGCCGCGTCCAAAGGACGTCCATCATACAGGTCCTCTGCACGTCCGGCCATCTTCTGGTAGTTAAGGGGTTTCATGTCGCGCATTCGTCCCGAGGACGTCCGAGAGATCGCCGCGCTGGCGCGATTGGCGCTCACGGACGAGGAAGTCGCCAGAATGACCGGGGACCTTGATGCCATTCTTGGCCACGTCGAGGCCCTGCGGGAGCTGGACACGACGAGCACCGAGCCGATGACCCACGCGGTGCCCTTCGACTGTCCGCTGCGTCCCGACCTCGAGGAGCCCCCCCTCTCGGTGGAGGAGGCGCTGCGCAATGCGCCCAGACGGGATCAAGGCTTCTTTCAGGTCCCGCGCATCGTGCCTGCCAGTGGGGCCACCCCGGACGGTGAGGGCTGATGCGGCTTCGCCGCCGCAAGGGGCCTCGGAAGGCCCCCTGCGAGACCCCTGTTTCGCGGAAGGAGCCCTAGCCGGTGGCGGGACTGGATGTTCGAGATGTTCGCGGAGCGGGCATCGCCCAGCTGGCGGATGGCGTGCGTGCGGGCCAGGTGAAGGCACGTGATTTGACCGAGGCTTACCTGGATCGCGTCACGCGTCTGGATGGGGCCCTCGGAGCCTTCCTGCTGGTCGACCGAGACGGCGCGCGGCGACAGGCCGACGAGATCGATCGCAAGGTGGCCGCGGGCGGCGACGCCGGGCCCCTGGCGGGCGTGCCCATCGCACTGAAGGACATCTTCGTCACGCGCGGGATCGAGACCACCTGCGGTTCGAAGATCTTGCGTGGCTTCGTGCCTCCCTACGAATCCACGGTGTCGCAGCGCCTGGCCGATGCCGGTACCGTCATGCTCGGCAAGCTGAACATGGACGAGTTCGCGATGGGATCGTCCAACGAGAACAGCTCCCGGGGGCCGGTCCGGAACCCATGGTCGCTCGATCACGTCCCGGGCGGCTCGTCGGGCGGCTCGGCCGCGGCCTTGGCGGCTTCTCTGTGCGCCGGATCCTTCGGGACGGATACGGGGGGATCGATCCGCCAACCGGCGGCCATGTGCGGGGTGGTGGGGGTCAAGCCGACCTACGGACGCGTGTCGCGCTACGGGGTCATCGCGTTCGCTTCGTCGCTGGACCACCCCGGACCCTTCGGTCGCACCGTCGACGACGCGGCGGCGTTGCTGGAGGTGATCGCCGGCCCGGATCCCCGGGACGCCACCAGCGTCCCCTCGCCAGTCGGTCGCTACCGGGAGGCGGCGCGCGCGGGTCGCTCGGGTATCGCGGGCCTGCGCGTGGGAGTGCCGGCCGAGTACTTCGGGTCCGGAATGGACACAGAGATCGAGGCGGCCGTGCGGACCGCCATCGACGAGCTCGGCCGGGCGGGCGCCGAGCTCGTGCCGCTGTCCCTGCCGCACACCCGATACGCCATCGCGACGTACTATCTCATTTGCACGGCCGAGGCCTCGTCCAACCTGGCCCGGTACGATGGGATCCGCTACGGTTACCGCGATCCCGAGGCTCGCTCGCTCGAAGAGCTGTACACGCGGACCCGGGGCCAGGGCTTCGGCCTGGAGCCAAAGCGTCGCATCATGCTCGGCACGTACGTGCTTCGGTCCGGATACTACGACGCGTACTACAACCAGGCCCTCAAGGCCCGGCGCAAGGTCGCGGACGACTTCTCGGCCGCCTTCGCGCGGTGCGACGTCCTGGTCACGCCCACTTCACCCATCCCGGCCTTCAAGTTCGGAGAGAAGACCAAGGATCCCTTGCAAATGTACCTGGCGGACGTGATGACGGTGGCCGCGAACCTGGCGGGGGTGCCGGCCATGTCCCAGTGCTGTGGCTTCACGCGTGCGGGTTTGCCCATCGGGATGCAGACCATTGCCGCCCCCCTGGCGGAGGAGACCATGTTTCGGGCAGCCGGGGCCTACGAGGCCCGAACGAGCTGGCACCGGCGCCTGCCGGCGGATCCAGTCGGATCTTCGGTCGGATCTTCGACGGGATCGCCCCCGGGGGCCACCCGATGAGCGGGGCGGCACCCGCTCCCGGCTTCGGGAAATACGAGATCGTCATCGGGCTGGAAGTTCACGCTCAGCTCACCACGCACAGCAAGATCTTCTCCGGGTCATCCTCGGCCTACGGGGCTGCCCCCAACGCGGCGACGGATCCCGTCTGCCTGGGCCTGCCGGGGACGCTGCCGGTGCTGAACCAGGCCGCGGTGCTGGCGGCGGTGCGGCTCGGTCTGGCAGTGGGCAGCCGCATCCGAACCCGCTGTCGCTTCGCGCGCAAGCACTTCTTCTATCCGGACATGCCCAAGGGCTTTCAGCTGTCGCAGTTCGACGAGCCGATCTGCGACGGGGGCATCATCCGGTTTCGATTGCGGGACGAGCGCAAGCAGGTCCGGCTGGTACGCATTCATCTGGAAGAGGATGCCGGTAAGAGCTTGCACGCCGCGGGCGCGTTCAGCCTGGTCGACTACAACCGCTCCGGGGTAGGCCTGTGCGAGATCGTGAGCGAGCCCGATCTCCGCTCGGCCGAGGAGGCCGCCGAGTACGTTCGCGCCATGCGCGCGCTGGTCCGCGCGCTCGGCATCTGCGACGGAAACATGGAAGAGGGCTCCCTGCGGTGCGACGCCAACGTATCGCTGCGCCTGTGGGGAGAAGCCCAGCTCGGGACCAAGACCGAGCTCAAGAACATCAACTCGTTCAAGAACATCCGCGACGCGGTCGAGCACGAGGTTCGCCGCCAGGCCGCTCTGCTCGATCGAGGCGAGCGGGTCACACAGGAGACGCGCCTGTGGGACGCCGTCCGGGGCGTGACGATGGCCATGCGCTCCAAGGAGCAGGCGCACGACTATCGCTATTTTCCCGAGCCGGATCTGCCGCCGCTGATCCTCGACGAGGGCTTCCTCGCCGCCGCGCGGTCTTCCCTGCCGGAGATCCCGGAGGCCCGGTTCGAACGGTACACGGGGTCGAGTGGGCTGTCGGCGCAGGACGCCAGCGTCCTGGTCGCCGAGCGCGAGATCGCCGATTACTTCGATGCGACGGTGGCTTCGGCCCTGGGCGGGCCCAACGTATCCCAATATAAGAGCGACAAGATCGGCAAGAGCGACGGCGAAGCGCAAGAGCCGGGCGCGCGGATCCCTGCCAGGGAGACCGTCAAGAAGGTGGCCAACTGGGTCATCAACGAGGTCCTCGCGCAGGTGGGTGACCCGCGGCGACTCGGCGAGGCAGATCTGCCGGTGCCACCGGAGGCGCTGGCCGAGCTGGTCGCCCTGCTCGAGTCCGGTGCATTGTCCCGCAAGCTCGGCAAGGAGGTCTTCGCCCGCATGTGGACCGAGCGCCGGCGTGCCGGCGAGATCGTGGCTGCCGAGGGGCTGGCTCAGGTCTCCGACGTCGGTTCCCTCGAAGAAATTTGTCGTCGGATCCTCGCGGCTCATCCCGCCGAGAGCGCGCGCTACCGGGCTGGAGAGAGGAAGCTGATCGGCTTCCTGGTTGGCGCCGTGATGAAGGAGACGAGCGGCAAGGCCAATCCCAAGGGCGTGAACGAGATCCTGCAGCGTCTTCTGGCGGCTGCGGCCTCGCCGCCCTGATCGACACCCTTCGATAGATTTTTCGGGTCCGAAATACTAGTCTGCGCGGATGGCGTTGGTCCGGCTCGGCGCAGGGCAACGACCACCGGGCCATCCCGGGCTGTTTTCGCCTATATTCTGGTCCGAGGATCGCGTGGTCGTGCTCGATCAGCGCCGACTTCCCGACGAGGAGATCTGGACCTCGTACGATGACGCGAATGATCTGGTTCGTGCCATCCGCGAGATGGAGGTGCGCGGCGCTCCAGCGATAGGTTGCGCCGGGGCCTTCGCGGTGGCGTTGGTCGCGAGGCTGGGATTGTCGGCGACCGAGCTTCGGGGCCGGTTGCGCGAGATCGCCCAGGCCCGCCCGACCGCCGTCAACCTGTCGGCAGCGGTTCACCGGATGGCCAACGCATTGACCATCGAGCAGGACCCGGTCGTCGAGGCGCAGGCGATCTGGGAGGAGGATCTCGCCGCCTGCCGCGCGCTGGGACAGCACGGGTCGGCCTTGCTCCCCGCCGAAGGGACCGTTCTCACGCATTGCAACGCGGGCGCTCTGGCCACCGCCGGCTATGGAACGGCGCTCGGCATCGTGCGGGCCGCGGTGGCGGCGGGAAAGCGAATCTCGGTGCTTTGCGACGAGACTCGACCATGGCTGCAGGGGGCGCGCCTCACCGCCTGGGAGCTGACCCAGGACGGAATCGTCGCGGAGGTGATCGTCGACGGCGCCGCCGGCCATTTTCTCTCGCGCGGCGAGATCTCCGCGGTGATCGTGGGAGCCGATCGCATCGCGAGGAACGGTGATGTCGCAAACAAGATCGGGACGGCGGGCCTGGCGGCCGCGGCTTCCGTCTTCGGCGTTCCTTTCTACGTGGCCGCTCCGGGCACCACCATCGATCGCTCCATCGCCGATGGCAGCCAGATCTCGATCGAGAGCCGTGACCCGGACGAGGTGGGCATGATGTCAGGTCGGCGACTCCTGCCGACCGGGGTCCGGGCCAGGAACCCCGTGTTCGACGTGACGCCGTCGCGCCTGGTCGACGCGATCATCACGGACGCCGGAATTTTCACCGCTCCCTACGCTTTTTGACGCGGTACTCCGGGCCGGGGTGCCGAGTGATTGATTGACGGACCGACCCGAGTCGTTCACGTTCAGTGCTGACCGGTCGATGTCGATCTCTGCACCGGCGCCGCAAGCGCCGCTTCACGTGCTCGGATCAGCTTCCTTAGTCTTTCCGGAGGTCCCCCCCTCATGAAAACCGACCGCCCGCGCACTGCCACTCGCACTTGCTCCCTTGTGGGCTGGCTGTCGATAGTCCTGAGGTGCTCGTTCACCTGCGCGCTCGTCGTGGTCACCAGTTGCGGCGAGAACCGCATGGCGGACGGACTCGACATCGAAGTGGATGACGGGTCGGTGAGGGGGGAGCTGGCGGTCTACATGTCGGACGACTCGGGTGGGATCGGTGTCATGGGCGAGACGAGGTACGCGCTCCGCCTGCCGACCGGACTCGAGCGCCCGCTCCTGTTCGACCACGACATGACCGAGCTGACTCCCGGAGCCGACCTGAAAGTCTGGGCGACGGAGACCCCCGCAGGCCTGCGCGTGACCTCGTACCGGGTGATCCCCCCCGCGGTCGAGGAGCGCACGTCGGCACTGCAGAGCGCGACGGCCCTGCCGGATCGCTCGTTCGCGTTCGTGCTCATCGATCTGGGAGGGGGCGTGAACATCACCGCCGACAACGTCATGGCCCGAATGGTCAACGATGCCACCTCGGTGCGAAACTACTACCTCTACGCCTCGTACGGCCGGCAGAACATCACGAACCAGGTCTTCGGGCCATTCAAGGCCTCGCCGCTGTCGACCTGCGGGACCCCGGACACCACGAACCTGGCCAACTCGCTGCGCGCGATGATTCCCGGGACGTTTCAGCACTACCTCTGGTACCTCGGGAGCAAGCAACCCGCCTGTCCCTGGGCCGGTCTGGCGTCGGTGGGCACGGCCGCCAAGCCATCCAGGGACACCTGGTACAACGCCGCGACGGGATGTGTGGTTCTGGTGCAAGAGCCCGGGCACAACTTTGGAATGCAACACTCGTCCTCCATCCGTTGCGCGGGGACTCCCCTGGCTGACGACACCATGACGTGCGCCGCGTCGGAGTACGGTGATCCCTTCGATCCCATGGGGTCCGGCTGCAAGCACATGAATGCCTGGCAGAAGGGCTATCAAGGGTGGTTCGCCGGCTGCAACGGGGTCAACGTGGGGTCGAGCGGCACCTTCACGATATTGCCCTTCGAGATGAGATGCGATGGGGTCCAGTTCCTCCAGATCAAGGCACCCAAGACCCGGACCATCATGCGCACCGGGGGCGGGGGCATGCCGACGACCGAGACGCTCGACTACTACTTCGTCGAGCTGCGGACGCCGCTCGATTTCGACGGCACGCTGGGAGGCACGACCTCGCTGACACCCCGCGTGTTGCTTCATATCGCCAACGATATCGTCGCCGCGAACAAGCGGGCCATTCACCCCTACATCATTGACATGACCCCCACCACCACCACGGGCAGCGGCGCCGGATTCGGGGATGCGGCGCTGGCCGTCGGGCAGACCTTCACCGATCCGGCCGGCGGGCTGAGCATCACCGCGACCGCCGTGAGCGCCACCCAGGCCACCATCACCGTCGAGATTGTCGGCGGCACCGCGGCGCCCACGTGCCTGGACGATTCAGCCTTCGTCGCTCCCGGGGCGGGACCTGAGTCGTGCATCGCCAACACGGCGACTCCGGTCGGAGCCGAGCCGACCTTGGGCGCCGGTGGCGGGGCAGCCGGGACATCCGGGGGAGCAACGGGCACGGGGGGGCGTTCGGCCAGCGGGGGCCTGCCGGGGACGGGTGGCGCTGCCGCCAGCGGAACCGGAGGTTCCCCTTCGCCGGGAGGCGGTGCCGCGCTCGGAACGGGAGGGGCGCCCGTCGGCCCAGGCGGCGTCGCATCCGAGACCGGGGGGACTGGGTTCCCCATGGTCGGCGGCCCTGCCGCGGTCGACGCCGGGCCAGGGGCGGGCCTCGGCCCCAACGTGGCGGGAGGCTGCGGCTGCGAGATCGATTCTTCCCGGATCCCACCATCCCGGACCGCGCTCGCCCTCACCGCGTTGATGGCGCTCCGTTTCCGGCGTCGTTCTCGTGAGCGTCGCGTCTCGGGGTCGTCCCGCGGCGCCGCCG